>Ga0247727_10015859_pt1 | contig 12272 bp, 6 predicted proteins | sample WisWelCaveWW1625_FD_202498 | JGI IMG/M metagenome (GOLD analysis project Ga0247727, IMG submission 202498) | Biofilm microbial communities from Wishing Well Cave, Virginia, United States - WW16-25 | ecosystem: Environmental > Aquatic > Deep subsurface > Groundwater > Cave microbial mat | place... | reverse complement strand
GCACTCATGTTCGTTGGCCCGGCAGCCTTCTTGATGGGCGGCACATTGCCGGCGCTCGGCCAAGCCGTCGTGCGCGACGGCCGATTGGGTCACGACGGCAATGTTTTATATGGCGTCAACACACTCGGCGGCGCGGCCGGAATCGTCGTCGCGACGTTCGTGTTCTTGCCGGTTTTCGGAATGCGCGGCAGCTTCGCCGCGTTGATGGCCGGGAGTTTGGCGCTCGCGATCGTCGCAATGTGGATGTCACGCCTTGCCGGCGCCGCGGGTACAGCCGCGCTCGCAGCCTCGACCGCCGAACTCGCAGTACCCGTCCCGGGACGGGTGATTGTTGGACGGGTGGCTGCGGGAGAAGTGGCTGCGGGACGCGTGGCGGCCGTACCCAACAATCTGCCTTGGTTGTGGATTGCCTTCGTCTCCGGCTTCGTGGTTTTGGGTTTCGAAATGTTGAGCTTCCACTTGTTCGCGCAGGTGCTGCACAACTCGACCTATACGTTCGCCGCGGTTTTGCTCGCCGTCGTGGCGGCGCTCGCGGTGGGTGCGCTCGTCACCCAACGCTGGCGGATGGATGCGGCCACGACATGTTCACGCCTGGTGATCGTGCTGCTTGCCAGCGCCCTCGCCATGGCGCTCGTGCCGCCGCTTTTCCTGTGGACCACGCACGGCATGCAGCCGCTGGGAAGTGGAGCTCCAACACTCGCGGCGTACATCGGACGCGCACTCGGTGCGGCGGCACTCGTCCTCGGACCTGCATTCGTGCTCGCAGGTTGGGTGTTTCCGCTGGTCTTGGCAGGCATCGGCGCCAGCGGACCCGGCGCCGTCGGTGCGCGCTGGGGGCGTTTGTTGGGCGTCAACGCCGCCGGCGCGCTGCTCGGTCTGGTGCTCGCGAACTTCGTGTGCATGCGAGCGCTGGGACTGTGGATGTCGCTCGCATTGTGGTCACTGCCGGCGCTCGCGGGCGGGATCTTGCTCGCATCGCGCGTCGCGGCCAGCCGGCGCGTGCACTACGCGCTCGCCGGCGCGGCGTTGGTCGCGCTCGTCTTCTCGCTCGTGACGCGCTTCCCCATCGCAGGTCTTGCGCCCGGCGATCGCTTGTTGGCCTGGAACGCCGGGCCCGACGGCGTCGCCGCCGTCATCTCCAACGAGCGCGAGCAACGCGATCGCCGCATCAAGTGGAACAACACCTACACGCTGGGCGGCGTGTCGAACGCGGCGCAGCAGGCGCGCATGGGGCATCTCGCTTTGATCTTGCATCCGGCGCCGCGGCGCACGGCCTTCATCGGCATCGCGACCGGGATCACCGCGAGTGCGGCGCTGCGGGATCCCGCGGTCGCGTCGGTCGTGTCGGTGGAATTATCGCCGCAAGTGGCGCGGCTCGCGTGCGATCACTTCGCCGACGCGAACGCGAACCTGTGCAGCGACGCGCGCTCGCGCATCGTGGTCGAGGATGGGCGGCTTTTCTTTCGCGCCACCCGCGACACCTTCGACGTCGTGGTGGGCGACCTCTTCGTGCCGTGGCACGCAGGCACGTCGAACTTGTATACGCGCGAGCAATTCGAAACCGTCCGCGCGCATCTCGCGCCGGGCGGCTTGTTCGCGCAGTGGTTGCCGTTGTTCCAACTCGATGCGACCGGCTTCTGGGGAATCGCATCGACGTTCGCGGGCGTGTTCCCGAATGCGTGGTTGGCGCTGGCCGATTTCCAGCCCAGTAGTCCCGCGATCGCGTTGATCGGTTGGCGGGATGAAGATGGTGGCCCGTCGGCCGAGGTGCTGGCGGCGCGCTGCAATGAATTGCGCGCCATCGGGCGCCTGCGCGAGCCGATGTTGGCCGACGCCGCGAGCGCCGCGATGTTTCTCGTCGGGCCGGTTTTGCCGTCGTTGCCCGCGAACGTGCCGCCGATCACGCTCGACCATCCGTGGCTCGACGATCACGCACCGCGCGTGCAACGCGCGCAACCGCCGCGATGGTTCATCGGCGCCGAACTCGTCGTGGCGCTCGGCGCGATCACCGCGCACACACCCGACAATGCACTGCGCCCCGCAGTGCAACTCGGCCAGCAGCTCTTCGCCTTCAGCGAGGTCCTCGAGCGCGAAGGCCCCGACCGCGCCGCCGCCTGGTACGACGCGCACGTCACGCAACCGCTTCCCGCCGCCAGCTTCCGCGTCGACCAACCCGCCCGCATGAATTGGCCGTTCACGATGCCCGCGGGGATGTTCCTGCTCGCCCGCGCGCGGTGAATGACGGTCGCATCCAAATGAACGGGGCGCGGGTTTCACCCGCGCCCCGTTTCGACTCTCGTCGAATTGCTCTGAGTGTGTATTTACCCTGCTCGGTACACGCGCAAGGAACGTCCCTGGCCGACCCGCCCGTCACCGAGGCGGTGCACCGTCGCCGACGTGTCCCACGGATCGAAGTACGTGAAGTCGGACCAGGTGGTGCCGTTGCCGGTGTATCCGGTCAGCGCAACCCAGTGTGAAGCGAAACGTGTTGAACCGGCGACCATTCGGCGTCCCTGATCGATCAACGCCTTGAGCTGGCTAGTGGAATTGATCGCGTCGGTGCCGACCCAGATCAACCCCGCAGAACCATCCCAATCGGCCGCACGGCTCCAGATCACCAGGCAGCCGCTGCTGTAGCCACCGTTGTTCTTGAGCCATTGATTGAAATTGCCGGGCGTTTGCACCAGGGATCGATTGATGTTCGCAAGCATCCAGATGCTCGTGACCGCGCAGCCAGCGGGAGTCTTGCCCGTGCAAGTTCCCATTGTTGTCGCGCTGCAGGTCCCAAGCTGATCGCACTTCCACGCCGGATTGTTCTGGCTGGCGAACGCCACCGGAATCGTGACGGCCGCCACTCCGACTGGCGCCTTCCCGTTCGGCTGGGTATCAGCACGATCGGCAGGTGCGGTCTGAATGTTGGCTTCATCGCTCGCGGTTTCCATCGAGCCGATCGGTTCCACCGGGTTTCGGTCGCACCCAGAAGCACCCAGGAGATGGAATACCGCGAAAGCGACCGCCGCGGCTCGAAGCGTGACGGTGAACTTCTGCATTCTTCCTCCAATTCGAATCCTGCGTTAGACTCTCAAACCAGGATGAGACTTCCGTGGAGTCACGGCTCCTTACGGATGCTCGTCCCGTGAAGGATCCTCGGCGAAAAGCGTCCTATCGGACTGTCTCTTGAGCGCTTGGAGATCAAGACGATGCGACCCCTCTGCGGCTGTGGATCGGATCTCGGCCTCTCATGAGCGCCCCGAATCACGTCGATTCGAGAAGTCTCCAAGCTGCGTTGCGGCTCACTCGGCACAACGACCGAGCGACCATCCTCGAAGTTCTCAAGGACTTCCCAGCTCCCCCCTCGAGCGGAGCCTTGTCGGATCACCTCTGGGTGTGGGCAGAGCTCAACTACCGCCGGGGTTGGTTTCCCCGTGCTCGGATTGAGTTCGCTCGTTGGCGAACTCAATCCGAAGGCGAATCGCCACCGGCTTGGATGAGTTTTCTCTGTGCTCTCCGGTGCGCGTACTCGGCCCTGAGGATGGGCGAGGGCAAAAACGCCGGCGTGGAACTCGGTCGCGCCGAGGAGCTTCGCCTGCACGTGAAGAATTTTGCCGATTTCGAGCCCGATATCGAGGCGATGCACGCCCACTTGCTCGAGTTGGGCGGTAGCTCGGAGTTAGCTAGAGCTCGCTTCGTGCGCGCGCACAGCATTGCTCGAGAGCACGATCTGGTTCGCAGAGCGGCAACCATCGCGTCGGACATCGGCCGTCTCCTCGTAGATCTCGATCGTCATGCGGACGCGCTGGAATGGCAGGATCGTGCGCTCGGGTACATGAAGGGCCCGTATCGAGACGAATTCATCGAGCGCACGATTCGCGTTCGACTGGCCAAGCTCGAAAAGATGATGGGGCGAGTGGCTGTAGCTCTCGAGCAGCTCGAGGACATTCGAGAACGTTGTGCCGATGGGGTGACACCGAAGGCGCACGTCAACGCACTCGTGACCCTGCACGACATTCGCCTTCTTCAGGAAAACCCTACCGCGGCCGAAGCCCTGCTCGTCGAAGGAATTGCGATCGCAAAGGACCGCGGGCTACGACCGAATCTCGTGACCCTACATCGCAGTTTGAGCCGATTGCTCATACTCCAACCTGAGACCAAACAGCGAGCCCAGGAGCACTACCTGATTGCCCTACGCCTTGCCTTCGAGCTCGACCCAAGGCCTGGCCTCATGCTTCGACACCTTGCAGAAGACATCCTTGAGTTTCGTGACCTCTTCCGCTCGTCGAAATCGCGCCAATACCCTGCCTATCGCCAGGATCTTGCTCAAGCACTCAAGGACTTTTCCCAAGTCCAACGGCCTCGACAGCTCGGGCAGCATCAGCGTCGGCGCGTTCGGGGCAACCGCGCCAAGGATCTTGCCGCAATCCTCGGAGATATGATCGACAAGCAAGAAGGTGTCGAGCGCTTGAACGGCTGCCAAATTCGCCGGCTTGAAACGGGCTTCCACTTGGACGTGGCTGGAATCTCTGTACCGATCCAGCTATCGCGCGCACGCATCTTGAAGAAGATGCTCAGCGCCAAGAGGGGCATGACGGCGAGGGAAATCGCAGATGAGTGCAGATCAACGGTCTACCAGGTGCAAGGCACGTTCTCCTGGATGAGAAGGAATGGCGCCGCCGGCGCGGTCCGTACGACCAGGAAAGGACGACATGGTCAAATGTTCTATCGCCTTGTCCGGGCCGATGAGCCCGCGAAAGACCGCGCTCCGCGAACCGAGCGTCACTCGTAGCGGCAGGGCCGCAGGACCTGCCTGGAGGGAGACGCAGTCACGTGCGAATACACCCCTCTAGAGGCATCCGATGAAACAGATGTTGATGCAAACGGTTGTTGCAGTCGCGCTGCTTTGTTCGTCTTCGCCAGCGGGAGCCGACGCGACCGATGAGGAGAACGCGGCCGAACTACGCCGCATCACGCAGGAGTTGTTCGACGCGCTCGCGCCCGGGAATGCGGCCGTCTGGGACCGTTACCTCGACGACCGGTTCGTGCACATGGACGAGAACGGCGTGGTGCGAAACAAGGCGGAGTTTCTGAAGGAGGTCACGCCGCTCCCACCCGGCCTGGTGGGCCGCATCGAGATCGACCGCTTCGACGTAACCTTCCACGGAAACACCGTGATCGTGGCGTACGAGATGCAGGAGTACCTCGAGTACTTCGGGCAGTCGCTGCGCACGCGCTTTCGCTCGCTGGATACTTGGCTATGGACGGCGGACGGGTGGCGCCTGATCGGCGCGCATCTCGCGGCGGTGCTGAAAGATCCGCCGGCGATTTCACTTTCTCCCGAGACGCTGTCGGAGTACGAAGGTGACTATTCGCTCACTCCCGAAATCAAAACCACCATTCGCTCCCAGAACGGCGGACTTATAGCGCAGCGCGATGGCCGGACGGACGTGACGTACTCGGCGGAGATTCGCGACATGTTCTTCGCTCCAGGACAGCCGCGCTCACGGCGCATCTTCACGCGCGACGCGAACGGCAAGGTCGACGGATTTGTCGACCGTCGCGAAGGGGAGGACATTCGCTGGGCGAAGTCGGCGGCGCTGCTGCCGGGCGGGCGCTAGCCCGGATTATTCACGAAGTTGAAGACGAGAAAGCCTCCGCGTGCTAGCGCCCACCTGGCGTCTTCCCCTGGAGAAGTCAGTGCTGGAGCAGAACCGCGACCACGAGATAGGATGCCGCCCGATGAATCTCTCCCCGGGGACCCAGCTCGGTCCGTACAAGATTCTCGCTCTGCTCGGCACGGGTGGCATGGGCGAGGTATGGCGCGCGACGGACAGCCGCCTCGGCCGCAGCGTCGCGATCAAGATTCTCCCCCCGGGGTTCGCGCACAACGAACAGTTCCGGGCGCGATTCGAGCGCGAAGCGAAGACGATCTCGTCGCTCAACCACCCGAACATCTGCACGCTGTTCGACATCGGCCACGAGGGCGGGGCGCACTTCCTCGTCTTGGAGCTCATCGAGGGCGAGACGCTCTCCGACCGACTCCAAAAGGGAGCGCTACCGCCCGATCAGACCCTGAAGTTCGGCGCGCAGATCGCCGACGCGCTCGACCGCGCGCACAAGCAGGGAATCATCCACCGGGATCTGAAGCCGGGCAACGTGATGCTGGCGAAGACCGGCGCCAAGTTGCTCGACTTCGGTCTGGCGCGATCCGGCGTCGAGTCCTCGCCGATCCAAGGCCTCACCGAATTGGCGACACAGGCGAAGCCGCTGACGCAGGAAGGGACGATCCTCGGCACGTTCCAGTACATGGCACCTGAACAACTCGAGGGGCTCGAGGCCGATGCGCGAACCGACATCTTCGCGTTGGGCGCCTTGCTGTACGAGATGGCGACGGGAAAGCGCGCCTTCGAAGCGAAGTCGCGCACGAGCCTCATCGCGGCGATCGTCTCGTCGCATCCAGTCCCCATTTCTCAAGTGACGCAGATGACTCCCCCGGGGCTCGACCACGTCGTGCGCAAATGCCTCGAGAAGGATCCGGACGACCGCTGGCAATCGGCACGTGACGTCGCGAGCGAGTTGCGCTGGATCAGCGAATCAGGTTCATCGGCGGCGGTCGCAGCAACGGCCACAACGCCACGAAGCAAGGCGCGTAAGTGGCTTGCGTGGGCGCTCGCCGGCGTCACAACGGCAGTTGCAATCGCCGCGAGTGGGGCGCTGGTCGCGCGACGCGAGCCTCCAAGACACCTCATCGAGTCCTCGATCGTCACACCGGCGAATATGCGGACCCTGCTCAACGGAGGAATCACGATCTCGCCCGATGGGAAGACCGTGGCGTTCGCTCTCAACGATCTGCGCGGTGGGAACAGTCTGTGGGTCCGTGCGATGGACTCGCCGTCGTTTCGCCAACTGGCCGGCACCGATGGAGCAACGCATCCGTTCTGGTCGCCCAATTCGCGGCGCATTGGCTTCTTCGCGGGTGGAAAGGTAAAAACCATCGACGTGATGGGCGGGGCGACGAACGTGGTCTGCGACGCCCCCGCCGGCCGTGGAGCAAGCTGGAACTCCGACGGCACGATTCTGCTCACACCCAGCGTCATCGGTGGACTGATGGCCGTCAAGGCGAGCGGCGGAGCGCCGGAACCCCTGACGCAACTGCGCCCCGGAGATACCAGCCACCGGTGGGCGTTCTTCCTCCCCGACGACAGGACCTTCCTCTTTCTCGCCTTGAACGAATCGTCCGCGAGCACGGCGATCTGTCAGTCCTCCCTCGACCGGCCCGGCGAGATCAAGCAAGTCGTGAACACGAGTTCTTCGGCGGCCTACGTCCCTGGGGGATATCTCCTCTTTGCACGCGACAATCTGGTGTTGGCGCAGCGCTACGATTCGAAGCGAGCCGCAACCATCGGTGAGACGATCACGCTCACCGATCGCGTGGCGTTGACGGATCGATTCTACGCGCTCTTCTCGGTGGCAAATGACCGCACGTTGCTGCTGCAGCGCGGATCGGGATTCACCTTGTCCGAACTCGTCTGGGTGGATCGCTCCGGCAAGCTGGAGGGCTTGGTGGCCGAGGCGGGACTCTACTTCAGCCCGTCGCTCTCCCAGGATGGGAGCCGGCTCGTGGTCGACGTGTCGAACACCACCGACGGACAGGGTGACATCTGGATCTTCGATCTGGTGCGCGGCGTTTCGACGCGCCTGACGTACGACAAGACCAACGAGTCGTCTCCGCAATGGTTCGCAGGCGACAAACGCATCGTCTTCTACACCGGCAAAGCCAGCACGGGGAACATCTACGACGTCCCTTCGGGCGGCACCGGTGAAGCGCAGTTGCTCGTCGACGACGAACGCGAAAAACGGCCGACCGACGTGTCCAGCGACGGCGCGTGGATCGTCTTCAACTCGTCCGGCGGTCCGACCGGCAGCAGCAGCGACATCTGGGTGTGGTCGGTGGCGGAAAAGAAGGCGAAGCCATGGCTGGCGACACCCTTCACGGAAGAGTGTGGCTTTTTCTCACCCGATTCGAAGTGGCTCGCCTACCAGTCGGACGAGTCGGGACGCACTGAGATCTACGTCCGCGCGTTCCCCGATTCGGACCAAAAATGGATGATCTCGAAGGATGGTGGGATCATGCCGGTGTGGAGTTCGGACGGGAAGGAAATCTTCTACGTCTCGCCCGATGGGCACATGATGACCGTCGCGGTCACCACAGGAGCATCCTTCGAAACGTCGCCACCCGTCGCGCTGTTCGACGCTGCCGTGCGCACACGCCAGACCCCTCAGTACGACGTCTCGAGTGACGGCCGGCATTTCCTCCTCAACCGACTGTCCGATAGTGCACCGCCCGAGCCCGTCACGATGCTGCAGAATTGGGACGTGATGTTCCCGGAGAAATGAGACCTGCGCGGCTCACGGGTCCTGTAGCGCGTCGCGCAATCGTAGCATCCCCTGCCGAATCCGCGTCTTGATGGTGCCGAGCGGCAGCGCATAGGAAGTGCGAAGCGCAATTCACTTCGTAGTCGGTGTGGCATGGAGTCGCGAATTCACCGGCGCCATGAAGACGTTCCTCGATCAGCCGGGGTTGCCGCTGGTGTCGGCGGAGTTGGGCGCCGGTGGGCGCGTGACGTTGCGCCAGCAGCGCTATCTCAACTATGGCGTCGACGCGCCGGCCCAGACCTGGCGGATTCCGATCGTGCTGCGCTACGCAGACGCGCGCGGCGTCAAGACCCAGAGCGCGCTGCTCGATGCCGCCGAGCGCACCGTGCAACTGCGTGCGGATGGCGATGTCGCCTGGGTGTTACCGAACGCCGACGCGCGCGGCTTCTATCGCTGGCGGGTGACGCCGGAGCAGTTGGCGGCGCTGTCGACCAGCGCCCGCGCGCAGATGACGCCGCGCGAGCGCATCGGCCTGGTGCACAACATGACCGCACTGCTCAATTCGGGCAGCATCCATGGCGACGACTACTTGCGCTCATTACAAGCCTTCGGTGGCGATTCGGAACCGCTCGTGGTGGGCGCGGTCGCGAACGCGTTGGGCGGCATCCGCACCGCGTTCGTGCCCGAGAGCGCCGAACACGCGTTCGCCGCCTATGTGCGGCGCACGCTGGGACCCGCACTCGATCGCTTCGGCATCGACAAGCAGCCGGGCGAAAAGGAAACCACTGCCGGCGTGCGCGCGCAGCTCATGGATTGGTTGGGTGACGAAGGCCGCGACGAACGCGTGCTGACCCACGCGCAAGAGTTGGCGCAGCAATATCTCACCGACGCAACCGCCGTGGACCCGAGCCTGGCCTCGGTGGTCGTGAAGCTGGCGGCGCATCGCGGCAATCGGCCGCTCTACGACACGTATCGCGGCCGCTTCGAATCGGCGCGCATCCCAGCCGAGCGCACGCGGTTTTTATCCGCCATGGGTAACTTCCGCGATCCGGCGATCCAGGAGGATGCCCTCGCCTACGCACTCACCGGGCCGCTGCGCCCGCAAGAGTTGTTCGTCGTCGTGCAAGGACTCGGCGACACCGCTCCCGGACGCGATCGTTCGTGGCGTTGGATGACGGAGAATTTCGACGCCTTGTCGAAGCGCCTGCCGCCCGAGTCGGTCGGCTTCATGCCGTTCTTCGCGAGCGGTTGCGAAGCCGAGCGCGTCGCCGCGGCACGCGAGTTCTTCGGCGAGCCGTCGCATCAAGCGCCGGGAACCACGACCAGCATCGCCCGCGTCAGCGACGCCGTCGGCGACTGCGTCCGCTTGCGCGAACGCGAAGGCGCGGCCGCCGTCGCCTTCCTGCACGAACAAGTCGGGAGCCGGTAACGGGCAAACGGCGGCGTCCAGAGGAGACCGCCGAAGCGGCGAGGCTCCGGCGGTCTTGGTTCGCCCACTGGAGAACGCAATGGATCAGCGTAGGCGAACGATGCGTTGCGTGAAGTTCCGATCCCCTGCCTGGTAGCTCAGCAGGTAGATTCCCGCTGGCGCCAAGTTGCCCGACGCGTCGCGGCCGTTCCAGTCGATGTTGTATCGCCCCGGCCCGCGCACCTCGTCCACCAGGACGCGCACTTGCCGTCCACGAACGTCGTAGATCGTGACGCGCACCGGCGCAGACTTCGCCACGGCATAGGCGATGCGCGTGGCACCCCTGAACGGATTCGGAACCGAGCGGTCCAGCGCATCGGTGAAAATCACGGGCTCACGCTCCTCGGCGACATCCACCGTCACGTCCACGGGGATGGTCATCTGCTGCATGATCACGGGTGCGGCCCTGCCGTTCGCCACCCAGGCGTCGAACATGACCTGGCCCGCGGTATTGGTGACGTTCTCGTCGCGCAGGAACTCGATGTACTCCTTGCTCGTCGATTGGTAGTACAGCGTCACGGTCACCGATTTCGCTTCGCGCGGCAGGGCATAGTCGGTGTCGTCCCAGTACTGCCCGTCGGCGTAGCTGTGAGCGACCGGCGGCGACTGGATGGCCGCGAAGGCGGCATTCGTGAAGCCGCGCGGCGGAACGCGGTTGTCCAAGAAGATGCTGTCGCTCAGGACGAAGTGGAACGACGGCCCCGCCGGCATGCCGAGTGCGCCGGCCAGCGCCGGACTCAAACCCGCATGGAGCTCGTAGATCTTGACCTGGGAGTCGTGCGAGAGAATCCCCGTCACCGGGTCATAGGCACCCGATTCGTACACGACGGCGGTGTTCACATCGCGGGCCACGACATTCAACCAGATGCGCCGGCCTTCCGGATATCCGGAGGGCAGCTTGTGGCCGGTCTCGTTGGTGATGCGTACGGTGACGCCGGATTCCTGCGGTGTGAGCTCCATCGTCGCAGCCTTCTGCAGCATGCCGATGGCGCGCTGCTTGGTGGCCTGCAGGGCCGTGACATCGACCTCGCCGGGATAGAGCGCCGGCAACACGTCCGGGATAAAGTAGTTGCCACCCGTGAGATCGTGCAACGGCAGGTCGGGCCGGCGCGGCGCGCCGGTCTCGTTGCAGCCGCGCCCATCGACGTCGTGCATGTGGCAATCCTGGCAAGTCGACACGATGCCGTCCGGCTTGGTGCCGGCGAACTGCGGCGCGTACACCCCCGTCGTCGCGTACTCGCTCTGCGACCATTCGCTGAACGTGCGCTCGACCGGGAACATGTTGCGCACCTGCATCGTCGGGTGCTTCTCGTCGAAGCCGTTCGGCGCGTAGTCGCCGGGCGCCACCTGCACGAACACCGGGTTGCTGACGTCGTGACATGTTCCGCACATGTCCGACGAGCGATGGAACGGTGACTCGACGAAGTCGTGCGAAGCCTGAGCGTCGCCGAATGGGCCGCGGCGGAGCGGCGCCGGGTCGTTGATGAACTGTCCATTGCCGTATTGTTGCGGCGGCTCGTCGAGCGCGGCGAGCACGTTCACGTCCTGTGCCGGGCTGACACCTGCTACGTAGTTGCGGTCGACGGCGCGATGGCAAAAGTCACAGGTGATGCCTTCGCGGTCCTTGGCATTGACCATGCCGCCGCTCGTGTCGACGGAGCGCCCTTCCTGCCAGCCGCCCGGGGTGTGGCAACGCAGACAGAGATCGCCGACCGAAGGCGCATCCTGCTCCGCCACCGCGAGGCAAGCCAAGAACAGCGGGTCGCGCATGGCTTGCGCCATCATGCTGCCGCGCAGTTCGCCCAGGGCTCGGTCGGCGGGGCGTAATTGCCATGACACGTGGCGCAGTCCTGGGGCTCGCTCAAGACCGCACCACGGAACGGCTGCGTTCCCGGCAGTTCCACGTCGCGCAACGTGAGCGGCACGCGCCCACCGCTCACGGGGTTGATCGTGAAGCCCGCGTTGCTGACATCGAAGCCCGGGTTGCCGGCGTTGTCGAACGCCTCGACGCGAAGCAGTGTCGGTCCCGGTAGGTTGGGCACGAACCATTGGAACGTGCCGCCCGGAGCATGGCTCTTGGCCACCGGCTTCCAGGTCGCGCCACCGTCGTCGGACATCTGAGCGTTGATGCTGGCGATCCCGCTCGCGTCGGTAGCCATGTAGGTCACGGTGATGAAGGCGTTGGGGTTGAAAGACTCGCCACCATTGGGGTAGCTCACCGTGACCAAGGGAGGCGTGGTGTCAGTCGCACCTGTAGGGCTCAGGTAGGAGCTGATCTCGGCGATCGGAATGTTGAGCGCCGAGGCCGCGTTGCCGCTCGACAACCCTGGGAACGTCGGCGTGTTGGAATACAGGACGACCTCGGTGATCTCGACCAGGTTGATGAAACCGTCGGAGTCAGAATCGTTGTTCTGAATCGCCAGAATCGCCTGCG
>Ga0247727_10015858_pt1 | contig 12272 bp, 18 predicted proteins | sample WisWelCaveWW1625_FD_202498 | JGI IMG/M metagenome (GOLD analysis project Ga0247727, IMG submission 202498) | Biofilm microbial communities from Wishing Well Cave, Virginia, United States - WW16-25 | ecosystem: Environmental > Aquatic > Deep subsurface > Groundwater > Cave microbial mat | place... | reverse complement strand
GCGCCAATACGCGCAGCCTCTCTCCTTCCGCTTGCCCATCCAATACCCCTCCCCAAAATCAGAATGGGCTCACCCTACGCAAAATCAAATACTTCGTCACGATGGGAAAGAGAGGACACTTACCTTTGTTCCATAAAAAGCGACGTAACTTATCGCGCGCGAAGCGAGAAAAACGAAGGCGAGAAGACCTAACATCGCAAGGATTCTGCGCATACTCATTTATCAGACAGTACTTCGCTCATGGACGAAACGGCCACGCCCAAGGCACGACGACGACCGTAATTCCCCAGATCACGAGATTGAGCGCTCCACCGAAACACAGGTAGTCGCGGAAGCGATAACCGCCCGGTCCGTAGACCATGAGGTTCGTCTGGTAACCGATCGGCGTGGCGAAGCCGCAAGAGGCAGCCATCATGATCGCCATGATGAAAGGCATGTAACTCACGCCCAGTGTCTTGGCCGTTGCCATCGCAATGGGAAACACCAAGACCGCAGCGGCATTGTTGGACATCAACTCCGTGAAGAGCATGGTCAAGCCGTACATCACCACCAAAGCCAGCCACGGATTGCCGGCGGCGGTGCTGAGCAACACCTCCGCAATGCTTTGAGCGGCACCGGTTGTTTCCATCGCTCGGCCGAGACCAAAGGAAGCCCCGATCACGAGCAACACCTGCCAATCGATGCTGCGGCGGGCCACGGTTCCCGAGCAACAGCCGGAGACGAGCATCAACCCCGCCGCCAGCAGCGCGGCGTTGAGCATGCTCAACCAACCGAAACCGGCGACCAAGACCATGCCACCCAAAATCAGGAGCGCCGCCCAGGCCCGCTCGTGCCGGGCGGGAGTGGAGTTCTCAACCCGGCTGACCAGAAAGAAATCGCGCGAGTCGCGGTGCTGAGCTTCAAATTCCGGGTGCGCTTCCAAGAGCAGCGTGTCGCCGGCTTGCAGCACGACGTCGCCGAGTTTCCCCTGCACCCGCTCACCATTGCGGGCCAGGGCAATCACCGCGGCGTTGTAGATGGTGCGGAAGCGTCCCTCGCGGATCGTCTTCCCCGCCAGCGGGCAGGTGTTGGAAACCACCGCCTCGATCAGACAGCGGTTTGAGCGGGGAAAATCGAGTTTGAACACCTGGTCCGTCGCCGGTTTGAGGCCGCGGATCTTCTGCAGATCGACCACGGATTCGACGACACCGGCAAACACCAGGCGGTCATTCTCTTCCAGGCGTTCGCGCGGACCCACGGCCGGCAACACCTGGCCACCGCGGTCGATCTCCATCAAGTACAACCCCACCAAGTGACGCAAGCCGGCCTCTTCGATGGTCTGCCCCACCAGCGGACTGCCCGGGTCCACGAGCATTTCCACGGTGTACTGCCGAGGATCATCCCGCTCACTGATCGCCGGCCGACGGTCGGGCAACAACCAACGACTACACAAAACAATGTAGATAAGCCCCGCCGCGGCACACGGAAAACCCACCCAGACGGGGTCGAAGAGGTGCAGCGCCTCCCCCGTCTCCCGCGCCACCAAGCCGCTGATGACGACGTTGGTGCTGGTACCGATCAGCGTGCACAAACCTCCCAGGATGGCCGCAAAGGAGAGGGGCATCATGACCTTGGAGAGCGCGATGCGGTGCTTCTTGGCCCAGTCGGCCACAACAGGCAGCATCATGGCGACCAGCGGTGTGTTGTTCATGAAGGAACTCATCGCCGCCACCGGGAGCATCATGCGCAGTTGGGCCGCCGTCGCCGACACGGGTCGCCCCAGCGCCCGCTGCGCCAGAAAGGACAGCGCACCGGTTTCCCGGATGCCCGCGGCCACCACGAACAGCACGGCCACCGTGAGCATCCCCTCATTGGCGAAGCCGTTGAAGGCGTCTTTCTCGCTCAATACCCCCAGCGTCAACAGCAGCGTGATCGCAGCGAGCATGACGAGGTCGGGGGAGAGCCGCGTGAAAGCCAGCAGACCGACCACCCACAACACCACGCCCACGGTCACCCACGCTTGCCATTCCATACGTGACGCACCCCCTGCGCGCCCCAACGCCCGCGCCTGAAAACGTCCGATAGAGTAACAGACCGCCTGCGGAGAAATGGGCTCCCGCAGTTGTTCGCCGCCGCGGCCCGACTCTCCGCTACAGTCCCACAGCGAAAGGGGGAAGCTGATGAGCGCAGGAGAAACCTGGCGGCGCTGCAGCGCCTGTAAGCAACCGATCGAACTCGGTGCGACTTACTGGATTTGTAACGTTTCGACCTGTAACCAAAAACGAACCGGACTCGCGTTCTGTTCGGTGAGTTGTTGGGAAGTTCACCTTCCGGTCGCCAGGCACCGCGAGGCATGGGCCGTGGAACGCACGGCTCCAACGCAGGTGGAAAGTGGTGAAGTTGCACGCGAGACCCAGCCGGAAAAAACGGGGCGCCGTCTGCTCGTGCGCTCCGCTACGACTCAGACATCTGCGAAAGAAGCACCTGAGGAAATCTTGATCATCGCGAGCCGGCTTAAAGACTACGTGCGAGCGCGTTCGGGTTTCAACACTTCGGACAAGGTACTGGAACCTCTCTCGGAAATCGTGCGGCGGGTGTGCGACGAGGCGATTCGCAATGCCTCCCGCGACGGCCGCAGGACCGTCCTGGAGCGAGACGTTCCAAACTCAGCCTAACCTACCACTTTCACCAACGCGGCCAGCCTGCATTCTCCACCAGGGCTCTACTGTTGCCGTGCAGCTCCCGACGTTTCCGACAACGCCTGGAGTAGCGCGCTGCGATCAAAGAAAACCTGGTTTGAATAAATTAGAGAGTCTCGGAGTTGAACGCTGCAAACGCCCTCTACCTCCACCACGCGAGCACCCACTGGGATAGAAGCACGCCATTGGTTCAAAAATCCGTCCTGAAGCGGAAGTGACCCGTTCTGAATCCACACCCATTTCGGATGCCGCGCCAAGAGCTTGCGAAAATAGGCGAGCAGCGCCTCCCGGCCGTGGATACCGCGCGGAACGACCGGATCACAGTAAAAAGCGTCATCCGTGTAGAACGCGGCCAAGCGTTCGGGCTGGTTACCTGTCCAAGCCGGCAACCACTTCTCTGCAAAGGATCGCGCCTCGTCGGAATTCATCCCGTGAAACTGCATGCACCCTCCTACTGCGAGCAGCGACCGTGCGAACCTCGCCGCCCAACAATCGGCGTCAAAGTCCCTGAAAATAGTTTACAAGACTCGCTCGTCGCGCCTTTTGACCAGCGTCTGGGTTGGCGTCAGGGCCTCAGACCTGGTGAACCAAAATCGGCGCGCTTTGCCGGTGGGGTGATAGTTCCTTCGCGGGAGAACAAGCTCGGGCGCCGAAGTACAACAGCTCCCATCGCGCGTCTTCAGACACCGTTTCGATGAGCCGGCCATTGACGTGGTGCTCCAACGTAACATCGCCCACGAACCGATGGTAGGCACCGGCCCGACCGAAATCGAACATGAAGACGTCCTTTTGACGCACGAACGACGCAGTATAGCGCGAGTCCATTTGTTGGATGTCGTATACGAGATGGTTTGCGACCGGCACACCGGTCTGCTCGTTCAGACGTAGTTCGGTCGCCGTGCAGGCGATGTGTTCCACACCCATGGCAGAAGCGAGAATCTCGCCGGACCTGGCCAGCATGAACAAGGGGAACTCTTGCTTGCCGTACATTTCACCGCTGACGAGCATAACGGCAATAACGGTGTAGTCCTTGACGTGCGCGCGTCCCCAGTACCAGTGGTCGATGATCTTGCGCAGGGCGATGTTGCCCCAGTTGTGGTCGTGGTAACCCGTTCCTTGAAGCTGCTCACGGTTGCCATCGATGGTCAGCGTAACCGCAACAGCCGCGCGCGGGACGACCGGAAGCCATGCGAGGTAGTACTGCTCGTCGTCACCGAAGAACATGTGACCCGTTGCGGGACGCCAGGACGGAACCTCGGCGTTCAGCGTCACGTCCATCACAAGTTCGTCGATCTCGACGTGTATGCGATGGGTGCGGAGGTCACCCTCGAATGTATTGCCACCGATAACCACGTCGCAGCGCTCCTGCGATGCCTTGAACGCGTCCGGCGTCGTGATATAGGTCTTCTGGATCTGCGTGCCGTCAGGCCGATCCAGAATCAGCGACACGAAGGGAGTCAGCGGCTGCGAAGGCGACAGGTACGGCGGTTTGGTGTGAAACTCAATCGTGAACTTAGAACCATCATCGAGGTGACAGTCGAAATACCACCATTCGAAGCTGCCTTCTCCTGCATCGGTTCTCAAACCATTCTCCCACAGCTCGATTGCACCTTCTGTGAGGTTCAGCCGTTGGTAGTGATCCGGCCTTGCGCCAAATATGGACTTCATAGGGTGATGCCTCCGCAATCTTCGAGTGGAAACGTGTTTTCTCCCACGACAAGGTAGAACCGCGCGGCTGCGGAAAAACGGGTCAACCCGGACATTTTTCGGGCTGATTCGGACAATCTTGACCGCAGTGGTCAGCGGCGGGCAGTAACTCCGAAGCGCTGCCGGTACTCTCTCGGCGATAGGCCGGTCAGGCGCTTGAAGAGCCGGCTGAAGGACCGATTATCGCTGTATCCGACCGCACGAGTGACCTCATCAACGTTCGAACGCGTACCTTCGAGCAGACGCTTGGCTGCCTCGATCCGAATGCGGTGGAGATACGCGAGCGGTGGCTCGCCGATCGCGGCCTGGAAACGTCGGTGCAACGTTCGCGGGCTCATGGCGGCCTGCGTGCTCAGCTCTTGGATATTGACCTGCTCGCAGTGGTGCTCCTCCAGCCAGTCTTGGATCCGTAAAATCGCGACGTCGCCGTGGTCTCGCTGATCCGCGAGAAAAAAGTATGGGCGCTGAGACGGCCGGTTCTTGTCCACAGCAAGTACTTTCGCGGTAAGCACAGCGACCTCAGCGCCCGCGTAGCGTTCAACAAGGTGGAGAGCAAGATCGAGGAACGATGTGGTTGCACCCACTGAAACCACGACGCCCTCGTCCACGAGCCGTTGGTCCGGTTCGAGACGGACTTTCGGATAACGGCGCCGGAACGACGTCGCACGACCAGGGTAGGTTGTCGCCCGCCGGCCGTTGAGAATACCCGCCTCGGCAAGGAAAAAGGCTCCCGTGCAGACGGAGGTCACCACCGTCCCCTCGGCGGCGCTGGCTTCGAGCCACGCGATGATCTCTGCGTGTCGCTTGAGCGACTCTTCGAGCCCTTCCAAGATGGGCGGCACGACTGCGACATCGACCCGTCCGAGGGTTTTGAGCGCAACATCGGCCCGGATCGGGATCGCGCCAAAACCCAGGACGTCGGTTCCCGCTGGGCTCGCGACCCGAACCGAAAAGACCGGCTCGCCGCCGGCGCGAACCAGCCACGTGTTCGCCAGATGCAGAACGTCGAGGACGCCCGCGATGCAGGACGCCATGCAGCCGTCGAGTGCCAAAATCACCACTTGATTCGTCATAACTCGCACGCGAGACCGGTGTTCAGCGTATTAAAAAGTATCAGACCAGCAGCCGGTATTTGGACTCCGCGCACTGATGCTTCAGAGACTGCGTCCGTCGAAAGGCATCACTTTGAGAGCCGACGGCTCAACCCCTTCCAGACAGCGCACGTTGATGGCCGCCCTGGCGGCTCCCGTTTTATCCGATCCAAGGCCAAACGGTGCGCAACCGCAGCGGGGACAAAAGTGATGTTTGATGCGACCTGTATTGAAAGTATAGGTAGCAAGATCGGCCTCCGAAGTGGCAAGCTGTAAATGTTCGCGCGGCACAAACCAGAGCAAGTATCCGCGCTTGCTGCAGATCGAACAATTGCACTCCATGACCTGTTCGATGTCACCTTCGACTTCAAACGCGATCTTCCCGCAATGGCAGCCACCTTGGTACGTCATATCGCCTCCTGCAATTTATCTTCCCCGAGAGCTTCGCCACTTGTAGCGGAAATTCGGCTCAGTGACATCTCACTCCTGTTGTTTGAACTTGACTGTAAACTCCGCAAGAGTTTGCGCTCCTGCATCATTGGACTCACAGAGCGCTTGTACCACGCTATGCTGATCTTCTGACGACCGATTTTGGCCCAGTTTAAATTTTCCTTCGATTCGAATGATAGGAATCTCGAACGCGACGATAGCTTTGACCATTCGCTCTCGATACTCTTGCGGCAGATCTCCTGACCATGGCTTGGGGAGAGCGGATTCGTATTTAGAGATCATGTGATCGAGAAGAGCAGATACTTCCCTTTCGGCTTCGATGAGTCGCGGAGTACCATAAACGTGCACCGCAGCGTAATTCCAAGTAGGAACTTCAGGTGAGGTCCTATACCAAGACGGAGATATATAAGCATGGGGGCCGTGAAAAATGGCCAGCGACTCTTGTCGCCCATCAAAAAAGCGCCAGTGAGGGTTCGCCCGCGCAACATGGCCGAGCAGCGATCCGGAAGCAGAGCGATCGCGCTCAAACAGAAGCGGAACGTGAGTTGCGAAAAGTCCATCGGGAGATTCGGTGACTAACGTTGCAAAATCGTACGTCTTGATGAACTCCTGGAGTAACTTTTCGTCTTCGACACGCAGGGATTTCGGTATGTACATCTCTTCAGCCGTTTCTCCACTCCGGAAATTGTGGAAGGTCCGGATCAAGCACGCGCGGCCAGCACAGCCTCCACCACCGCTGCGAGATCAGGTTGCCGCTCGCAATCGACGTGAGCCCAGTCGCTGAACGGATCCAGCAGCAGCGGGTGGATGCCGGCGGCCCGCGCACCCGCGACGTCGGCGGCGTACAGATCGCCCACGTGGAGCGTACGCGCGGCATCCACACCCGCCCGGGCGAGCGCGTGCTGAAAGATCCGCGGATCGGGTTTTTCGTAACCCACCCAATGTGAATCGTGAACCGCCTCGAAAAAATGCCGGAGCTGTTGTTCCGCCAGCGCGGTTTCCACTGAGCCGTCGGAATTGCTCACCACGCTGAGTCGCAGACCCGCTGCTCGCAGCCTCTCCAGCGCTTCGGGCACACCGGGAATCACGCGGCACCAGAGGCGATTCGACTGACCCGGCACCCGTAGAACCGCCGCCAACTCGACCACGAGAGCAGCCCGTTGCTCAGCACTCAATGCGCGTGCCGGTGGAAGCTCTTGCAAAACCGAACCCACGTAAAACCGAAAAGTCGTCTCGCCTTCCGGTTTCGCTCGCCCCGCAATCCGCTCGGAAATGCTGGGACGGGCCGCCGCCTCGGCACGACACAGCTCATGAACGCCACACTGGATTCCGCGCGCCCCCAATTCATCCACCACCCGCTCGAAATCGATCGAAAGCAAAGTGTTTCCAACGTCGAGAAAAATCACATCCAGAGATTCGTATGGAATCTTTACACCGATTCCAGGATTTTGGCCGGTCGCAATAACTTGCTCGACTGAATGCCTCATGTTGGCTCCCTTGCGTCCCATAAGCGCAGGAGCCGCAGTGCGACGATCACCAACCAGAGATACAAGCCGCCGACAAACAAGCGCTGGAACAAACCGGTCGCGCTGCGGCTTTCGATGGAGACGACCATGGCCACGGCAAAAATGATGGCGAAAATACCGGTCGCGAGCGTGTAGGCTCGCAGGCGTTTCCACGCTGCAAAACGCTTGAATAGAAAAACACACAGAAAAGCGGCCGCCGTCAGCGCGAAAAGGCCCACGTGAGCGGCCTGCTGATGGCGAACGTGATCCATGGACGGGATTTTCGGCGTGCAGCCGAGATCGCAGGAAAAACTACCCGCTGCAATCTTGGCCACACCGTGAATCGCGACGAGTAGAGCCACCAGCACCGCCAACACACCGGCGCTGCGAAACGCCCGCCAGAAAGGGATGGCAAACAGCGCGATGAACGCTCCGGGCAGGATAAAACCCGCGTACTGCATGAGAGCAGCGTTCTCTCCGCCGGTCTCTCCGAGCTCGCTGATGAACTGCGTGACGTGGCTGTACTCAGACCGCAGCGCACCGCAGACGATGACTGCGAGCGCGAAAAGACTCGGACCGACTACGCCGAACCAGCACAAGCGCCGTGCACTTGCATTCAATCGAGAAATCCTCTTGCTCGCAGCAATCTACGAACACGGACCCGTTATTGCGAGCTATCACACCTCCGGGCTCCGCTAAAATACCTCTGCTCGCTTTTCTGCGACAAACCAACCAAAGGACCGCCAGAGTTCTGATGCAGCAATCACTCGGAACCCCGCTTTCAGAAGGCCGTCTTGGAACGCAGCATAATCGAACCGGCCGTCCTGCGGATGCTCGAAGAGACGTCGGGCGATGGGGTGATCGATAAAAAAGCGGAGGGCTTCTTCAGCGTAGAAACGTCCCCCCGGTTTGAGTACACGCGCGATCTCGGCGAGTGCCAGGCGCCAAGAGGGTATGTGATGGATAATTCCGAAATCGAAAACGGCAGCGTAGGTAGAACTCGGCACGGGAATCGAAGTTGCATCCCCGATCCAGAGGTGGATCTGCGAACCGCGCCGACGAAGACGCTTGCGAGCGAGAGCAATCATCCGCGGATCAAGATCGAACGCAGCAACCGTATCGGCACCGAAAAGGTCAAGAATGAGCTCCGTTCCGATGCCACGGCCGCAACCGATCTCAAGAGCAGTACCGCCGCACATTGCTCCCCCCATGCGCAGGAGTCGCGGTGCTTCAAAGCAGCGCTGAAGCGCCGCTCGAACCGGATTGTTCATGACTGCGTATTCGACCCGGTTCAACAGCAAGCGATACTTCCCATCGATTGGCCTGACGAGCATACGGCTGAGCTACCGCTTACCCGTGCACCACTTGAGTATGCCCCTGCAGCTGCTGACTTGGCAACGCGAGCGGCGCGCTGTTCAGATGCTCAGAATTCCAGGGCGCGGTTGCGAGCCCCCCAGCGTATCGGAGGTGAGCGGAGCGCCCGCGCGGCGCAGAGCCTCTCGCTGCTGGGGAATCGGCGTGCGGATCAGCAACTCCTCGAAGGGGCATAGCTTCGCGAAGCTCGGGTGTTCGAACATCCGGGAGACAAAAGCGGCGGTGTTGGGCCAGCGCTGCGGATCCAGCGAGAACCTCGCGAACGCGGCGTTGCGGAAAAACACCGCGAGGGAGATGTCCGCCACGGAAATTTCACCGAAGAGATAGCCATCCGGAGGAAGCTCAGCTTCCAAATAAGTGAGAACGTCCGGCATCTCCTCGTCGAGCGTCCTGCGCAGAACCGCCTCGTCGGTCGGCTGGCCCCACACGAAGGGCTTGATCACGCGCTCGTTGAAGAGGCGCCAGATAAAAACTTCGCCCATGCGGGTATCCGCGAACTCCTCGAGCCAGCGCGCGCGAGCGCGCCGCTCCGCGCCGGAGGGAAAGAGTGGAGGGCTCGGGTAACGTTCGTCGAGGTATTCGCAGATCACCGACGAATCCGCGAGGGTAACGCGGTCGTCGATCAAAACCGGAATGCGGCGGACCAGACTCAGCCGCGAAAATTCCTCGTTCCCGAAAAACGGAATGATCGGATCGATTTGGTAGGGAATGCCTTTGAGATCAAGGCAGACCAGAACCTTGCGAACGTAGGGCGATATATAGGTTCCGATGATTTTTACCGGCGCCGCTGCCATCACACTCCCTTTTCTCGTTACTCGCTCCCGCGTCGAGGGGCACTTGGGAAAGGTCGCAGCTCCTCGCAGGGTTATTTAGCTCGCCGCTGCGACCTTTCCCAAGTGCCCCTCGACGCGAACAACAGAATTTGTCGGGTCGAAGTTAAATCCATCGACGCACACTCGCTTTGTAGCGCAAATACTCTTCGCCGAACTTGCGTCCGAGGTAGATCTCTTCGCGAAGAATCACGCCGTAGTGCATGACCAACAACACCGGCATTAGAGCGAGTAAGATCCACGCATTATTGAACAGCAGACCCAGCGCCAACTGGATAACAGCAAATGCAACATAGGCAGGATTCCGTGAATAGCGATAGAGGCCGGTCGTGATCAGCAAGGCGCTGGGAGTATTCGGATGGGGATCCTGGCCCGTCCGCTTGAACGCGCGCACAAACATGACGGCAACGGCAAGGCCTCCGCCCAAGAGCAGCACACCGAGCGACCAACGCAGCGCCTCCGCGAGCGGGAGCCGGACGGGAACGAACCATTGCACCGCGGCACCGGCCAACAGTGAGCCGAGATAGAGAATCGGCGGCAACACGACAACGTTCGCGTGATCGAGAGTTTGCTGGTCATTCACTTCAGGCACTGTACGCCAATCGGAGAGCTCGACGCATGGTCGATAAAAAGGGAGCGGTGCCACAACCAGGCCGGCGCTCCTGCGAACAGGATTTTGTCCTGACGCCCCGGGACAAAGGCCTTACTCCCGGTACTCGGACCCGTGGTCACCGCTCCAACCATGATGTTGTACCTGCGGTTGCAGAAGTTCAAGAGGAATTTCGGTCGCCTCACTCCACAGTAAGGAAAACCTGCGAGCCTCCTCGGATCCTGGCCCGAGCATTCCTCCGCCTGGTAGATCCCCGTGGAATGCCTGCCCAAGTAACCTACTGCCTGCACGACTCGAAGACGAGTACGCCCTTACTGCGGTACCGACCTGCGCAGCAGGATGAAAGTATCGGTGCTGCGATTACTTTTTGTGCAACTGAACCACGTTCGAATCGGGGGATTGCTGAACCTGCGCTTGGTCGGGTCGGCAGAGGAATCGGGGTGCAACGTTCCAGTGCTCACCGGTATCGGTGATCACCGTCACCGTTTTCTTGTTATACCGGGTCAACATACCCACCACGAGTGGACGACCATCCGGCTGAAACGCAACACGATCACCGATTCGGAACTCAAGCATCTCGGCATGCGCGCGCATCTGGTTGAGAAACCGCAAACGCTCAACGATGCGATTGTTGAGATCGGTGAGCTCGGCTTCGGTGAGGCTGTCGATGTCGATCTTCATGCTCATCAGTACGCATCTTTTCGGTGGCGGACAGCGACCACGTCGACCGCGCACTTTTCATCGTCAACCTCGTAGAGCACCCGATAGTCACCTACCCTGATGCGCCACAAATTGACTTGTCCGACCAACTTTCGACAGCCCGCAGGTCGCGGGTCACTGGCCAACGTCTCGATCCGCTTGAACACGCGCGCGATGAGCGGCCGACTGAGAGCTTCGAGTTCGCGTCGCGCCGACCTCGCGAAGGTGACCGTGTATAGATTCATCTGGCCCGGAGCTTGCCATTCCGACGCAGGCGACGCTTCACTGCTGTCAACGACTCGCGCGGTTCTTTACGCCGGGCCCGGGCCAGCGCGGCGTCGTAGAAGTCCTCCCAAAGTTCCCGATACTCCCGGAGATCAATCACGACTCCGGTCTTCTGACCTTTCTCATTCACCACGAACTGCACGCCTTTCACGATTTTACCTCCACACTGATTGCCAACATAGCCTTTCGGAATTTCAGCCGCAGCCGGGCACAGTCACAGTCATAGTAAACGACTCAGTGTTCCGCTGCGGGCGCCCGAGTTGGTCGATTTCAACGCGCAGGTTGGGATAGCCGTGGTGTGAACGACTCCCGGAGCACTAAAACAGCCGTGCGCAGAAACAAGCCAGCGATGCCTGCGCCGACGATGACGTCCGGCCAGATCGAGTTGGACCACGCCACCAAAGCCGCAGCCACGAGAACCGCGCCATTAGCAATGAGATCGTTGCGGGAACACAGCCACGTGGACCAAAGATTGCTGTCGTCTGCACGGTGCCGCCACAAAAGAGAGAAGCAGAAGGCGTTGGCAATGAGGGCGAGCACGCCAATCCCGAACATGACGGAAACCAACGGAGGCACCCCAGCACGCAGCCGGAAGACAGCCTCGAGAAGAACCCCAACACCGAAGGTCGCCATGATTACGCCCTTCGCCAGCGCGGCGCGGACGCGCCAAGCCAGGCTGCGGTGGAGAACGTAGAGGCTGAATCCGTAGACGAGGGAATCACCGAGCATGTCCAGAGAATCGGCGAGCAGTGCGGTGGAATCGGCCAGCAACCCCGCACCGAACTCGACGCAGAACATGATGACGTTGATCGCTAGCACGCTCGCTAAGACACGACCCTGGCGACCTCGCAACGCAGCGAGCTCCAACGCCTTCGTTTCGCAGCATTCATCCATCGCGTGGCTTCCCCTTGGTGCCGGCTAACAGGCTGCTGACAAAATCAGTCTAGAATCGCGTAGGATACTCGGCAGGAGGATCTGCCGATGATGGGGGAATCGAATCCGCAACGTGCGCTGTTTTATCAGCTTTCCCTGGAGAGTTTTGT
>Ga0247727_10015857_pt1 | contig 12274 bp, 10 predicted proteins | sample WisWelCaveWW1625_FD_202498 | JGI IMG/M metagenome (GOLD analysis project Ga0247727, IMG submission 202498) | Biofilm microbial communities from Wishing Well Cave, Virginia, United States - WW16-25 | ecosystem: Environmental > Aquatic > Deep subsurface > Groundwater > Cave microbial mat | place... | reverse complement strand
GAACAGCAACGCCTCAATAATCCGCTTCGCCTGTCCTGGATCCATGGCGCCTCCGCTATACCGGCTCAACGGTGGTGATCAGGATGTCTCCGAACGTCCGCTCCTGGAGGGCGCGTGCCACGCGCTGCCGCATGAGCTCAAGCAGCGCGAGGAACATCACCACCAGCTCGAGCGTGGTCTTCTCGGCGGTGAACAGCTCGAGGAAGCGCACCTGCCGCTTCACGTTCAGGAGCACCTTCAACTCCTGCACCTTCATCTCCACGGTCCACGGCTCGACCGCTACTTCGTAGACGGACGCGCTAGCTCTCTGCAGCACCTTCGCAAACGCGCTCATCAGATCGGTCAGGCCCACTTCAAGCGGCGCTTCGGCCGCTTCGCCCTCGCCCGCCTCGGGAGCCTCCGCCGGAGCGCGCGTGAAATGCTGATGCTGGAGGGCATGCAGCTCGGCCAGCAGCTGTGCCACCGTCTTGAACTGCTCGTACTCTTTGAGCCGCCGTTCCAGCTCCTCGAGGCTGATGGGCACCTCGTCTTCATCCTCGGGCTTCGCCGGATCCGGCAGCAGCCCTCTGGCCTTGATCGCCATCAGCTGCCCCAGCAGCGGCAGCGGCTCGGCAAGCTGGTTTAAGTCGACGCCGGCCGCCTTGACCCGCGACAGATACTGGCCGGTTAGGCCCACCAGCTTGACGATGAAGATATCCACCAGGTTGAGCTTGGCCAGCTCCACCAGGAGCGGCAGCGGCCCCTCATAGATGTCGGCGTTCACCTCGTACTTCATTTCGCTTGCTCGGCGAGCAATCCAAAGGCTCGCTTGACTTCGACGAGGGTCTCACGGGCGACGGCGCGCGCGCGTTTGGCTCCATCCTGCAACAGCTGCTCGATGTCGTCGCGCGAAACGCCTCGATGCTTGCGGGCGGCGCGAAATGGCTCGGTCAGCTCCACCAGCACCTCGGCCAGCTCGCGCTTATTCTGGACGCAGCCCCGCTTGGCGGTGGCACACTCCTCCCACACCGCCTTGTGCCGCTGCGGCGCGAACATCCGCCAGTAGCCGCAGACGTTGCACGTCTGCGGGTGGCCGGGGTCGGTCATCTTGATCCGCGTCGGATCCGTGAACATCTTCTGGGCGGCCGTCCGGATATGCTCGGCGGACTCCGAGAGGTTCATCGTGTTGCCGTAGCTCTTGGACATCTTCCGGCCGTCGATGCCCAGCAGCTTGGGCGCTTCGGTGAGCAGCGCTTTCGGCTCCGGAAAAATCTGCGTCTTCAGCAGCGCGTGCAGGCGGCGCACAATCTCGCGCGTCAATTCCAGATGAGGCAGCTGATCCTCGCCGACGGGCACCGCGTGCGCCTTGTACAGCAGGATGTCCGCCGCCTGCAGCACCGGATAGCCGAGAAAGCCGTAGGTCGCCAGATCCCGCCCCTCAACCTCCCGGAGCTGCTCCTTGTAGGTCGGCACCCGCTCCACCCAGCCGAGCGGTGTCACGATGGCCAGCATGGTAAAGAGCTCGGCGTGCTCCGGCACGTCGGACTGGCGGAAGAGGACGCTGCGCTTCGGATCGATGCCGGCGGCGAGCCAGTCGATGACGTTCTCAGAGGACCATTCGCGAATGCGCTCGGGATGCTCGTACTCGCTCATGAGCGCGTGGTAGTCCGCCACCATGAAGAAGCACTCGTACCGCTCCTGCAGCTGTTTCCAGTTGGCGAGCGCGCCGACGAGGTGGCCGAGGTGGAGCTGACCCGTCGGCCGCATCCCGCTCAGCACCCGCTCCTTCATGGGAGTGACCGGTGACCGGTGACCGGTGACCGGTGTACAGGGATCATCGGAGAACGGGAATCAGCCACGGCGGGAAGAATCACTTGATCACTGGTCACTGAATTACGCCAGTTTACGTGCCACTTTCTTCAGCTCCCAGGCTTCCAGGAGATCGCCCACCTGCAGGTCGGTGTGGCCGTCCAGCGAGATGCCGCACTCCAGCCCTTCCTGCACCTCGCGGGCGTCATCCTTGACGCGCTTGAGGCTGGAGATGTTGCCTTCGAAGAGCCGCTCCTTGCCGCGGATGACGCGCATCGTGGAGTCGCGGCGAATGGCGCCCTTGACCACCATGCAGCCGGCGACGGTGCCCACCTTGCCGACCTGGAAGATCTTGCGCACCTCGGCGCGGCCGAGGAAGGTCTCTTCGATCGTCGGCTCCAAGAGCCCTTCGATCGCCGCCTTGATCGCCCCCACCAGCTCATAGATGATCTGGTAGATGTGCACGTCTACCCCTTCGGCGACGGCAAGCACTTGGACTTTCGGCTCAATCCCAACGTGGAAGCCGACGATAATGGCATCCGAAGCCGCGGCCAGGATCACGTCGGACTCGCTGATGTCGCCGACCCCCATGTGGAGGACCTTGAACTGCACCTCCTCCTTCTCCGTGTCCAGCTTCTGGAGGCTCTGCACGATCGCTTCCAACGAACCCTGGACATCCGCCTTGAGGATCAGCCGCAGGTCCTTCAACTTGCCCTCGGTGATGCGCTGGTGCAGCTCCTCGAGCGTGATGCGCTTCGGGTGCAGGATCGCCCGCTGGGCTCGCTGCTCCCGGCGCTGCTCGGCCAGCTGCCGGGCCACCTTTTCATCGCTGATGACCAGGAAGCGGTCGCCGGCCTGCGGCACCTCGGGCAGGCCCAGCACCTCTACCGGCTTGGCGGGCCCCGCCTCCTTGATGCGGTGGCCGCGGTCATTGGCCATCGCCCGCACGCGGCCGATGAGATGGCCGACGACGATCGTCTCCCCGATGCGCAGCGTGCCCTGCTGCACCAGGAGCGTGGCGACCGGACCGCGGTCTTTGGTCTGCTTCGCCTCGATGACGACGCCCTGCGCCTGGGTGGTGGGGTCGGCCTTCAGCTCCAACAGCTCCGCTTCCAAGAGCAGCATCTCCAGCAGCTCGTCAAGACCCTGGCGGCTCTTCGCCGACACCGGCACCATGATGGTCTTGCCGCCCCAATCCTCGCCGATGAGCTGATACTGGCTCAATTGCTGCTTCACCTTCTGCGGGTTGGCGTCCGGCTTGTCGATTTTGTTGACCGCCACGACGATCGGCACCTCGGCCGCCTTGGCGTGGTCGATGGCTTCCACGGTCTGCGGCATCACGCCGTCATCCGCCGCGACGACGAGCACGACGATGTCGGTGACGTTCGCCCCGCGGGCGCGCAGGGCGGAGAACGCTTCATGGCCCGGCGTATCCAAAAACGTGACGTGCCCTTTCTCCAGCGAGACTTCGTAGGCGCCGATGTGCTGGGTGATCCCACCCGCTTCCCCCTCGGCGACCTTGGCCTGCCGGATGGCATCCAGCAGGCTGGTCTTGCCGTGGTCGACGTGTCCCATGAACGTCACCACGGGCGCGCGCGCCACCAGCTTCGCCGGATCCGGCTGCGAGGCTTTGAGCAGCTGCTCTTCCAGCGTCGGCTGCGGCAGGATTTCGCAATTGAACACCTGGGCGGCTTTGATGGCCGTCGGCTCGTCCAGCATGTGGACGATGGACGCAAAGATCTTCTGCTGCATCAGATGCTTGATGAGATCCGCGGGCTTGACGTCCATCCTCGCCGCCAGATCTTTCACTGAGACGGGACATTTCACCTCCAACTGCTTGGGAGGTCCGGCCGGCTCAGCAGGGACGGATGGAGCCTCGACAGGCGCTGCGGCGTGAGGCTTCGGCTTCTTTGCCGGAGCCGGCGGCGCTGGCTTTTCCGCCTTCTTCGGCTTTGGCGGCGGGGGAGCGACCACGGCGGCCGCAGCGTGCGGCGCGCTTGGCGCTGGTCCGTGCGCTTCCTTCGTGATGGCCGTCCGCGCTGCGGGGGCGGCGCTGACCGAAACCGCGGCCTTGGCATGCGCCTCAGGCGCCTTCGCCGACGCCGAGGGCTTGGCCGCGACAGGAGCGGCCGGCTTGACAGCGGTGATTTTCACCGCCGGCTTCTTCAGGGCTGCGGCCGCCCTCGCTGACGCCGCTTTCTTGGCGGCCGCGCTTGCGGCAATCGCCTTGCGGGCGCGATTGATGGCGTCGGCATCCAGCGTGCTCGCCGCCGACTTCGCCGAAATCCTCAGCGCCTTGAGCGTTGTCAGCAGCTCCTTGGAGTCGAGGTTCAGCGCTTTCGCCAGCTCATGCACCCGCATGGTCTGACTCCTGCGTGGTGTCCTGCCCAGTGGCGCCCTGCTCGGTTGAGGGTGGCGGCTCACCGGATGCGGCCGCTTCTTCGCCTGGCGCCTGCTCGGCGGGCTCCGATGCTTCCGCTGGGGCGCCTGCCGGCTCTGTGCCGCCGGCGGATGGGGCGGGCGGGGCCGCCGCCAGCGCAGCTTGCGCGGTTTCCAGCAGCTTTTGAGCGGTTTTCTCACCGATGCCTTTGATGGCGGTGAGCTGCTCAAGGCTCATGGCCGCCAGTTGCGGCACCGTGGTGATCCCGGCGGCCTTCAGGCGCTCTTCCATCGCCGGCCCGATCCCCTCCAGGCCGTGCAGCGGCAGGCCGGCCGCTTGAGGCTGGGACTCGCCGCTGATCTCAAGCTGCCACCCGGTGAGTTTGGATGCGAGCCGGACGTTCTGCCCTTTTTTCCCGATGGCCAGCGAGAGCTGATCGTCTCCCACGAGCACCAGCGCCTGCTTGCCGTCGCCGGCCGGCTTGATCTTGCTGATCTTCGCCGGCGACAGCGCCGCCGCGATGAACTCGTTGATGTCCTCGTGCCAGCGGATGATGTCGATTTTCTCTCCGTGCAGCTCGCGGACGATGTTCTTGACGCGGTTGCCGCGCATCCCGACGCAGGCGCCCACGCAGTCCACCTTGTCGTCCGTCGAGGACACGGCGATCTTCGTGCGGTCGCCCGGCTCCCGGGCGATGCCCTTGATCTCCACGATGCCCTCGTTGATCTCCGGCACCTCCAGCGCAAAGAGGCCCCGGATGAACCCCTCATGCGTCCTCGACAGGATGATGGATGGCCCTCTCGCGTTCTTGCGGACCTCCAGGACGTACCCCTGGACCCGGTCGCCCTGATGGTATTCTTCGTGCGGAATCCGCTCCGACTTCGGCAAGATGGCCTCGGCCCGCCCCAGCTCCACGATGATGTCGCCCCGCTCAAAGCGGTGGACCGAGCCGGTCACGATATCGCCGACCCGGCCCTGGAACTCGGTGAAGATGACGTCGCGCTCGGCTTCGCGGATTTTCTGCAGGATGACCTGCTTGGCGATTTGGGCGGCGATGCGGGTTAAGCCGGCGGAGGCGATCTGGCGGCCTTCCGCCATCACGATGATGCGGCCGGTCTTGCGGTCGAGCGTCGCGACGGCCTCCTGCTCCTCGGCGAGCCCCTCGCTCTTCTTGGCCGCGGTTGCCACGCCGGTTTCGATCGCCTGAATGAGCACCTCGCGATCGATGCCTTTGTCGCGCTCAATGGACTCGAGAATTGACAGTAATTCGCCGTTCATCTTTGAAGTTACCAGCGTAGCGCTTTCTTTGCGGTCCGGATCTGTGCAAAGGGCACCGTGATGTTGCCGGCGCCGGTCTTGAGGACGATCGCTTCGTGCTGCACCGCCAGGAGCATCCCTCCCAGCTCTTTTGATCGGCCGTCCTCGAGCCGCAGCTCGACCTTGAGTTGCTCTCCGATCGCCCGCTCAAAATCCCGCTTGTTCGCCAGCGGCCGATCCAGGCCCGGGGAGGACACCTCAATGGTGTAGCTGTCCTCGATCGCCCCGGCCGCTTCCACCGCCTGGCCGATGAGCTGATTGAGCTTGGCGCACTGCTGAATGGTGATCCCCCCTACCCGATCCACCAGGAAGCGCACCAGCACCTGCCCGCTCTGCGGCCGGCAGGTCAGCTCCACCAGCTCGACCTCCCGCTCGGCCAGAATCGGCGCCGCAAGCGCCTCAATGCGCGAGGCGAACGTGTCGTCCATCCCCATCAGAGAATAAAAAAAGTGGGGGGAACCCACTTTTGGGCCAACCTCATGATCAATACGGTATTCTAGGAGGGCATCACCTTGGTGTCAAGGAGTTTATGGACGGTCTCGACGAGCCTGGCGGGCGCGACGTGGGCTTTTTCCTTGGTCGCCCTCCGGCTGACCTCAAACTCCCCCTGGCTCTGCCAGACCTTCCCGATGACCACCTGCAGCGGAATCCCCACCAAATCCGCGTCCTTCAGCTTGCTGCCGGGCGACTGCTCCCGATCGTCCACCAGCACCTCGTACCCGGCGGCTGTCAGGGCGCGGGCGGCCTCCTCGCCGGCGCGCGCGGCGTCGGCGTTGCCCGCTTCCAAGAGGCTGATGAGCGCGTGAAACGGGGCGAGCGCCGCCGGCCAGATGATCCCCTGCGCGTCATGATGCTGCTCCACCGCCGCCGCCACGATGCGGTTGATGCCGATGCCGTAGCAGCCCATGATCATCGGCCGCATGGTCCCGGAGCCATCCTGAAACACCGCGCCCAGCGCCTCGGTGTACTTCGTCCCCAACTTGAAGATGTGGCCGACCTCAATCGCCTGCACGAAGCGCAGTGCGCCCTGGCACTGCGGGCAGGCATCCTGCTCCGTCACCATGCGCAAGTCGGCGACCGCATCCAGGGTGAAGTCCCGGCCCGGGTTGACGTTGATGAGATGGGCATCCGTCTGGTTCGCCCCGGCCACCGCGTTGACGAGCGGCGCCACCGCCTGATCGGCCAGGAGCCGCACGCCCGTCAGCTTCACCGGCCCCGTGAATCCGAGGGGAGCGCCACTAACCCGCTCGATGGTCTGCGCGCTGGAGAGCTTAAAGCGGGGTGAGCCGACGACACGAGCCAGCTTGGCCTCATTCACCTCGTGATCGCCCCGCACCAGCACCGCAACTTGCTCCTTCTCAACATCGTAGAGGAGCGTCTTCACTAGTCGGCTGGGCTCGACCTTCAGGAACCGGCTCACCTGCTCAACCGTATGCTGGCCAGGCGTTTTCACCAGTTCAAGCGGCTTTGACTGTTCGGGGGCGGGGGACGGGGGACGGGGGGCGCACCGGGCGGCTTCCAGGTTCGCCGCATAGCCGCACGCCGCGCATTGCACGACGCGGTCTTCCCCGCTCTCGGACGGCGCCATGAACTCCCGCGAGGCGATCCCCCCCATCACGCCGGGATCGGCCTCGCAGGCCAGGATGGTCAGCCCGCAGCGGGCGAAAATCCGGTGATACGCCTGCTCCATCGCCTGGTAGCTGCGATCAAGCCCTGCGAGGTCCGCGTCGAAGCTGTAGGCGTCCTTCATGAGGAACTCTTTCGAGCGGATGACGCCGGAGCGCGGCCGGGGCTCGTCGCGGAATTTTGTCTGGATTTGATAGACGGTCAGCGGCAGCTGCTTGTAAGACCGGATCTCTTTCAGGAGGTCGGTGACGACCTCCTCATGGGTGGGACCGAGTACCACCTCCTTGCCGGTGCGGTCCTTGAATCGCATCAGCACCTCGCCGAGCAGGGCGGCGCGGCCGGTCGTCTTCCACAGCTCCATCGGCTGCAGCACCGGCAGCAGCAGCTCCTGGGCGCCCGCCCGCGCCATCTCTTCCCGGATGATCGCGGCGGCTTTCTGCAGCGCGCGCAGGCCGAAGGGAAGATACGAGTAGGCGCCCGAGCCGAGCCGGCGGATGAGGCCTGCCCGCACCATCAGCTTGTGGCTGACGGCCTCGGCGTCTTTGGGGTCTTCGCGGAGCGTCGGGAGGAAGTACTGGGACCACTTCATGCGCGCAAGCTATACGTTAGTGATAAGTGAAAAGTGATACGTGAACGGTGGAAGTCACTTATCACTTTTCACTTGTCACTTATCACTAACTCTTCGTTATGTAACAGTCGCTGGACCTCGCCCATGAGGGCGTCGACCATATCGGCTTCGTCCACGCGGCGGATCTGCTTGCCCTTGCGATAGATCACCCCGACGCCGCCGCCGCCGGCCAGCCCGATGTCCGCGTGCTCCGACTCGCCGGGCCCGTTGACCACGCAGCCCATCACGGCGACGGTGAGCTCGAGGCAGCGCGGGTCGGTGTTGGCGTAGGCCGTCAGCCGCTCCTGCACCTGCTTGGCGATGCCGACCACGTCGATCTCGCAGCGGCCGCAGGAGGGGCAGGCGATGACGTTCGTCTCAAACCGCCGCAGCTCCAGGGAGGAGAGGATGCGCTGTGCCACCTTGACTTCGTCGATGGGGTCGCCGGTGATCGAGACGCGGATGGTCTCCCCGATCCCCTCCGCCAGCAACGCTCCGATGCCGATCGAGGATTTCACCGTCGAGGCCTCCAGCAAGCCGGCCTCCGTCACCCCGAGGTGGAAGGGATAGTCGCACAGCTGCGCCATCCGCCGGTAGGCCGCCAGCGTCTGCCGCACATCGGACGATTTCAGCGAGATCACGATGTCGCCGAAGGCGAACCCTTCCAGCAGCCGCACCGATGTGAGCGCGCTCTGGACGATGGCCTCCACCAGATCGTTCGGGTGCGCCGCTTCGCATTCGGGATCGAGGGAGCCGACGTTGACGCCGATGCGGATGGGAATGCCGCGCTCCTTCGCGCGATCCACCACGTCGCGGACACGGCCGGTCTCGCGGATGTTGCCCGGGTTCCAGCGGATCTTGTCGAAGCCGGCCTCGATAGCCGCAACGGCGAACTGCGGATGGAAGTGGATGTCCGCCACCAGCGGCACCTTGTTCGTTTCCCGGCGGATGTCCGGCAGCGCCCTGGCGGCTTCAAGAGTCGGCACCGCGACGCGCACGATTTCGCAGCCGGCGGTGGCCAGCGCGCGGATCTGCCGCACCGTCGCCTCCACGTCGGCGGTGTCGGTCTTCGTCATCGACTGGATGGACACCGGCGCGTCGCCCCCGATCACCACGTTCTGGACGCGGACCGGCCTTGTCTTCCGTCGGTGAATCATCGTCAGCGGCGCATCCACTGTCCGACCTTCTCCACCAATCCAAATCGATTGACGTCATTGATGCAGATGACCAGCACCAGCGCGAGCAGCGCCACAAAGCTGACCTGGGCGGAGCGCTCCTGGATGGTGACGCTCACCGGCTTGCCGCGCAGCTTCTCGAGCGCCAGAAACAGCAGATGCCCGCCGTCGAGGATGGGCAGCGGAAACAGGTTGAAGATCGCCAGGCTCAGGCTGATGATGGCCACGAACGTCAGCGCCGAGGAGAGCCCCAGGTGGAGCGCGTCCTGCACCATGAAGACGATGCCGATGGGGCCGGTCACCGACTCCCGCATTGAGAGCCGGCCCGTCACCATCAACCACAGGGCGACCATGGTTTGGCCGATGACTTCATTCTGCAGCTTGATGGTCTCACCGACGGCCTTCACCGGTCCGGGGCGGTACAGCCTGGAGGCTCCGCTGGCGCTGATGCCGATCTGGCCGATGGTCTTCGGGCGCCCGAAGTGGTCGGCCGAGGCTTTCGCTTTCGGGGCGATGGTGACGCCGAACGCCTCGCCGCCCTCCCGCTCGATCTGGAAGCGGAGCGGGCGCTCCGGCGAGTCGTAGATGATCTCCGTCATCTCTTCCCAGGTTTCGACCGGCTGGCCGTCGATGGCGGCAATCCGGTCGCCCGGCTGCAGGCCGGCGGCCTGCGCGGGCATCTCTTCCACCACCTTGCCGACAACCGACAGCAGCTCCGGATAGCCGATGACGAACACCACCCAGAAGCTCAGCAGCCCGACGAGATAATTGACGAAGGGGCCCGCGAAGACGATCCCCGCCCTGGTGCTGATCGGCTTCGACAGGTACTCCCACGGATCGCCTGCCTGCGCCGTGCCCGCTGGCGCTTGTTCGCCGGCCATCTTCACGTACCCGCCCAGCGGAATCGCGCTGACCGCGTACTCGGTATGGCCGCGCCGCCACGTCAACAGCCTCGGGCCGAACCCCATGGAAAACCGCAGCACCCGCACGCCCGCCCAGCGCGCGACGATGAAATGGCCCGCCTCGTGCACAATCACCAGCAGGCCCAGCACCAGCAGCGAGACGAGCGACGCCACCATCAGGGGTGCCCCACCAGATGCCGGTGCGCCTGCATCCGCTCCTGGGCCGTTCTGCGCGCCCACGCATCGGCGCTCAGCACGTCATCCAGGGTCGGGTGTGCTACCGGCGCGTGCTGCTCGAGCGTCTCCGCGATGATGCGCGGAATCTCGGCAAAGGGCAGCTGCTCATCGAGGTAGGCGCGCACCGCCGTCTCATTGGCGCCGTTGAGCACCGTGCAGGCGGTTCCGCCGGCGGCCGCCGCCTCCAGCGCGAGCCGCAGGCAGGGAAACTGCTCAAGGTCCGGCTCGAAAAAGCGCAGCGCCGACAGGCGCGTCACGTCGAGGCGTGGCAGGGCGGCCGGCCAGCGCTCCGGGAAGCTGAGGGCGTACTGGATGGGCAGGCGCATGTCGCAGGGGCTCATCTGCGCAAGATACGCGCCGTCGACCAGCTCGACGAGCGCATGCACCACCGCCTCGGGATGGATGACGACCTGCAGGCGGTCGAGCGGCACGTCGAAGAGCCACCGCGCCTCCATGACCTCCAGCCCCTTGTTCATCAGCGTTGCGGAATCGACGGTGATCTTCGGCCCCATCCGCCACTTGGGATGCGCCAGGACCTGGGCGCGCGTCACCGTGCTGCGGGAGGCGGCTTCCGTGCCCCACAACGGCCCGCCGCTTCCGGTGACGATGAGCCGGACGATCTCCTGCGCCGGCACGCCGCGCAGGCACTGAAACAGCGCGGCATGCTCGCTGTCAACGGGCACGAGGCTCGTGCCATGCTCGCGCACCAGCCGCATGATGAGCTCTCCGGCCATCACCAGCAGCTCCTTCGAGGCAAGGGCGATGCGTTTTCCCGCCTGGATGGCATGCACCAGCGGCAGGAGCGCCTCCGAGCCTGAGGTGGCGACGACGACGGTGTCCACCTCAGGATGCGTCGCCATCGCGATGAGCCCCTCCACGCCGCTCGCCACCGACGGGCACCCGGGGAGGCGGGTGAATTCGCGCGCGCTGTCCGCATCCCACACGGTGATGAGCGGTGGGCGAAACCTCGCCGCCTGCTGGGCGAGGAGATCGATGCGCGACCTGGCCGCGATGCCCACCACCTGCAACCGGCCGGGATGGGCGGCGATCACCTCAAGGGTGTTGCGGCCGATCGAGCCCGTCGATCCGAGCACCGCGATGCGTCTCATGCGTCAGCCATAGATCAGGATGCCATAGAATAGCGGCGCGGTGAACAAGAGGCTGTCGATCACGTCGAGCACGCCGCCCAAGCCGGGGATGAAGGTGCCGGTGTCTTTGACCTGGCAGTCCCGCTTCAGCAGCGACTCCGCCAGATCGCCGAGCTGGCCGACGACACCCAGGATCGCCCCCAACACCCCGCACAAGAGCGGGGTGGGCGGATGGTTGAAAATCGCCTGGCGGCCGAGCAGCGGTTGAGCCGCCACCGCCGTCACGATGCTGAAGAGCACCGCCCCCAGGAACCCTTCCACCGTCTTTTTGGGGCTGATGCGCACGATCAGGGCGCGCCGGCCGAGGAGGTTGCCGACGGCATACGCCCCCACATCCCCCAGTTTCGTGATGAGGATCAGGTAGCACACCAGCCACGCCCCCTGCCCCGGATCGATGGTGCGGATGTAGAGCAGATAGCTGAACAGCGCTGCCACGTAGGCCAGTCCGAAGAGGGTGGTGGCCAACCCCCCCAGGGCTTCGAACGTATTTTCGCGCGTGAACTGCCGGATGAAGATGATGACGATGGTCGCCGGCCAGAAGACGTCCCACATCCAGCTGATAGCGGTGGCCCCGTGCCCCAGCACCGGCGTGGGCACCAGGCCGGGCTCCACCATGGACCGCCACGTCACCAGGCACGTAAACACTACCCCCAGCCCAATGCTCAGCGGCCGGTGGACGAGGATGCCGCGATGGCGCACCATCGTGAAGAACTCGTGCAGCCCGACCGCGACGAACCCGATGATGACCACCGGATACACCCACAGCGGAAACCAGAACAGCGTACCCAGCACCAGGCTGACCAGGACCGTAGAGCTGCCCAGCCGGTTGATCAGGTTGGCCATCCCTCTAGGCGGTGATTTTTCCGAACCGCCGTTCGCGAGACTCGTATTCGGCCAGCGCCTCCATCAGGTCGTCCTTGGAGAAATCCGGCCACAGCTTCGGCGTCACATACAACTCCGCATACGACGCCTGCCACAGGAAAAAGTTGGACAGCCGCTGCTCGCCAGAGGTGCGGATCAGCAGATCCGGATCCGGCAGATCCGGCGCGTAGAGCTGCCGGGCGAAGAGCGCCTCATCGATGTCGGACGGCTGC
>Ga0247727_10015856_pt1 | contig 12274 bp, 9 predicted proteins | sample WisWelCaveWW1625_FD_202498 | JGI IMG/M metagenome (GOLD analysis project Ga0247727, IMG submission 202498) | Biofilm microbial communities from Wishing Well Cave, Virginia, United States - WW16-25 | ecosystem: Environmental > Aquatic > Deep subsurface > Groundwater > Cave microbial mat | place... | reverse complement strand
GGTCTTCGGGACCGACCGCCACAGCGACGCCCGCCTGGCGCAGCTTGTCGAGCAGCGCCGCCAGGTGGTCCGGGCGCGCCCCGGTGACCTCCAGCTCGCCCCCTGTGATCGCCCCCGCCACTAGAAACGTCCCCGCCTCGATGCGGTCGGCAACAATGGCGTGAGCGGCGCCGCCTAGCTTGCCCACTCCCTGGACGCGAATGGTCCCCGTCCCGGCGCCCTCGATGCGCGCCCCCATGGCCGCCAGCAGCTCGGCCAGGTCCACGACTTCCGGCTCGCGGGCGGCGTTATCCAACACCGTTTCCCCTTCCGCCAGCGAGGCGGCCATCAGCAAATCTTCCGTGCCGGTAACGGTGATCCGCTCGAAGTGGATTTCGGCCCCGCGCAAGCCGTCAGGCGCCTCCGCTTCCAGGTAGCCGTGCTCCTGCCGGATCCGCGCCCCGAGCTTTTCCAACCCCTGGAGGTGCAAGTTGATGGGACGGGCCCCGATGGCGCAGCCGCCCGGCATGGAGACTCGCGCCCGGCCGGCGCGCGCCAGCAACGGTCCCAGCACCAGGCTGGAGGCCCGCATCGTCTTGACCAGCTCATAGGGCGCCTCCAGGCTGCGCAGCCACTCGGCCTGGATCCGGTAGCAGTCGCCTTCGGCCTTCACCTCCGCGCCGATGTCGGCCAGCAGGCGCCCCATCGTTCGGATGTCGCGAACCGCCGGCATCCGCCGCAACTCGACCGGCTGCTCGGTCAACAACGCCGCCGCCATCGCCGGCAGGGCGGAGTTCTTCGCCCCGCTGACGGGAATGGATCCCTCGAGCGGCCGCCCGCCGTGAATCAGGAACTTCTCCATGTCGGATCCGCGCTCAGCAACCGTCTACCGGCATCCCCCGGGCATACACCGCCCGAACCCGCAGCTCTCGATCCAGCACCACCAGGTCCGCGTCCGCTCCCGGCGCCAGGCTCCCCTTCCGTCCGGCGATGCCGAGCAGTTCGGCGGTGTTGCGAGTCGCCATGCGCAGGGCTTGTTCGGGACCCAGATCCAGGAACCGTTGCATGTTGCGCACCGCCCGGTCCAGAGTCAGCACGCTGCCGGCCAGCGCTCCCTGGTAGCGGCACACCCCATCCCGCACCTCGACCATCAGGCCGGCCACCGGATAAACTCCGTCCGGCATGCCAGTGCCGCTGATCCCGTCCGAGACCAGAACGATTCCCTCCACGCCTTTGGCCTGGTAAAGCACGCGAATGGTCGTGGGATCCACGTGTACGCCGTCGGCTATCAGCTCGGCGCGAATCCGCGGATCGGTCAGGACCGCGCCGATCACCCCCGGGTCCCGGTGGGCAAAGGGTCGCATGGCGTTAAAGGTGTGGGTGGCCTGACGCGCCCCCAGTTCCGCCGCGCGCCGCGTCTCCTCATAGGTGGCGTCGGTATGGCCTACCGAGGGCCGCACGCCTGCCCGGACCATCTCCTCGATCACCTCCGGCGCCGCGGCCAGCTCCGGAGCGATGGTCATGATCCGCAGCTTCCCGCCGGCGGCCCGCGCCACCCGCCGGTAGGCCTCGATCGTCGGCTCCGCGATCGACTCGATGGGATGCACGCCACGCCGTTTCACGCTGATGAACGGCCCTTCCATGTGAATCCCCAGCGGCTGTGCGGCCGGCGCCGGCGTTTGTTCCGCTTCTTCGATGTAGCGAGCCAGAAACTCGAGTGACCGCAAGGTATCCCCCGCCGGCGCGGTCACGGTGGTCGGGTAGTAACTTGTAGTGCCGAAGCGGGCCAGGGTGCGCGAGACCGTCTCCGCGCTCTCCCGCGCCGGGTCCATCAAGTCCCGCCCCCCGGCGCCGTGAATGTGGATGTCGATGAAGCCCGGGGCCAGCAGGTGCTCTCCGACATCGAGCCGGCGCGCGCCGGCGGGAATCCGGACTTGCTCGCGGGATCCCACGGCCACGATGCGGTCGTCTTCAATCAGCACGACGCCATCGGCGATCGGATCCGGCGTATAAACCACCGAAGCCAGCAGAGCCAATTGGGCCATGACTTGAGGCGGCCCCCTTATCCTCTTTCCGCGGCCTCCAGGGCCGCGCCCACCCGATTCCCCGCCGCGGCAAGCAGTTCGCGAGCCCGCTCCGCCCCCACCCCCAACTTCAACATCACGATGGCCGCCCGCGCGTTGTCCCCCGCCTCGGCCAGCGCCCGCGCGGCGCGCTCGGGATCGCACTCGGCCGCTTCCCGGACGATCCGCCGGGCCCGCTCGCGCAGCTTCTGGTTCTTCAACTGAACGTTCACCATCAGGTTGCCGTATACGAACCCCAGGCGGATCATGACGCCCGTCGAGATCATGTTCAGAACCAGCTTCTGCGCCGTTCCCGCCTTCAGACGGGTTGAGCCGGCGATAATCTCCGGACCCACCAGGGGCGCGATCGGGATATCCACCAGCGCGGATATCTCCGCGTCGCTGTTACAGCTCACCCCGACGGTGACCGCCCCCAACGAGCGCGCATAGCGCACCGCGCCCAGCACGTAGGGGGTGCGCCCGCTGGCCGTCAGCCCCACCAGGACGTCCCGGCCCGAAAAGCCCCGTTGGCGCAGATCAGCCTCGCCGGCTTCCGGGCTGTCCTCGTTGGCCTCGACGGCCCGTCCAAAGGCCGCCTGGCCCCCGGCCAGCACCGCTTGCACCATCTCCGGGGGCGTGTCGAAGGTCGGGGGACACTCGCTGGCATCCAGCACCCCCAAACGTCCGCTGGTCCCTGCCCCGATGTAGAAAAGCCGTCCGCCGCGGCGCAGCGCCTCGGTGATCGCTTCCACCGCCCGGGCGATCCGCGGGATCTCCCGCTCGACCGCCGGGGCCACCTTCTGGTCCTGGTCGTTGATGATGGCCAGCATCCGGTCGGTGGAAAGCCGGTCGATGTCCGCGGAGGCGGGATTCCGCTTCTCCGTGCTGAGGTGATCGAGCATTCCGGGAGTCTCATTGTAACAACCGCGCGTTGACGCGCCGGCGCGGGTTGCATAAGATGACGACTGATGGCCATCCGAATCTTGTTGGCGACGCTGCTGTCGGCCGGCTTGGCCGCGGGGCAACCCGGCTGGCGCGGCTCGCGCATCCTCGATCAAATCGTGGAACGGGCCATCAAGGAGAACCAGATCCCCGGCGCCGTGCTGCTGGTCGGCCATCAAGGCAAGATCGTTCACCGCAAGGCCTACGGGAGCCGCAGCCTCGCCCCCCGCCGCGAGCCGATGACCGTGGACACCATCTTCGACTGCGCTTCCCTGACCAAAGTGGTGACCACCGCCTGCTCCGTGATGCTGCTGGTCGAGGAGGGCAAGATTCGGCTCAGCGACCGGGTCACCCAATACCTGCCGGAATTCGCCAGCGGCGACAGCCCCATCACGATCCGGCAACTGCTGACCCATTTCTCCGGGTTGCGCCCGGACCTGGACCTGAAGCCGGCCTGGAGCGGCTACCAGACCGGACTGCGCCTGGCCTTCGCCGAAAAGCCGGTGTCCCCGCCCGGCGCCCGGTTCATTTACAGCGACATCAACTTTCTGCTTCTCGGCGAGATCGTGCAGCGGACCAGCGGCCAGAGGCTGGCCGAGTTCGCGCGGCGCCGCCTGTTTGTCCCCCTGCGGATGCGAAACACGACGTTCAATCCGCCGGCCAGCGTCCGCCGCCGGATCGCGCCCACCGAGCGGGTAGAGGGCAAGATCCTGCGCGGCGTGGTGCACGATCCGACGGCCCGCTTTGTGGGAGGCGTGGCCGGCCACGCCGGGCTTTTCTCGACCGCCGACGACCTGAGCCGGTTCGCCGCCATGATTCTGGGCCAGGGACGCCTGGAGGGGACCCGCGTCTTCAGTCCGCTGACCGTGGAGAAAATGACCGCCGTCCAGACGCCGCCCAACCAGGCCGTGCGGCGCGGCCTGGGATGGGATATCGATTCGCCCTTCTCCTCGAATCGCGGCGAGCTGTTTCCGGTCGGCTCCTTCGGCCACACCGGCTTCACCGGGACCTCGCTGTGGATCGATCCCCTCACCAAGACCTATGTGATCCTGCTGGCCAACAGCGTCCATCCCACCGTGCGGCCGGCGATTTCCGGCCTGCGCTCGCGGGTGGCCACGGCGGCGGCCGCGGCGCTGCCCAACCTTTCGCCGGAGCTGGTGGCCGGTATCGGCGCCCGGCTCACCGGCCACCACGAAGCCAGCGCCGGCATCTCCCGGGAACCACTGCGCAACGCCAAGGTGCTGACCGGGCTCGATACGCTGGCCCGCGACGGCTTCCCGTCGTTTCAGGGCCAGCGCATCGGCCTGATCACCAACCACACCGGGGTGGACCGCCAGCGCCGGCGCAACGTCGACCTGTTCATCGCCGCCGGCATCCGCCCAGCGGGCATCTTCTCCCCCGAGCACGGCCTGTCCGGCCGCAGCGAGGAGAACAACCTGCCCGACGCCGTCGACGAAAAAACCGGCGTTTCGATCTTTAGTCTCTACCAAGAAAGCCGCCGCCGGCCCACGGCCGAGATGATGCAGGGTCTCGACGCCCTGGTCTTCGACATCCAGGACGTCGGGGCGCGGTTCTATACCTATGTGACCACCATGGCCTACGCGATGGAGGAGGCCGCCCGCGCCGGCATTCGGTTCTACGTGCTCGACCGGCCGAATCCCATCAACGGCCTGGCCGTCGAAGGCCCGATCCTGGATCCGCAGTTCTTCTCTTTCGTCGGCTATTTCCCGCTGCCTTTGCGCCACGGCATGACCGTCGGGGAGCTGGCTCAAATGTTCAACGCCGAAAACAAGATCGGGGCTCGCCTGGAGGTGATCAAGATGGAAGGTTGGCGGCGGGGCGATTGGTATGATTCAACCGGCCTGCCCTGGACGGATCCCTCCCCCAACCTGCGCACCCTCGCCGAAGCCCTCTTGTACCCCGGGGTGGCCATGCTGGAAGGGTTGTCCAACTATTCGGTGGGGCGGGGAACCGATACGCCCTTCGAGTTCATTGGCGCCGATTGGATCGACGGAGTCGCTCTGGCCGACTACCTGAACGCCCGTGGAATCCCCGGGGTCCGCTTCTGCGCCGTGGAGCGCGTGCCGCGCGCCTCCCGGCTGGCGAACAAGCTGATTCAGGGGGTCCAGATTCTGATTGTGGATCGCGCTGCGGTCGACGCCGCCGAAGTGGGATTGGAGATCGCCGCCGCCCTGATCAAGCTGTATCCCGGCAAGCTCGATCTGGGCCAAACCGCCCGGTTAATCGGAAGCCAGGCCACCATCGAGGCGCTGGCCGCAGCCGAGGATCCGCGCGCCGTCCGCGAGAGCTGGCAGGCTGGCGTCGAGCAGTTCCGGCGGATCCGACAGAAATACCTGCTCTATTGACGCGAGGCGCCGGCCCGGGCGCGCTTAGGCGGCGATTTTCTTGGCCTGTTGTCCGTTACTCTTCGCCCCCGGCGGGCGACCGCGGCCCTTTTGAGTAGCCAGGGACAGCCAAGCCGGAGGACGCCCGCGCCGCCTTCCGCGCCCCCGAGCCAGCCGCTCCAGAGAAATAATCGCTTCTTCGATCTGCTGCCGCTCTTCCCGAAGCTCAACCAGAATCTTGTTGACGTCCATGTGTTCTCCCACGTAAATTCGAGGTGTTTTCTCTACAGGGGCCTCGGGAACAGGCCCGGTTTTCCGGCCCCCGATTCTTGTTCTGAGAACAGAACAGAATCAGCTCCCGTTTCCCATACAACCCATTTATACCAGAATCAAGCCCGCCAATCAACTGTTTTGTTCTGAATCCAGAACAGGCCATCCTAACGGCCGGCCGCCCCGGGCCGGATCCGGCCGCTGTAGTTCGGAAAAGCGCCGGCAAAAAAGCCCAAGCCCTGGGCCTCAGGCGCTCTTTTCCCTTGCCGCCTCGCTCTCCCCGGACGCCCCCGGGGATTCCTTGTACCGGTACCTTTACCCTGTGGACGAATTGGACGAATAAGCGCCGGAAACCTGGAGCCGCCGCCTCCAGCGCCAGAAAAACGGCAGGCCGGCCGCCGCAAGCGCGAGACCGCCTAGCGACTCCCGCGGAGAATTATACAACGTAACGGCGATCAAAAGAGCGGTCGCCAGAACAAAAAATCCAGGTGCCAGGGGATACCCCAGGGTCCGGTAGGGCCGCGCCAGGTCCGGGCGTTTCCGCCGCAGCACGAAGACCGAGGCCGTGGTCATGCCGTACAGGATCCAACTAGCGAAGATTACATAAGTGTAAAGCTCCTCGTAGCGGCCCGAGAGGGTCAGCACGGCGCCCCAGGCGCTCAAACACAGGATGGACACATGCGGCGTGCGATGGCGGGCGTGAATCTTGGCCAGGGGAGCGAAAAAAACTCCGTCGCGGGCCATCGCAAAGGGGATCCTCGAGCCCGACAGGATCGACCCATTCAGCGCCGCAAAGATGGAAACCATCGCCGCCAAGGCCACCGCGTCGCCGCCGGCGCGTCCCAGAAACGTCCGCGCCACCTCCGCCGCCACCCGATCACTGGCCCCCACCCTCTCGGCCGGCAGGACGAAGAAGTAAACCACATTCGCCATCAGGTATATGGCAGCCACCGCGAGCGTTCCCCCAATCAAGGCCCGGGGAATATTGCGCTGTGGGTTCTGGACCTCGCCGGCCACCATGTTCACGTTGTTCCAGCCGTCATAGGCCCACAGGGCTGCCACCAGAGCCGCCACCCAGCCGGCCAAGCCCCCGACCGCCGCGGTCGAGGATCTGTAATTTGCGCTCGAGCCCGCTCCCCAGATCGCCGCCACCACCACCAGCGCCAGAATCAGGCCCACCTTCAGGACCGTCAATTGGGTCTGGAGGCGTCCCCCCAGCTTCACGCCGAAACAATTCACCGCGGCAAGCCCCAGGATCAGGCCCATGGCCAGAATCTGGCCGTGAGAAACCACCAGCGGCCCACCCTTAGGACCAATCGGCAGCTCGATTTGAAACAACACCCCTTCCAGCGCCGGAAAGAAATTCGCCAGGTAGTAGACGAAGGCAGTGGCCAAGGTGGCGATCGAGCCGCTCTTGGCTACCCAGAACTGGGTCCATCCGTAGAGAAAGCTCCACAGGGGACCGTACGCTTCCCGAAGGTAGACGTATTCTCCGCCGGCGTGTGGAAGGGCCGCGGCCAGCTCCGCGTAGGTCAAAGCGCCGAACAGCGAAAGCAGGCCCCCGATCACCCACACCAGGAGCACGTTGGCCGGGGTGCCCACGTTCAAGACCATGGCCTTGGGAACCAGGAAAATGCCGCTGCCGATCACGGTGCCGACCACGATGGCGGCCGCCTCCCGGCTCCCCAGGCTGCGGAGCAGGTCCAGCCGCTGGCCGGCCGCCGCGCTCATGATCTCCTCCCGGCCAGGACCACCGAAGCCAGGTACCCGACCGCAAAAGTTACCGTGGCCCCGATAACCACGTGCCAGGTCCAGGCCGCGGCGCGAGTCAGGTGGACCAAGCCCATGGCGGCGAAACCGGCGATCATGCCGGCCATGGCCCCGGGCTGGTTGGCGCGCTCAGTCAGTATTCCTAATAGGAACACCCCCAGAAGCGCCCCGATGGTGATGGAGATCACCGCCAGGCCGGCCTCCAGCACCGAACCCCAGTTGCGGGCCACCAGCGCAATCCCCAGCAGAACCACCCCCCAGCCCACGGTCACCCACCGCGACAGCCGCAGGAAGTAGGCCTCCGGCCGCCCCCGGCCGCCCCCCAGCGGCTTGTAGAAGTCGAGGATCGTCGTCGAGGCCAGCGAATTCAGGGCCGCGCTCAGGTTGGACATCGCCGCCGCCAGAACAGCCGCGATCACGATGCCCGCCACCCCCGGCGGAAAGTGCGTCCAGATGAAGCTCGGATAGACCCGATCCAGAGGGCGGGGCGGCTCCTGGCCCGCCTTCAGATGGTACACGTAGAGCAGGATCCCGATCAGCAGGAACAAGGTGAACTGAAAGGCGACCATGCCCCAACTGGCCACCAGCGCCATCTTGCTCTCCCGCTCATTGCGGGCGCTTACCAACCGTTGCACGATCAACTGGTCGGTCCCGTGGGTTCCCGTGGCCAGAAAGCATCCGCCGGCCAGACCGGCCCAGAAGCTGTACGGCCGGGCGAAAAACTCGCGGGTCAGCTCGAAACGAAAGTCGAAGATCTGGAACTTCCCCGCCGGCTCGGCCAGCCGCACCACCTCCGCCCAGCCCCCCGGGATCCGTTCCAGGATCATCCAGAAGCTGAGCAGCGCCCCGGCCAGGTAAAGAAACATCTGTACCACGTCGGTCCAGATCACCGCGGTCATGCCGCCCTCGAAGGTGTAGAACAGGGTCAGCAGCGTGATCACGACGATCGAGGCGACTTCGCCGGTTCCCAGCACGATGGAGATGACGATCGAGATGGCGAAGACCCGCACCCCCTCGGCCAGCGCCCGCACCACCAGAAACGTCGAGGCGGTAAAGCGACGAGTCCCTTCCCCGAACCGCCTCCGCATCAGCTCGTAAGCCGTGAACATCTCCCCGCGAAAGTAATGGGGGATGAACAGGATCGAGATCAGGATCCGGGCCAGCAGATAGCCGCAAACCACTTGCAGGAAGCCCAGGTTGCCGGACAGGGCCAACGCCGGGGTCCCGATGATGGTCAGGGTGCTGGTCTCGGCGGCGACGATCGACAGCGAGATCGCCCACCAGGCTGCGCTCCGGCCGCCCAGAAAGTAATCCTTCAGGGACTTCTGCGAGTGCCGGAAGCGGGCCCCGAAAGCGGTTATACCTACCAGGTACAGGACGATCAGTCCAAGATCCAGATATCGGGGCGCCAAAGGGTCTTCCTGCCGGGAAAGCCTGCGATTGTACCAGATCCGGCCCGGGCGTCCCCTGGCGGCCGGTTCGGAATTTTTGGGTCCGCCCTTGCCAACCGGTTTTGGTCTACTATATACTCCGCCTTTGGCCCTTCTGCAGGGTTAGCGGCTTCGCTGCCCGGCGGCTGGGGACCCCGCACGGCCCTGGGAACCAACCTTCGGGCTCGGGGGTCTAACCCTACGGGGCCGGTGAGGCGGGAAACTGGCATGAGAAAACACGTGTTCTTTCTGGTTTTGGGGCTGACCCTGATCGGGCTGGCGCCGCCGGGGGCAAGCTCCCAGCAGGCGCCCGCCCAGAAGGAGGCCAAAGACCGCGAGGAGTACGACCTTTACAACAACATCCACAAAGAGACGGATGCCAACAAGAAACTGCAGCTCCTGGATCAGTGGAAGCAGAAGTACGCTGACACAGCCTTCAAGGAGGAGCGCCTTCGGTACTATATCCAGACCTATCAGCAGCTCGGGCAGGTAGCCAAGACCGTCGATGCTTCCAAGGAGCTGCTGGGGCTGATCCCGGATGATTACAACGCCTACTATGTGATTGCCTCGATGGCCCCGTACCTGGATCCCAAGGACAGCCGCGTTCTGGCGGATGGCGAGAAGGCGGGCCACGCTTTGCTGACCGGCCTCGACAAGCAGTTTGTGGCGGCGAACAAGCCCGCCAACGTCAGCGACGCCGATTGGGCCGTGGGCAAGAAAGCCGCCCAGATCATCGCGCACCAGGCGCTCGGTTGGGTGGCCATGCATCAGAAGAAAAACGACCTGGCGGAAACGGAGTTTCTCAAGACGCTCGAGCTGAGCCCGACGGCGGCCCAGGTCTCCCTCTGGCTGGGAAACACGGTGAGGGCCTACCCGGAGAAAAACACCCTGGCGCTGTTCTGCTTCGCGCGGGCCGCGGCCCACGCGGGGCCCGGCGCCTTGCCGCCCCAAAACCGCCAGCAGATGGAGGCTTACATCACCAAGCTTTACAACAGTTATCACGGGCCGGACGCCGAGGGCTTGAAGCAGCTCCTGGAGTTGGCCAAGGCCAGCCACTTGCCGCCGTCCGACTTCAAGATCAGGTCCAAAGAAGAGCTGTTGGCCGAAAAGGAAGAGGAGCTCAAGAAGAACAATCCCCTGCTGGCCATGTTCCTGACCATCAAGGACGGCCTGACGGGAGCGGAAGGGGCCAAGTTTTGGGAAGAAATGAAGGGGAAAGCCATGCCGGCCCTGCGCGGCACGGTGGTTTCGATTACTCCGCCCGCCAAGCCCAAGACTCTCGGCCTGGCGATGACTCAGAGCAAGGAAGCGGAGATCCTGCTAATACCGGAGACCCCCATTCCCCGCAACCTCGGGGTCGGCGCGGTGATCGAGTTCAAGGAGGCCGAGGCCGTCGAGTTCACCCCCAACCCGTTCCTGATCAAGATGCAGGGAGGCCAGATCACCTCCGGATTGCCGGCCGCCCCCGCGGCGACAACGAAAAAGGCGCCCGGCAAGACCGGCGCCAAGCCGAGCCCGAAAGCGAAGAAAAAGTAGAAGAGCTGTTCGCCGCAAATGGACGCGAATTGACGCGAATGAAAACAAGAAGGTTATTCGCGTGCATTCGCGGCCACCTGTCATGAACTTGACCGTTTTGTGAACTTCGTGGCCCCCTAGTGAAATCCTCGTGGCGAAAGCCCTCGGCTTTCAGCTCAGCGGTCAACTCGTCGCCATCAACGGCAGGCTCCCGGGAACGCAGGCTGAGCGCTGCTGACCGCTCTAGCCCGGGTTAGAAAACTAGGTTCCCCCCCAGTATCCTCCGCAGCTCGGCGTCGAATCGCCGCAGAGCCTCCACCTCACCCGCTTCGGCCGCCCGCTCCGCCCCCTTGCTCACCAGCAACGGCCGCTCCCCCCTCCACAACAACACCGCAATCTCCCCGCCGGCCAGCACCCCCGGGGCGCCGATGCCGCCAAAGCTGCCGTCGGGGCGCTTTTCGACCAAGGCGACCAGACCGTCGCGCTCGATTACGTAGTGAGTTGGGAAACCGGCGGGCAGAAGCTGGAATCCGGCGCGGGCAAGGCCCTCGAGCTGACGCTCCATGGCCTGCTGCTACATCTTATAGCGACCCAGTTCCTCGTCGTTGAGGTTCTCCAGCCACTTGCGAAGCTCTTCCTGGTTGACCTTGTCGGACCCAATCCCGGTGAGCTTGGAGGATTTCAGGACCGTATCCTCGACGTAAATCGGACAATCCAGGCGCAGCGCCAGGGCCAGCGCGTCGCTGGGCCGCGAGTCGATGGAGATCAGCTCGCCGTTGCGCTCCAGCCAGATCAGGGCGTAAAAGGTATCGTCTTTCAGATCGTTCACCACGACCTTGCGGATCCCGGTGCGCAGGCCGAGCAGCACGCTCTTGAGCAGGTCGTGGGTCATGGGACGGGGCGTGGCGACCTTCTCGATCTCCAGGGCGATCGCGTTGGCCTCGTAAACCCCCACCCAGATCGGCAGCAGAGCGTTGCCGCCGACGTCCTTGAGGATCACGATGGGCATGTTGGTCACCGGATCCATCATCAGGCCCCGGATCTTCATTTCGATTTCCATGATCCCTCCCAGGAGAGCCTAACGGCCGCCGCCCTCAGTTCATTAGATCACACGGAGCGGAATCCCGCCACCTTTGATTTCCGCGCCCGGACTGAATTCTCCGACCAGCGAGTTAGGACCCGCCCCGGTCACGCGCACGCGGCAGTAGCGGCCCAAAAGCGACAGGCCGGAGGGAGCGGTGAAGTTCAGCACGCGGTTCTGCGTCGTGCGCCCGACCCACTGGCCGAGCGCCTCGCGCCGGCCCTCGACCAGCGCTTCCTGCTCGTTGCCGATCAGGGCCGCGTTGCGCCGCAATTGAATCGCCCGCTGCTTCTCCTGCAATACGGCGAGACGCCGCGACTTCTCCTCTTCCGGCGCCCGGTCGCTCAGCGCGAGGGCCGCGGTCTGGGGCCGAGGCGAATACTTGAACGAGAAGATGGAATCGAATTCCACTTCCTCGAGCAGCGCCAGCGTTTGCTGGAAATCTTCCTCGCTCTCGCCCGGAAACCCGACGATGATGTCGGTGCTGATGGCCAGCGCGCGCCGGGCTCGCTTCATCCAGCCGATCCTCTCCAGGTATTGGGCGCGCGTGTACTCCCGCTGCATGCGGCCCAGGACGCGGTCCGAGCCCGACTGCGCCGGCAAATGAACGTGATCGCACAGCGCCGGATTTTCCTCCAAGGCCTCGACGATGGCCGGCGTGAAATCCCGCGGATGGGAGGTGGTGAAACGAACCCGCCGCAAGCCGGCGATCCGGCCGACCGCCGACAGGAGCCGGGCAAAGTCCCATCCGGCCGGCGAGGGGTCCCGGTAGCTGTTCACGTTCTGGCCCAGCAACTGGATCTCGGTATAGTTGGCCTGAGCGAGCCGGCGCGCCTCGTCGAGGACGCTGGCGCTGGTGCGGCTCCGCTCCGGACCCCG
>Ga0247727_10015855_pt1 | contig 12276 bp, 10 predicted proteins | sample WisWelCaveWW1625_FD_202498 | JGI IMG/M metagenome (GOLD analysis project Ga0247727, IMG submission 202498) | Biofilm microbial communities from Wishing Well Cave, Virginia, United States - WW16-25 | ecosystem: Environmental > Aquatic > Deep subsurface > Groundwater > Cave microbial mat | place... | reverse complement strand
GAAGACCTCCTGAAGCCCAGTCCCCTTTCGCTTCGCCATCGCTCACCCTCCTTCGCCCCAAGACGGGACGCCGAGAGGGTGCCGCGGTCACGACGGGATGGGAAGATGGCTACACCGGACGCTTACGCTTCAGCCGCAGCGGCTCATGATCGCGCCGGCCGCCGGCGGCTGCAAACGGATATTGGGCGGCCTGTTACTTCAGTCCCAGCACTTTGCCGCCAGCCAGGAGGCGAATCGCCTCCGTTAGACGTCTGAGTCTCGTCTCCTTGCGCTTGGCGGCCTCGATCCAGGCGAGATACCGCCGGCGTTGCGAGGGTGCCAACGCTTCGAAGCTGCGCAAGGCTCTCGGGTGATTCCTCAACTCTGCCTGGATGTAGGCCGGAAGCTCTGAAGGCATCGGAAGCCGCGGTGGTCGAGGGCCATAGCCGCGGTCGCTAGGGGACCGTTCGATCCCTGGCGGTTTCAATCGCCCGCTGGCTTTGAGTTCGGCGTAGCGTTGCCGATTCACGGCGGACCATCGGCTGCTCGCTCTGCGCGGCGTGAACTTTAGCGCGTACCGCCGGTCGTCCAGGCGCTTGACGAGACTGTCCACCCAGCCAAAGCACAGCGCCTCGTCGCGGACATCCTTGTAGTCGATTGACGCAACGGCGGTGTTTCGCTTGTGAAAGATCAGCCAGACCTCTGACGCCGATGCATGATGCTCGGTGAGCCATTCGCGCCAATGGTCGAGTGTCCGCACAAGCAATGTCTTCATGGTTTCGCAGGGCTACACCACTAGCGGCTCCTCCATCACGAGCCGCCTTGCAGTTGCTTGTCGAGATCCCGCAGCCACACCTCGAGCTCGTTGTACTGACCCGTCTCGATCTCGAGGGCCTCCTTCGCCTGAGAGAGGCGGTGCTCCGTTCTGGACACCTGCGCTTGGACCTCCACAAGACGTCCTCGGATCATGTTGGACTCGGCCTCCAAGCCACGCCTACGCTCCTCATCGGTGACCTGCTCGAGTGAGCGACGTATCTGGCGCATTGCACCTTCAACCTGGTCGCGCTCTCGCGTCAGGCCTCCGATGTCGTCCTCCAGCTTCTCGACGCTCTGTCGCGCACGCGCCGTGCGCTGATCCTGCAACGTGAGCCGAGCGATCAGAAGTTGAGCTCTGGCCGTTGCGGAACTCTGTTTCTCGAGCGCCTGACGCAAGAGTCGAATCTCCCGGACCACAGCGTCGAGCGTGACACCGCCGGACGGAGACCCAGCTTGAGCGCAGATTGCGACCGGCAGTCCGTACGACACGAAGAACCCGATTGCGAGAATCACCTGACGGGTCATCCCACGTCTGCCTTTCGAAAGCCCCGCTCCATCCGACATGTCCGCCGAACGTACAGGGTTGTTCACGTAGTCGCGAACGCGAGGTGGTTGACGACGCAAGCCTGGTGGAGCGACTACGGGAACAGCCCAGTTGGACTGAACCGCGGGCCCCCGCGGCTATGTGGATTGTACGCGAGGCAGTTCGCAACGGAGGCAGCGGTTTCGATGTCTTGACGGCCGGCGGCGGGCAGATTGGGTGAGGTGGCAGGCCGGATGTCGCGAACGGGTCAGGCGGGGAGGAGGTGAAGGGACGACTGCCGAGGATTCGGGTCTTGAGAGACGCAGCTCGAGCGGGGCTTGGGCGGGACGTGACCTTGAAACGGGAGTCGAGCGGCGGGATGTCACGGCGACCTCGAAGGCGACGACATTGTGGGCGAGAGGGGTGAGCTGTGAATGTCGGCCACCACGACGAGCCGTCCGACGCCGCAAGCGGGGCAGAGCAGAGGATCTTTTCCCACCAGACGGCGAAAGCTGTCCTGCCAAGACTCGCGCTTGGCCTGGGACGGTTCTGGGGGCGCGGGGGTTCCGAGCAGACTGCGCGCCCGGACCAGTCGGCGGGCCTTCACGCCGTTGGCGAGCAGACCGAAGTGACGCACGCGCACGAAGCCGCTGGGGACGACGTGGAGCAGGAAGCGGCGGGTGAACTCGGCCGCGGGAAGGGTCTTGGTCTTTCTGGCGCCACCGTGCTCACGGTCCTTGTAGCTGAAAGTGACCTCGCCCTTCTCGTGAGCGACGATGCGTTCGTTGCCGATGGCGATTCGATGCGTGTAACGACCGAGGTAGCGCAAGACCTGTTCGGGACCGGCCATGGGGGGCTTGGAGTAGACGACGAAGTCTTGGGCCGCGGCGCGTCGCAAGAGCAGACGGCCGGTGGCCTCACTCGTGCGCAGGCGTCCTTCCTTCAGGGCGAGCTCGAAGGCCTGGAGCAGCTTGCCGCGAAACACCTTGGACAGCTTCCTTACCGGTAGGAAGAAGGTCGGCCTTGACGAGATCCAGCGCTGGCCGTCCAGGCTCAGACCTCCTCCGGTGGCGATGCAGTGGATGTGCGGGTGGTGCTCGAGCTGCTGATTCCAGGTGTGGAGCTGGGCGATCAGGCCGGGCGTGGCCCCGAGATTGCTCCGGCACACGTCGATCAGGGTCCTCGCCGCGGCCTCGAACAGCAGCGCATAAGCGGCGCTTTGGTCCCGTAGGAAGAACGGGTTCAGGCAATGCGGAAGCGTGAAGACCTCGTGGAAGTAGGCGACCGGGAGCAAGTCACGAGCCTGGGCCTCGACCCAAAGCGCCTGGTCCAGGCTCTGGCACTTGGGACAGTGCCGGTTGCGGCAGGAGTTGTAGACGGGATTCTCGCGCCCGCAGTGATCGCAGCGCTGCCAGTGTCCTCCCAGGGCTGCGGTGCGACACGCGGACAGCGCCGAGACCACCCGAGCCTCCTCGTTGCCGAGATATGTGAGTTCGCGCGCGTGTTGTCTGAGGATCTGGCCCAGTTCCGGACGCTCTGCGCGCGGGCTCCCCGCCTCGCAGTGCGCCACGAGCTACGCGGGTGCCGGTGCCTCCTTTCGCAGCCGATCGAGCGGGCTTGTGGTCTGGTGAAGGTAGTTCTGCGCCAAGTGCAAGTAGCGCTGCGTGGTCTGCAGGCTGCGGTGACCGAGCAGGGCCTGGACCGTGCGCACGCTCGTGCCGTTCTCGATCAGGTGGGTTGCGAAGCTGTGCCGCAGCGTGTGGAACGACACCGGCTTCTTGATCCCCGCCTGCAGCCTCGCCCGATCGAACGCCTTCTGCGCCGCCGAGACGCACAGCGGTTTCTTCCCGCCCAGCCCCGGGAACAGAAACACCTTCGGCTTCGACTCGCGCCAGTAGGCCCGCAGCGTCTCGAGCAGCGACTGGGACAGCATCACGTAACGGTCCTTGCGCCCCTTGCCCTGATCGACCCTGATCGCCATGCGTCCGCTATCGAGGTCCGTGATCAAAAGCCGCGTCACCTCACCCACACGCATGCCCGTCGCGTATCCCGTCTCCAAAAGCGCCCGGTCTCGCAGCGACACCGCCGCCGCCAGAAGTCGCGACACCTCTTCGTCGTTCATCACCACCGGCAGTCGGTGGGGTGGCCTCTGGTAGCGAAGTCCCTCCACGACGAACGGCCGTTTCAGGACCTCGAGGAAGAAGAAGCGAGCTGCGTTCAGCGCCTGATTGAACGTCGAGAACGCCAGCTTGCGCTCTTGCGTCAGGTGCAGCAGGTAGGCCCGCACGTGCTCGTTCGTGAGCCGATCGGGGACGACTCGACAGAACTGGATCAGCCGGCGCACCCAGCTCAGGTACGCGGAGCGCGTCTTCGGCGCGAAACCACGCAGCGCCATCGCCCGCTCCATCGCGTCGCGAAACATTCCCATCGCTACCTCCTCGTGAAAGCAACGGACTCACAAGAAGGTAGCGCGGGCTACATGCTGGAACCGCGAACCTCCACCGCGAAGCGGTTTAGTTCACTCGATCCGCAGACGGGATCGTCCGACAAGGGTGGTGTCGTATGCAAGAAATTCCTGAAGCCCCTAGGCGGGGCTTCGCGTGAAGGGGCCATGCGTGCCAAGCGAGATAGTGCGTGGCGGAGCGGGCTCACCACGCCGTGGCGGCGTTTTGTCAGGCCGTGCGCTTTGTGCTGAAGTAGCGCGGTGACGCCGCTGTTCCGGAAGGTGCTGGTCGCGAACCGCGGGGAGATCGCGGTGCGTGTCTTTCGCACCTGCCGCGAGCTGGGTATCGGCACCGTGGCCGTCTACTCCGAGGCCGACCGCGCCGCGCGGCACGTCCGCGAGGCGGACCAGGCTGTTGCGATCGGGCCCGCGGAGGCGCTGCGCTCCTACTTGTCGATCGAGGCGTTGCTCCGCGCCGCGCGCAAGACCGGCGCCGAGGCGATCCACCCCGGCTACGGTTTCTTGAGCCAGAACGGCGACTTCGCCGACGCCGTGCGCGACGCGGGGCTGGTGTTCGTCGGACCGCCCGGCGACGTGCACCGGCTGATGGGGGACAAGCAGGCGGCGCGGCGGCGGATGGCGGCGGCGGGCGTTTCGGTGCTGCCCGGCTACGACGGGGACGACCAGCAGGACGCGCGGCTTCGCAGCGAGGCCGAGCGGGTCGGCTGGCCGGTGCTGCTCAAGCCGTCGCGCGGCGGCGGCGGCAAGGGCATGCGGGTCGTCCGGAGCGGCGTCGAGCTCGCTGCCGCCCTCGCGGCGTCGCGGCGCGAGGCGAAGGCCGCCTTCGGGTCGGAGACGCTGCTGCTGGAGCGCTTCGTCGAGCGCTCGCGGCACGTGGAAGTGCAGGTCGTGGCCGACACCCACGGCACGGTGCTGCATCTCGGCGAGCGCGAGTGCTCGATCCAGCGGCGCCACCAGAAAGTCGTCGAGGAAACGCCCAGCCTGGCGCTCGACCCCGAGCGGCGGCTCCGCCTGTGCGAGGCCGGGGTCAAGGCCGCGCGCGCGGCCGGCTATAGCAGCGCGGGGACGGTCGAGTTCCTGATGGCGCCCGACGGCCGCTTCTACTTCCTGGAGATGAACACGCGGCTCCAGGTCGAGCACCCGGTGACCGAGGCAGTGACCGGTCTCGACCTGGTGCGCCTGCAGCTCGAGGTGGCGGCGGGCCGTCCGCTGACGCTGCGCCAGGACGAGGTCGAAAGCCGCGGCCACGCGATCGAGTGTCGGCTGTATGCCGAGGACCCCGACAACGACGACCTGCCCTCGCCCGGGCGAATCCTCCATCTTTCCGAGCCCGAGGGACCCGGCATCCGCGTCGACTCGGGGCTACAGGCGGGCAGCGAGGTCACCGTCCACTACGATCCGCTGCTGTTGAAGATCGTCAGCTGGGGCGTCGACCGGCCGGAAGCCACGGCGCGGATGCAGGAGGCGCTGCGACGCACGGTCGTGCTCGGCGTGGTCACCAACCTCGCGCGGCTGCGGGCGATCGCGGAGCACCCGGCTTTCGCCGCGGGCGAGCTCCACACCGGCTTCATCGAGGAGCACCTGCAGCAGCTTTCCCCGCGGGCGTGCCCGCCACCCGAGGCGATCGCCGCGCTCGTGGCGGCGCTCGGGCTCGGGCGCAACGGGAAGGGACGCCGCAGGGTCCCCGACCCGTGGGCGAGCCTCGGCCCCTGGCGGCTGGGCGGGGGAGCGTGATGCGCTTGCGCTGCGGAGAGCAACTCTTCGAGGTGCGGGTCCGCGCAGCGAAGGCCGGCTTCGATGCGCTGGTGAACGGGCAGGCTCTGAAGCTGTCCCTGGAGCCGGCGGGTGACGGCGTCTGCGTCGCGCGGCACCCGGGCGGGGTGGCCACGTTCCATTTCGCCCGCGACGGACAGGCGATCCACTTGTTCTGGGAGGGCGTTTCTTACAGGCTGGCCGAAGCACGCGAGACTGGGCGAAGCGCGACGCGCCACGAGACGGGCGCGCTCGAGGCCCCGATGCCCGGCCGCGTGAGCGCCGTCAAGGTCGCGGTCGGGCAGCGCGTGCGCAAGGGAGACGAGTTGCTGATCGTCGAGGCGATGAAGATGGAGAACGCGCTTAGGGCGCCCCGCGACGGCGTGGTGCGCGCCGTCCACGTGTCCGCCGGCGAGATGGTCGCCCCCGGCCGGGCGCTCGTCGAGATCGATGCGTCCGGGGCCGGCGCATGAGTGCCGCGCGCCTGCCGTCCCGCGTGACGGTCGTCGAGGTCGGCCCGCGCGACGGGCTGCAGAACGAGACCGCCTCGCTCACGATCGACGACAAGGTCGCGTTCTGCGACGCGCTCGTCGCGGCCGGCCTGCCGGTCGTCGAGGTCGGCGCGTTCGTCTCGCCGAAGTGGGTTCCGCAGATGGACGGCTCCGACGAGGTCCTGAAGCGCGTCCGCAAGCCGCCCGGTGTGCGGCTGCCGGTGCTGGTGCCGAACCGGATCGGCTTCGAGCGGGCACGCGAGGCGGGCGCGCGCGAGATCGCCGTCTTCACGGGGGCGAGCGAGAGCTTCAGCCGCCGCAACGCGAACGCCTCGATCGACGAGAGCTTCGTGCGCTTCGCGGCCTTCGTGCCGGAGGCGCGCCAGCAGGGCCTGCGCGTGCGCGGCTACCTGTCGACCGCCTTCGGGTGCCCCTACGAAGGCCGGGTGCCCCCAGCGCGCGCGGTCGAGGTGGCGCGGCGGCTGCTCGACGCGGGGTGCGACGAAGTGTCGATCGGAGATACCATCGGGGTCGCGGTGCCGACGCAGGTGATGGATCTCCTTGGACGGCTTGGCGAACAGGTGCCGGCGGATCGCATCGCCGTGCACTTCCACGACACGCGCGGGACGGCGCTCGCGAACGTCCTGGCCGCGATCGACGCGGGCGTCACGATCGTCGACAGCTCGGCTGGCGGGACCGGAGGCTGCCCCTATGCCCCCGGCGCCTCCGGCAACCTCGCCACCGAGGACCTCCTCTATATGCTCCACGGGATGGGAATCGAGACTGGCGTGGACCTCGCCGCCGTCGCGGCCGCGTCGCGGGCGCTCGCCGAGCGCCTTGGCAGGGCGCTGCCCTCCCGCTACCTGCAGGCGGGTCCACCCCAAACACCGAGTACGACCCCGTGAGCGAAAAGCCGGCCACGATCCTGGTGGTAGACGACCTCCCGGCCAACCGCGAGCTGATGGTGCGGCGGCTGGAGCGTTCCGGATTCCACGTGCTGAGCGCGTCGAGCGGACCCGAGGCGCTCGACGTCGTCCGTCGCGGCGGCGTCGACCTTGTGTTGCTCGACATCATGATGCCAGGGATGACGGGGCTCGACGTGCTCCGGACGCTGCGCGCCACCCGCTCGCCCGCCGCGCTTCCGGTGGTGATGGTCACGGCGAAGACCGAGAGCGAAGACGTGGTCGAGGCGCTGTCGCTCGGGGCCAACGACTACGTGACCAAGCCAGTCGACTACCCGGTGGCGCTGCAACGGATCTACGCGCACCTGCGCACCACGCAGGCGGTGAGGGTCGAGGCGGCCGTCGCGATCGAGCCGCGCAGCCCCGCGCAGGCGGTGCCCGGCAGCGTGCTCGGAGGACGCTATCGGCTCGACCAGCCGATCGGCGGCGGCAGCTTCGGCACCGTGTTTCGGGCGCGCCACCTCGAGCTCGAACGCGACGTGGCGGTCAAGATCCTCGCGACGAGCGCGGGGACCGACCCCGAGGCGCTCGCGCGCTTCAAGCGCGAGGGCGCCTCCGCCTGCCGCGTGCAGCACCCGAACGCGGTCGCCGTGCTCGACTTCGGCGTGAACCCGGGTGGCGTCGCGTACCTGGTGATGGAGTTGCTCGAGGGCCAGTCGCTCGAGAGGGAGATCGAGGAGCGCGGGCCCCTGAGCCCGCAACGCTGCGGCGAGATCGTGGTGCCCGTGTGCTCGGCGCTCGCGGCCGCGCACGCGGCCGGCTTGATCCATCGCGACATCAAGCCCTCGAACGTGTTTCTGCACCGCACGCCGCGCGGCGAGCTGACCAAGATCCTCGACTTCGGCATCGCCAAGCTCGCGGCCGAATCGGCGATCGGGCAGAGCCTGACCATCGACGGCTCGCTGCTCGGCACCCCGGCGTACATGGCGCCCGAGCGCTTTCGACGCGGCCCCTACGGCGCCAAGTCCGACGTCTACAGCGTCGGCGCCATGCTCTACGAGATGCTGGCCGCCCGCTTGCCGTTCATCCCGAGCACGGCCGACCCGCTCGCGCTCGTGGCGATGCAGGCCGAGGAGGACCCGCCGCCGCTGCGGGCCCGGCGTTCCGACGTGTCGCCCGCGCTCGAGGCGCTGGTGCTCAGGGCGCTCAGCCGGAACCCGGACGGACGGCCCACGGCGGACGAGCTCGCGCGCCACCTCGCCCACGTTCTGGCCGACCCGGACACGCCGATCGACTGAATGTCTCAGAACCGGAGCCGCAGGAAGGCCGTGACGTCGAGGCCGCCGGCCTCGAGCGCCACCGACCCGCCGGGCGTCGTGAGCTCGGGCTTCGCGCGCGAGTAGCGCGCCCGAACGCCGAGATCGACGCGGGACGCGACGGCCCCCGCGAGCGCCGTGCCAGCGTTCCACCCGACGCTCGCCGCTGAGCGCGAGGGCGATGCCGAGGCACTCGCGAAGGTGGCCTCGTCGTAGGGGTAGGCCTCGCTCGCCGTGACGCTCTCGACGAGGTCGGCCTCCGCGCGCACGAAGCTCGGCCCGGCGAAGAACGCGAGCTCGAAGCGAGCCGTGACCGGGCGCCACTCGAGGTCGAGGTGGCTCGCGATCTGGCGGTAGCCGAGTCCGGAAACGCTCCCGCTCACCGTGCGCGGGCGGTCGAGATAGAACGGGTGAGGGAGCAGAGCCTCGATCTCGGCGCTGCCGTCGCGGCGTGACCAGGCGAACGCCGCGGCCACGCCGAACCGCCGCGCGAAGCGGTACGAGACCGCGGCCTCCGCTACGGGCCCGAGCGGGCCCGCCTGCGACGCGTCGAGGCGGGCTTTCTCGGCGTTGAGCGTCCAGGTCGCGGGCGCCTGCCATTCGAGGGGAAGCGCCGCGACGCCGCCGGCGAACGAGACGGCGAAGCCGCGTCCCCCGTCGCTAGCGACCGGCTTCGCTGACTGGGCCGTCTTGGCAAGCACCGTGGGTGTGGTGGGCGGGACCGCCTGGGCGAGCGCCGCGCGTTCGGTGGGCGGGGCCGCCTGGGCGAGCAATGCTGCGAGCGTGAGCGGCAGCGCGAGCGTCATTCGACGCCCACGGCAGACCAGGCCGCGGCCACCTGCGCCGCCTCGGCCTCGCCGTAGAGCTCGCGAGCGGCGCGAAGCGTGGCGGCACGCGCGTCGCGGAAGGTGGCCGAGGGCGTCAGGTAGGCCGTGAAGCCGCGGTAGACGATGCGCTCGGCCTTCTCACGCCCACCCGCCCCGAGCCCGTTCACGCGCTCCGCCGAGGTCCGGTTCACCCCGCCCTCGGCCATCAGGTAGAAGGCCTGGTTCGCGATGCCGCTGTTGATGTGGACGCCGCCGTTGTCGGCCGAGCCGAGGTAGCGTCTGGAGTAGTGGTCGGGATCGCAGATACCGAGGCTCGGCGTGCAGAACAGACCCGGGTTCTCCATCGAGCGCACGGCCGTGTGGGCCGGATCGAAGCGGTAGGTCAGGTCCTCGCCCAGGAAGTAGTCGGCGAGCAGCCGCCCGCTTCCCGCCGCCTGTTGGAAGAACTCGGCGCCCGTCCCCATGATGTCGGAGAACGCCTCGTTGAGCGCGCCCGCTTCGCCCTGGTAGATGCCGTCCCAGGTGTATGACGTGACGCCATGCGTGAGCTCGTGGGCGACCACGTCGAGCGCGCCCGACCAGGCTCCCGACTCCGGGTCGCCGTCGCCGTAGAACATCGCGTTCGTGAAAGGGTCGTAGGCGGCGTTTGCAAACTGGAACGCGCGCGGCAGCGGGTGGACGATGCTGCGCACGGCCACGTTCCGGTCGTCGATCCCGCGCCGCCCGTGGCGCTTGAAGAAGTAGTCGTAGGTCCATCCCGCGTACACGTGGGCGTCTACGACGGCGGCGTCGTTCCAGTCGTTGTCGGCGTCCCGCGCGATCCAGGCGGGGTCGAAGAGGCCGGTGCCGAGCACGATCCCGGTGAGCGAGGCGTCGTAGCGCAGGTCGTAGGTCGTGAGGGGGCACGGCCGCAGCTTGTCGTCGGCGAAGAACTGGCCGTCGCTCCTATCGGCCGAGATCTTCTTCTGGTCGCCCCACACGCCCGCGCCGAGCCCGACGGCGGCGTCGGTGCGCAGGTCGGAGTAGCGGTGGACGATCGCCCCCGTCCGCGCGTCGACGAAGACGCGCTCGAGACCGAGGTCCAGGCGCAGCCACAGCATCCAGGCGAGCCGCCGCTCGCCCGCTCGCACCACGAGCTCGGGCTCGCCGAGTGCGATGGCTCCACGGGGCGACTCGCCGAGGGCCGCTCGCTCGGCCTGGTCGGCCGTCAGCTGCGGCACCACCTCGAGCGCCAGCCGCTCGTCGATCGCGCCCGAGACGCTCAGCGTGCGGCCAAAGGCGTCGAGCTGCTGGACGAGCTGCGCGCCGAACACCCGCACGCCGGCCACCCGATGGTCGAAGCGCACGTGGCGGCGGCCGGGGAAATCGAGGTCCTCCTGGACGCGCGCGGCGGAGAGCGTCCCGCGTCGCACGAGCGCTTCCACGCGCGCCCCGAGCACGGCAGTCTCGCCGGGCGTGTCACGGCCCGGGCGCTCGGGCCGATCGGCCGCGAGCAGGCCGGGCACCAGCAGCAGGGCCGGCCACACGCTGCGGCGCGAGAAACTCACCCCGTCGACTATAGGAGAGCACCCTACCGAGAGCAAGAAGGACCGACTACTCGACGGCCCGGGCCGGGCACCGCTAGAATAGTGGCCTCGTACCCCCTCTTGCCAAAGGGTCGAAAGACCCGAGGAATGCGCCATGAAGCCTGTCGAGCGCTGGGTCGGAGAAATGGAAAAGACGCTGCGGCCCGACCGCGTCGTCTGGTGCGACGGCACCGAGGCGGAGAACGCAGGGCTCGTCGAGGGCATGCTGAAGGACGGCACGCTCGAGCGCCTCCACCCGCAGCAGGCGCCGGGCTCGTACCTCCACCGCAGTCACCCCTCGGACGTCGCGCGCACCGAGCACCTCACCTTCATCGCCAGTAGCACCCGCGCCGACGCGGGGCCCACCAACAACTGGATGTCGCCGCAGGAAGCGCGCGAGCGCGTCTTCCCGCTCTTCGACGGGGCGATGAAAGGACGCGCGCTCTACGTGGTGCCCTACGTGATGGGCCCGCTCGGCTCGCCCTTCAGCAAGGTGGGCGTCGAGATCACCGACAGCGCCTACGTCGTCGCGAACATGCGGATCATGACCCGCATGGGCCGGCCCGCGCTCGACCAGCTCGGCGCTTCCGAGGACTTCGTGCCGGGCCTGCACTCGCTCGGCGACCTCTCGCCCGACCGCCGCTTCATCGTGCACTTCCCCGAGGAGCGCACGATCTGGAGCGTGGGTTCCGGGTACGGCGGCAACGCGCTCCTCGGCAAGAAGTGCTTCGCGCTGCGCATCGCCTCGACGCTCGCGCGCGACCAGGGTTGGTTGGCCGAGCACATGCTGATCCTGGAGCTCGAGCTGCCGGGCGGCGAGATCCACTACGTGGCCGCCGCCTTCCCCTCGGCCTGCGGCAAGACGAACCTCGCCATGCTGGTCTCGCCGTTCGAGGCGCAGGGCTACAAGGTGCGCACGGTCGGCGACGACATCGCGTGGCTGCGGCCGGGGCCCGACGGGCGGCTGTGGGCCGTCAACCCCGAGGCCGGCTTCTTCGGCGTCGTTCCCGGAACCGGGCCCGACACGAACCCGAACGCGCTCGCGACGATCGCCCGCGACACGATCTTCACGAACGTGGCGGTCACCAAGGACGGCGTGCCGTGGTGGGAAGGCAAGGACAAGAACCCGCCCGCGGACCTCGTCGACTGGCAGGGAAAGACCTGGGACGGCTCCGGCAAGGCGGCGCACCCCAACTCGCGCTTCACCGTCTCCGCGCGCCAGTGCCCGTCGATGTCGCCACGCTGGGAGGACCCGCAGGGCGTGCCGCTCTCGGCGATCGTCTTCGGCGGACGCCGCGCGCGCCTCGCGCCGCTCGTGTTCGAGAGCCGCGACTTCGCCCACGGCGTCTTCGTCGGCGCCACGATGGGCTCCGAGACGACCGCCGCGGCCACCGGGCAGGTGGGCGTGGTGCGCCGCGACCCGATGGCGATGCTGCCCTTCTGCGGTTACAACATGGGCGACTACTTCACCCATTGGCTGCGCCTGGGCCAGACCCTGAAGCGCCCGCCCGCGATCTTCCACGTCAACTGGTTCCGCACCGACGAGCGCGGCCGCTTCGTGTGGCCCGGCTTCGGCGAGAACCTGCGCGTGCTGCTGTGGATGATCGAACGCGTGAAGGGGAAGGCGGCGGCGGAGGAAAC
>Ga0247727_10015854_pt1 | contig 12276 bp, 9 predicted proteins | sample WisWelCaveWW1625_FD_202498 | JGI IMG/M metagenome (GOLD analysis project Ga0247727, IMG submission 202498) | Biofilm microbial communities from Wishing Well Cave, Virginia, United States - WW16-25 | ecosystem: Environmental > Aquatic > Deep subsurface > Groundwater > Cave microbial mat | place... | reverse complement strand
GTGGATCACCACATCGCGGCCAAAGGCATTGGTATTGAAGCCGGGTTCCATTCCGTTTATTCGCAGAGAGATTCCATTATCGCCATCATAAGCATTGAGCGTAATATAAAATCCCAAACTGCTCTGGTGTGAATTGTAGCGGTTGGAAAAAAGTTGTGCAAATTCATCGCCGGTGTTTTCTCCATGTGCAACAAATGTTTGAAACAGCAGTTGCTCATGAAACAGATCAATAATGTACAGTCGCTTGTTGTTGGATGATTGGGTGAAATCGGCAATGGTAATGATGTAGGGATTGGAAAGTTTTTGATTGCGCTCCAGTTTGTTCATGCCTTTCAGCGCCAGTTCAAATGCATGACACGATAACCCCGATTGCGCCAGGTTCATCTTTTCATAAAGAGTAGCGGCTTCAATACTTTCTGTAAAGAAAACTGCAGACGGATCACCGGCTTCATTCCACTCATAAGATGAGAACGGAATAGTAAGTGCCAGCAACAAAGCCGACAGAGCGGTGGAACGAATCAATTGAATGATATTGGATTTCTGCAATGTTTTCTTTTTATTTCTTACTATCGGGATGGGAAGAAGTTGCGCAAATTAAAAGAAGAAACAGCAATTGGGCAACAGCGAGAGTCAAAACCATACTGACATCATCGCCTGACGAAGCGCTCTATGAATAACATCTCAGGTCTCTATCGGAGCGCCTATCATGGATTTGGCCTGAACCATTTTATTCCTCAAGCTGGTGAGCAGCAGATTTTCCGCATCACTGCGATCCTGCTTGGCCTCCAGGTCTTCTATGAGAATTTTGTTCTGCCTGATAAACTCCACCAGCAGCCGGATTTTAAACCACCGGCTAACTGCTTTATTGTGTGCTGGTCCGTACATAGCAAAAATGTTTTTGTGAATGTAGGTAGAATTATTAACAAATGCATGAGAAAGTTTTGGGGTGGGAAGAAAGTTGTTGTTCGGGATTTGAAATCCCGAACCTAATCAAGTCCGGATTTCAAAGTCGGACTAACAGGTGCGTTACTCTACTCCTTTACAAACTTCATTACCCCGCCTGCATGATTGCCGGATACCTGAATGAAATAAACACCGGCGGGCAATTGCGAAACCTCTGCCCGTGCTACAGTTGTAGAAGTAAACGCCTGCTGTTGCACCACCTCGCCCAATACATTTAATATGCGCAAACCGTTAAATGGTTTATTGGCAGTTATGGTGATGTTATCTGCAGCAGGGTTGGGGTAAATAGTAAGGTTTATACTGCCGGGCTGCGGTACATTGCTGCCTCCGGTCAGTTCATTTACTTTGAAATGCACTACCCAGTAATCGCTGTATCCGTCTCCGCTGTCTGTCTTGACGGCCGAAGTTCCCGCAGATGCCGTACCGCATAGAAAAATGGATTCGTCATCCATGATGACAAAATCCTGGGCATATTCCCACAAACCGGGGCCGCCGAAGCGTTTGTCCCAAAGGAGATTTCCCGCGCCGTCAATTCTGAGCATCCAGTAATCCTGGCCGCCATAGCTGTCTTCCGACACTTCAAAAGAGGCGGTGTCGCTCCCTGTAGTGCCGCATATCCAGTATCCGCCGCCCGGCGCTTCGGCAATAGAAGATGAACTTTCCCCTCCGGTCCCCCCATATCTTTTATCCCATTGCTTATAGCCAAGCGAATCGAGCTTGATGACCCATATATCACTGCTGCCCCTCGGCGGGTCGCTTACATCATTATCCTGTGGCGAGCCGGTAATGCCGCTGATGATATAACCCTCATCAGCCGTCTTAATGATCTTGCTGCACCAATCACCGAGCGATCCGCCATATCTTCTGTCCCAGATTTTGTTTCCGGCATAATCCAGCTTGATCACCCAGATGTCAACCCCGCCAATTTGCGGCTGTGAGATATCTCCGCTTGCCGGACTGTTTGTTGATCCGGCAAGCAGAAATTTTCCATCGTCGTCGGCCAGGATAGAAAAGTTCCAGGAAATTGTAGCGCTGTTTGCCAACTCCTGTCCTGTTCCTCCGTAAACCTTGTCCCAGAGCTTATTGCCGTTAATGTCGAGCTTCAATGCCCAATAATCCCAACCTCCATAGGGGGCTGCTGTTTTATCTGCTCCAACGGGTGAATCGGAATTTCCACATACAATATATTCACCCGTGCTGAGCCGGATAATTTTGGGAAACCGATCTTCGAATATTCCGCCATAAGTCCTGTCCCATAGTTTGTTTCCCGCTGTGTCAATTTTAACGATCCAGTAGTCCTCTTCCTGAGCCCATGCATCTTCCGACTTATCACAGGAGCTGTCTGAATTTGACTCGGCCGAAAATAGAAAAGTATGATCCTGTTCAATGTAAGCGGGCATGGGGATATTATCATTGGCATTTCCGCCGATAAATTTATTCCAGTAGATATTAAATTGGGCATCAAACTGAACTAACCAGCAATCGCCGGGGACGGTAGTGGAAGGGCAAATAGTATCCGTCACCTCGCCGCTGATAGCGGAGCCCCCGCCGCCGGCAATGGTTAACCTGGTTCCATCGCTTATTATCCGGCCAAAGGCCTCGGGATATGATCCGCCGAAGGCCTTGTCGCCATATAAAATAAATGACTGCGCATGGACCGATTGCGAAGAACAAAGCAATGACAGGATGAATGCAGAAAATAGGAAGTTGCGCATGGCTGATGCTTGTTAATTGCCACCGATAAAAACCTTTCTGATATGGGCGGCAGTGCCGTTGCCTGCAACCGCCCTGAGCAGGTAAAGGCCATCGGGCATGCCCGCCGTTATGCCTGCAACGGACTGATTGATTTCAGAATTAAATATTTTAGCGGAGTAAACCAACCTGCCGCTCAAATCAAACAGTTGCAAGGTGAGAAGTTCATCATCGGGAACTGAAATGCCGTTTGTTACGGATTGAGCAAAGCGGAAGTGACCAAGCCCATCCGGATTCTCAACCACCTTATGCCAGACCTGATCATTGGGTACATCGCTGAAGGTGAGGAATAACTTATCGGTAGCATAGCGGCCGGCAAGGGAAAGCGACTCCTTGCTCTGGCCAGGCAGAACACCTACCGGAACATTCCAGTAGGTACCAGCTACCTGCGGCGCTCCGTCGGCTGCACAAATAAGGCCGATAGGATATTGAGCTTCAATTGCACCGGTGACACCAGCAGGGTCATTATCCATTGTCCATCCCACCCAAATATTTCCATGGTCGTCGTAGGTAACAGCAGGGCCATGATTGGGCACGACTGAGAGAACATCCGCAAAACCATAAGGAATGCCCGTGAGGTCAGTGTAATCATATATTAGCATTGTTGTTATTGGTCCAGCAATATTATATCCGCGAATCCCGTATTCCGGTATTCCGGTGGGCTTGAATCGCTCTACCACAACCTCATAAGTCGGAAAGGCAATTGGACCGACCGGGCAGGCGATGCGGGGGTATTGAAAGAAAAACCCGGCGCCGGGATTCTCATTAAGCAGAGTGCCCAGGGGGCAAGGCCCGGATGGATTATTGTCAAGATTGCCCCATGACTGATGCCCCACGCGAAGGTTGCCGCTATTATTAATGTAGGTAATCAGAACGCGGTAGTTTGTGAATGCCCCTACAATACTCACATCGGGGCTGTGGCCGTATTGCACAGGGTCTGGGCATGAAGTTAAGCTAAGGGCCGGCGCTGCGCCCACAATGCTTCCGGTACGCACACGGATTTGCTGAAAAGAATTATCCCATACTATAACAAAATTGCCGGAACTGTCTAATTTGGAAACGAAAATATCTGAGTTTCCCGCTGAAGCTATATAGAATATTCCCATGCCTGGGTCAAAGTCAACTGTTGCCACAAAATAACCTGTGGTGTAAATATTTCCGGAAGCATCAATAGCTATGGAGGAACCTTCATCGACATCTATTCCTCCCATTGCTTTTGCCCAAACAAACTTGCCGGATCCGTCAAGTTTGGAAATGAAAATATCCGTCAATCCAACAGAAGTTAAATTGAATACTCCCGCTCCCGGGTCAAAGTCAACTGTTCCCGAAAAAGAACCTGTTGTACAAACATTTCCGGACACATCAATAGCAATGGAAGTACTTCTATCGTCACCGTCTCCACCCATTGCTTTAGCCCAGAGCCAGTCAGGAGATTGTGCAATTGCATTTTTATTAACTAAGAAAAACAAGGAGAGAAGAATGATTGAGAAGTAGAGATTTGTTTTCATAATGTTCTTATTTTTATTTTATGGGGCTGTCTAAAAAGTTCTCTTTCACGAAAGTCATTCCGAATTTATTTCGGAATCTCGTGTAAAATTGCGGATGCTGAAACAAGTTCAGCATGACTGAGGGACTTTTTAGACAGCCCCAAATTACTCAAATCAAATCTCTTCTAAACCAAAACAGCCCTACCACCGGCGGGGCTGTTTCATTTCTTCTTCTTTCTTATTGCTTACTGTGCCAACTGCCCCATGACTACATGCAACTCCACCGTTTTGCCTTGCTTGAGGAGGAAGGGTTTGATGGTGGCGGTTCCGAGATCGGGGTGCTCTACTTTGCCGGTGTAGTTGCCGTGTTTGGCTTTGGTGTTGAATAGGCCGTCGATCCCGGTTTTGAGGGTGAGGGTTGGGAGTGTGGCATCTTGAGGTATGAGGGTGACGGTGGCATTGTAAACGGGTTCGGCGGGAACAGTTGCCTGATTGATTACATCGCCTTTGATGCGGGTGGTGCCAGTGCCGAGGTCAATCTTTTCGCGGGCGGCGAAGTAGCCGTTCCAGTAGTCGGGTTTTTTGGTGCGAAGTGTTTCGGTCATGGGATCGAGCTGGGCTTCGTAGATGTCGCCCACTATTTCGCGGATCATGATTGGAATTTTGCGGTTGGCTTCTTTGAGTTCAATTCTTTTCTTACGCGGGTCTTGCATGGCGGTGCGATACACGCTGATGGCTGTGGCGGCATCGGTGATGTCTATTGGTGTAACGCCGCGTGGTACGAGCGCGAGTGCATTGGTGAAGGCGAGATCATGTATGTCTTTGCATACATCATCTACCTGATCTTTTTCCATTTTCGCGAAATCTGAGAGTGAGTAATCGGCTGCGGCTTTCATGGCGGCATCTTTGAGTTTTCCGGCAAGGGAAATGAGGCCATTGGCGAGGACAAGGGTGAGCATTTCCATGATGAGGCGAAGCTGGTTGGTGTTGGTTGTTACGCCGGTGGTTTTGCCTTGTGCAATCTGGTCGAGTGCATCTATGAGGATGACTTTGTTTTTGGATTGCAGCACGAGGGGTGCATAGTCGGTGATGGCGGCAGTGTCGGCGGCATGATCGGTGCAGAACTGGTTGGTGGTGCGGGTCATGTTGAGGAGGTTGGTTTCGTCGGAGTTCATGGTGGTGTGTTTTTATTGTGAGTGGTTGGGTTTGTCAGATCAAAGGAAATGAATATTCGGCACTTGTGCAAATAATTTTTGTAAGAAATAAATTCACTTCACTACCAAAGATATGGAATTCAAGTGCTGCTGAGCTGCGCCCTTTCTCACTCTCACATCCCTGATAACAATCTTATCATCTGCCTGTAAAGAATCAAGGCGCATTCTCGAATGCTCATTAAAAAGATTACCTTCATTACGTATGATTGCGGCATCTTTTCCTTTCGGAAGATAAACCAATTCGAACGACTGAATTTCATATCCGCGCATTTTCTTTTTTGATTGATTGGATACTACTGACAATCCATCCGCCATCCGGATGGAATCCAACGGAATTTTTCCATCGAAATATTTTCCTAAAACTGTTGCAATCGGCTGTTCATTCTTCGTGTCTGTACAGGAAAAAAAGATGAAGATGGAAAGAAGGACAATGAGAGGAAACTTTTTCATGTGAGTAGATTTAACTCATGCAAGCTACAAGTATTTTTATTTTAGGGAATAAATTATTGTTGGCTTACTGATCAATGAGTACCTGAGCTACATTCAAAATCCCTTCATTTTCAACACATTTATTTTTGGTCTGAAAAAGCCCTTTTCAAAATAAACCTACATTTTCAGTTCAAAAATCGCCTTTTCCTTTAAGGTCGGCGCTCGGAAAATCAAACTCGGTGCCTGGAAAACCTAACTCGGTGCTTAGAATACCTCGCTTCCTGGTGCGAATATCATAGTTGGTGCAAGGAACACGATACTCGGCGGGCAGAACATCGAACTCTTTACAAAGAAGTTAATTGTTGTTGCAAAGAATATGATAGTCGGTGGCTCGCACATCTAAGTCGGTGCTCAGAATTCATTGCTCGGCGCTTCATCATGATATATTGGTAGGAACCGCTTTTACTGCCATCATCGGAGCCGTTATCGGTTATGTAATGGGAATGGGTGGTAAAGGGGATGCTGCGGCAGCGTAGGAAAGAAGACGGAGGTCGAAAGACCGAAGACCGAACGCTGTAAACTGTAGACTGAGGACTGCAGACTGAGGACTTATTTCCCTAAGCCACCTTCAACTGCCGGAGTTTGGAGCGGGTAATTTTTTCCTGCGCCAGTTCGTATGATACGGTGAACTGCTTCACATTTTTTTCGGAAGGCATGCTGAACATGATGTCAACCATGATGGCTTCGCAGATGGAGCGCAGTCCGCGGGCACCGAGTTTATACTCTACCGCCTTCTCCACAATAAAGTCGATGGCGGCCGGTTCAAAGTCGAGCATTACGTTTTCGAGTTCAAACAATTTACGGTACTGCTTCACCAATGCATTCTTGGGTTCGGTGAGGATTCGCTTTAGCGAATTACGATCCAGCGGCTCTAAGTAGGTGACCACCGGAACTCGTCCCACCAATTCAGGAATGAGGCCGAATGCTTTTATATCCTGCGGAGTAACCCATTGAATGAGGTTGCCGCGCTCGAATTTATCTCGTTCATTGGCTGCCTTGAATCCGATCACGTGGCTCTTCATCCGGCGGCCGATAATTTTTTCCATTCCTTCAAAAGCGCCGCCGCAGATGAACAGGATGTTGGTGGTGTTCACCTTCACCATTTTCTGCTCAGGGTGCTTGCGGCCACCCTGCGGCGGAACGAGCACATCGGTTCCTTCCAGTAATTTCAGTAATCCCTGCTGCACTCCCTCGCCCGACACATCGCGGGTGATGGAGGGGTTATCCGTCTTGCGGGCAATCTTGTCAATCTCATCAATATAAACGATGCCGCGCTCTGCCGCCGGAATGTTGTAATCGCAGACCTGCAGCAACCTGGAGAGAATGCTCTCCACATCTTCGCCCACATAGCCGGCTTCGGTAAACACGGTTGCATCCACAATGGCAAACGGAACATTCAGGAAGCGGGCAATGGTTCGCGCCAGCAATGTTTTGCCGGTGCCGGTTTCGCCCACAAAAAGAATGTTCGACTTCTCAATCTCCACATCATCCTTCACGATATGATTCAGGCGTTTGTAGTGATTGTAAACAGCCACCGACAAAACCTTCTTCGCATCCTCCTGCCCAATCACATACTGATCGAGAAATGCCTTGATTTCTTTTGGTGCACCGAATTTGGGTGGGGAAGAAAAGAGGTTGGTATGCTTGTGTTCGCCCAATTCATCTTCAATGATGTTGCGCGCCTGCTCCACACAATTCTCGCAGATGAAAGCATCCTGCCCCGAAATCAGGATCAGCGTTTCTTCTTTTCCTTTTCCGCAGAAAGAACACTTTTGAGGTGGCTTTTTCATAGTTGAAGAGGTTGTGCAGTTTAAGAGTGTTTTAAAGGAAGATTCGTTGCATTTTATACGAAGTTATGATTGCGGCGGTTGCTCTTTACCTTTATTCTTGATCAGCACTTCATCAATCATCCCGTATTCTTTTGCTTCTTCGGCAAGCATCCAGTAATCGCGGTCGGCATCTTTTTCCACCTTGATCACTTTCTGACCGGAATGAAGGGAAATGATTTCATACAATTCTTTCTTGAGTTTCATGATCTCGCGGGCTGTGATTTCAATATCGCTTGCCTGTCCTTCCGCTCCGCCCATGGGCTGATGGATCATTACCCGCGCATGTTTTAAACCCGTGCGTTTTCCTTTTGTTCCCGAACATAAAAGAATCGCTGCCATCGAAGCGGCAATGCCGGTGCAGATGGTGGCCACATCGGGCGTGATGTATTGCATCGTATCATAAATTCCCATGCCGGCATACACGCTGCCGCCCGGACTGTTAATGTATATCTGAATGTCTCTTCTGTTATCTGTTGATTCAAGGAAAAGCAACTGCGCCTGTATCACATTCGCCACATAGTCGTTGATGGGATCCCCGAGAAAAATGATTCGGTCCATCATGAGCCGCGAAAACACATCGAGCTGCGCCACATTCAATGGGCGTTCTTCAATAATATAGGGAGTTAGGCCGGTAACCGACTTGCGCATGTAATCGCCAATGTAGTTGCTGCTCATGCCGCGGTGCCGAACGGCATAACGGATAAATTCTTCGTGATTCATTTGATGGTTGGTGATTTAGTGATGATGAAAAAATTCGTGGTAACTGATTTCCTTGTCTGTTGTTTGTATTTGTGAAAGAAGCCAGTCGGTCACTTTCTTCTTAAGCAAACCGGAGCGAATGCGCCCGGCGTTTTCTTCGTCTTTCAGAATTTTTTGAGCCATCTCTGTCAATCGCGATTCGCTTCCTGCAAATAAAGAGGGGCCGCCATAATAATTGGCTATGTCAAGTTTGGCTTTTTCCAACACGTCGGCATCGGTTGCAGCAATTTGCTGATCGCGGATGATTCGGTCGTTTATCAGTTCCCACTTCACTTCACCGGCATAATGAGCCATGTGTTCCTCATTCACTTCCGGCTGGCTCTCTTCTTTATTTGCATTCAGATATTTCTGGATGAAGTCGGAAGGAAGGTTCATGCTCGTTTCTTTCACGAGGTAACTGCGAACGTCCTGGTCTAACCGGGCGAGTGAATATTCCTTGTATTCGTTGATGAGTTCGCTCTTCAATTTTTCCCGCAGCGCTTCAACTGATTGTACTGTTCCTATGCTGTAGGCCTTGTCGAAGAGTTCCAGATTCAGCTCAGCTTTTGCGATCCGGGTAATTTTTTGCATAGTGAATCGAAATCGCGGGCTCATGTGTTCTGCGGAATGATGATCAGTGCGGAGAATATTGTGGATGATCAGTTCCTGGTCGTTGTCAAATGCAGTTTGAATATTCAGATCGGTGGCTTCCTCCTTTTTCAGATTCATCAGCAATTGCTTTGATGTTTCATCCTTTACCAACGAAAGCGAAAATTGCGAAGCGGATTCAATGCCTTCGGATTTGATTTCACCCTGTTCATTCAGTTCCTGCCAGATGCCTGTAAGAATATCTCCTTCGGCTGAAGTTTCCGGATAGCTTCTTTCGCCATAAACTGATTGCACCCTTTCCACTTCCTTATCCAGCATTTCTTCCGTAATGACCACCACTTTCATCTCAAATTTTTTTTCATTCCAGTCGGGTAATTGAAACTCAGGAATCAAACCGACTTCAAATCCAAAATCATAGGATTCAGGTTTATAGATATCAATCAGTTGTTCCTTCACCCGGTATTGCAATGGCTGAAAGAGAATTTTTAGATCATTCTCTTTAATGTAGTTGTTGATGGAATCGTTTAGCATTTTATTCAGTTCCTCAGCCAGAACTGAGTTGCCATATTGCCTCTTGGCTATGCCTGAAGGAACCTTACCCGGACGGAAGCCATCCATGCTGATTTTCTTGCTGAGTGTTTTTATTTCCTCTTCTACCTTATTCAAATAATCGTCGGGACTGACATTCACTATCAGTTTCCAGTGAGTATCGTTAACCGGTTCTTTGGTAATGTTCACGAATTGTTTGGGTTTGTTGAATGACGAATCAGTGGTTCAAAAATTACAGGTGCGGATAGAGGGACTCGAACCCCCATGCCTTTCGGCACCAGATCCTAAGTCTGGCGCGGCTACCAATTACGCCATATCCGCATGGTCTTTCTCAACTCTTCTGCCTTTCGGCACTCCGACTTCTTAGTCGGAGCGCGGCTCCAATTACGCCATATCCGCATTCAATCCTTTTACAAGGAGGTGCAAATTTAAGAGAATAAAAGTGAGTTGAATCTTAATTAAAAGAAGCAGGAAGAAGGAAGCAGGGAAAATAAAAACCGCCCAGAGACCTCTTTTATCTTATTAGGACATAACATGGAAGTAAAACACCAAAAAAACTTCCCGTGTAGAAAGGTTGTCTGAGCGGTATCTTTCTTAACGATAGCCCAAAACAAAATGTTACCAATTATATGGTACTATTTTATTGAAAATAGAAGATTTTGAAGGGAAGTTCTGATTTTTCAATCAAGCATTCCATGCTGAACAGCATATTTAATCAAACCGGCAGTGTTCTTAACGCCTAACTTGCGAAGCAGGTTTTTCCGGTGGGTGATGATGGTCATTGGGCTGTTATTGAGGCGTTCAGCAATCTCCGTATTGGTCATTTCCTGCGCAATGAGTTTGATGATTTCCTTTTCACGCGGAGTGAGTTCAGCCCGCCGAAGCAACATGGAATCGCCGTTGCTGCCATTGAACATTCGTTCAATCAGCTTAACTGAAACTTCACTGCTTAAATATTTTTCTCCGCCATGAACTTTCGATATGGCATTGATGAGTTCCAGTTTGCCCGTGGTTTTCAGCAGGTAGCCCGAAGCGCCGGCCTTTATCATTTCAGAAATATTCTGAGTATCATCGAACATGGTGAGCCCGAGAATCTTTACTGTAGGATATTCGCTCTTGATCTTTTTCGTGGCTTCTATGCCGTTCATCTTGGGCATGTTTACATCCATCAGTACCACATCGGTCGGCTTATTTTTCAGAAGTTCCATCAATAATTCTCCGTTCTCCGCTTCGCCAACCAACGCCACTTCATCCGAATCTTTCACGATGGCTTTTAATCCTTCAATAAAAAGATGATGATCGTCGGCAATAATTATTTTGATTTTGCTTTTCATTGAAAGAGAAAAAAAACTTGTCGTAAAAGTAGCCAATAAATCAGGTTTCCGGGGAAAACTTAGTAACAAGTAAGGGTTAAGAGGATTGAGGTAACTAAGGCGACTTAAATATTTGCTTCCTGGAAGAAGTTTCTGTCTGAAGTTGCCAACTGAACTTTTGCATTTACTTTTCGATACACCTAAACCCAAGTCGTTTACAGCTTGCCTTTGCTGATTCATATCTTAACTTTGTTGAAGATGGAGGAAATTAAAACAGGAATAACCGAGCCGGAGAAGAGAACGATCCTCTCCCGCTACGGCAATTTGCTGCGCGCCCTCAAACCGCAGTTGCAAAAAGGCGATAAGAAACTCATCCGGCTTGCATTTGAAATTTCTTATGATGCACATAAGGATATGCGCCGCAAATCGGGCGAGCCCTACATCCTTCATCCGCTGGCGGTGGCGCAAATTGTTGCAGAAGAAATCGGTTTGGGTACCATCGGTGTGATTTGTGCGCTGCTGCACGATACGGTGGAAGACACAGAGGTCACGCTGGAAGAAATCGAGATGGATTTTGGTAAAACCGTTTCGGAGATTATTGAAGGGCTTACCAAAATCTCTGTGATCTTCGATGCGCACGGATACATTCAGGCGGAAAACATCCGGAAAATTCTTCTTACCCTTTCAAAAGATGTGAGAGTGATTTTAATTAAGCTGGCCGACCGGCTGCATAACATGCGCACGATGGAAAGCATGCCGCGCAACAAGCAGATTAAGATTGCCAGTGAAACGGTTTACCTCTATGTTCCTCTTGCGCACCGCCTTGGTCTTTATGAATTGAAGAGCGAGCTCGAAGATTTAGCGATGAAGTACACGGAACCGAAAATTTACAAGCAGATTGAGGAGAAGCTGAGCGAATCGCAGAAGGAACGGAACAAATTCATCGGTGATATCACTAAACCAATTAAAGAAAATCTTACTGCAGAGGGATTTAAGTTCGAAATTTTCGGTCGCTTAAAATCCATTCATTCGATTTGGAAGAAGATGAAGGAGAAAGGAATTCCTTTCGAAGAAGTTTATGATAAATTCGCCATACGAATCATTATTGATTCGAACTTAGAGAATGAAAAGTCGGATTGCTGGCGCGTGTATTCCATCGTTACGGATTTCTACCGCCCTAATCCTGACAGATTGCGCGACTGGATTTCTACTCCGAAAGCAAATGGCTACGAAGCATTGCATACCACCGTCATGGGGCCGGGCGGCAACTGGGTGGAAGTGCAGATTCGCAGCGGAAGAATGAATGAATTAGCCGAGAAGGGTTATGCTGCAC
>Ga0247727_10015853_pt1 | contig 12277 bp, 12 predicted proteins | sample WisWelCaveWW1625_FD_202498 | JGI IMG/M metagenome (GOLD analysis project Ga0247727, IMG submission 202498) | Biofilm microbial communities from Wishing Well Cave, Virginia, United States - WW16-25 | ecosystem: Environmental > Aquatic > Deep subsurface > Groundwater > Cave microbial mat | place... | reverse complement strand
ATAATGCGTATCATTAAATTCAGTTTTTGTTTCGCGCTCACTTTGTTTATTTCCGCCGCCCACGCCGCCGGCGGTTTCAAGGTCGCCAAATACGCCGGTGAATTTCTCAACCTCGGCGCGGGTGGGCGCGGACTCGGCATGGGCGGCGCCTACTCTGCCCTCGCGCGCGATGTGAGCGCCACGTATTGGAATCCCGCCGGGTTGGTGAATATCGAGTATCCGCAACTGATGCTCATGCACGCGGAGCAATTTGCCGGCATCGTGAAATATGATTTCGGCAGCTTTGCCGTGCCGTTCGGTCCGCACCGCAGCCTCGGCGTTAGTTTGATCCGGCTCGGCGTTGACGACATCAAAAGAACCGACTTGGAAAACCCCAATGCCAAATTGGGCCCAACCAATCGTCCGCTTGTTATCGGAACTTTTTCCGACGCCGAATATGCGCTGTTTCTCACTTACGCGGTGAAACGCTCGAACCATCTCTCGTTTGGCGGCAATATTAAAATTCTCCACAAAGCGTTGGGCGATCATTCGGCTTGGGGACTCGGTTTTGACATTGCCGCGCTTTACAATCCTGTTGGTAATTTGCAGGTCGGCCTCAATTTGCAGGATATAACTTCCACCATTCTCGCCTGGGATACGGGCCGCCGCGAGTTAATCGTGCCGGCGATGAAAGCCGGCGTCAGTTATCCGCTGGCCGTTCCCATGGTCGGCGGTTCGATGTCGCCGGCGATTGATTTCGAAATTCGCTTCGAGGGCCGTGATTTCGCCTCGCAATTCGCTGCCGGGCCGGTCAGTTTGGATTCGCATTTCGGCTGGGAATATCAACGTGAAGCCTTTGCCTTCCGCTTCGGATCGGATGTTGGCGATTTTGCTGCCGGCGCCGGGATCAGTTTGCCCAAACTCCAAATTGATTACGCCTTCATGAGTCATAGCGATCTCGGCGATACCCACCGCATTTCCGCGCGGTTGTCGATTGAAGAATTGAAGTATCGCCGGGCGCGCTAAATTTTGACTATCAAAGTTTCTTGGGAATCGTTTTTCAAAATAGGACCGCCAACAAATTAAAACTAAACTCGTTGGCGGGTTTAGCTGTTGGAAGATGAAATTTAGGATTTTTCTAAATTTGCATGCTTTTTCCCGCACCGGTCATCCCTAAATCGTCCATCGTAATTTCCTCAAAAAAACAAAAAATTCTATTGAATCTTATCTCTGATTTTCGTAAAATCTAAGTTAAGTTTAAATTGTGACTTATTTGGTTGTGGAAGCGCTTGTAACTTCCAACGTCGGCCACACACAGGCCGCGCCCTATAGCGGCGGGCGACGCCAGTCGGGAGGCGAAGAATAATTATCAGCAAGATTGGGTCTATGATTATCAGCATGACGGGTTTTGGCCGGGGGCAACACAGCGTGAACGGCTACGATGCCGTGGTTGAAGTGCGTTCGCTCAACCATCGTTTTCTCGATGTCGTGATGCGCCTGCCGCGCGGGTTGGGCGCCTATGAGCAGGCGGTCAAAGATTTCGTGCGGACAAAGGTCAATCGCGGCCGGATCAATGTCGCGGTGACGCTGAAATCGGAAACAGAAGACGAGCTCGGCTTGAATGTCGATGAAGAAACCGCGCATCGCTACAAGCATCTTTTGGAAACACTGGTCAAGAAACTGGATTTGCCGGGACCGGTAACGCTGGAACATCTGCTCCAGTTTTCGGACATTCTGACGATCGCGGAGGAGAGCGCGCTGCCGGAGCAGGCGTGGAGTTGCGTCGAAAAATCGCTGGCCCAGGCGATGGATGAGATGAATACGATGCGCCTGCGGGAGGGGCGTGAGATCATCAACGATTTGCGCGCTCGCATCAATGGCTTGCAGGAAAAGCTTGAAAACATCAAAACGTATGCGGCCAGCCGCAGCAAAACCGAATTTGAGAAGCTCTACAAACGGTTGTGCGCGATGGTCGATGCCAAAGAGTTGGACCGCACCCGGCTCGAGCTCGAAGTGGCGCTGCTCGCGGATCGCGTTGACATCACGGAAGAATGCACCCGCTTTCAGAGCCACAACACCGTTTTTCTCGAAGCGTTGGAAGACGCGGAGCCGGCCGGTCGCAAATTGAATTTTCTCCTGCAAGAGATGAATCGCGAGGCCAACACCATCGGCGCGAAAGCCAACGATGCGCAAATCGCTCATCTCGTCGTTAGTATCAAAGAGGAAGTCGAAAAACTGCGCGAGCAGATTCAAAACATCGAGTGAACGCATGCCCCGACTCTCCCTGAAAAATAACGATGCCAATCAGGATCGCAACGTAGCAGTGGGGGAGAGTGTGGCATCGCGCGGACGCGGCTATTTGGTCGTGATCTCGGCGCCGTCCGGCGGCGGCAAAACCACCGTGATCCGGCGGTTGCTGGAAAACCGCGAACCGGATTTCGCGTATTCGGTTTCGGCGACGACGCGGCTGCCGCGCCCCAATGAGCAACATGGCCGCGATTATTATTTTTTGTCGCAGGAGGAGTTTGATGGTCGAACTCGCGACGGCAGGTTTATCGAATGGGCGCGCGTGCACGGCAATCTTTACGGCACGCCGAAAGAGCCGATTGAAAATTGGATGCGAGACGGCACATTCGTTTTTATGGACATTGACGTTCAGGGCGGCATCAACGTCAAAAATCAATATGGCGACCGCGCGATTTTGATTTTCATCAAGCCGCCCTCGATGGAGTCGCTGCGCGACCGCTTGAGGGAACGCAACACCGATTCTGCCGAGGCGATCAAAACGCGTTTGCAGAATGCCGAATTGGAATTGCAGAAGGCGAAATTTTATGACCACGTGGTGGTGAATTATAAATTGGACGCTACGGTTGCCGAGGTGCGAGCGATCATTAATAAATATCGTAATTAGGCAAGTTGGAAAACATTGGAGGTTTTACATGGCCAGTACCATTCCCATTGATGAATTGAAGAAACACAGCAACAACATTTACGAAGCGATCATGATCATTGCAAAACGGGCCCGTCAAATCAACGACGAGCAAAAGCGCCTGATCGAGCAAGAGACCGGCTACGACAGCAGCATGGACAATCTCAACGATGATTCCGACGACGACAGTTCCGAGGCGCCGGAAGAGCGCCAAACCCAGCCGGTCAAATACATCAAGTTGCCAAAACCCACGAGCATCGCGCTGGATGAAATGCTCTTGGGCAAGCTGAGTTATCAGTACGCGGAAAAACCCTCCGAAGGGGCGACGCCCGCGGGCGAACCGAAAAATTAACCGTGCCTTTCACCGGAAAGAAAATTTTGTTGGGGGTCAGCGGCGGCATTGCCGCTTACAAAAGCTGCGAGTTGGTGCGCGAGTTGCGGCGACGCGGCGCGGTGGTGAGAGTGATGATGACGTCACGCGCCACCGAGTTTGTTTCACCGATGACTTTTGCGGCGTTGAGCGAACAACCGGTTTTGACGAATATTTTTCCGTCCGGTCAAAGCGCTGCAATTGAGCATATCGACTGGTCGCGCTGGCCGGAAGTAATCGTGCTGTGTCCGGCCACGGCCAACCTGCTCGCAAAATTGGCGAATGGTTTTGCCGACGATCCGGTGAGCGCCACCGTCCGCGCCGCGCGCGTTCCGATTGTACTTTGTCCTGCGATGAATTCGGTGATGTGGGAAGACGCCCTGGTGCAGCGAAATGTTGGCTTGTTGAAAGAGAATAACTATCGTTTCGTCGATCCGGAATTTGGCGCGTTCGCCACGACGACCGAGGGCGAAGGCTGGGGACGCCTGGCGCGATTGGATTGGATCGTTTTGGAAATTTTATTCGCGCTGCAAAAACAAAAACCGTTGGCCGGAAAAAAAGTTTTGGTGACCGCCGGGCGCACCGAAGAATATCTCGATCCGGTGCGCATGATCACCAACCCCTCGACGGGCCGAATGGGTTTCGCACTCGCTGAAGCCGCGCGCGCGCTGGGCGGGCAAGTAATGCTGATCAGCGGCCCGACGTATTTAACGCCGCCGTTCGGAGTTGAATTCGTGCCAGTCGTTTCAGCCGCGGACATGGCGAATGCCGCCCTAAAATATTATCGAGGCACGGATGTCCTCGCCATGTCGGCGGCAGTTTCAGATTATCGGCCGCGAATAGTTGCGCCGGAAAAGATGAAAAAGGGCGCCGCCACTTTTCAAATGGAATTTGAGCGTACTGTCGATATTCTTGCCACGCTTGGCGAGCAGAAAACTCATGCGCTGCACGTCGGTTTTGCGGTTGAAACCGAAAATGAATTGGAAAATGCCAAGGACAAACTCCGCCGCAAGCGGCTCGATCTGATCGTGCTCAACAATCCGCGCCAAGCCGGCGCCGGATTTGGCGTCGAAACCAATCGTGTGACGTTGATTGATCGAAATGGACGAGTGCAAGAATTGGAATTGATGTCCAAGTTGGCGGTGGCGTTTAAGGTTTTTGAGCAGATGTTGCGGTTGAATTGATGTTCATTCGGTGATCTACGAGTATTGGAAAAAGCTCTTTTTACGGACGTCGATCACGCACGCCATCCGTCGCTGAATAAATCACCGCGTCGGAGGCGTGCAAGAAGTCATAAACACTATGCCACGCAAAGAAAATAGCGCCGGAAACAGCAACGCGGCAACGACCGATCAAATCATCGATCGTCTGCCGCCGCAGGATCTCAACGCCGAAGTCGCGGTGTTGGGCGCGATGCTGCAAGAGAGCAACGCCGCGAGCCGAGCGTTCGAAGTCCTCGAAAATTGGTGCTTTTACAAAAGCGATCACCAGCACATCTTCGAAGCGATGGCGGCGCTCTTCGAACATAACGAGCCGCTCGATGTGCTGACCGTCGGCGCCGAGCTGCAGCGCCGCGGCCAGCTTGACGCCATCGGCGGGAATTATTATCTGACCGAACTCGTCGCTCGCGTGCCTTCCGCCGCGAATGTCGAGTATCATGCGCGCATCGTGCTCGAAAAAGCCATCCTGCGCCGCTTGATCGGCGTCGCAACGGAAATCACCACGGAGGCATTTGAAGAACAGGAACGCGTTGATGATATTTTAGACAAAGCCGAGCAGCGTATCTTCAGTCTGTCCGAGCGTCGTTTGCGCCGCGGCTTTGAGTTCATCAATCCGATTTTGCACAAAACCTTTGACACCATCGAGTCGTATCATCAGCGTCGCGGCTCGGTTACCGGCGTGCCGACCGGATTCACCGAGTTGGATGAAATGACGGGTGGTTTGCAAAAATCAGATTTGATCATCGTCGCCGGCCGGCCCTCGATGGGCAAAACCGCTTTCTGTTTGAATATGGCGCGCAATGCCGCGGTCGATCACAACATCGGCGTGGGAATTTTCTCGTTGGAAATGGCCAATTATCAACTGGCGCTGCGTTTGTTGTGCAGCGAAGCGCGCGTCAATTCTCATGCGGTGCGCACCGGCAAATTGCCGCGCGAGCAATTTTCCAAACTGGCGCTGGCTGTCGGCAAACTCGCCGAAGCGCCGATCTATATCGATGACTCGCCGGCGCTGACGGTGATGGAAATTCGCGCCAAAGCGCGCCGCCTCGTCGCGGAAAAAAAAGTCGGGTTGTTCATTGTTGATTATCTCCAACTCGTTCGCGGCCCGCGCCAAGCGGAAAGCCGTCAAATTGAAATCTCGATGATCTCGCAGTCGCTTAAAGCGCTGGCCAAAGAACTTGACGTGCCGGTTATCGCCCTCTCGCAATTGTCACGCGCCGTCGAGCAACGCGGCGGCGATCGCCGGCCGATTCTCTCGGATCTGCGCGAATCCGGCGCTATCGAGCAGGACGCCGACGTCGTGCTCTTCATTTACCGTCCGGAAGTTTACGACCGCGTCGAATTCGAAGGCATCAGCGAGATCATCATCGGCAAGCAACGCAACGGCCCGACCGGCACTGCGAAAGCCATGTTCCTGAAAGATTACGTTTTATTTACGAATTTGGCGAAAGAGCGCTCTGATTTTCCGCCAATGGAATCGCCGTTTTAACACTGAGTTTGTAAGATAACGTCCTTTTGCGGATGGCGCGGCCTGCCCTTTCAGACTTGTTCGGCCAGGGCGCTATCATTCAACACTGCTTGACAGGCTGCTGGGAAAGCTGTGCCATGAATACCAACAACTATGAAAAAACCTTTCGCTGGATTCTGCGAAAACTGCGACGATACAGCCATCATGCCGTCGACGCCGATTTGTTGATGTGCGCGTATAAATTTGCCGAGGAAGCGCACAAAGATCAATTGCGCAAATCCGGCGCGCCGTATTTCGAGCATTGTATCGAGGTCGCTAAAATTCTCTGCGATCTGCGCATGGACTATTTAACGATTGCCAGCGGTTTATTGCACGACGTCGTTGAAGACACCGGCGTCGCGATAGATGAAGTCGAAGAAAAATTCGGCCGCGAGGTGGCGGGTCTCGTTGACGGCGTCACCAAAATCTCCGAACTGAAATTCGACAGCCTCGAAGCGCGGCAGGCGGAAAATTTCCGCAAAATGCTGCTGTCGATGGTGAAGGACATTCGCGTCATTCTGATCAAATTTGCCGACCGGCTGCACAACATGCGCACCATCGAATATCTGCCGGAGAAAAAGCGCCTGCGCATCGCGATTGAAACGCGCGACGTCTATGCGCCCTTGGCCCATCGTCTCGGCATCGCCAAAATTCGTTGGGAGCTGGAAGATTTGGCGTTGAAAACGATTGCGCCCAAACCTTACTGGGATTTGGTGCAAAAAATTGCCGAAAAGCGCGAGGAACGCGAGGCGTACATTCGCCGGATCACCACGCCGATACGCAAAGAACTCAAACAAGCCGGCACCGTCGCCAAAATCACCGGCCGGCCGAAACATTTTTATGGAATCTACGAGAAGATGCTGCGCAAAGAAAAGTCGTTCGAAGAAATTTACGACTTGCAAGCCATTCGCATCATCACCAAACGGGTTGAAGACTGTTATTTTGCGCTCGGCATCATCCACAGCCTGTATACGCCGGTGCAAGCGCGTTTCAAAGATTATATCGCCACGCCCAAATCCAATTTGTATCAATCGCTGCACACGACGGTAATTGGCCCCGGCGGCAAAATGGTCGAGATTCAAATTCGCAGCGAAGACATGCACCGCACCGCCGAGGAAGGCATTGCCTCGCATTGGCGTTACAAAGAAGGCAAACAAAAAGAAGACGAGTTGGATAAACATTTGGTGTGGCTGCGCCAGATGTTGGATTGGCAGAATGACGATCCGCACGAGTTTATGGAGAACCTGCGTATCGAGTTGTTTCAAGACGAGGTTTTCGTTTTTACGCCGAAAGGCGATTTGTTCAAATTGCCGGTCGGCAGCACGCCGGTGGATTTTGCCTTTGCGGTGCATACCAACATCGGCTTGCACTGCCTCGGCGCCAAAGTCAGCGGCAAGATCGTGCCGCTCAATCATAAGCTGCAAAGCGGCGATTCGATTGAGATCATCACCGGCGCCAATCAGAAGCCCAATTCGGATTGGATCAAGTTCGTTCGCACCTCGAAGGCGCGCTCCAAAATCAAAAAATGGATCAAAGAATCCATGCTGGAGCAAAGCCAGAAGCTGGGCGAAGAGATTCTGCAGCGGCAGTTCAAGCAAGCGAATCTCAAAAAAGATGAGGTCGATCTGAAAGCCGTCACGCAGAGTTTTGGTTTGGGCAACCTCTCCGATCTTTTCAGCGCCGTCGGCCGCGGCGATATTTCGGCGCAGCAGGTGATCAACCGCATCGCGCCGGAAAAGCGCGACGCCGAGAAGAAAGATGAAAGTTTCATCAAGAAGTTTCTTGATCGCGCTCGAGGCTCGAAGGGCGTTCGGGTTCAGGGCATCGACAATCTGCTGATCCATTTTGGCAAATGCTGCCAGCCGGTGCCGGGCGACCGCATTCTCGGCTTTGTCACGCAGGGGCAGGGCGTCGTCATCCATCGCAGCGATTGCAAAAATATTCTCAAGCTCATGGAGAATCCGGAACGCAACATCGAGGTGGAATGGGATGTCGATGGTGATCTTGAACAAAACAAGCGTTTCATCGTGCGCTTGCACATGCTCGGCGAAGACCGCAAGCACTTTCTGCGCGACGTCAGCGACTCGATTTCGCAAACCGACACCAACATCGTCAGCGTCGAAATGCGCGCGCAGGATTCAATCGTACACAGCAATATTATTGTCGAAGTCGAAAACTTGCAGCACTTGACGAGAGTGATTAATAAAATTAGCAAGGTCAATGGAGTCATTACTGTAGAACGTTTGGACGGCGCAGGCGAGGTGGTGACTGAAACATAATCTATTGACCGTGTTTCGAAAGTACTGTGTGAGTACTAAATGTGGCGAGAGGAGGTGGGTTTGTCTAACAGCGGCATTGCGACAACTCATGAACGCAAATGGAGAAGACGCACGGATGATCTTCTCATCGAATTGATTGGCTGGGCATTAACAACTGCGCTGGGTGCATTAATTGGGTCCCTGTTGACTCAACAGCCCATCAAACAAGCGTTGTCGGATGCGCGATTTTGGATGTTTGCTGGCATCGTGATATTATTTGGAGGAAGTGTTATTCATTTGGCTTTGAAATCTAGCGTCTTAAAAAGGAAGTTAATAGAATTGCAGTAACAATCGGAAACGCAAAACGGGCAGATGGCAAAATTTAATATTCAACAAATATATCCAAATCATGAAACATGTAAACAAATTATTCAGGAAAAAATCAGAAATTCTGATACTATCAAACTTTTTTTATTGATCGGCTCCGATTTTGCTGAAGATGCGGGCATTTTTAAACAAGCTTTTCAGGAGAAGCCTGCCGGAAATGCCAAAGTTAAAATAATGATTGCGGCGCCCGATTCGCCTTTTTTCTCGGAGAAAAGAATAAACTATGTCAAAAATGATAAAGGCGATAGCCGTAGAAGGATATTATCGCTATTAAATGCGGTTGAAAAGCACCTGGATGATTTTAAAAAACAGATGCGGCGCAAGGGCATCGCAGTGGATTGGCGGAAACATAAAGAAACGTTTCTGTGCAAATTCCATTTGTTTGACGATTGCGTCATTTTCTGTTTCAATATTGTAACGTCGGATAATGACGCAATTTCACCGTATGTTATCGTTCAAAAAGATAAAAATTCAATTTATCACGCTTTTGATATGTATTTTGATTTTGTCTGGAGCCGATCAGATAAGCCGCGCAGACCGAATTAGCTTATAATCAACTAAGTAGGTTTGGAGCCAGCTAATTTTAACTGTTAGGCCCTAAGCCTGCGTGATTACATACATGATTCTGTAATGATGCCCGTAGGATAGTGCGGCACAAGCGCTCAACAGCGTTTGGTTGTTCAGAAAAATGAAAATTCAATTTATCGCGCTTTTAATATGTATTTTGATTTTGTTTGGAACAAATCGAACAAACCAGAGATGCAATAAGCCATTGAAGCAACTAATTCTTTTCAGCTAATCTTGTATGGAACTCGATAAACTGTCGTTTCCACAATTTATTCGTTACGGATTAACTGGTCTTAATACAATTGTGTTGCTCTTTATGGTTCCAATTTTAATAATGAAACCGGACATTCTTCCCATTTTGTTAAATACTTCTACAATTATTGGAATTGCTTTGTTTAGTTTGGTGATAGGTTTTTTGCAGGATGCGCTCAAGCTTTATCAGCTTAGGCTCTGCGCAAAAATAACTTGGAATTTTACGCAGTCTCTTTTTTTGATGAAGTTGATTTTGCATTCCACCCGTAACCTGTTGGATAAATTGTATAGTTCCAATTCGGCAAGACTTTATGTTTTCTGATATTAATTTCTGCCATTTGATCATCGTCGATTTTAATGCGTGTAAAATACTTTTTCTTGTTCAGCCGCGCCCGGACCGTGAGGCCGGTTTGGGTTTTCGTCGTGCGAATGTATTTGAGCATGATCTCCAAAGAGCGCAGTGGTTTACCAGCCCAATTGATCCTAATTTGACTAAACAGGTGATGTTCAATTGGATTCCACTTTGACGCGCCCGTCGGATAATGGCAAACGGTAACGGAAATACCGAAAGCATCGCACAAGCGTTGCTGAATCGCATGCTTCCAAACCCGGCAGCGGTAGCCATTGCTGCCGCCCGTATCACAAAGTATCAACAGTTCTTTGATTTTTCGATAGCGCCTCGTACCCGAATTTTTTAACCAACTGACGATATTGTCGACGGCAAATTCTGCAGTATCATGTGAGGTGCCAACGACGACGAAGCCACGATTCGCACGCTTCTCATAGATACCGTACGGGGTGGTGATGGCAATAGCGGTGGAACGAAAATCATGATCGCCGACCTTGTCAACAAGTCGACGCCAAGCCCGGCCAGGGTTATAGAAATTGCCGATGAGTTCTTTTTTCTTCGCATCAACGCTGATCTCCGGCTCACCGGCTGCGGCAAAACGTTTTCTCGTCTTGGCGATATATTGAAATTGCCGCTCGCGATCCGGATGCTGCGTTTCCGCAATGGCCTTGCGATTGCCTTTCAAAGAAAAGTGCAAGTGCTTCTTTAGGAGTCGCGCGACGGTTCGTGGACTCGCCAAAATTTTCCGACGCTTGAGTTCCCGACTGGCTTTACGCGTGCTCTTGCGTGTCCATTTGAGCGCTTTCATCGGATCACCAGCCGTTTCATCGGCCATCAAGGATTCTAAGACGTTGAGCACGGCGCTTTTTTTTCGAGGGCTTTCGCCCCGCCACCCACTTGGCGGACGCGATCAACCGTGATCTGCTGGGACGCGAGTTCGCGGCGGCCGCGGGCAATGGTTTTCACGTTCAGGCCTGTTTGTCGCGAGAGGCGGACATCACCACCGTGTCCTGATTTCATCGACTCGAAACCGGCATAAAGCCGTCGTTGCTTCTCGTTTAACGTGGCCATGAAAGTGTGCAACGCCTTTTGGATATCGGCTGACGCCACGTCACCAGAGGCGGTCGCTTCGAGCATCTGTTTCCGCCTCTTAAGCTGCGACTTCCAAGCTTGCGGGGAGAGATAAAGATAACCCGGCGCGAGGTTTTCACGCCGGAGATGACCAGAAGCCGTAAGTTTCAGCAGCGGCGCATGCACCCGAACCTGAACCAGTTCCTGAAGGTCATTGGCAAAATATCCCGCTTCGGAAACCGACACTAAAGCTTCGACCGTGTTGAGCAAAGAGCCATATTTTGAGAAATAAATTTGACGATAATTCCAAAGCCCATGTTGATTGTATTCCGCAATCTCGTCCAGCGTATAATACTTGCCCGCATGAGAATAGCTGGCGCGATAAGACAGGGATTTGAGTTTGCGAAAGACCGTCATTTTGACCGTTGTTCCCAGCGCCTTTTTCATGGTGTCAAGGGTCAACAATTTTTTTTGGTTAAACAACGCTTCAAGCGTTTGCGCATGATACTGGATTGTTCGCATAATGTTACCTCTAAGCTTTTATCTTCCACCTTAGCTTAAAGATAACATTATTTTCTGGAAAATACAAGGAATTTATTTGCTCAGAATATATTGTAAATTCAAGGCAATTCGTCTGGCGTTGTCTAGTTTCTCATTGAGTATTCACGGTCATTTTGTTACCTTTGCGAAAATTAATACCAATTTAATTTTGCGCGGTTACTTAGTTTTCATTACACAATTAGAAGAGATAAATTTTTGGACGAATTTGCAGAAACGCTCAATATACGTCGTGACGAAACATCAAGTTTTTTTTCTTTGGCGACACAAATGTCTAAACAAATGGGAGTATATGAGCTTGAAGCTAGACAGGCATATTGGATTTTGGCAGATCATACTGCGAAAGTACTTATTATTGCAATTCTGGTTTTGATTACGTTATTGATTTTTTATACTAAATCAACAAATCAATGTATTTTAATTGGTGTAGCTTTAGCTTTCTATATTTTTTTTATGGTTAGATTGTTCAAAATAGCTTATATTGAAAGGCTAAAAAGTAATAAGAACTTCATAATTTTTGCTAGAGATAATCGTGAAAAAATAATTAATGGTTGGAAAATTAAAGATAAATGATCACCAAGCTAATGATGTAGTTGTTCAAGAATAGATGAAATGGCAATTCACTTTAACGTAGAGCGTCTCGACGGCGCAGGCGAGCCGGTTGCCGATTTATTCAGCGATGTTAGCCCTTTATGGAATAAAGCAAGGTAGTGTCAAAAGTTCTATGAAAACCAGGGGGGATTTCTGAAAAGTCTGGAGAGTTGTTGTGGCTCAGAGTGTGTTTGCGTTTTCTTAGGCATGGAACAATGATTGAACAAAAAGAAAAGCGG
>Ga0247727_10015852_pt1 | contig 12278 bp, 13 predicted proteins | sample WisWelCaveWW1625_FD_202498 | JGI IMG/M metagenome (GOLD analysis project Ga0247727, IMG submission 202498) | Biofilm microbial communities from Wishing Well Cave, Virginia, United States - WW16-25 | ecosystem: Environmental > Aquatic > Deep subsurface > Groundwater > Cave microbial mat | place... | reverse complement strand
GGATGGTGACAGACGCATTTGTTCGACGAGTAGCGAATTCTTCTAAACGCCGAGCGGTATCCAGGCTGTAGCGTTTGAGAAATTGAAAAGCCGTGGTCGTCGGCGCACAAGTTCGGCTATGCTTATAACACCAATACGGCTCGGTCTGAGGCGCTTTGGGAAAATCCAAATCAAAATGAGTCGTGAGCCGGGCTGAACGGGCCGACCGCGAAAGAATAATTTTTAGGATTTCCTGGTCTTCATAATTTGGAATTAAATCGCGATAGGCCAATAACTCACGCAAGGTCTGCGGCGCAAACCAATTTTGGAGGTAGTCACTGTGGGAATTGGATTTTCGCCCTGAGCCATTGCCGTTCGTTCCCCAAAGCGTCGGTTGATACGCGTCGGCCTGTGTGGCTTGTTGCACCTTGTCCAAAATATCGAGTATCTCGGAGCGCACATTTTTCAGATGGTAGTGCTTCGTCTTGGCCCGCACTAACAGCACATTGAAGGCCGATATATCGTAACCGATTGAATTGACGCCCAGTTCGCTGGCCTGCACCAGCGCTGTGCCTGAGCCAGCAAAGGGATCCAGCACCGTCTGTCCGGGGCAGAAATACTTACGCAGGAAAATCTCGACGATTTGAGGGATGAACTTGCCCAAATAAGGGTGCAGGCGATGAACGTGCCGGGTGCGCTCACGCTCGGGCAAATCTTTTTCGCGCCAGTTCAGGTTGAGTTCGCCGAGCGGCGTTTCGGGCGTGACGCTGTTGGGTACGGTGGTCTCGCCCGTGCCCAGGTAAACGGCGACGCGGCGTTCTTCGTTCGTAAGATTGCTCGTTTTACTCTGCATAATTGCCGCTGTTGAACTCCACTAACCTTACCCAATCAATGGCACCAGTCACATCATAGAATTGGTCGCTAAACTCTTTGGCGAATCGATCAATGACTCGGCTTCTTTCGCGTAGGAAATTTTCGTTGTGCTCTTTGGCTCGATAGCCGATGGGTTCAAGGATGTCGGTATACAGGTCCTTGTTCTCACTTATCAAATACCAAAAGTTTTGGCCGACAACTTTCATATAGCCCCGGATATAACTGGTTTTAGTTCGCCCGTAACAGATGCCTAAAACCGGCTGAACGTTTGCGCCGCGTTTTGACTGCTTGACGCGCGCAACGGCGTTCTTCAAATCCTGTTCCAGTTTGGTCTGTTGAGAACTATTTCCCCAATTGGGACCTGACTTGACTGAGACGATGTAGTGAGTCTGCTGGTTGAAAAATTCCAGGTCCACGCCGGGCGCGGTAGATTTGTGGCCGCCGCATGTCTTGCCAGCAACGAAGACGGCTAAACCCTCGAGAAAATCTCCAAAGAGTTTTTCCTCCGACGAGGAGAGAAAGGCTTCGAGCAAACTAGTAATCAGTTCACCTGCCGTGACGATATTTTTCGCCCGAAACAGATACGGGTTTTTCGTAAGGAGTTTTTCAAGCCGCAATTCTTCCAGCGATTTGATTCTTCGCTGGTGAAAGTCAACGATGTGGTCGTTCACGTAGTCGCGGACGTCAGCGAGATTTAACGCTTCCATTACGCGGCTTTGTCCCATTCTTTGAGGGTGATTTGGTCGGGGAATAGACGGCTCGTTTTTCTGCCACACCCGGCAACCGCATTGGTTCATCCAGTATCCGCTCGCGGGCCAGGATCACGTACTCCGGGTTGAAGTCAATGCCCACAAAATTCCGTCCTAAGCGTATGGCCGCTTGTGCCGTTGTGCCCGAACCCATGAACGGATCCAACACCACATCGCCGGGTTGGGTGAAGAGTTTGATAAACCATTCGGGCAGTTCAATGGGGAAGGCGGCGCTGTGATTGCGGTTGCTACATTCAGTAGCCAGATGAATCACATTCGTCGGATACACCTGATCGCGGCCCAGCCAGTTCGAGACGTTTTTACCAAAGCCACTGCCCACTTTGGACACATCGCGTATCTTGTCCGTCTCGCTGAGTTTGGCGAGACGGCCCTTGGCCCAATCGCCAACGGGAACCATCACCGCTTCCTGATACATCTGAAATTTTTTGTCTTTGTTGAACTGAATCAGCCGTTCCCAGTTATCGCGGAAGCGGTTGGGCCATTTGCCGGGATACGAATTCTTCTTGTGCCACATGAACTCTTCTGTCCACAGCCAGCCCTGTTCGCGCATTTTCAGAATCAATTCGATGACGTAGGTATGCCGTTCTCCCCCGACGACGCGCTCTTTGATGTTGAGGATGAATGTTCCGGTTGGCTTAAGGATGCGCCGGAACTGGCTGGCCTTGGGCAGAAACCAGTCCACATACTCATCCGGGCTGACGCCGCCGTAAGTGGTCTGGCGTTGGTCGGCATAAGGCGGCGAGGTCACAATCAGGTCAATGCTGTTGTCGGGCAATTGTCGCAAAACATGCTCGCAGTCACCTTGTAGAAACTTGTTGAGGAACTCCATTTTGGTCTCCACCAATCCACCGAACATTTATTCTGGCGAGTATATTGTAATCCAGAAGGACGGTCAACTATCGCTCACTCGTTGGGCGCATTCGCCGAAAGTGGTCAATCTCGGCCAGACTTCCGAAGTTCGCGCCTGAGGCCTGCCTACGTTGAGCCATTTGTGCGCGCACTTCGGAAGTCTCAGGGCGCCGCACACGGGCATTTTGTTCACCGCGCCGGTGTTGCGAGTGGGCCATCAGCGCCTCGCAATCCAAATAGACAAACGGATTTTGTCATCCAACCCCACGGGTGCGTAGTGCGGAGTCCGTTACACGGGGGACGTTTGGGAGTACAATTGGGATGAAGCGAGAGAAACGTTATGCCGCGACACGATTTGTATCACGACGTTGTTAAACGGGCGCTGGTCAAGGAGGGGTGGACGATTACGGATGATCCATTGTTGCTCAAGTTTGATGACTCGAAGTTGTATTTGGCGGTTGCTCACCGCGTTCACCGAGATTTCCTGCTACGTCCGGCGGTTAAGGAATTTATCGGGCAGAAGCAAATTCGCCTGCTGGTATTCAGGCCAGACACAGAGGAGATCGTCCTATGGACAAACTAGACACCTATCGCCGTATTCTCCAAGAGATGATTGGGCGCTATGCGGAATACGCCTCCGGCGCCAGAGAGATTGAGACCATTCCGGTTTTTGACACTGTGCATGACCATTACTTGTTGGTGCATCTCGGCTGGGATCAAACTGGGCGTGTTCACTCCATTCCGATGCACTTTCGCATCAAGGGCGGCAAAATTTGGGCCGAGTGGGATGGCACGGATGAAGAACTCGTCCAACAACTCCTCGATGCCGGTGTGCCGAAGGAAGATATTGTGTTGGCGTTTTACCATCCCGAACACCGCGCCATCACCGAGTTTGCCGCTGCCTAAGGCTTGCTTTACCACATATACTCCCCCACATACACCGGCTCCCGCTCAAACGCCGCGCGGCTTTGTTGGCCCTGCTCGGACACAAACAACATCATCACCCGCCCCGCCTCCGGGGCCGCGTCTGGTACGCCGATGCGCAGACGAGTTGCCTCCATTGTGATCCAGCCGCTCGCTTGATAGAAGGGATAGAGTTCCAGCTTACAGCGTAGCATGGCGGAGTCGGCGTCACTTTCCAAGATGTAGCGGGTGGCGGCCTCCACCACTTGATGACCGTAGCCCTGCCCGCGAAACTCCGGATAGGTAAACACCGCACTCAGACCATACATTTTGTGAGTCACGCCGGCGTGGGTGAGCCAGCGCCAGGTGACGAGGGCATGGCTGATAAGGACGTTTTGCTCCACCAGCGCCACGCTCACCGGATGAGGCATGGCATCAATAAAATCCCAGCCGATGGGCTGGCTCCGAAACACTTGCGGGGCATACACCCGCATAAACGATACGATTTGACAGCGGAGGTTGGGCGGTAAGTCGGAGCCGAGGCAGGTGAGGAGTTGAGGCATCGTTCAGGCGGCTTCGCCAGCGGCCATTTCGTTGTGCTTCTCCTGCGCCACGGCCTCGGCGATGCACCGCCCCATGTTCTCCATCAACTTGTCCATCGGAAACACCCGCGTCACAAACAACTTAAAGAATGGGCGCTTGAATGGGCCGGGCGCGGGGGACTCACCGTCAATATACATCGTCATGCGCGTACCATCGTCAACGGATTCGAGCTGGCACGTCATCCTCATCACAAAACCAGAGAACACCTGCTGAACGGTGAGGTAATCAAACGGCTTCCAGTCCAACACTGTTTCTTCCATCGCCACATCTTTGCCGTGAAAGCAGTGGGTCTTGCCTCCCACGCCTCGGCGCCCGCCCGGTTTAAGGACTTCCGTAAACTTGAGACCTTGCTGATAGGTGTACTGCGCCCGCTTCACTGGATCGTTGAGCCAATCCCACACCACCGGCGGCGGCACCGGGTAGAGATGCTGGCTGGTGAGACTGGCCCGCTGGGGTTCCACCATCACCCGGCGCATGGACATGGATTGTTCATAGCGTTCGCGCAGGTTGAAACTCAACGTGTTGATGTCACCCAAATGCTCATAGGTTTCAATTTGGGTGTGGCCGCCTTCGGGTCGCACGCCCAGATGGTCGAGGCCCTTCTCCGTCACCATCACATAGGCCTTCCAGCCGGTGGCTTCGGCCAGGTGATTTTTCATCAGCCGGTGGGCGAGGTTCACATCCGAGCCGACGAGTTCGCGGATGCCCGTAATCTCTTGCACGATGTAATCGCCATGGTGGATGAAGAACTTCAGGTCGAGCGTGGACATACCCTGACAGGCGCGGCACTGGCAGGTGGTGTGCCGGTGCGAGGATTGGATGCGGTCGTGGAAGGCCATGTAAGTGCTCTCCACCAATTCCAGCAGAGTCTCGCCGCGCGGCACTTTGGCTTTGGGGGCATAGGCAAACACCGCGTCGCCTTCCAGCTTGGAAATGGTCAGCACCGTTTTGAAGCGCGTAACGATGGCAGTGAGCAGGTCGGTGAGGATTTCGTGGGCGTGATCCAATTCCACGCCGGCGAGGTACGAGGTGTAGCCGGAGATGTCGGCGAGGACGAGGTAGCCGTGTTGGGTGGACATGATGAGTGGGCGATTGAGTGATTGAGTGATTGGGTAATTACGTTTTACGCTTTACTTTTTACTTTTCACTTTCGCCACCCGAGCGTTGACGCGCCAGGTCTTCTTGGATCAAGCCGCTCAGTTTATCAAACATTTTTAGAGCGCCCATCGATTTCATCATGACTTTAAGCATGGGTCGGAGGAGGAACTTGGGCATGGGCATCTTGGCGACAAGGTGCAGGTGGAGGCGCGTGGCGCTTCCGCCCGACAGCGGCTCGAGTTGAGAGGTCCCGACCATCGGCCCGCTGGAGACTTCTATTGTCCAATAGTCAAAAGGCCGCCAATCGAGAATGGTTTCGATGGTTGCGAGTTTCTGGCCGTGCATACAGTGATTGCGCGTACCTACACCTGACCGGCCGCCGGGACGGATGACCGGGATAACGTCCGTGAATCCCTGATAGAGTACCCGCTTTTGCGGGTCGTTCAGCCAATCCCACACCACAGGCGGCGGCGCGGCGAAATCCTGCGTGTGAACGAAGTCGGCCTCAGCCGCAGTGATGAACACGCGCCGGGCCTCGACGAGGGCTTGATAATAGGCCCGCAGATTCAAACTCTGCGTTTTGACCTCGCCGAGGTGTTCGTAACGCTCTGTCTGCTTGTACATCCCTTCCGGCCAGACATGCATGTGTTCCAACGCCCGTTCGGTGAAGAGGGCATAGGCGTGCCAGCCGGTTGTTTCGGCGATGTGGTTTTTCATTAGCCGATGAGCCAAGTTCACATCGGTCCCCACCAGTTCTTTGACACCAGCCACGTCCTGAATGATGTAATCGCCGTGATGGGCGAAGAATTTCAAATCAAGCGAGGGAATGGCGCGGCAAGCGTTGCACTGGCACGTCGTGCGGCGGCGTATTACCTCCACCCGGTCACGGAAGGTGAGGTAGGTGGATTCGAGCAGTTCGAGCAGAGTCTCGCCGCGCGGCACTTTGACTTCAGGCGCATACGCAAAGACCGCATCGCCTTCCAATTTAGAAATAGTGAGCATCGTCTTGAACCGGCCCACAATGGTTTCGAGCAGATCACTCAAAATCTCGTGCGCGTGGTCAAGTTCCACGCCCGCCAGGTAGGCGGTGTAGCCGGAGATGTCGGCGAGGACGAGGTAGCCGTGTTGAGTTGGCATCGTAAATAAAAGTGGGAGTAAACCATGCTTAGTTTACTCCCATTTGCCCACAATTCAAGTCCGAAAGTTGTTCAAACTTTGTTCATTGGCGCGGGCGCAAGACCTCGTTGAGGGTCGGCCCGGTGGGGGCGGACTTGCCCCGGCGCAAGCGTCGGGCGCGCGTGCCCGCCTCGCCGCGCAGGTTGCGGACAAAGCGGCGCGCGGTTTCGGCCCACACCGGCAGGCGGATGCGCTTCCAAGCAACGCTGGCCGCCTGGGTATCGGCTTCGGCCGGACGCGGGCTATAGCGTTCGGTCACATATTGCGCGGTGATGGTTTCGATGCCGGCTTGGACGGCCGGCACCGCCTCGCTCACCGCCGCCGCGCGCTCATGCGGGGTCAGGGCCTCGGCCAGGCGCAGGCCCATCCAGCGGGCGGCGCGCTCCAAATTGAGATAGGCCAGGCCAACGGCGGTGGGGATAATTTGCCCACGCCAGCGCAAGACCCGGCGGCCCACCGCGCCCAGGTTTTCCCAACCCATAACACCCAGGCGCACCAACACCAAAATCAGCAGGGCCAATGCGGCCAAAGCCCCAATCGCAATCAACACCGCTTGCTGAAGTATCCGCCCGGCCAAAACGAGCCAGACGCCCAACGCCGCCGAGCCGGTGGTGCCGGCCCCCTCGTCTTCGGGGAGTGGGCGCTCGGGGGCGGGGGTAGGCTCCGCTCCAGTATCGTTGGGCAAGGTGGTGTCGCCACCGGCGTTCACGGGCAGGGGCCGGTCCGGGCGCACCAGCGGCGGCTCGGAGGCGGTCGGCTCAAATTCAATCCAGCCATAGTTGGGGAAGAACACTTCGGGCCAGGCATGGGCGTTGCGCTCGAGGACATGGTACACCCCGGTCACCTGGTCAAACTGGCCCTGATTAAAGCCGGCCGCAAACCGGGCCGGGATGCCCAGCGAGCGGAGCAAAATAACTTCCGCCGAAGCGTAGTAGGTGCAATAGCCCTGGCGCGAGGTAAACAACAGATAATCAATCGGGTCCACATCGCTGGGCGGCGCCTCAATGTTCAGGTCGTAGGCGATATTGTTGCGGAGCCAATCGGTGATAGCGGTGGCCTGTTCATAGGGCGTGTCGGCCCCGGCCTCGGCCACAATTTGGCGGGCCAGGGCGTGGGTGCGTTCGCTGATGCCCTCGGGCAATTGCAGATAGTGTCCCAACACCCATTCGGGGTAATTCGCCCCCGCGTCATTCAGGCTTTGCTGATCGGCAATCGTGATGGAGGCGATCAGTTCATAGCCCTCCCCGCGCCGCAGGATGCTGCGCGAGATGACGCTATTGACATCGGAACCCACATTGGCCGGAAGCAGGCCAAAGGTCACGGGCCGATTAATCCACCGGGGTTGGGGGGCGACATACAAGCGGCTGGAAGCGCCGACGAAACTGGTGAAACTCAGGCGCACATCGCGGCGCAACAGATAGGGGGGCAAACGCAAGGTGCTGGCCGGTTCAAACTCTTTGAACTCGGTGCCTTCGGTGGTCCATCGCCCATCGGTATAGGTATCGTGGGCATTCGAGCGCCAGTAGAAACGCGCGACGGGGACCGTGTCCACCTCGTTGCGGTCCACCGGGTCCACCTCATCGGCCACGAGGGCGATATCCATGATGGGGTCGTCATCCAACGAGGACGGGCCGCCCAGGGTGAGCGAGTCGCCGTAGAAGTCATTGACGTTTTGGCCCTGCGCTTTGACCGAGGCAAACATCCGCATCCACGATTCGCGCACGGTGGCGAGCGGGCCAGACACTTGCCGCCAGGCCGAGGCGGCGGCGGGCGAGGCGGCCAGGCTTGGCCCGGCCCAGCCCACGATGACGCCAAACAGGGCGGCCATCAGGCCCGCGCGCAAAAAGTCGAACCGCATCTCCGGGTTATAGGCCACCCGGGCGGCTTGCCATTCGCGCTCGCGCGCCAGCAGGCTCATGCGCGCCACCAACAACAGCGACAGCAATATGTAGGTCGCCAGATACAAATCCAACTGCACCGGGCCGAGGTAATAGTAGACGTTGACCAACAAACCGAGGCCGCCCGGAATCACCGCCGGCCAGGCCTGACTGCGCCGGAACACCGACCACGCGGCCAGCACACTGATGCTCCAAAAAATCACGGCCACCACCACCGGGAAGGGCAGCGCGTCGCGATTGGTGCCGCCATGAATTAATTTGTAGAGGAAGTTATTGAGCCGCCAGACCAGTTCCACACTGCGTTGTTGCCAGGTGCCGCGCAGGATGTCGGGGTCGAGGCAAATGAAGAAGCCGACCGTAAAGAGGCCATAGACGATGGCGAACAACGTGGCCTGTATGCCCCCAAAGCGGCTTTTCGCCAGGGCCAACCCCGCGAACAGGCCCACCAGGGCGGTGGGCCACACCGTCCAGAGACCATCGGTCCAGCTCGCCATACCCACGCCCCAGGTCGCCACCGTGAGCAGGGCCGCTAGCAGGGCCACCGTTATCCAGCCTTCTTCCAGTTTGGGCATCTCGTATAGTCCTCCAGGTAAATCTTTTCCGCGCCAGACCTTTAGGGTCTCGAAGACCCTAAAGGTCTCTGCCCGGACGCCCGCCTCGCTATTTTACCCCGCCCCAACCCGATTGGTTCAACATGAGAAAAGACTTATCTGGTGCTACAATCGTTGGCATCAGAGAAAGGCAGGCTGGCATGGATGACAAAATTATCTCCGACTGGAAGCGTGTGGCGCGGGCCAAGGCCGAGGTTGAGTTGCTCAACGTCTACAAGGGCCTGCCCATCATTTACAAGGCCGTCGTGGAAAAGGTCGAGAGCGATACCGTCGTGGTGCGTGTGCCGACCTATGAAGCCATCTGTCTGACGCTGACGTCCAGGCTCACCGTATTGAGCCAGATGCTGGAGGAGGCGGTGAATGCCAACGTGCTGGCCGCCGATGTGCCGCACGGCGCCGCCACCCTGGGCCATTTTCGATATGCCACCGGTCAGGTGGGCGACCGGATGACTCTGCGCGCTGAACCAAAAGATCCATTGGCGGTGCATCTCACCGGCGGTGGACGGGCCCTGGCGGGGACGTTGGCCGATTTATCGGTGAACGGGGCCGGGGTGCTGGTGGCTAAAGATTTGGCGGAGGGCTTGCGCCCGCGCGCGGTGGTGCGGCTTCATTTGCCGTTGCCTTTAACCACGCTGGATCTGGCGGGTGTCGTGCGCTATGTGCGCTCGGCCCCCGCGGTCAGCCGGGTGGGCATGACGTTTGCGCCCGATGCCCATTTGCGGGCGGTGTTCGATTACCTCAACCATCGCCGCTCCGAGATTTTGCACGAACTGCGCGACTTGTATCAGGCGGCGATGGCGTAGACCTGACAGGTTCAATACCCAATGCGATTACATGATTCCCCTCATCGCCCTCCTCATCGTCGCCTATTTTCTACGGCCAAAGTAAAAAGGGATGTCCGACCCGTATCTCACTTTTTACTTTTCAGGCCGCCGCATTCCCCACACCTTCAACACCGGCACGGTGAACAAAATACCCGTGTGCGGCGCATCCAACGGCCCGACAATTTTTTCGGTGGCGCGCACAATGGTCTCGACCTCTGTGTTATCTTCCAGAACACTCCAAAGCGTGCGGTGGTGAGTCTCATCATTTTCCAGCAAATCTTGAATGGAGGGGAAAAGCGGCAGGTCGTCGCGCAGGCCGCGCGCGCTATGCAGGCCGGTGGAGTCGTGAATGGTTACGCCACTCACGCCCACCGCCTCCCACTCATCCACCACCTCCCAAATTTTCGCGGGGTCATCAATGACGGCAATCAATAATACAGGCATAAACTTTATCCTTTCGTCGCCGCAACTTTCTCTTTTTCTCTTTCTTTTTCTTGCCGCTCTTCCCGCGCATACACCCAGCGCAGAAGTAACGGCGTTAACAGAGTCGTGGCTAGCACGACCACGACCACTTGGGCAAAGAGGGCTGAGTCAATCAGGCCGATGCTCAATCCGACGCTGGCGACAATCAACACCACCTCGCCGCGCGCAATCATTCCAATGCCCAGCCGCAGGGCCTCGCTCGCGGTCAAGCCGCCCCAGCGCGCGCCCAGCCCGCCGCCCAGAATTTTGCTGGCGGCGACGATGAGGATGAGCAACCCGCTAAAGAGCCAACCCGCGCCGGTGACCGCTCGCAAATTGGCTTGTAGACCTATGCTCACAAAAAATAGCGGCGCGCACACGCCATAAGTGAGCGTCGCCAAATTGTGTTCAATCTCTTTGCGGGCGGTGGTGCGCGCAAACATCAGCCCGGCCAAAAAAGCGCCGGTCAGCGCGGCGATGCCGCCCACAGCCTCGGCGGCCCAGGCGGTGAGCAGGGTGGTGACGATGACAAACGACATCAAGCCCTGACTGATCGGCCGGCGTTCAATCCAATGCGTGAGGCGCGGCAGGGCAAACCAACCCAGGCCTACCAGCCCGATAAAATATACGGCCAGGCGTATGATGACGTTCACGACTCCGCCCGCCGCGCTACCGGTGAGCGCCAAAAACACGGACAACAGCAACAGCACCAAGATATCATCTATCACCGCCGCGCCCAACAGGGTGAGGCTTTCGCGGCGGCGGAGGGCGCCCAACTCCCGGAGGGTTTGGGCCGATATACCAACCGAGGTGGCGGTGAGGGCCAAGCTGAGGAAGAGCGCGGTGAGGGGCGGCAGACCAAAGGCCCACGTTATCCCAAAGCCCAACAGGCTGGTGGCGACCACGCCGCCCACCCCCGCCAGCGCCGCCGCCCGCCCGGTTTTCAACATCTCCGACACATTGATTTCCAGCCCGGCCAGAAACATGAGGAAGATGACGCCCAACTCGGCCAGATGTTGAATGCCATCGTCCAAATGCTCATCCGTAAGCCAAGGCAGGTGAAAATAGTTGACCAGCGAGGGGCCCAGCAAAACGCCCGCCAACAATTCGCCCAACACGGCGGGCTGGCCGAGGCGTTTGCTCAGTGCGCCGCCGATTCGGGCGCAGGCAATCAGTGTGCCGAGGGCGAGGAGAAATTGCAGGGCGGGAGTCATTGCCCATGATTATAAAGGGAATGGGGCCAGTTGAATCTTAAATCGGCCCACACCTGACAGGTCTTCAGAGACCTGTCAGGTGTGGGGCCCAGATGCGTCATTTGCTGTCGGGGAGTATAATTTCGCGCGTAAATTGTGACCCACCCTATTTGCCAAAGGAGGCTCCTATGCTGGCTCGTCTTGTTCATGTTGGCCTGAATCGTTTCCGCGCTAACCGACCCTTGGGTTGGGGGGCGCGGGGGCTGATGGCGCTGATGTTGTTGCTGATGGGGGCCGGGCCGCTGGCCGCCCCGGTGGTGGCGGCCTCGCCCAGCGATGCCGTGGCCCCCCTGGCCTGTGCAGTGCCACACACCGTCGTCAGCGGCGACACCCTGTTTGCCCTCGGTCTAAGATATGGCGTGACCTGGCAAAGCATCGTCGCGGCCAACAATATCGTCAACCCCAATTTGATTTATGTGACTCAAGTTTTGTGTATCCCGGTGGCGGCGGGCGGGCCGGTGATTACTGGCACGGCTTCGATCACCGTCACGGTCACGCCCGTAATCACGGCTACCGCAACGCCCGCGCCCACGACCATCCCGATTCCGCCCCCGCCCCCGCTCATTGTGGGCATTCCCACCTTTAGTATCGTCAAAGTGGTGCGCGGCCAGTCCGTCACCATTCAGGCGGTGAACTTTCCGGCCAACACCAAATTTAATGTGACGATGGGCGCGTTTGGTTCGCTAGGCATCGGCGGCACGGTGGTGACTTCAACGACGACGACCAGCAGTGCCTTCACCGCCACATACACCATCCCGGCGGCGTGGGCCAACACCGACCGCCTGGCCATCCGCCTGCAAAGCCCGACCACGGGGTATTACAGCTTCAACTGGTTCTGGAACTACACTTGGAATTGACCCTGATGTGAGAAGCGCCGCCGAGTGCGCGGAGAGCGCAGAGAGGTTGTATCTGCGCTCTCTGATTTTAACCCGATGCCGTGCTCATCTCTCGCCCAACTCAATCGCACACTCACGGCGTG
>Ga0247727_10015851_pt1 | contig 12278 bp, 11 predicted proteins | sample WisWelCaveWW1625_FD_202498 | JGI IMG/M metagenome (GOLD analysis project Ga0247727, IMG submission 202498) | Biofilm microbial communities from Wishing Well Cave, Virginia, United States - WW16-25 | ecosystem: Environmental > Aquatic > Deep subsurface > Groundwater > Cave microbial mat | place... | reverse complement strand
CGCGTTTGGGTTGTTCTTCCCGCCGAACGAACATTTGCCGAACCCCTCCCTCGTCTCTGCGCGCGGACCCGACAACGGTTACTCGCCGCGCGGCGACGGTTCGGACTACCCCGCCTCGTGGAACGGGCAATCCCCGTTCGACGCGTATTATCTGGCAGAGGTGTTGCCTGCTTCACCCGCCGCGCAGGACTTGCTGAAAAATTTTCTTGCCATTCAAAATGAAGAGGGCGCGATAGACGGCAAGCCAGGCTTGGCAGGTCAACGCGGGCGTTACCTCGCCGCGCCGTTGCTCGCCAGCCTCGCGTGGAAGTTGTGCGAAAGATCGGAAGATTCCGAATTTCTCAATCAAGTTTTCCCGCAACTGCAAAAATTTTTCTGGTCGTGGTTCTCGCCCGACTACGATGAAGACCGCGACGGGCTCCCGCAATGGAAACACGTCCTGCAAACAGGCTTTGAAGACAACCCCTTATTCGACCAGTGGCACGAGTGGTCGCTGGGTGTGAACATCGCGCAAGTGCACAGCCCTGCCCTCGAAGCGATGTTATACAACGAAGCCGCGTGCCTCATCAAAATGGCTGAGCAACTCGAAGAACACGATTCTCTAACTCTGCTTCACGAGCAAGCCGCGAAGTTGCGCACGTCCATTGAGTCCACGTGGCAGGCGCGCACGGGCTTGTATCATTATCGCGAGCGCGGCACAGGGCTCAGCCTCGAGGGCAGGGTGCTCGCGCGGCAACAAGGCTCGGGCACCGCGGTGACGAAGTTAAAGTTCGAGGGGCAGATCCGCCTGTTGATCGAGGTGCAGACCCAAAGTCCTGCGGCGAAGCGGCCTCACATCCGCATCCATGAATTTTCATCCAAGCCTGCCGATGAAGTCATCGAAAGCGGCGATTATCAGTGGCGCAACGGCGGCGCGATTTATACGACGAAAAAAATGTACTCGAAACTCGCGAAGGTTTCGGTGCGCGGGCTGGGCGATGAAGATACGGTGGTCATCAGCACGCTCGATTTCACCACCGAAGACCATACGCTTTTCACGCCGCTCTGGGCGGGCGTGCCAGACGAACAACGCGCACAAGTGATGATCGGGCGCGCGCTGTTGGATGCCATCCGATTCCATCGTCCATACGGAGTGCCTGCCTGCCCGTCTCTGACTCAGCCTGAGGCTGAAACTGTTTCCCAATCCGTTCACCTGCCCTGGAATTTGTTGATCTGCGAAGGCTTGCTGAAATATGGGTTCCGCACCGACGCCGCGCGCATGCTCGCGCATAACATGACCGCGATCATCCAAAATCTGAAACAGAACCGCGCCTTCTATGCGCGCTACCACGCCGAACGCGGCACAGGTATCGGCGAACGAAACGCGTTGAGCGGTCTCGCACCTGTTGGGTTGTTCATGAAAGTTCTGGGGGTTGAAATTCTTTCCTCTACGCGCGTAAGGCTCAAAGGAGAGAATCCCTTCCCGTGGGATGTGACTATTCAATATAAAGGTCTGAAAGTGATTCGAGGAATGAAGAAGACCGATGTTGTGTTTGCGAATGGGAAGTCTGTGGTGGTGACGGGGAGTGAGTCTACGGTGGTTTCGGTATAATAAGTTTCATCACATTTCGTGCCATGATTTCTTGACTAGCACTTTTGTTCGGTTTGTACTCGCCACACCAATTCATCACAAATGACTGTAAAGGCAAAAATGAGAACGAATGGTACAGAAACATCGTTGAAATATGTTGACCTATTTTGTGGCATGGGTGGTTTCCGAGTAGCCACTACTGAAGTCTTTGAAAAATACAACATCCCTGCCCAATGTGTTTTCTCCTCAGATATCGACCCTTATGCGAGAGAAGCATATCATGCCAATTTTGGAGAATACCCTGCGGGTGATATAACCTTGGTTAATGAGCACGATATACCCAACCATGACATCCTCTTTGCTGGTTTTCCTTGTCAGCCATTCAGTATTATTGGCAATGGTAAGGGATTTGAAGATACACGCGGAACTCTATTTTTCGATATTGCAAGGATTCTGGAAGCAAAGAGACCTAAAGCATTCGTGCTTGAAAATGTAAAGCGATTAGTTGGACATAATCAAGGCAAGACTCTCAAAAAAATATTGTCTGTTCTAAATGATTTGGGATATACGGTTTACTATCGAGTTTTAAACGCACTCGATTATGGATTACCTCAAAAACGCGAGAGAGTATTTTTTGTGGGTTTCTATAGACCAATGGTTTATCACTGGCCCCACAAATTGAAGAAATACAAACCGCTATCGGAAATCTTAGAAAAGAGGGTAGATAAGAAATATTATGCTTCTGAACAAATTCGCCAGAAGAGGTTGTCTGCACACAGCCCAACAGTTACGCCCTCAATTTGGCATGAAAATAAAGCGGGACATATATCCTCCTATCCGTTCTCTTGTGCACTACGAGCAGGAGCATCCTACAACTATTTATTGGTAAACGGCGAGAGACGTTTAACTGCTCGTGAAATGCTAAGGCTACAGGGTTTTCCAGAAACGTTCAAGATAGCAGTCTCGGAATCTCAAACCCGAAAACAAGCAGGAAATGCTGTCCCTGTAAATTTGGTTTACGCTGTGTTTGAGACTTTTCTGCCTGTTATTTTGCACGATTTGACCAGCACCGCGTCACTGCCGCAACGACCATATCAACTTGCGCTTGCTCAGTTTTTGAAAGAGCTTCCCTGTGTCCAATACGCCGCGCCTGCGAACGGTTGACAAAGTAAAACCGCCCTACCCCCTCAATAAGTTTCCTGCCGATTTTGGTCACAAACTCGGAAAGGAGATTGTTTATCTTCCTGCGACAAAGAGCACACCTTCACTCGAAGGGCCTGAATGGGAACAAATCTTTGCCAATTGTGTCGGCGCAACATGGAAACCATCTAATGTGGGACTTGACGATATTGTATTAGGCGTCTGTGCATGGGGAGCAAAAACAGTCAAAGCAACGAAACCACATAACATAAAATCAATTCGCCTGATTTCTGGGAGAAATTCGCCAGCATATTCTTTCGAGCAAATGGAACTTGACCGAAATCCCCAGGAAATCGGCACTGACGTGTTGCGAATTTGGAACGCGCGGGTTGAGTCACTTAGAGACAAATTTAGTCACTTGCGAACGGTCGTACTGATAAAATCAAATGACCTAACCAAACTTGCAGTTTTTGAGACGGAAACCGTTCTCTATCCAATTGACAGATTTACCTGGTCCAGAAATCCACGTGGAAATTTAGAAGCACATGACAAAACTGGCATACATCGATTTACTTGGCAACCACATGGTTTACAATTCACAATAATTGAAGAAGTCCCGCAAGAATGCTTGCTCATAGAAGTAAAGCCACCTAAAAAACTCGATAAGGATAGCGTTTTGAAGGCTTTAAAATTTGACAACTCCTGGGTCAAAATCGTCAATCGCTTATGAAATGACAGATACTTTTTCAAAACAAAAACGTTCTGAAATAATGAGAGCGGTCAAATCAAAGGGTAACAAGTCAACTGAGGAAAGGCTGGCTCAGATTTTCAAAGCCAACAAGATTTCAGGATGGCGCAGAAACCGCAAAGTTTTTGGACATCCTGATTTTGTTTTTCAAAAGCAAAAAATTGTAGTGTTTGCAGATGGTTGTTTCTGGCATGGTCACGATTGCCGAAATATTATTCCTTCTCAGAATGCGGATTATTGGAAAAAGAAAATCCAAAGAAATATTGAGCGCGATAAAAGTATTGCGAAAACACTAAATAAACAAGGATGGAAAGTTATCAGGATTTGGGAGTGTGAAATCAAACGCCGAGAAATAAGAAAGTTCAAAAATCTCATTAGAGTTTAAAACAGGATAAAATGCCAATAAGATTTGTTCTTATTGGCATTTTTGGCTTATAATGCCAATAAGGAAGACGTTTACTGGCATTAGAGCCTATGAAACCACAAGATTTTGTCTCCTCCACTTCTGGTCAGGTAATTCGGAGCCCAAAAGATTATTGGGCTTTCATCCCCGCGCCCCTACCCCCAGCCTTAAACTGGACAACTCATCTTGTTTCGCTAGCTGGAGAAGCAGAACGCGCCCTGGCTGAACTTTCAACAATCGGAAAGTCATTTCCCGCGCCGCATATTTTAACTCGTTCGTTTATCCGGCAGGAAGCGGTCATGTCTTCTCGAATCGAAGGTACTCAAGCGACCCTGGAGGAAATATACCAATACGAAGCGGGTCAACTATCTTCAACTCAGCCAAAATCCGATGCAAGAGAAGTCCATAATTATGTCACCGCGCTCGATTATGGTTTATCAAGATTAAGCGCCCTGCCTGTCAGTTTACGCTTAATCCGTGAACTGCATCAACATTTGATGGAAGGTGTACGCGGCGAAATGTGGACGCCTGGAGAATTCCGCCGCTCGCAAAACTGGATTGGACCCGCAGGGAGCACGCTCGAAACTGCTCCGTATATCCCGCCTCCTGTTGAAGAAATGATGCGCGCACTGAATCAACTTGAACGATATATCCACGAACCTTCAGAGATACCGCCAATCGTCAGAGTTGGATTAATCCACTATCAATTTGAGGCGATTCATCCATTTCTCGATGGAAATGGGCGCGTGGGAAGGTTGTTGGTTGTTTTGCTTTTATGTCAATGGGAATTACTACCACAGCCTCTGCTCTATTTGAGTAATTACTTTGAGAAACACAGGAGCGAGTATTATGCCCGCCTGCTTGCAATCAGCCAGCAGGGTAAATGGGATGAATGGCTTACCTTCTTCTTAATTGGCGTCCGCGACCAGTCTCGTGAAGTGGCTATTCGTATTCAGAAATTGCAATCCTTGCGTGAAAATTATTCCCTGAAATTCGCGGGTCAACGGAAGAATACTCAACTGCAACGCTCAGCGGACTTTGTGATAGGACATCCCGTGTTAACAATCACGCAGTTGCAAAAAGGCTTGAATTTAAAAGACTTCAAGACGGCTCAACGATACATTTCCAAACTCCAGGAGCTCGGCATATTAACTGAAATCACGGGTAAATCACGGTATCGCTTATTCCGCGCAAATGAAATTCTAAGAGCCATCAATGAGCCAATCACTTAAATGTTTTAACCTGAATACCTTGCAAATCCAAAGTAGCGTCTTGCCAACTCCCCAGTATCCTGTATACTATTCTTGTACACGCTTTCCGCACCTCAATTGGAGGTTCTTATGGATGAATCAAAAATCAAATTACTGATGCTCGCCGTCGTTCAGGAACAGGATCAAGAGACGGCCACCCACGCGCTCGAAAAACTGAACTTGCCTGTCGTGTTCTTCTCCAGCGCAGGCGGGTTCCTTGGCCGTCGCAACGCGACCCTGCTCATCGGTCTGCGCGAGGGACGCGAAGAGGACGCGATCAAATCGCTGGAGGAATCCTGTCGTCAGCGGATCGAGTATCTCACCCTGCCGCTCGAAGGCTCTCCTCTCCCCATGCCCGCGCCCGTTCCTGTCACTGTGGGTGGCGCGACCATTTTCGCGTTACCTGTTGAACGGTTTGAAGAGATTTAATTGATTGCTTCCTGCGCCGTCCTCGGCGCAGAGTTGCCGCCGAGGACGGCGGCAAGAGCATAGGAGTTATCCCCATGAAAATGATAATTCTCATCGTCAAAGACAGCGACTCGGATGTCGTTACACAATCACTCACCACCGCCGATTATCGCGTGACACGCGTCGCCTCCACAGGCGGATTCCTCCGAAGCGGGGTTGTCACCTTATTGCTTGGCGTGGAAGATGACCGCGTCGACTCAGCCATTAGCCTGATCCGTGAAAAAATCACCAAAGCCGCGTCGAATGAAAAACGCGCCACACTGTTCGTCGTCCCTGTGGAAAAATTTGAGCAGGTGTAATAGTTTGATTTGAACCACGGCCCCCTTCGGGGATGGTAAGACACGGAGTCACAGAGATTTATTTTTCTCAGTGTTTCCGTGTCTCTGTGGTTAATTCCTTTACGAGGTTATTTATGAACAAACACATTCGCATCACGCTTGCACTCCTCCTGATAACTCTCTCCATCCTTGCGTGCGGACTTCCGGGACAGGGAGGCGGGAATCAACCGTCGGCTACGGAGGAACCGTCTTCATCCGATCAGGTCGCCACGATGGTCGCATCCACCTTGCAGGCATTGACTCCCAATTCTCCGAATCCTCCAGCAGGAGACACGCCTCAAGCGCCTGCTGGTTTGCTACCACACTCTTTATACTTTCTCAACAACGACAATGCGGGCATCGCACAAGTCTTTTGCCTTGAAACAGATGGTAAGACAGTAAAACAGATCACCTTTGAGCCAGTTGCCGTCGGCTCGTATGACGTCTCACAAGTGGATGGCAGTATTGCCTACGTGACAGGGAATCAATTATTACTCATCAATGCAGATGGTTCCGGTCGGCGTGTGCTTGTGGATGGGGGACCTGTGAATCCAGATTACATATATTCCGAGGGGATTAACAGCCCCGTCTTTTCGCCAAGCGCACAGACGCTTGCATACGGTCATAAAGGTTTGGTCTTGTATGCCGTTTCAACAGGCGTTTCCAATGTGGTATTGGAAAGCCTGGTGACTGACCCCATCACCGGCGGTTTAACGCCCGGCGAAATATACATTCCTCAAAAATATTCGCCGGACGGGACGAAGATTCTCATCACGGTTGCCATTCCAAACAGCGATGGCATCTCCTCCGGGATCTATTACCCTGCCGCAAGCTCTCTCGTTCCCCTCAGCGGCGGGGACGGCGCGCGAGTGTGTTGCGGTCAACAAGCATGGACTTCAGATAGTTCGGCGTTGTATGTGGGCATACCTTTTGTGGGGATGTTCGGTTCCGGTTTATGGCGGGCGGATGCGTCAAGCGGCGATATGACCACCCTGCTGCCTGCCGAAACAGGCGGCAATTACAATCTCGCCGCCCAGCCGTATCTCGCGCCAGATGGTCAACTGTATTTCTTCTTCGCAAACCTGCCTTCCGGACAGGAGTTTGTCAGCCGCGCGCCGTTGCAACTCGTCCGTTCCGCGCCCGATGGTGTGACCAATCGCACCGTTCTTCGCCCCGAAACATTCCAGTTAATGAATGAAGCCATCTGGTCGCCCGATGGGAGTTTTGTCATCGCGGCAAACGCACCTTCCGATCAAATTTATCAGGGCGGCATTCTCGAACTGTATCACACCGACGGGCAAAAGAGCATGATCTCGATTCATCCTTTCGGTCAGCAACTCAAATGGGGACCGTAAAATTATTCGGCGGCATTGAAGGCGGCGGCACAAAATTCGTCTGCGCGGTGGGAACTTCGCCAGATCATATCCTTCTCGAAACGCGCATCCCAACGATAACTCCTACTGACTGAAACATAGGGACAGGCAATCGCCCTTTCACAACAAGCTTACAGAGATTATGAATGAGGATTATTTTAAAAGATTTTCGTCAAAGAATTTAATGACCCGCTTTGTATATCTCGTTTCATAAAAAGCAAACATATTCAAATGAGGGACGCCCGCTTCCGTCCAAAATTCTTTCGGCTCGCCTGCCGCGTCATACAATCGTTGACCCGAATCAAGCGGGATCATCGTATCGCCCGCCCCCTGGATGATAAAGATGGGACGCGGGCTGATGAGGGAAATATCATCCACAGGCCGAACCAGGCTGGCGCTTAATCCCGTTTCCCATTCCGCAAAGAATTGAATCAACGGACGGATGACTCTGTACGGAATCCGAATATCCAGTTCATCCTCCAGTGTTGAGAACGGACTATCCGCCACAACCGCTTCAATTTCCAGATACTGTGCCGCCGCGCGGATCATCGCCACTGCGCCCATTGAGCCTCCCCATCCTCCGATATGCTTGATCTCGGGTTGCGTAAGGGCAAAGTCCAACGCGGCTTTTACGTCATATACCTCGTAATAACCCAGCGTAGTGAAATCCCCTTCGCTTTTTCCGTGCGCACGGAAATCCCAGGCAATCACACCATACCCATGGCTGGCAAATAAGAGATAAAAATCCTCCGCGCGTTTATCTGCATGACCGTGCGCAACCAGAATCACCGCGCCGTTTTGCGGAGGCGTGTACCACGCGCTGAGTTTTACGCCATCTTCAGCGATCAATTCAATTTCCTGATAATCAATATTGTTTGCTTTGAGCAAATCGCCCGTTGCAACATTCCGCGCAGGATGCACGTAATTCATGGCTTGCTGATAACTGAACCAAATCAACGTTCCAGTTAATGCAAGGAATAATGATATCAATGTAACGATTGCGAGTCTTGTCCAGTATTGCCGCCCTTTCTTAATTGGCTTCATGATTGCTCCAAACATCCACCCATTATAAACAGGGCTTCCGCTTATGTTGCTCCATGACGGTCTGCGACCGTCGCTTTTGGCAAACACGGCGGTCACAGACCGCCTATGAGCGAAAGTCCTCATAAAGTAACTTTCCCTCTCTCGTAATTTGCGCCTCAAGGGAAGCCTGTACTGATGTATATCGCTCGAACTCACGACGCGTCTTTACGAGCACATCAATTGGCGCCTTCACGCCGCGCAGACTGCGTTGCGCCCGCACCGCGCGTTGAATTGGCTTTTGACGGCTGGTCTTAACAATCACCAGTAAATCCAGGTCGCTTCCTGCTTCTGGCACTCCCCAGGCGTGTGAACCAAAGAGATAGATGGTCTCCGGGTGAAACTCATTCACGAGACGGTTGACTACTTCTTTGCGCAAAACATCAGGGATCGTTTTCATATTTTTGAAATTATAGCATGACTATTCCAGCACAAAATTATCAATCAACCTTGTCTTCCCGATAAAGACTGCCATCGAAAGCAGGGTCTTTCCCTTCACCACATCCAACTCTTCGAGCGTGTCATAATCTGCGCAGGAGATGTATTGCATGTGCGCGAATGGTTCATCAGCAATCACACCCTTCATCACCTGCCGCAATTTCTCGGCGTCGTGTTCGCCTTTGTAATAGGCGCTCTTTGCCGCGCTTAACGAGCGATACAGCACGGTCGCGGCTTTCCGCTGTTCGGGGTCAAGATATACATTGCGGCTCGACATTGCCAGCCCATCAGGTTCGCGGACGATGGGGCAGACCACGATCTCGATGGGGAAGTTCAAATCCCGCGTCATCTGGCGGATCACAGCAACTTGTTGCGCGTCCTTCTGACCGAAATACGCCCTGTGCGGCTGGACTGCATTGAACAACTTGGCTACGACGGTTGTCACTCCCTTAAAGTGACCGGGCCTCATTGCGCCTTCAAGGGGACGCGTCATCGCTTCGACCTCCACCCAGGTCTGATACCCCTGCGGATACATCACCTCCGCTGACGGCATCCACACCAGGTCAGTGTACGGTTCAATCAGGCTCAGGTCCCGTTCGATGTCGCGCGGATACTTGGAGAGGTCTTCGTTTTCGCCGAATTGCGTGGGGTTGACGAAGATCGAGACAACTACGTGGTCACACTCGTCCTTTGCGCAGCGGATGAGGGAGAGATGCCCTTCGTGGAGGTATCCCATTGTTGGAACCAGACCAACCGTCCCTGAGAAAGGGAGGCGGGCAGTCCGTAGTTCATCCAGGGAAACGACGCTTTGCATATACGAAAGAAACTCCGATTGACAGTTTTAGAAAATCTGTGCTAAACTTAGCCTACAAATCAAAAAAGGAGACAAAATGGCTTACTCGTACACGAACTCAAAAGGCAATACCTACTACCTGCACACCAAGAAGTCACTGACTTCAACCGGCAAGGAACGCACCCTCTTCTACTTCTCGAAGGAATTGAGGGAAGGCGAAGCGCTCGATGCAGTACCCACCGGCTACACCGTTGCCGAAATGAAGACTGGCATGCTCGTTCTCAAGAAGAGTGAAGGCGCCATGCCGTCCATGCCCGCAACACCAGCCATGTCATCTGACATGGGATCAGATTCGTCCATGTAAGAAAGTATAACCCTGTTTGACAATGCGGAGCGCGCGTGCGCTGCGCAAAAACATTTGTTCTTTTAGATAAAAAGGAGACTAACCATGACACGTAACACAGCATCTAAAAGCCCCAACCAAGAGAAGGCGAGGGAAAAATGCCAGCGCTAAACCGCGTTCAACTGATCGGTAATTTGGGCAAGGACCCCGAAAGCAAGTTCACCCCTACAGGAAAGAAAGTGGCTCATTTTAGTATAGCCGTCAGCAATCGCTGGAAGAGCAAGGAAGGCGAACTGAAGGAATACACCGAATGGGTCAACGTCGAAGCCTGGGGACGGCTGGGTGAGGTCTGCCAGCAGTATCTCAAGAAGGGCAGTCTTGTGTACATTGAAGGCCGTTTGAAAACCGACAAGTATGAAGATAAAGGCGAGACCAAATACTTCACCAAAGTCGTTGCGCTCACCCTGCAATTCCTCGATAAGAAGGAAAAGGAAGAGCCGATGATGACGGTGGAAGAAGAAGCCGCCGATTACGAGGCGTAGAAAAATAATCGGGGCGGACAAGTTGTCTGCCCCGATTATTTTTTAAGCGCTCACCTTACGCAGGAAAAAACTCCGAAGGCGATGTGTTGAGCGTGTCGAAACAAGTGGAACGATTGTAGATTTCGGAATGATTTTATCAGTCCCGAAGGGATGTCATGGTTTTGCATGAAATTATGCCATCCCTTCGGGATTATTTCCCGGGTCGGCTTCAAAACTAGAATCATCCCATCCCTTCGGGATTGCATACCGCGTAGGTGAGTTAATCAGTCTTACTTTTTGGTCTTGCGTTTTGCAGGTTTCGCATTCGCAACCTTCTTCTTCGCAGGCATTTTCTTTGCCTTTGCCTCCACCGGCAACTTCTCCAACTCATCCACCATTCCACTCAACACATCGAATCCGCCCTGCCAGAATTTCGGGTCACGGATGTCCACTCCTGCATCAGCGAGAATCTTTGCGGGGGCTTCGGAGCCGCCAGCCGATAAAATCTTGAGATATTTTGGCTTGAAGGATTCGCCTTCCGCTTTGAATTGCTGATACAGTGAAAACACCAGCAATTGACCGAACGCATACGCGTACACGTAGAACGGGGTGTGATAAATGTGAGGGATGGATACCCACTCCCATTTGAACTCATCGCTCAGCTCAACCGAATCGCCGAACTGCTCTTTCAGGTTCGCCATATACGCCGCGGACATTTCATCCACCGAAGCGTTCTTCTGAACCATCTCATGCGCTTCGCGTTCGAACAGCGCGAAATAGATCTGGCGCAATACGGTGGCGAAGGCATCGTCCATTTGCTTGAAGAGAATATCGCGGCGCACGGATTCGTCTTTTTCCTCCGCGAGCAGTTTTTCTGTCAGCATCATCTCGCCAAATGTGGATGCAGTTTCGGCGAGGGGAAGAGACGAATGAAAAGTAAATGTCGTGTGATGTGAAGCCAGCATGGCATGGATGGAATGTCCCAATTCATGCGCCAGAGTCGCCACGTCACGCGCGCGACCGGTATAGTTCATCAAAACAAAAGGCGTATTTTCAGGGTTGATCGAAGCGCAGAACGCGCCGCCCTGTTTCCCCTTGCGGACTTCGCTATCGAGATGATCCTGGTCGAAGACGCGGCGCGCCAGTTCACCGATCTTCGGGTCGAAGGCGCTGAACGACTCCATCACCATGTTCGCGGCGGTGTCAAAATCAAAGGGCTTGTCTGATTTTGCGACAGGCGCATAAATATCGTAGCGGCGGAGTTTACCCACACCCATGTGTTCGGCTTTCATCTTGAAATAACGATGAAAGATTTTTGAATTCTTCTTCGTCACTTCGAGCAGGGCATTCACCGCTTCGTCAGGCACATCGTTCGCGAGATTGCGCACAGACATGGCGCTTCCGAACTTGCGCATGGCGATGTTTTCATTGTGCCAGTCGCGGGCGCGGGTCTGGTACATCTGTCCTAAGATGGGACCGTCCTCACCAAACACTCGATACAATTCCTGATAAGCCTTCGCGCGCAGGTCAACATCCGATCCCTGAATGAAAGGTTGCAGTTGAGCGCGGGTCAATTCCTGCACCTTGCCGTTCACCTTCAACTTGAAGACATAACGATTTGTGATCGCATCGTACAGGTTATTCAACGCGTTCGTACCCGTCACATCCTTGAGGTTGACAACCTTCTCCTCGGGTTCGCTCAACGTGTGCGGCTTGAAGTGACGCATCTCCTCGAGGTAATAGCGATAATCGCCCGAAGCAGACATCAAACGCCCGGCGTTCGCGTCGTCCAAATCCTTCCACCACAGGCTGAAAAATAACGTGCGATTCTGCA
>Ga0247727_10015850_pt1 | contig 12278 bp, 7 predicted proteins | sample WisWelCaveWW1625_FD_202498 | JGI IMG/M metagenome (GOLD analysis project Ga0247727, IMG submission 202498) | Biofilm microbial communities from Wishing Well Cave, Virginia, United States - WW16-25 | ecosystem: Environmental > Aquatic > Deep subsurface > Groundwater > Cave microbial mat | place... | reverse complement strand
GCGCTGAAGCCGCCGAACACCACGGAATGCGTCGCGCCAATCCGCGCGCACGCCAGCATCGCAATCGCCGCTTCGGGAATTTGCGACATGTAAATGATAACGCGATCGCCCGCTTTCACCTCGAGCGATTTGAGCATGTTGGCAAACTTGCACACTTCGCGGTGCAAATCCTGATAAGTTAAAACCCGCGAATCGCCGGGCTCGCCCTCCCAAATGATCGCCGCTTTATTTTTGCGCCAGGTGTTGAGATGGCGATCCAAACAATTGTAAGAAATATTCGTTTTCGCGCCGACAAACCATTGGGCAAACGGCTCGTTCCATTCCAGCACTTTGTCCCATTTTTTAAACCAATGCAACTTTTCCGCTTGCTCGCTCCAAAACCCGTCGGGGTCGTCAATCGAGCGTTTGTACATCGCCTCATATTCCTCCAGGCTGTTAATATGCGCGTTCTTGCAAAAATCCGGACTCGGATAAAAAACGCGATCCTCTTTCAGTACCGAAGTAATGTCCTCAGACATGGAAAAAACCTCCGCATCGGGTGAAGTGTCTTACGGGCGTCGCCGAATGGTTCGGCAAGATAGAGTTTTGATAAATTGTTGCGATGCTACTTAGGGATTTAATAGCGACGTTGAATGCGCGCGCGGAAAACGTTTATGAATTTTATTGCTTGCAACAGTTTCGTAAATCATCAACCAGTTGTTTGAAAGCCGGACACTTGTCGTAAATCTTTTGCCAATCGACTTTTTCGAGCATGTCGACACCGTCTTTATATTTACTGTAACGCTTTTTTAATGGGCTACGGGTGCGGAATAGTTCCTGCAAAACTTTGGAGGGAGGTTTCTCGTCGTTGACATTTTCCGGCTGTTGCCAGCTTGGTATATTTTTAATCTTGAGCCTTTGCGCAATAACTTGTTCATCTGCAAGAATCCAGGCCTCGACCTCGTGGATGATGACGTGACAGCGCAGAGCCGAACGACGGGAGTTGTCAATTTTTCCCAGAACATCTGATTTTATTGCCTCCAGCCGCCGCTCAAGAGGCAGATTTCTTGTAATCTCTGGAAGTGGGTAGTGGTGATAGTCAACGACACAGAAGACGACACGCGCGCCACTCCGCAATTCGGATTCAACCGCGTCGTCAAGCCCTCGCAAGAGAGCGCCCACACCTTCATAGGTTTTTATATGAATACCACAACTTGGAACGGCAACGGCTTTCCCGAGGAGAAGGCGCAATCCTTCTTCCGTTTGCCCTTCACAGAAAATTTTAATTCTCATCGCCGCCCTCCAATCTCACCGGACATCCACAACTCGCCAAGAGAATACTTTTCCAGCCAGTGTTGTAAATCACTTTGTGAAAGCCGCCTGAGTGTACTCCATCCCTCCTCAGCCTCCGCAACGACAACGTCATCGGCATTTTCCAGATAGGAAATTAATTCCGGGGAATGAGTTGTCACAATGATTTGCATGCGTTCCGAAGCCTCGTGCAACACGCTAACTAACAGCCGCACTAATTGTGGATGCAAGCTTACCTCCGGTTCGTCCAGACATAACAGTGACGGAGGTTCGGGATCATAAAGTGCTGCCAATAAGCACATAAAACGCAGCGTGCCATCCGAGAGCAAGTTGGCAGTTATAGCGCGTTTAGGCACATTGCGGTCCTTCCATGCCATGATGGTCTTGCCTTGCCCAACATCGGCAGGAAAAATCAGTTGCTCAAAAGAGGAGAAGCCGCGCCGTAACGTTGCCAGATATTCTTCATAGTAATCTTGATATTTTGGATCATTGTGTATAAAATAAAGCACGTTGGTAAGATTATCTCCCCCTCGGCTCAGACGCGTGGGAGGAAGGTTGGCTTCCGACACGCCGACAGGTTGGGCGTTGCGAATTGGTGAATTATCATCGGTATTAAAGGGGCGGTGAACAGTGATGTTCGCCAAATATCGACGTAACTTGTCTAAAGTCGGATATGAGGCGGCATCTCGAATTTGGGTAATCGCCAAATCCGTAGCACTATCAAGGTGAATTTCATTCCACTGGTCTGTCGACTGTTTGTAAATTGTACCATTACCTGAGGAAATGCTTAGAAGACTTTTTTGTAAGTCTTTTTTAATGAGTTCAATAGTATTTTGCAATCCCGTCATATTTTGGGGATTGTTGACAAGACGTTCGTCGGCTACCGAATATCCCAATTGCTGCTTGGCAATATCAGTCAAATAGCGTATTTTTTGATTTTCGACTAAAAATGGACCTTGCGCCTCAAAATCCATATCGAATTTGAGCGAGACGCTTTGATCCCAACTAATTACGGACCCAATGCCGCCTCTTTTGTTGATGGCATTGGGGAGTTGTTGCTTGCCGGCTTGTGAGAGCAAATCCCAAAAATCGAGAAAATTCGTTTTCCCGCTGCGATTGGGACCGATCAAAACATTGAGCGGGCGCAACGGAAAATCTTTCAAACTTTTGTAGCTCTTGTAGCCTTGGATTGATACAGACGAAATCATAATCGTTCTCTGCTCATGCTGTCAGTACACAAATAAAAAAATTACTTCATTCCTTTCCCAATCAAATTCAGCGCGCTTCCCGCCTTGAACCATGCAATTGCCGTCTCATTGAAAGAATGATTTAACTCGCATTCATGAGAAGTGCCGTCGGCATGTTTGATCATCAGCTTCAACAGTTTGCCCGGCGCAAACGTGGTGAGGCCGACAATCGACACGCGGTCATCCTCGCGAATCAAATCGTAATCTGCCGGATTTTTAAACGTCAGCGGCAGCATGCCCTGCTTCTTCAAATTCGTTTCGTGAATTCGCGCAAAGCTGCGCGTAATTACGGCGTGGCCGCCGAGCCAGCGCGGCTCCATCGCCGCGTGTTCGCGTGAGGAGCCTTCGCCGTAATTCTCGTCGCCGATCGCCACCCACCCGGCCAATTTGCCGTTCGCCATCATCGCTTTGTAATCGCGCGCCACTTCGGCGAAGGTTTTGACTTCACCGGTGAAAATGTTTTTGCCCTTGCCGGCCTCGCCGCTAAAAGCGTTGATCGCGCCGCTGAACATGTTATTCGAAATGTTGTCGAGATGGCCGCGATACTTCAACCACTTGCCCGCCGGGGAAATGTGATCCGTCGTGCACTTGCCTTTTGCTTTCACCAGCACCGGCATATCGAGCAAATCGTTGCCGGCCCATTTAATAAAAGGAGAAAGCAGTTGCAAACGATCACTCTTCGGATCGACAAGGACCTGTATTTTTGAACTATCTTTCGCCGGTTCGACATAACCCGAATCGCCCGGATCAAAACCGCGTGCCGGCAACTCGACGCCGACCGGCGGTTCCAGCTTGACTTTTTCCCCCTTATTATTCGTTAACGTGTCGGTCAACGGATTGAAGCTCAAACGCCCGGCCAACGCATACGCTGTGACAATCTCCGGGCTGGCGACGAACGCCAGCGTGTTCGGATTATCATCATTGCGCTTCGCAAAATTGCGGTTGTAAGAATTGATAATCGTGTTGCGCTCGCCATGTTGAATATCGTCGCGGCTCCACATGCCGATGCACGGGCCGCAGGCATTCGCCAACACTTTGCCGCCCACGTCGGTCAACGTTTGCAATTGCCCGTCCCGCTCAATCGTCGCGCGAATTTGCTCCGAGCCCGGCGTGATGGTGAATTTCGATTTGACTTTGAGGCCTTTGGCCAACGCTTGCTTCGCGACACTCGCCGCGCGTTCGATATCTTCGTATGAAGAATTCGTGCAACTGCCGATGAGCGCGACTTTGATCTCGTCGGGATAATCGTTTTTCTGCGCATCTGCCGCAAGCTGCGAAACCGGCCGCGCCAAATCCGGCGTCAACGGGCCGTTCACATACGGCTCGAGCGTCGAGAGATCGATTTCAATGACGCGATCATAAAATTTTTCCGGCGCTTGCAAAACTTCCGGATCGGGCACGAGATGCTCGGCCACGGCTTTCGCGGCTCTTGCCACTTCCGCGCGCTCAGTCGCGATTAAATACGTTTCCATGCGATCATCAAACGGAAAGATCGACGTCGTCGCGCCGATTTCCGCGCCCATGTTGGTGATCGTCGCCTTGCCGGTGGCGCTGATCGCTCTTGCGCCCTCGCCAAAATATTCGACGATATTATTGGTGCCGCCTTGCACCGTGAGAATGCCCGCGACGCGCAAGATCACATCCTTCGCCGAGGTCCAGCCGTTCATCTTGCCTTTGAGATGCACGCCAACGAGGCCCGGCCATTTCAATTCCCACGGAATGCCGGCCATCACGTCCACTGCATCCGCGCCGCCGACGCCGATCGCGATCATGCCGAGGCCGCCGGCGTTGGGCGTGTGCGAATCCGTGCCGATCATCATGCCGCCGGGAAAAGCGTAATTTTCCAACACGACTTGGTGGATAATGCCCGCGCCCGGTTTCCAAAAACCGATGCCGTATTTGGTGGACACGCTCGCGAGAAAATCATACACTTCTTTATTCTCGTCGCGCGCGCGCGCCAAATCCGGATGCGCGCCGAGCTTCGCTTGAATCAAATGATCACAATGCACCGTGCTCGGCACCGCAGTTTGGGGAATGCCCGCGGTCATGAATTGCAGCAGCGCCATTTGTGCCGTCGCGTCTTGCATCGCCACGCGGTCGGGCGCGAGATTGACGTACGTTTTCTTGCGCACCGGCGCTTCTTTCGGCAACTCGGAAAAATGCGCGCACAAAATTTTCTCGGTTAACGTGAGCGGTCGGCCAAAGAGCTTGCGGCCGGCTTCAACTTTAGGTTTAATTCCAGCATAAACGCGCTGGATCATATCGAGATCGAAAATCATGGGGAAAACTCCTTCGTGTAACGTGAAACGTGCAACGGTTTCAATTTCGGGATTATTTTCAGGTGCATTCGGGAGCCTGAATGTGTAACTGCTCCACAACCAGTTCGTCAAATCTTGCTTGCGAAACTGCCGGCAAACGCCGGTTGATTTTCATCAGCGGTTTTCGTTCAACGCGCTGTTTTGCGCTTGCCATATTTGCTTCTGCTTTCGCTAACGACCATCGGCGCGTGCATCTCCGGTTGCGCGTAAAGTTTCGATTTTTTGAATGGCGCGACTTTTTGCAATTCGTTCAAAACTTTTTCAACGACGGCATGCCCTTCTTTGGGATCATAAACCATCGCCTGAATGTTCATGCTCTTCTGCAAATATTCCGCCGTAAATTCCTGCGGATTCGGAATGAGCGCGTAGTGTTGCGGCGTATAGCCTCGAAAAATGGAGGTCAATTCTTTGAGCAACACTTGGAAGTCGGGATCGCTCAAACTGTATCCGACAAAGAAAACGGTGTAATTGATGAAAACCGATTGCAGGAAGCTTCTGAGATGCGGGGTTTTCAGCGTCGAACGATCGTAGTCCTGTGCCGTCAGGATGATTGACTCCGGAAAGATCGGATCACCATGAAGCTTGAAGACAAAAGCGCTCGGCGTCCAAAAGGCGGTCGCCATCGCTCCAATTGAATCAGAGGTGAATGTCGATGGCACCGCGCCTCGTTCGAAAGTAAAGGTGGCTTCGATGAGCTGATCGTAGTTTGTTGTGACCACCGCCCGATAATCCGTGCGCGCAATAAGCCGATGAACGTGCTGCGACGGCAACGGCTTGTTGAAGATTTTCTTTAAAAGCGTGACATATTCATGCTTGCCCAACTTCGACCGCGCAAACTCTGCCAGCGTCAACAGATCGCCATTCTTGGCGTAAGATTTCAGGCCAAACTCGCGACTCGGATGTGCTTTAGCGGCGGCGTCCATGAGTTTGGCAACTAATGATTTCCAAGTTGGATATCCGGCCGCGACCGACAATCCGGAGCCGGCAAATAAAATACATTTTCTATTTTTGACGGCTTCGATGAGCGGCGCCGGAATGGAATTTTGTGTTGGTGTTGGTTTTGTTTTCATAAAATTTTCTTTATTAACGTCGCGAGGCGCGTTTGCCGTATTGAGAAGCATTGGATTTTTCGCTGACCGCCATCGGCACAGTTTCCTCGGGGTGCTTATAAACTTTAGGTGTTTTCTTCAAACGACCTGCCGCCCGTAACGCCTCGTCAATAGCGCGCGAGGCATCCGGGTCGTAAAATCGTTCGCCGCAACTCTTGCAACGCTCATATTCAATGGCAGGAATGCGAAATCCGTCGTGGGTGACGAATTCACCGATCTCCCGAACGATGCGTGAACTGCCGCACATGGGGCATCTGGAAATAGTTTGTTTCATTTTTTATACGATCTAAAAGCCCAGACCGGCGGTCTGGGTTACGTCAACCCGCCCGTCTGCAGGCTCTTGCCCAACACATACTCCACTTCCAATACATTGCCTTTCAAGCGGCCCTTCATATCTTTGCGATCATCGACAATGATTTCCGTGACCACGCGCTCGGAGAGTCTTTTGATTTCGTCGTGGCATTTTTTGACGACGAACAGGATATCTTCCCATTCGCCTTCGAGCAGCGTGCCCATCGCCGTCAGTTGATAATCCAGCTCGCTTTTTTCAACAACGGCCAAAACTTTGCCCATAAACTCTTTCAGTTCTTCGCCGGCGCCAACCGGAATGATGCGAAATTCAACCAGCATGTGTATCCTTCCTCAATAATTTAAATTCGAAAATGAAATAAACGGCTGTCTCGTCACAGTTTCAAAGCTGATCGGATAGCGTCATAGTTGCGAAAATTAACCAAGAGTATATCTGATCTAATTTATGAAAATCTCGCACTTTGTCAAGCCTTATGTGCGGAAAAAACTCTTGACTAACGTTGAATATTTGTTACATAATAAAACAAGATGATCAAAACAAAACTTTGGTTGATATTTCTGCTTTATGCCGGCGCGGTCTGGCCGCAAGAAAAACTCGTTCTGCGCGTGGCGAATTGGGGCGGCGCCGAGGAAATTCAGCTCGAAGAAGAAATCGCGGCGGTGTTCATGTTGCGCCATCCCAATATCGAAGTTCAGATCGAATCAATTCCCGCCAATTATAAGGAAAAAATTCTAACCTACATTGCCTCCGGCGAACCGCCGGATGTTTTTTTGTTGGACAGTGTCATTATTCCCGCCTTATTGAATAAAGGCATTCTGCTCGATCTGCGGCCGCATCTTGACGCACTGCAAATCAATCCTGCCGATTACTTTGCAAACGTGTTGAATATTTTTGCCAAGGCCGAGCAGCTTTATGCCCTTCCGAAAGATTTCACGCCGATCGCGATGTATTACAACAAGCGGCTGTTTGATCAAGCGGGATTGCCTTATCCCCAAAACGGCTGGACATGGGATGATTATTTGCGCCTGTCGCAACAACTCACGAAAGACACGAACGGCGATAAGATCGTCGATCAGTTCGGCACGGTTTTTTCAAATTATTTTTATCTCTGGCAACCGTGGGTGTGGATGAACGGCGGCGACATTTTTGATCCGTCGGGAAGCTCGGCAACCGGTTATTTCGATTCACCGCCAACCGAGCAGGCGTTGCAATTTCTCATTGATTTGCGCGCGAAGTATCAAGTCGCGCCGGATGACGTGGCGTTGAAAACGGGCACGGGTTCCACCGGCATGTTTCTCTCCGGAAAAATTGCAATGGTCGCGAGCGGGCATTGGTCGTTGCCGACGTTTAAAAAATATATCGCTCGTGGGGATTTAAAAATCGGCGCTGCGCCTTTGCCGCGCCCGCAAGGCAAACAACTCGTCACGCCGATTTATGCTTCTGGCTGGTGCGTGCCCAAAGCAACGCCACATCGCGAACTCGCGCTGCAATTGGCCGCTTTTTTCAGCAATGCGCAGGCCGCGCGGACTCGCGCCAAATCCGGCATCGGCGTTTCGGCGGTCAAGGACGTGGCGCAAGAACAACAGCAGGCCGATCCGTATCAACTTGAGCAGGCGTTTATCGAATCCATCCCGTTTGGCCGCCAGCCGTGGGGCACGGTAATCGACGAGTTTTCCCGCGTCGAAAACATGACGCAAAACGCGGTGGATGAAGTGCTGATCGGCGGCAGAAATATTCACGAGGTTTTTACGGAAACGGCGCAAGCGCTCGATAAAGAATTGCAAAGCTTGTCCAACCTTTCCAGCCAAACCGTTGAATTGAAAGGCAATCCGGAAGTTTTGCGGTTTCTCTACGTCGGCTGCGGAGTTGCCATTGTTCTCGCTGTTGGCATTTTTTTTATGGCGCAGCAGGGCGAGCGGCGCTTACTCCTCACGGCTTATTCTTTTCTCGCGCCTTCGTTTTTGCTTCTGCTCGTTTTTGTTTTCGTGCCTTTGTTTTTTTCATTGTATTTGAGCTTCCATCAATGGAACGTCGTCTCTGCCGCCAAGCCGTTTGTCGGCTTGGAGAATTTTCAGACGCTCTTTCGGGACCGCCAATTTTGGAATGCTTTGAAAAACACCGCAATTTATTCGCTGCACGTGCCCGTTGGCATGGCAGGGTCATTGCTCGTGGCGCTGTTGATGAACCAAAAAATTCGCGGCGTCAATTTTCTGCGCACGCTATTTTTTCTCCCCAGCGTTTCTTCGTTTGTTGCGATTGCGCTCGTTTGGCAATGGATGTATCATCCACAATTCGGCCTCGCGAATTATTTGCTCAATTTTTTTGGCCTCTCGCCGTTAAATTGGCTGCGCGCTCCTTCGACCGCATTGCCGGCGATTATGCTGATGAGCATCTGGACGGGCCTCGGCTATCAAATGGTGATCTTTCTCGCTGGCTTGCAGGGCATTCCCAACGAACTCTACGAAGCGGCGCGCACCGACGGCGCGACAGCGTGGCAAAGATTCTGGAAAATAACTTTACCCTTGCTAATGCCCACAACTTTTTTTATCTTGGTCACATCTATCATCGGCTCGTTTCAAGTTTTTTCGTCAATTTATGTGATGACCGAAGGCGGCCCGCTGCACAGCACGGATGTCGTCGTTTATCACATTTATCAAAACGCGTGGGAGTATCTGAAAATGGGCTACGCTTCGGCGATGTCGTGGGTGTTGTTCGTTATTATTATGATTACGACGTGGCTGCAATTTAAATTGATGCGAAAACGGCTTGAGTATCAATGAAAAAATTCAGGCATGGGTGATTTGAACGGATGGTCATTAATAACAGGAGAGGAGAAAGCGGATTATGCTTCTACAAGGCAAGCTTTTCGCGGAGTCGCCGATTTATCGCGGCAATGCGCGCAAGACGTTGTTCACGCGCGACGGCGACGGCACGCAGCGGTTGATTTCTTTGCCGGGAGAAATTGCCGGCACCGCGCAATCGTTGATGGACGCGTTCATCGGCCAATCGCGCAGCGGCGGCAACATCGGGTTGCTCAATCATTTGTGGCTGCGCTTGTACAAATCGCAAATGCCGGGCAATTTGATTGCGCGCGTGCAATGTCAAATGCAGGAAGAAAGCTATCCGCGTGATCGCCTGTTCGATTTGCGCATGGGCTTGCGGCTGGATGAAGATCGCTGGGCCGCGGAATCTAACGCGAATTATAAATATGAAACGCTGTTTCGCAACGCCGTGTTCAATCTCAAAATCGACGTGAACGATGCGGCGCTGAAGCAGAACGACAACGAGGCGCGATTGTATTATCTGCTGCAAGAATTGCAAGCAGGCCGCTTCTGGTTTGGCGCCGGCAAGAGCAAAGGCCTAGGGCGCTGTCGCATTGAAATGAATCTACCGTTTGCAGCGCCGGCCTCTTCTCCTTCGACCAACGATCGCGCCAATCATCTTACTATCAATTTGCGTTTTAATGCGAGCAATCCGGTGCTGGTCGGCTGGAATTGGGGCAAGCTTGATCCCGCGGTTCCGGCTTTTGCGGCGATTGAAGGCCGTTTGCTCGTCGAGGCGATGCGTACGTTGCCGGAGCCGATTCGTAAGCGTTTAGAAATGGGCATCGGCGGCCCGATTCTCAGCCCCGAAGCTTGGAAAAAGAAACTCGCGGAGTATCTGCCGAAAGTGCTCGCCATCTGGCTGCGCGAGCGCGCGGCGCGTGAAGTGGTCGGCTGGGTTTTTCCCAAAGCTGCGGTTGCCAAACTTGGCAAAGGCAAACATCCGCTTTCGAAAAAGGCGCTTGATGATTTGCAGCCACTCATCGACAAACCGTTCGCGAGTCAGGAGGCCGCGAAAACCGCGCTCGACGAGGCGCTCGGCAAAAAATCCAACATGGCGAATCGCGTGCTCGAGGTGTTGGCGCAAGTTCGCCAAACTTCGCAGCAATTCGATCACGAGGCGTGGCGCGAGATCGCGGGCAATCTCGGTTTCGATATGACTCTTGCCGAGCGACTCGAAGCGCAAATTCAAAACGAAGCGGCGTTGGTGCAAACTTTGACGCCGGCATGCGGAAAAATATTTCCGGCGCTTTATCAGCAGGTTGATCGCCAAATCAAACTTTTGCGGAGCGATCCGTGGATCGACGCGGAAATCACCAACCGCGAAGAGCATCTGCGCATCAAGACGATGCTGCACAACGGCGAGATCAAAGAATCGCAGTGGCGCAATTCTTCGACGCCGCCGGAAGGCGTGCGCACCGCGGCGTGGAAAGAATTTCTCGAGACGCACAACCGCGTCGATTTTCATCACATGCTGAACGCGCGCAATTTGCAAAAGAGCATCAGCAACGACCGCAATCAGATCGCGCTATTGCAAACGTACCGTCAGCGCGTGCGGCAGGAATTGACGCAGCCGTATAACACGGATTTTCGTTACGGCGGGCCGGCGAATCGCGAAGCCTCGCGCCAGTACGGCAAACCGTATGATAAAATTTTCATGCGCATGCTCGTGTGGTCGCCCTCCGCAAAAGAATCCGGGCGCTGGGAAGTTTTTATTCCGGGCAGCACGATCAAAGGCGCGTTTCGCAAACGCGCTTCGCAGGTGTTGAAAACGTTGTGGGGCGAATCGCCGCAGACGAATGCGAAGCTGGATCGTCTCTTCGGCAAGCAGGGCGAGCGCGGTCTCGTGTTTTTCGCGGATGCTTATCTCGCCGACCCGAAAACGCCGCAAAACGTTTGGTGTGCGATGGACGGCGTGCGCATGGATCCCAAAACCGCGCAGCCGATTGAAGAAGCGAAGGCCGATTTTCTTTATGCTTTTGGCGACCAGCTCAATTTTCAACTGCGCCTCGACGTGCAGGATTTGCAGGAAAAAGATTTGGAAACTTTCGCGCTATTCACGCATCTGTTGCAGGATTTTCAGCGCGGCGAGATTCCGCTGGGCGGCGAAAAAACCTGCGGCTTCGGTTGGGTGAAAGCCGCGATTGCAGGACTCAATTGGATGTCGAGCGCTCCCAACGGCGTCGGCAAAAAATTATTCGGCGAGCAGCGTCTGGCGCAATCCGGCATTTGGCACACGCTGAGTCTCGATGGCGAGGCGGCGGCGCGCGCGTTGCAACCGGCAAATACGCTTGCGGCGAGTGAGAAGAAAACGACGGCGCCCATTAAAACCAGTCAGGGTTTTATTTCGCATCGCGCCTTCGGCGGCTATTGCGGCGAGTTGGTGGTGGCCGCGGAAATTCTCACGCCGACTTGCGTGCAGGAAAGCGGCGAGCCTTCGTTCAAAGCGATGCTGGCGGACGGCCCGATTTACGGCCACGATTTTTTTGCGATGGCGCCGCCGGAAAAGGATAAGCGTAGCGCGCAGAAAATTTATGCGCTGCCGGCCAAGAGCATCAAAGGCATGGTTCGCCATCTGTACACGATTGCGAGCGATTCTCTCAAGCCGAGCGCGGATATCAGCCGGCTCAATCCGGTCGATAGTTTATTTGGTTTTGTCGGCAACGGCCCGAACCAGGCGTTGATGGGAAGGCTCGCGTTCAATTTTGGCATCTTCGAATCGCCGCAACTGGCGTGGTTCAAAGCGCCGTATCCGTACGGCGCGTGGCATTTCATCAACGGCGAGTGGAAAAATCTTACGAAAGCCCGCGTGCCGGTTTCGCTCATCGCGGATGAATGGCGGCTCTTCGCACACGCGCCGCTGGCGCCCAATGTCACAAAGCTGGATGATTTCAAGCCCGACACGGCGCAAGCGAGTTACATGCGCGCGATTTTGCCGGGCGCCAATTGCCGCTTCAATATTCGTTTTTGGAATCTCGAGCAGCAGGAGCTGCAGCGACTCATTTGGTGTTTGGGATTGGAAGCGGGCCTCGCGCACAAAATGGGCGCGGGACGTTATCTCGGCTTTGGCAGCTTGCGTTTGCAAATTCAACCGGAAAGTTATTTGACGGATTGGGCCAATCGTTACGCGAATCAAAATTGGCATTTGCCCATTAACGTCAACGAATGGATCAATCCAAGCG
>Ga0247727_10015849_pt1 | contig 12280 bp, 9 predicted proteins | sample WisWelCaveWW1625_FD_202498 | JGI IMG/M metagenome (GOLD analysis project Ga0247727, IMG submission 202498) | Biofilm microbial communities from Wishing Well Cave, Virginia, United States - WW16-25 | ecosystem: Environmental > Aquatic > Deep subsurface > Groundwater > Cave microbial mat | place... | reverse complement strand
ATCCCCCACGAGGCCAGCGCGTTGATCGACAGAAGGCCGAGCAGGCCCAGGCCGCAAAGCACGAGACCTCGCCGACCAATCCGGAGTCGAATGCGACCCGGGCGCGCGAGGAGGAGGACGCAGCTCATCACCAGCAGCCCGATCGCGGTGCTCGCCACGCGAACGAGGAACGCCGGGCCGGTGAGCCTCGGCCCCGCCGCGAGCGATCCCGGCTCCGATCCCCCCGTGCCCGGGACGGCGACAAGGACGAGCTCGGCGACGAGCGAGGCGAGAACCACCGCGAGCGCGCTTTCGAGAAGAGGCCTTCCCGCCGCGCTCCACCACGTTTCGGGGAGGGTCGGCTCCACGGCGCTCAACCGAGCTTGTAGCTCTTGAGGACGACCACGTCGATCCGGTCGCTTCCCTCGGTGATCGTGAGGAGCCGGTCCGGGGCGACCTCCCGGAACGTCTGGGTCAGGCCGGTCGTGGGCCAGAAGACCTCCAGGACCTCGACTCTCGATGCCGTCCCCAGTCCGAGGGTCTGCCGGAGAGGGTTGCATCCGAAGCTGCCGCCCGTGTTCACCCAGCGGTAGATCGATCGACGCTTTCCGTCCTCGACGATCTCGGCCCGGATCCGCGCACCGACGGCGGAGCGGTTGGAGCGGACCCCCACGAGCTGGATCGAGAGCCAGTGATGGCCGAACCCCGGGCTCTCGTAGAGGACGTTCCCGAACGCGTCGCCGGGGTAGGCCCCGCCCATCTGCTCGAAGATCTCCTGGTCGCCGTCGTTGTTGAGGTCGGCGAACGCGACGGCGTGCCCCTTCTGGAGATGGGCGAACCCCCCGGCGAACGATACGTCCGCGAACCCTTTCCCACCCCTGTTGCGGTACATGAGATTGGGGACCAGTCCGTCGTAGGCCGGATAACCGGTGCCCAGGTAGAAATCGAGATACCCGTCGTTGTCCAGATCGCCGAAGTTGGCGCCCATGGGCATGGCGAACCGCGTCAGACCCTGCTCGAGCGTCACGTCGTCGAAGTGGCCCTTCCCGTCCCCGCGGTAGAGCCTCCCGAGCTCGGCCTGGTACGGCAGGGAGAGATAGCTCGCCACCGTACAGTACAGGCGGGCCAGGCCGAGCTCTTGCAGGTAGCTCGCCACGTAGATGTCCAGGTTCCCGTCGTTGTCGAAGTCGAAGAACCAGGCGGGGAAGCTGTCGATCGGCAGGGTGACGCCCGCCTCCTTCGCGACGTCGGTGAACGTGCCGTCGCCGTTGTTGTGGTAGAGACGATTCGCCCCCCGCAGATTGGAGACGTAGAGATCGGGACGCCGGTCCCCGTCGTAGTCCCCCCACACGACCGCCTTGGCGAACTTCCGGTTCTCGACCCCGGCCTCCCTCGCGATGTCGGTGAAGGTCCCGTCGCCGTTGTTGCGGAAGAGCTGGCTGGGGTAGCGCTCTTCCGGCTGGGCCTCGTTCCCGATGTAGAGGTCGAGGTCCCCGTCGCCGTCATGGTCGCCCCAGGAGGCCGCCTGAGACGGGTACGCTTCTCCCAGCCCCGCGTCGAGAGTGACGTCGGTGAACGTCCCGTCTCCGTTGTTCCGGAGAAGAGACCTCGGGTGGCGTCCCCTGGTTCCGAACCACGCGCCACGGAGGACCAGCACGTCCACGTCGCCGTCGTTGTCGTAGTCGGCGTCGACCATGTTGAGGCCGCCGAGGAGACCGGTCAGGCCGGCCTCTTCCGTCCGATCGTCGAACGTCCCGTCGGCGTTGTTGTGGAAGAAGTGCATGGGACCCGCGGTGTCCAGGGTCGAGACCAGGATGTCCAGGTGCCGGTCGCCGTCCAGGTCCTCCACGATGGCGCCGCCGGACAGGTCGATCGTGTTCAGCCCCAGGCGGGGGGCGACGTCCACGAATCGGGGGAACGGCTCGTCCGAAGTGAACACCGACGGCGGGATCCGCCATGCGGGCCGGACCCCGTCGGGGTAGAGGCCGATCGTCATCGCGGCGATGTTCAGGAGCCAGCGCGCGCACGTGTGCTCCCAGCTCCCGGGGTCGGCGCTCTCGAGAACCTTGGTGAACTGCTCGATGGCCTTCCTCGAGCCCTCCTGGTTGGCGTGGATCCCCCCTTCCCGGATCGGAAGGATGCAGCTGTCGCTCGTGTGGCGGGCGACGCAGTTCTGGGTCTCGCCCCGCCTGAGGTGCGCGAGCCCGAGGTAGAACCACACCTGATGTGCGAAGTCCCGTCGCTTTGCGTCGGGCAAGAGGGCCACGAGTGCGGAGGCGGCCTCGAGCCGCTCGATCGCCGCATCCGTGTTCCCCAGCCGGAGCTCCTCCATCCCGAGCCCCCCGAGGAGCCCGAACCCTTGCTCGGGAGGCGCATCGGGCCGCAACGAGCCCGCCTGGCTCCGCAACGCTTTCACGTTCAGGTCGCCGAGAAAGCCGTTCTCGGCTCGTTGCGCCTCGACCTCCCGGAGAAGCTCCAGCATCCGCTGATGGCTCGGCGGCTGGGCTCGGCGGCCAGAGGACAAGACGCCGGGCGAGCGGGAGCAGCCGGGGAGCGCAGAGAGCCCTGCCAGGAGCACAACCGCGACCACGACCACGCTCAAACGACCCCTGCGGCTCATGGCGTGCCTTCCCTGACCGTCACGGCCCGATCGACAGCCACGTTCCGGAGCACATCCTTCCTTCCGCTGGGCCAGCGGATCTCGACGAGGTCGGCCCGCGACGCGGAGCCGAGCCCGAAGTGGAGATCGGGTGCCGAGGCCGAGAGATACGAGCCGCCGCCCTTTCGCTCCCGCACCATCCTCTTTCCCCCCGCCGTGACCGTGACCCGCGCCCCCACCCCGTCCCGGTTGGACGAAGTTCCGACCAGGCGGAGCTTCAGCCAGTGGCCGAGAGGCCGGGTTTCGTTCCGGAGCAGCAGGGCGGGCTCGTCGAGCGCGGTCACGAGGATGTCCACGTCTCCATCCTCATCGTAGTCGCCGAAGGCGGCCCCGCGGAACGACCGCGACACGCGGAATCCGCTCCCCGCCCGCGCGGAGATCTCCCGGAAGCGCCCGCCGTCGCTGGCGAACAGGTGGTTCGTCTGCCGGAACCGCGTCCCGATGTCCCTGGTGTCGACCTCCGGATAGACGTGACCGTTGGCGATGAAGAGGTCGAGATCCCCATCCTGGTCGAAGTCCACGAACGCCGTCCCCCAGGAGAGGGCCATGGCGGTCACCGACATCCCGATCACCGAGGACTCGTCGGTGAAGAATCTCCCGGCGTGGTTCCGATAGATCGTGTTCAGGTCGTGGGAGAACGTGGTGAGGACGAGGTCGAGCCAGCCGTCGCCGTCGTAGTCGCCGAAATCGGTTCCCATCCCCGCCTGAGGGTTCCCGTCGACGCTCAGGGCGCAGAGGGTCGCGAGAGCGACGTCCTCGAATCTCCCACCGCCCAGGTTCCGCCAGAGCGACTGGGGCACGCTGTCGTTGGCCACGTAGACGTCCGGATCACCGTCGCCGTCGTAGTCGCCGGTGACGACGCCCAGACCGTAGCGCGGCTTGTCGAGCCAGACGCCCGAGGATCGCGTGACGTCCGTGAACGCTCCGTCGCCGTTGTTGCGGTAGAGAACGTCCTGGGCCGGCGGGAGACCCTGGGGCCCGCAGACGACCGGGATCCCCTTGAACGCACAGAACGGGGCGGTGGCGCGCTTCGAGCCCCGTCGCGGGACGCTGGCGGGGTCGAGGTCGACGTAGTTGGCGACGTACAGGTCCAGATCGCCGTCCGCATCCATGTCGAAGAACGCCGCGGAGGTTCCCCAGGACGAATCTCCCACACCGGCCCGAGCGGTCGCATCCTCGAAGGTCCCGTCCCCTCGATTGCGGTAGAGAACGTTCGGCCCCAGGTTCGTGACGTAGAGGTCCGGCCGGCCGTCGTTGTCGTAGTCTCCCACCGCGACACCGTACCCCCAGCCGCGGTGCCCGACGCCCGCCTTGTCGGTCACATCCGTGAAGCCGCCCCGGCCGTCGCCGCGGTAGAGACGGTTCGGCTCCCCGCCGAGAGGCGCCCGGTCGTACGCGGAGCCGTTCACGACGTAGAGGTCGAGATGGCCGTCGCCGTCGTAGTCGAGCCAGGCGGCCCCCGCCCCCATGTACTCCGTGAGCCAGCCCTTGTCCTTCGGCGACCCGCAGACGTTGACGGAATCGATTCCCGAGCCTTGGGTGGCGTCGACGAAGGTCATCTCCGCGTCGGAGGAGGAGCAGGGGAGGAGGACCGCAAAGGCGCAGACGCCCAGAGCGGCAATGCACCTCGAGGCGCGCTTTGAGATCGCGATCACTGTGCGGTCGCCGATGGGCCCGTCGGTCGGCGCCGGGAGAAGAGCCGCATGTGGGTCAGAAGCTCCGTCTCGGCCTCGGCCTCGCGGCCGAGACGGATCAGGACCTGGGCCCGCGTGTAGTGAGCGGAAGGGTGGTCCGGAGCCTGCCGGAGCGCCTGGATCAAGAGCGTCTCCGCCTGCTCCGGCGCCCCTCTCGACATCTCCACGGAAGCGAGCTGGCAGAGCCCATCGATCTGCGCCGCGCGCTCGACGTCGCTTCCGGCTTGCAGCGCGAGCATCTTCCCGTAGGTGTCGGCGGCGTCGTCGAGCCGGCCGTACAGCTTCAGCACGCCGGCCAGCCGGTGGTAGGCCATCAGGTATCTGGGGTCGGCCTCGACGGCCTGCCGATAGTACGCGATCGCTTTCTCCTGGTCGCCGCGGCGGATCGCGACGTTGCCGAGGTTGTTGAGCGCCTTCGGGTTGTTGGGCGATAGCTTGAGCAGCCTCTCGTAGGCGATCTGCGCCTTGTCGATCGCCGAGATCGCGGAGTATGCCATCCCGATACGTAGGAGCGCATCGGGGTCGTCCCCTCCGAGCCGGGCGGCCTCGTCGACGTGACTCACGGCCTCCGCTTCCCTCCCCACGCGGCCGAGCGCCAGCCCCAGAAGGCGGTGGCCTTCCAGGTCGGACGGATTCGTTGCGACCCGCTCCTCCAGGGCCGCGAGCATCTCCCTGGGGACGGCCGGATCCGGGGGCGACTCGCTCTGATTCTCCTCGCCCGCGCGATTGTCCGCCGGACGCTCTGCGTCCGGGCTCCGATCGCAGGCCGCGAGCGCGGCGGCGAGCACGACGAGAGCGAGCCATCCGGCCGCGTTTGGGTCTTCGCGTCTGGGATTGCGCACCTGGTCTCGCCCCGTAGGTCTCGACGGTCCTTGACTCAAGTCCCGGACCGAGATGAACTCCGTTGCAGCATCTCCAGCACGTCGGCGCATGCGACGCTCGCGCGAAGAAGGCGGTCGCGCTCAACCTCGCGGACGTGAGCGATCTCATTGCGGACGGGCGCAATCTGGCTGACGGCAGCCTGAAGTCGTTGCTTCGGGTCCTGCGCTCCGCTGAGGCGGCCACGGGCCTCCTGCCAGATATCCGCCGCGAACAGGAGGGGCGGTAGCTGGCCGAGGTAGAGGTAGTCGACGATGCTGAGCGCGTCCGCGCTTGCGGGGCGCGCCCGGAGCGCGCGAACGAGGTTTTCGCGCTCGCGCTCGGGCAGCGCCTCTTCAATCTTCCGCGCAGCCGCCTCGCCGAAGCGTGCAGCGTAGACCTCGCGGACGACGCCACGCAGCGCGCGCTCGGTCTCCACAATGCGTTGCCACACGGTTTCGGCGCCGGGCAGGAACCACGGCGGCGTGAGCGGCGGGGCGTCTGCTTCGCCCCCCAACTGGCGGAACGCGACACGAATGATGTCGGCCATCCTTCTCCGTCGCTCGCGCAGAAACTCGTCGTACTCCATCGACTCCCATCGCACCGGAAGGGCGTGCTCCGCGCACAGGCGGCCCCACCGATCGTCGTCCATCGCCAGCTTCTGACGCAGGCGCGGAACGTACTCGGCAGGACCCCGGCCGCCAATCACACTGTTCTCGTGCCAGCCGACGTCTGCCAAGTTGGCGACCTGGTTGACGCGGCGACGCTCCCGGATCCCGCGCGCATGGAGCCATGCTTCGGGAAAGAGATGGTGGGCTTCGCTAGCCGCGCGCGCGCCCTTCGCGGGCGGGTCGAGCAGGTTCTGAAGAAGCTGATCGGAGAAAAGCGCCCGCGTTCCGAGAACGACCTGAGCCGCTCGGAATGCAAGTGCAGCGGGGGCCCGTGCCTTCTGTGTCTCAAGCGCGGAGACGAGGGAGTGCGTCCAGTAGTCACCCGTGATGGTCTCGGCCATCGCGTCGTCGAGCGTGGCCACGAAGCCGTCGGCGTCGTCCGAGCGCAGCCCGGTTACCCGCGCTAGGTCCTGCTCAAAGATGGTCTCCGACGAGCCCGAGTAGCGTGCGGTAAGCAACGTCCCGAAGACCCAGCGCGCAATCATGGCGTCGAGCGTGGTCTTCGAGACTCCGGCCTTCCGGCCGCGGATGTAGAAGGCATAGGCGTTCACGATTGCATTCTTGGAGGCGACGAGCGCCTGGCTGACGAACCCGGCATGCTTCACGCGAAGCAAGAAGTCGCGCCACGGCGTGGGCTCCATGCACTCTTTCGCCGCATCATCGAGTTGGCCTAGGCGTTTCAAGCGTTGGGCAGTGTCCGCTTCGCCCGTCGTCGGATCGGCACCGCGAAGAGAGCGGTAGATGGCCGACATTCGCGCGCGACCGAACGCGACGGCGCACACGGCCCGCAGGAGCTGTTGTGTATCGATCCCAACGACCGTCCCCTGGGACATTGCCTGCGCGCGCTCCTCGATCCGGTCGCGCAGTTCACCGTGAAATACGGAGAGCAGCGTCAGGACGAAGTCGGCTTGTCCGAGGCGGGTCCCCTGGTTATTGATACGGACGAAGATCTCGGCGACGTCCTCCTCTGTCACCTCCTCATCCTGCGTTGTCGCGGTCTTGCGGATATCGACCGCAGGGAACCGGTAGTCGCTGATCGCATGCGCACGATCGAGATTGAGCGCCACGGCGTCCTCGTAGTTGTCGTCGACCGCGCGCCCCTTGTCCCGGAGCGCGTTCATGAGATCGCGCCCGATCTGTGGCTTGGGACGCTTCCCGTTCCACAGTTCCGTGACATTCGGCAGGAATTCAGGGTCGTTGCGGATCGCCGCGTCAGCAACCTCGAATCGACCATCGCGCGGCCGGAACGCGATCGTGACCTTTCGTGTCGTGCCGTCTTTGCCGACGACTTCGACACCCCGCATCACGGCGTAGAGCGACGTGAGACGTTGCTGCCCGTCGATGACCAGTGTCGTTGCACGGAGGCCGGGTCTTTCCGCCCCGAGAGCACGGGCTTCCTTGTCGTTGGACGTATGCCAGAGCACAAGCGTCCCCACCGGGAAGCCAACGAAGAGGGAGTCGAGGAGATCGCGTACCTTTGTGTCTTCCCAGACGAAGGGGCGCTGCAGGTCCGGCAGGGCGATCACCTCACGCTCGATGTCGCTCATCAGCGAAGCGATGGAGCGCTGACCGTGCTCGAAGATCGGCGCCCGCCCGCGAACCCGTGGCTCGCGCGAAGCGCCGACATCGTCCTCGTCCGAGGCATCGAACTGTTCAGAGCCCTGCGTCTCGGTGACCGGCTCAGGCTGTGGCAAGTCGCGGCCGACGACGCTGGCGATGTAGACAACCGCTTCGGGGACATGATCTTCGAGGCTGACCGGGCTCCTGACGCGCGCCATGGCGATGTCAACGAAGCCGTTGAGCCCATCACTCAGCAAGTCGAGAGCCTCCGCCGCGTGCTCGACGGGGAACGTGAGAAGCAGCCCTCCCGGCACCTTCTTGAACTTGAACTCCTCGTCTTTCCCGGCCTCCGCTCCGAGAGCGCCGCGGACATCGTCACCGACAGGTCCGATGACGCTGACCCGCATCTGCGACGGCGCGACCTCACATGCGAGCAAACGGCCCGTCATGAGTCGAAGCCCCTGCTCGGTCTCACGCACGACCCATGCGTTACCGCGCTCCTCATCCGCGTTCTCGATGGCCAACGCGAGAAAGTTCAGCGCCGCGCGGCGTATCGCCTCATGCGGAATTGACCGTTCCAGCGTCTCCCGGACCCGTTCCTCGACGCCCACGCGCTGGTTCCAGGTGCCATCAGTGGTGTTGAAGGTCGCGGGCGGCTCCTCGCCCGCGGCTTGGCCCCTTGAACGGGTTTTTCGGAACTCCGACATCTCTGGAAACCGACTCTCCAGGAAAGCAACATCAATGGCCGCGGGTCTGCTGGCGAGCACGTCACGCCCGCGTTCCGTCAGTTGGAAGCGTCCCGGCCCAACGGCACGCAGCAGGCCTGCCTTCTTGAGGTAGGTCGTTGTCCAGCCGACCCGGTTGTACATCCGGGTCTGCCCGCTTCGGAGGAGTTCCTTCCGGTCGTCGTCGGAGAGCTGAAACTCTTGGGCCAGCCGCTCGACTGCCTCGGCAAAGGTCTGCGGCAGACCGTCAGCCGCCAGCTTCAGCAACGGAAGCATCAAGCTCTGGAAATCGGGGACAGCCATGTTGAGCACCTACCGATGCTGAGACGAAGTCCGACCTTGCGACGAGCCCCGGTCCACCGCGCTTCTACCGCTACCAGTGCCCAGGAGAGACCAGATTCCAGCGCCCCGGAATATACCCGAACTCGCTTGGGCAGTGAACCGATGACGGCGCAAGAGTGATCGGCGGCCGTGCGGGGGCAGGCCGGAAACGACCGGAGCACCCAAAGGAACTTTGTCCGGAACGGTCCGCCCGCCGGATGGAGCGACTGGAGCGACGATGGAGTGGACGGTCCTTCTATTCGGCCGCCGTGACCACCGGCGGCAGGTGCGGAGCAACCGAGCCCAGGACGCTCCCGGCCGCGACGAGCGCCCGCTCTCCGTCGCTTGCCTCGAAAAAGTCCAGGGGCGCCACGTCGTCGGTGAGCCCGTTCGGGTAGCGCGATGGAATGTAGTAGGCATCGAGCGTTTTCGCAGCCTCACGAAGCCCTGCCAGAGAGGCAGCGTACGCAGCGGCCCGCGCCGTCAGCTCGATCAGTGCATGGCCGAGCACGGGGCTCTCGCCCTGCGAGTAGAGGAACGCCTTCAACGCCTTCTCGGCCGCCTGGTGGCCGAGAAAGCAGACGACCTCGTGGCGCGCATTCCGCGCGTTGATCTCCGCGGACTCGAGATCGCGACGCGCCTGCCGCCACCAGCGGCGTGCCTCACGCTCGCGCTTGGTCAAGGAGCACCCGTCCGTGCCGGAGGGCTTCGACAATCAGCGGGTTTTCGTCGGCGACGAGACGGTCGAACTCGGCGGGGGTGTAGACAAGAGGCTCGACCGGCAGCGGCAGTGCCGCCTCGACGCACCGATCGAGCGCATCGGCGATGCGCTGGGGGAGGCGATGGGGTGTGTCCTTCACGATGATCACATCGATGTCGCTTGAGGCGCTGTAGTCCCCCCGTGCGACCGAGCCGTGGAGGATGACCTTCGTGGCTCCCCACACAGCGAGCGCTTCGACCAGACGGGCCACCGCGGCCTCAACCTCGGCTAGTGCGGGCGGCTTCATGTGACTAGCCTAGCACGCGTCCGCCCGGGGTCATGCCGCGGACGAACCGCAGAGGCTTGTATCTCCTTGGGGTCGATCACGGAGTGGTCCATCTCGGGGCCCGGCTGTGCGATCCCTTACGCCATGAAGCGCTCGATGCCAGGGACACCGTCGAACCCAGTGTCAAAGGTGAGGATTCTCGCGACCTGCTGCCGCTCCATGACTGCCATGTGAACTGCGTCCCGCGCCGATACTCTGCGCCTCTCGAGGACGATCGCCTTGGCGCGCTCGACGGTCGCCGAGTCGATCGGGAAAACCTCGTCGACGATCCCCAGCAGCGTGTCGAAGGCAGGCTGTATTGCGTCACGGCGGTCAATGGCGACGTAGCGATGAAGGAGTTCCTGGAGGACTTCGGCGTCCGTGACGAGACGCTGGCGCTCGACCACGCATCTTTCCAACAATCGCTGGGCTTCTACCTTGTGAGGATGCGCGGCGCCGATCAAGTACATCGGGACGTTCGAGTCGACGAAGATCACCGTGCGTCCGCGCCCAGGTATCCGCGCTCAATGTCGGCGAGAACCTGCGCGATGTCCGCCGTCGGAAACTCGTGCTTCACCGCCCCTCGAATCGCCGCCAATTTTCGCTCGGCATCACCGGTCGGCTGCCGCCGCCGGGCCACACGCAGGGCTTGACGAACCCACTCCGCCACAGTGAGTTTTTCCGCCCGGGCGAGCCGCCGGAGATCGCGATACTCAGCTTCGTCGAGCAAGACTTGAAGTCGCTTACTCATGGCTCTAATCCTACTTGACTCATGCCGATGAGTCAAGTTGCGGACCGACGGTGACGTCGGCTCCGAGAGCGTCGCGGACATCGTCACCCACAGTCCGATGAGGCTGACCCGCATCCACGAATGGCTTGACAGGAGTTTCCAGAGTAGGGGCTCTGAAGCCGTTTCGACGATCCGCGTTCCGGTGGAGCTAGACTTGGATGCCATCGAGCAAATGGCCCGCAGGAGGAATCCAATGAGTCCATCGTCGCTGACACATCGGAAATTCGTCGGCTCCGTTGGAGCCGTCCTGGGAACGTCGCTGCTTGAGCGCGGACGGGCCGAGGCCGCCGCCCCGTCCCGCGCCGGGGCACCCTCCGCGCCCGGACCCGTGCGTCTCGACTCCAACGAGAACCCGTACGGCCCGTCGCCGCGGGCGCTCGAGGCGATCGGACGCGCGCGGGCTGTCGCGGCGCGCTACCCGGATGCCCTCGAGGATCGCGTCACGGAGGCTCTTGCAAGGCTCCACGGCGTGCAGCCGGAGAACATCCTGCTCGGCTGCGGCTCGGGGGAGATCCTGAGGATGGCAGACATGGCATTCCTCGCGCCCGGACGTACGGTGGTCGCCGCCGAGCCGACGTTCGAGGCGGTGCTGTCCTACGCGCGCGTGACCCGCGCCGATCCGGTGAAGGTGCCGCTGACCGCGGATTTTCGCCACGACCTGCCGCGCATGGCGGCGGCCTGCGACGCGCGCACCGGCCTGGTCTACGTCTGCAACCCGAACAACCCCACGGGCACCATCGTGAAGCGCGAGGAGCTCTCCGCCTTTGTCGCGGCAGCGCCCAGGAGCGCCGTGCTGCTCGTGGACGAGGCCTACCATCATTTCGTCGAGGATCCGGGCTACGCCAGCGCCGCGGAGTGGATCGGGGGGCAGCCGAACCTGATCGTCGTTCGGACGTTCTCCAAGATCTACGGTCTTGCCGGCATGCGTCTGGGCTACGCCCTGGGGCCCAAGGACAGGATCGATGCGATGCAGCCGCACAAGACCTGGAGCAACGCCAACGCGGCGGTCCTGGAAGCGGCGCTGGCCAGTCTCGACGACGACTCCCATGTTCCGCGGCAGCGGCGGCTGATGAACGATACGCGGCGCTGGCTCATCGGCGAGCTCCAGAAGGACGGCCGGCGCACCATCCCCTCCGAGGCCAACTTCGTGATGATCGACCTCGGCCAGGACGTCCGGGATGTCATCGATGCGCTCCGTGCCCGGCAGGTCTTCGTGGGTCGCCGATTCGCCGCGCTTCCCCACTGGTTGCGGGTGTCGATCGGGACGCGCGAGGAGGCGGGGGTGTTTCTGGCGGCTCTTCGCGATGTGGTCCCGGCGAAAAGAGACAAGGCGGCCTGACCTTGCGGGCGCATGCCCACCGTGGCCGGGGGAAAAGGGCCATTTCGGTCCACCAACCACCATTGACACCCAGTCCGGATGGCGTATGTTCCGAGAAGTTCCAGGAGGTCCATCATGAAAGGCACTGCACGATCGGCAATCGGTTTCGCGTTCTGCCTGGCGATGTCGGCGCGCTTGGCACCAACCAACGCCATGTGCGGAAACGCACGGCTCATTCTCGGATGCGCAGGGGACTGCAGCTACCTGCTCAGCCCCGGCGTCAGCGGCGTCGCATCGTTCCGAGGGAGCTTCTGGGCCCTCGGAAGCGGTGACCCCGAGATCGGTCTGGGGGACGACAACGGGTCGGATCTGGCAACCGGGAACGTGGGGCCGTATTACTTTGACTGGGTGCACTTTTTCCAGGGCCGCCCCTACCTTGCGGGAGCCTGGTCAAACTTTGGTGTCGATGGCTGCATCGACAACACACCGAATCCGATGCGCACCGCGATCGGGATTACCGACGCGGATGCGCCGGGCGCTGAGGCAAGGGGGTACGTCGCATTCCTGTGCGTGACTCGGGACTGGCTCTACAACTACGATTTCTCCTTCAACGGAACCAACGTCAGCCTGGTGTCGATTCCCAGGCCGTCCGTCACCGAATCGTCTCCCAGTGGGGCGTC
>Ga0247727_10015848_pt1 | contig 12280 bp, 6 predicted proteins | sample WisWelCaveWW1625_FD_202498 | JGI IMG/M metagenome (GOLD analysis project Ga0247727, IMG submission 202498) | Biofilm microbial communities from Wishing Well Cave, Virginia, United States - WW16-25 | ecosystem: Environmental > Aquatic > Deep subsurface > Groundwater > Cave microbial mat | place... | reverse complement strand
TGGCAATTCAGAAGTTTGAGGATATTGTAGCATGGCAAAAAGCTCTGGATTTGGCTGTTGCCGTTTATTCGCTTTTTAAGAATTGCAAGGAATTTGGGTTTCGAGACCAAATCTTCCGTGCCGTAGTTTCGGTTTCCAATAATATTGCAGAGGGATTTGACAGAAACTCGAACGCAGATTTTTCGAGATTCCTTTTCATCGCCATTTCTTCTTGCAGCGAAGTGAAATCAATGTTGCATTTGGCTAACCGGCTGAACTACGTTTCCAATGCTGAAAAAAATGATCTTCTCGGGAAAGCTGATGAAGTTTCGAAAATAATAAGGGGACCAATCAAATCTATGAATACAAGAAAACAACAGGAATGAAGGAATAAGGAAACATAAGGGAACCTCTAAAAACACAGAAGTTCGAGGCGGGCGTGCAAGTGAAAAGCGGAGTTTACTGAGGTAAATGAGCATTTTCACTTGGAGCCCAACAAAGAAATTCGCAGTTTTTAGAGGTTCCCATAATAATATTCAAAAACTCCTTGCTCCTTACTCCTTACTCCTTTTTTCCCATCTCCACGCATCTTTCAAGGCATCTTCGAGAGTCAGGGCCGCCTTCCATCCCATTTCTTTTTCAGCTTTGGATACATCGGCATAAATCTTTACGACATCTCCCGCTCTTCGCGGTCCGATTCTGAATGGCACAGTTTTTCCGGTGCTTTTTTCAAATGCATGAATCACTTCCATGACGCTGTTGCCTTTTCCGGTGCCCAGGTTAAAAATTTCCGGACGGGCAAATTGAACACCAGCGGTTCCAATGGCATGATTCAATGCAAAAACATGTGCCCTGGCAAGGTCAACGACATGAATATAATCCCGGATGCAGGTTCCATCCGGTGTATCGTAATCGTTTCCATAAACGACAAGGGGAGGGCGTACTCCGGCTGCAGCCTGCGTAACATAAGGAATGAGATTTTCCGGCGTGCCGATTGGCAATTCCCCGATGTGCGCGGAAGGGTGCGCTCCAATCGGATTGAAATACCGGAGGATGACCGCATCCATTTTGCTTCCGGATGTCAACAAATCCATCAGCATTTTTTCACAAACTTGTTTGGTGATCGCATATGGAGATTCGGGATTTCCCAGGAGCCTATCCTCAGTTACCGGCAACACATCCGGATTGCCATATACCGAACATGAAGAAGAAAATATCAAACGGGGAATTCCAAATTCTTCCATTGCGACAAGCGTCTCCGACATCGCCCCGAGATTATTGGAATAATACTTCAATGGATTTCTTACGGATTCACCAACTGATTTGAACGCGGCGAAATGTATCACTCCGTCAATCTTGCCCGACGCTTTGATTGCATTTTGAAATGAACCGGTATCGCAGCAATTCACTTGAAAAAATGCAGGACGCTTTCCCAGAATCCGGGCCAAACCATCCAACACTTCTATCCGGGAGTTGCTCAGGTTGTCAACGATGATCGGCTCGATTCCTGCTTCGGCAAGTTCCACGACTGTATGTGATCCGATGTAACCGCATCCTCCCGTGACAATAACCTTTCGAATATCCGGCATCCAAAGGCAAAAATAATGATCTTTGCTTACTGTGTATTGCATAGTAGATATCGAAACGACCGGCGGCGACTCCCGAAGCGACCGCATTACGGAAATTGCGATGATCCGGCACGACGGAACGCGAATCGTAGATCAATTCTGTACACTGATCAATCCGGGGCGGCGAATTCCTTACCACATTGCTGCGTTGACCGGAATCACGGACGAAATGGTCAGCAATGCCCCCCATTTCTATGAAGTGGCCCGGAAAATAATCGAATTCTCAGCCGATGCAGTTTTTGTTGCTCACAACGCATCATTTGATTATAACTTCATCCGGAACGAATACAAAACTCTTGGTTTTGAATTCTGTCGCGAGAAGATCTGCACCGTAAGGTTGAGCCGGAAATTGATTCCGGGTTTTCAGTCTTACAGCCTCGGGAAACTTTGCAGGGAACTTGGCATCCGCATTGATTCCAGGCACCGGGCGTTGGGAGATGCCGCCGCGACTGCTAAAATTTTCGAACTCTTGCTTTCCTGGGGTGCTTCCGTGAATTCAGTCGGCAGGGAAAACCTGGACTTCCAGGGCTTAGGTCTGCATTCAAACATTACGAAGGAGATCATTGCCGCATTGCCACGCGAAACCGGCGTTTATTATTTCCGGAATGAAACCGGACAATTGATATATGTAGGGAAAAGCCGGAATATCCGCAGCAGGGTATTGAATCATCTGACCTCGTCTTCCAATGCACGGGCATTGGAAATGCGCAGTGCGATCGCATTCATTGATTTCGAAATCACCGGAAGTGAATTGATTGCTTTGCTGAAGGAATCAGAAGAAATCAAAACCATGCGGCCCTGGTACAACCGCGCCCAAAGGCGATCTGCTTTTTCCTGTGGTTTGTTCCCGGTATTCAATTCCAAGGGATATATTGAGTTTAAAGTCCGGAGGCTTTGCAAGACCGATCATCCGGTGACCGGATTCGGTTCCCAGGCGGAAGGAAAGAATCTGCTGTCAGATTGGGTGGAGCGCTTTCAATTGTGTCAGAAACTTTGCGGATTGTATCCATCCGAAGGGTCGTGCTTTAATCGGCAGGTGGGCAAATGCGGAGGCGCATGTGTCGGGCAGGAGGGAGTGCAGGAATACAATCAAAGGGCAAGGCAAGCGCTTTCGTCTGTCGAAATCGAATTCCAGAACATCATCATTCTCGACAAAGGACGACGGCCAGAGGAAAAAGCAATTGTGGCAATTGAATCCGGAAAATACCTGGGTTATGGTTTTGCAAATCCTGAATTGATAGAACATTCAGTCGAATGGCTGAAGAACTGCATCGCTCCGCGCATGGACAACCGCGAGGTGCGTTCTATCATTCGCGGGTACTTAATGAGGAAAAATGTAGAAAAAATCATCAATCTGCATTAAACGAATATTAATAATATAATAAAATTTATTTACGAATATGATTTTTGAACCCGTTTGGATCTCCAGTCCGGCCCATCTCGCCGAATGTTCCCGCATCATGAAATCTGCTGGAAAAATCACCAAGGCTCTCGGCTCTTCCTGGATTCCCCGGGGTATTCCTGTTCTTCATGCCGGACTTGTTTTCCCCTGCGGATTTTTCGTCAGTGGAAAGCTTGAAACCGGCGAAGGTCACATCCGGTTCAAAGCTGCATATCCCGATCTGGAAATGATGTTTTCGGTGGAGCGGATTGATCTGAAAACCGAATTCACCCTGACGAGAAGCCAGATTACTTCCGTCGGAACCTGGAAAGCTGAGAAAGCCTATGCCCGATTTTTCGATTTCGAATGGGCCCGCATCACATGCGATCCATCTGTATTGGGCGGAGAGATTCTGCTGGCGCACGGTCACAAAAATTTCAGGCGCCGCCGGACGGCAAAGCAGACTGTGGAGCTGCTTGCGGCGCTGCGGAGAGTTTGAAAGCTTTCATTTCATTTGACAACCGTTCACTGCAGTAAACGGCAACCATTGGCGATTGTTTTCTGTTGCTGTTGGCATTTTTCTACTTTCTGCTTTCATCTTTCAACCTTCATCTTTCTTCGCTCAAATCATCCCATGCAATGGCCCGCCCGCGGCCCCGAGCGCATCTACCCTTTTGGTGATTGCCGGATCTTCGATCAAAAGCGGCGCATGATGCGGTTTGATCCTTGCGTCAATGATCAGAGCTCCACGGCAGCCCCAGTGCTTGTTTTCTATGAACGAATCCATTCCATATATATCATGGGACGGATTGGAGCGCGTGAACGTCACCCAAAGAAAATTGTTAAGGTTTTTAGCGGTGAATCCGGATTCATCGGCAATGACAATCAGGCGGATTCCCATCCCTTCACAATCAAATCCCCTTGCCGCTTCTTCCAACTTCTTGTTTTCGATGGGATAATTTTCAAACGGAGGACCGCTGACAACCAGAACTCCGGGAATCGCAAGCCGGGCATGGGAAAATATTCCCGGCAACCGGAGCCCCGGAGGCATTTCGGTGGCAAGAGAATACCGTGCCGGTCCGGCTGCAGCTATCACAACCTTTGATCCTTCGTTGAATCCGCTTCCGGAATAATCCAAAGTATCAATCGTGGTACAAGTCTGAAAATGCAGATCGGTATTCCAATCGGTACGCTCCAGAATATGTATCAGAAATTTCTGAATGTCATGGAGGTGTAGCTTTGGGTCATCTTCCCGTGCGGCAATCATCAGGTATTTCGCCAGCGAGGCCTGGTTGAATCCGAGTATGGCATTGGCGATTGTGAGAATTTCACGGGGTTTTCGCTCTGCATAAGGCACATAACGCTCACTGCCAATTGCAAGCAAAAGCGGATGGACTCCGGCAGCGTCCACAGCATGCATGGCATGCAAACCGGCAATCTCCGACGGAACGATTGGTCCGGTGAGTTCATGGATCAGCTTTCCGAAAAATGTATCTTCCTGTGGCGGTCTTCCGACTACTGTGAATGGCCAGATGGCTCCGTCACGATGAAACACCGCCTTGACATTGAGGACGGGGAAGTCATGTGAGAGGCTATAATATCCGAGGTGATCCCCAAATGGACCTTCCGGCAGAAATTTTTTGGCAACGGTTCCGACAATACAAAAATCGGCATCCGCGGAAATACGGAATTGCTCCCAGGTTTTGTAACGCCACCTTCGATGTCCGAGCATTCCGGCAAACATCACTTCGGAGAGTCCTTCGGGCAATGGCATAACCGCCGAAAAGGAATGGGATGGCGGGCCCCCTACGAAAATGCTGACAGGCATGTCCATGCCTTTTTCTATCCAGCCGGCATGGTGAACGCCGATTCCCCGATGAATCTGGTAGTGCATTCCGACTTCTTCATTCTGCCGGTAGCGGTTTCCGGATAGCTGAATGCGATACATTCCGAGATTCGAACCCATCGGATTCTGTCTGGCAATATCTTCAGTATAGACCTGCGGAAGTGTAATGAAGGGTCCGCCGTCATCGGGCCAGGAACGGATCGCCGGCAGTTTGTCAATGGTCGTCCGGTTTTTCAGGACCGGCGCCATCCATGATTTTTTTGGTAAGGAATTCAGAGCGGTGAATGGAACATCCAGATTCCGGAAGGGTTGTTTCAATACCGATACGGGATCAATTTTCGCCCGGATCAATTTCTCTACTTTTTTCAGGCTGTCGCGAAAAATATAACGACACCGTTCTGCGCTTCCGAATATATTGCTGACAGCTGGAAAAGGGCTGGCTTTCACTTTTTCGTACAGGATTGCCGGTCCGCCTGCCGCGAATACCCTTCGGTGAATTTCTGCCATCTCGAGATCGGGATCGGTTTCGGTTTTGATCCGAATCAGCATCCCCCGGGATTCAAGATCAAGAATGCATTGCCGGAGATTGGAATAGCCCACTTCAGGCGAAACTAAAGAGGAAATTAATATCATACAACGGACCGAAAACCAAAGAGAGACCATTTTCATAGTCCCTCTTAGTTCCCAAATCGAATAAAAAAAATGGTCTAAAACGACCAGCTAAGAAGCAACAATGATGTAGCTGATGTACGTGGACGACTGATTGCCACCGGTCAGCTTCAGAATGTACTTGCCATTCTCCAGGGTGCTGACATCAATCTGTAAGGAGTTGCCCAGTTTCCGGTATTGAACGAGCTTTCCCTGTACATCAAAGATTTCCAAATGATAATCTTTGGCATCCTTTGGATGGATGCCATCTATAAACAGGTATTCGGTTGCCGGATTCGGAAATACCGCTATCCGGATCTTGTCATTCATAAGAACCGAGACGATTTCTGAATAACTGTCAGAACCATTGTCGTCAACCTGCCGGAGACGATATTGATTGATTCCGTTGTAAGGATTCTGATCGGTAAAGTGGTAATGGTTTTTTCCCGTTCCTTCTGCCAGTGACTTGACTTTGCCGATCACTTCGATGCTGCCATCGCCATGGATGCGCTGGATTTCAAAATGATCGCTGTTCATTTCAAATTCCGTAGTCCATTGGAGAATGGCAGAATTGCCGGAAACGGTAGCCGTAATTTCAAGAACGCTGACAGGGAGCAGTCCGCCGAGATTTCCGCTGCAGTCAACAGACTGGCAATAAATATCGCCATCGGATGAGTTGCGGTGATCGCGCCAGACGGTGATGATACCGTTGGCAGCGGTCACCGTGCTGTTTGGAAGCAGATTCTGCGTTGCGGAATTGGTGCACACCGGAATTCCGGTCGGCGCCCAGGATTTGATCATGGCCGTATCGTATTTCTGGCAGTAGATATCCTGGGATGCATTCCGCGCATCATCCCAGGTGATGATGACATTCTGGTTGCCTGTGCAAACCGGAAGGGAAAGATTCGGATAGGTTTCTCCGGTGGCGAGGCCGGTCAGCGGAACTCCGCCGACCGTCGCCACCGCGTCACCGTTCGCCCTTACTCTCTGGACATACCCGTCCAGTCCCCCATTCCGGGTATCGGTCCATACGAAATATGCACCGTCATCACCGTCTTCCACCATGTCAAACATCACTACCCATACGGTCGGGCTGCTGGTTATCGAAACACCCCCCGGAGCCCAAACGTTCGCTCCGTTTGCATCAATTCTTTGTACACTTGCCTGTGTCCACAGCAGTGAGCCATGAAGCCAGAAAACAATGGCTCCGCCAGCCGAAGGAACTAAACCTGTGAGTTGTACACTTCCTGAATTCGAAATCTGAATTCCATTATTCGTCCAATATGCGTTTCCATTCTGATCCATTCGTTGTGCATAGGCATCCCCGGCTGCACGCAGGTCGGTCCAGCAAAGAAAAATTCCGCCTGAAGAGTCGGCGAAAATGTGCGGATTCTGTTGCGATCCGGTGGCATTGCATACGGGAATTCCATTTGCGGCCCAGATGGCATTGCCGTTGATATCAATTTTTTGCGCGTATATATCCCGGTTGCCGGAACGTACATCTTCCCAGGAAAGGATGATGTCACCATTTGCATCGGTTGTGATCACGATATTCTCCTGTGCGCCTGCGGCATTGCACACAGCGATTCCATCTGCCGCCCACATTGCATTTCCTGCGGCATTCAGTCTTTGTGCAAATATATCGGTATTGCCATTTCTGTAATCCACCCAGGCGATCACGGCGCCGGATGCTCCGTCGGTTGCAATTTGGAGCCAGTTTTGATCTGCTGCTTGCGTACAGACTGCTTTCCCGGAAATGTCCCATACCAGCAATCCGTCTTTGTCTATCCTTTGTGCATAGATATCGGTGCTGCTTCCGCTCCGGCCATCCACCCAGGATATGATTGCGCCATTGTTGCCATCGTCAATGCCGTGAGGTCTCAATTGAATTCCTGAAAACGTATTGATTGCATTGTTAATGGTGGGATCGGTTGACCATTGGGCCGGGCTGGTCAGGAAGGAGAATACAAAACATAGTGACATCAACGGAGTAAAGGTTGTTCTCATGGCATTAAAATTTTTCGGTTGAACGGGGGCCGGATTTCAGGAGGAGTTCAGGGCTTCTCAGGGTATTTCCGGACCCCTGAATCGAAGATACATCCGGATTTAGTTCAATATTCGAAATATTTTTAAATCAGCCCAAGATATGTGTGAACTGTCATTTTCGTGGCTTGAATGGTAATAAACCGGAGTTAAATGGCCGATTTTTTCATTTTAATGTTAGAATTGAAATCCATTTGTCGCCGGATTCTTTCGTCAAAGGCTAAGCAAAACCGTTATTCCCGGGTGGGTAGGTGTTTTTGCCGGAATTCATAAAAAAATGATGGTTTGCATTGCTCAAATTGTCCTGTAAGATTTCATGGGACGATTGTGGATTGATTGGCAATAGAGCACCTTAAAGCAAACGTTCTTTCTGCAATGCATGCATTGCAATCCTTCAGATTTTGTTGTGTTTTTCACGGGAAAAACTCCTCTGTTCATTCGGAGGAGTTTCTTTTTTGACCCTGAATTCCGGCGGGCACTTCATCGCCGTCAACAGATTTTGTAATTTGTACGGCGCAACCTGATTTATTGCATGGCACAAACCTGGATTCTTTATCCACCGGGTTTTTATTTTGGATCTGCACATTCCAAACGAAAAGAAAAAACAGGGCGAATTGCTGGGCCTCGTTTCCGGCATTTTGACTTTTTGGCAGGAACCTGTGGTTGTGGTTGATTCCGCTGGCCTGATTTTGGAACTCAATGAAAAAGCAGCAAAGCTGATCAATCAGAAGAAAGAATCTGTTTTTGGCAGGAACCTGCAGGAATTTATTGGTGAAAAGGAAAAAATTCTGACAAACCCCGAAAGTTATCCGCTTACCCTCGGAAATGAAGAATACCGGATTCTGAAACTTGGCGCGGCAGATCCCGTGACAGACAACAGCTCCACCCTGGCACTCGCTGAGAGGCAGGGCCTGGCTCTGAGCCTGGTTGAAATCGGCACCTTCGACGCCATCATGGGCGGACCATTGATATGGGATGCCAATCTGCATTCTATTCTCGAATTGAATCCCGATTTTCAAGGAAACAGGCTGGAATATTTCCTGGGCTTGATTCATCCGGATGACAAAAAAGCCTTTATGGAAAGGCACCTTTACCGCATGAAAACCCCCGGATATCACAACGATGAATACAGGATTGTGGTGAATGGAGAAACCAAATACATTCAATCCCGATTGCTGGTCATTGGACCAAATCCTGGTGAAGTAACAAGAATCATCGGGACTTTGCGGGACATCACGAGAAAAAGAGAAACAGAATCATTTCTCCGTGATAATGAAGAGCGGTTGAGATTGGTGATCAATGCCACAAAAGTAGGTTTTTACGACTGGAAAATCACCGATAACGACTTGTATTGGGACAAGTGTTTGTACCAGATTCTGGAAAAAAAGGAGGATGAGAATTTTGACAAATTCAATTATTACATGTCTATCATTCATCGGGATGATCAGGCCCAGGTAAACGAAACATTTGGGAAATTGATGGATCCGGCAAATCCGCGCAATGATTTCTACAATGAGTACAGGATGGTACTTGACAGCGGAAGGTGCATTCACATTGAATTGAAAGGAATGGTTTTCCGGGATTCTGAGGGCAAAGTAGTCAGGCTGGTAGGCACTTTGGTGGAGACAACCGAAAAAGCAAATGCTCAGATTGCGCTCAATGAAGCATTATCAGAAGTCAGCTTACTTAAGAAGCAATTGGAGAGAGAGAATGTTTACCTCAGGGAAGAAATTCAGATCAGCAAGAATTTTTCCGAGATCATTTTCAGGAGTGGCGCATTCAGGAAAATACTTTCGAAAATAGAACAGGTAGCCTCAACGGACGCTACCGTTTTGCTGCTGGGGGAAACGGGAACCGGAAAGGAACTGATCGCAAGGGCGATTCACAACATCAGCGGCCGGACTGCAAGATCGCTGGTGAAAGTGAATTGTGCTGCCTTGCCAAGAGAACTGATCGAAAGCGAATTGTTCGGTCATGAAAAGGGAGCTTTCACGAATGCCATCGCCCGGAAAATCGGAAAATTTGAACTGGCTCACCAGAGTACGATTTTTCTGGACGAAATCGGTGAGCTTCCTATGGACCTGCAAACAAAGTTATTACGGGTTCTTCAGGAGGGCGAATTCGGGCGGCTTGGCGGCAACCAGGTGATCAAAGCAGATGTCAGGGTAATCGCAGCGACCAATCGTGATCTCGACGAGGCGATCAAAACCGGTGACTTCAGAAAAGACCTTTTCTACCGCCTGAATGTGTTTCCCATCGAATTGCCTCCTCTCCGTTCCCGGCGGGAAGATATTCCGCCTCTTGTCAAACATTTTGTGAAGCAATTCGGAAAAAGATTCAAAAAAGAAATCACAAAGGTAGAAGACCGGACCATGGAAGCCCTTGTAGCTTACGATTGGCCCGGGAATGTCCGCGAATTGGAGAATGTGATAGAAAGGGCTGCAATCCTTTGTGGAGGTAACACCATTCATATTGATGGAAGTCTTCTGATGGGCAAAACGACAGCGGGCAATCCGGAGAATGCAGGAGTTCTCTCCCTTTTTGAGGCGGAGAAAAAGCACATTCTTGAAATTCTCAGGATCGCAAATGGCAAAATCAACGGCATGGATGGCGCTGCCGCCATGCTGAAAATGCCACCAAGCACTCTTAGGTCCAAAATGAAAAAACTCGGAATCGGTCGCGAAGAAACTGCGATATGATCGCGAAATATCGTCAGAAGCTCATCCGAATTTTACAGAAATCACGATATTTCGTTGCAAAACATCTTCGAAATTCATCATTTCGCTACCTGGAAGAAATTAAACTCCTGAGAATCAAGTGTTCCTCCACAGAATTCCGTGAATCCCGATTCTGGCATCCAATTTGAAAAGCTAGGAATCGAACTGGATTTTTCACGGAATCAGCCCTCGACGAGTATTACAGTTCTTTAAAACATTCCACGAAAGTGGAAATGTTGGTTGTTGGTTAAATAAGGGACAAGAGACGGATTCATGAAAGTGGATCCGTCTCCCCGTTTTTTACCAGATGCCGATTGCAAGCCAATTCTTCTTTGATCAAAAAAATTGCCCCCCGGATTTTCGGGGGGCAATTTCCTGATTGTTATTCATTCAGCTTCAATCCCGCTATCACTCGTGTCTGACAGCCACGCGACGGGTGATTGCATGGTCACCCACGTAGAATCTTACCAGGTAAATACCCTGGCTGACAGCATCTGTCTTCCACGAGAATTCATGGACACCGGCGGGAACCTGCAGTTCATTGTGCGAATGCACAATCTTTCCGGAGGCATCGTAAATGGCATATCCGAATTCCGATGATCTGCTTAATGTCACGCGGAAATGAGTGCCTTCATTGGCTGGATTCGGATAGATACTCAATCCGGAAAGTCCGTCAATGTCATCCTCGATTCCGATGTCAATGCACTGCACACTGTCGCATACCGTGTGGGTGCATGAATCATTGGTTGTAATTGTCAGGCAGACATTGAAATTCACAGTTGACACGCCGTAAGTGTGCGATGGATTTTGTGATGTAGAAGTACCACCATCGCCAAAGTCCCAGGACCAGCCAATGACAGTACCCGGCGAAGCCGTGGATGTATCCGTAAATGCGATCACCGGACAATTCGTGGTATCAAATGTGAAGCCTGCATTACAAACGACCGGGATACAACTGATCATGACCGAATCGCACCAGGTATCGGTACAGGAATCGTTCGTGACGATGGTCAGGCAGACGATAAACAATCCGTTGTTCGTGAATGTATGTGAAGGATTTTGAGCGGTATCCGAAATTCCATCGCCGAAATCCCAGAACCATCCGACAACAACGCTCGCGCCTGGGCCAGCCTGCGAGGTATCACTGAAATTTACAGCCGGGCAACCTGTAATCACGTCAAATTCCCAGGTGAAGTTCGCGAGACATGGAGGCGGCGGGCAGAAAATGTTCAGAGAATCACAGAATGTGTTGCTGCATGAATCGGTGGTGGTAATCACGAGGCAAACCACATACGATCCAAATGCATAGGAATGAGACGGATTCTGGATCGAATCTGTAATTCCGTCGCCGAAATCCCAGGCCCAGGAAATGACTGTACCGGGGCTGGCTGCAGACAAGTCGCTGAAATTCACATTCGGACATCCCAGCAGGGAATCATATGAATACGTGAAGTCTGCGAGACAAACCGCACCTGTAATACAACTGATCGTAACCGTATCGCAAACGGTATGAGTACAACTGTCCGATGTCTGAATTGTCAGACAAACCGGGTAGCTCGTATTGACCGTGTACAAATGGTTTGGATTTTGCAAGGAGCTCGTTCCACCATCGCCGAATGTCCAGTTCCATGATACCACAGTTCCCGGCGAGCCGGTTGACAAATCGGTGAAACTTACTGAAGGACAATTGCTTGTATCCACCGTGAATTTCGCCTGGCAAACCGGCGGAACGATACAACTTACAGAAACCGTATCACAGAATGTGCTGATACAGGTATCCGTCGTAACAATTGTCAGACAAACCTGGTACAAGCCATTTCCGAGGTAGGTATGAACCGGATTCTGAGCAGAATCCTGGGTTCCGTCCCCAAAGTCCCATGCCCATGCAAGAATGAAATTCGGGAATGCCACAGATGTGGAATCCGTGAATTTGATTACCGGACAGGATGAAGAGTCAAATACAAAGGCGGCATTGCATGTTCCCGTCGGGATACAGGTAATGGCTACGGTCTGGCAGCTGGTATCCACGCAAGCATTG
>Ga0247727_10015847_pt1 | contig 12281 bp, 11 predicted proteins | sample WisWelCaveWW1625_FD_202498 | JGI IMG/M metagenome (GOLD analysis project Ga0247727, IMG submission 202498) | Biofilm microbial communities from Wishing Well Cave, Virginia, United States - WW16-25 | ecosystem: Environmental > Aquatic > Deep subsurface > Groundwater > Cave microbial mat | place... | reverse complement strand
TCTGTCCCCCGAGCGCGGCGGAAACGACCGGCGCGTCGGGAAACGCGGTGCCGGCCAGGCCCTCCGGGTCCGGCTCGCGGGCGACGATCGTCCCGATCCGATCGATGATCGTGGCCGCGGCGGCCTCCGGCAGCGCGGCCTGGCCGAGGATCTCCCGAAAGGCCTCCGTCGAGATCGAGGCGAAGAGGACGCCCCGGATCGAGCCGTCCGGGTGGACGACCAGCAGCGCGGTGTTGACCGACGCCCATCCGGTGATCCGACCGATCTGGTAGTCCCCGACGGCGAACGATCGTGCGGCGAGGGCCGCCTGATACCACGAGCGGTCGGCCGCACTGATCGGCGGTGACTCGATCCCGCTGCACTCGATCAGGCCCGCCTCGTCCGTCAGGCCGAGATTGATCAGGCTCGGCTCGTCGGCGAGGACCCGGGCGAGGAACGCGTCGCATTCCGGAGCGCTGGCGTCCCGGGTCTCCTGAGCCTTGGCGAGTGAGCGAAGGAGCCGTTCGGTCGACGCGACGAGCTGGTGCTCGGATTCGGCGGCGATCGCCGCGAGTTGGGCGGCCCGCACCTCCGCGTCGGCGTACGCTCGGTCCCGCGCCTCGAAGGTCAGCGCGATGACCGTGAATGCGAGCGGCAGCGCGGTCATCAGGACGAGGAGCAGGAGACGCGTCCCGAGGCCGCCGAGCGCCGGCCTGAACCGCTGTCGCTCGGAAGGTGTCGGTCCTTCGCGGAACGGCACGGGGAAACCCGGTCCGTCCGCAGCGGAATCGCTGTCGCTCACATTCAGGTGACCGGTATCGACGTACGCCTCCGGCAGCGCGCCTCACCGAAGCCCCCGCTCACGGCCGGATTGTAGAGTCATCGACGGGGTGGGGCCGGCCGAAGGCGCTGGGCGATCGGCACGATCGTCGGCCTCCGGCTGCGCGAGTACACTCGGTCGGCGATGGACGATCCGCGCTGGGAGCCGGGGATGCCCGCGCTGGACCGGCAGGCCGTTCCGGCTGCGGGGGCGGTCGGCGCTCGCCCACCACGCGCGATCCCCGAGACCGCACCGACGCCGCTCCAGCGGTACTACGTGAACCTGTCGGCGATCGGCCTCGTCTGCGGCGCACTGGCGATCACCGCGCTCGAGACCGGCGCCCACCTCGCGGATCCGATCGTCAAAGTGCCGGTGCTCGTGGGCGCCCCGCTGCTGCTCGTCACGACGGGCGACGCCATGCTCCGCATCTGGCGCTCGGCGCGGGCGTGGCTGCCGGTCGATCGCGGCCGTGGCCTGTTCCGGCTGGCGTGGCTCGCCGCCGCGGGCGTCGGCTGGGCGGCGATCGCCGTCGCGGCCTGGCTTGTCGTGTCGGCATGACCGATCGGGGCGAGGCGTTCGACCCGTCGGGCGGCACCGATCGAGGTCCGGACGCGCGCTCGACGGACATCGAATCCGGCCTCGGCGTCCCATCGTGGCTCGCCGCGTCGCTGAACTACTGCTCCCGCTGCGGGACGGAGCTCCGCTTCGGCCAGGTGGAGGGCGAGGACCGCGAGCGACTCGCCTGCCCGGCCTGCGGCTGGATCGCCTACGTCAACCCGCGGCTCGTCGTGACGACGATCCCGGTCACCGAGGCCGGCGAGGTCGTGCTCCTGAGGCGCGGGACGGAGCCGGGCCTCGGCTCGTGGGCCCAGCCGGGCGGCTTCCTTGAGGTGGATGAGACCGTCTCCGAGGCGGCGATCCGCGAGACGTTCGAGGAGACCGGGCTGCTCGTCGAGCCCGGCGAGATCGTCGGGCTGTACACGCGCCTCGAGGCAGCGGTCGTCGTCCTCGCGTTCGAGGCTCGCGTCATCGGCGGCGAGGCGCGGACCTCGCCGGAGGCGACGGAGATCGCGTCCTTCGCGCCGGAGGCGTTGCCGTGGCCCGGGATCGCCTTCAAGACGACCCGCTGGGCGCTCCACGACTGGATCCATCGTCGACGCCCGGACCTGCACCCGGCGGCGCGCCTGTGGGAGGGCTGACCGAACCGGCAGGGCGACTCGCCGGTGGCCGGCTCAGCCGCTGGCCTCCGGTCGGGGGCTGGCGGGTCGGGCGTAGAATCGGTGGTCTCTCCACCCGCCCACGATCGGTAGCAGGCCCGTCGCCCGGGCGGAGCGCACGATCGCGGAGGCGCCATGAACGCATTCATCGTGGACCTTGAGAACCGGCCTGGCTCGCTCGCGGCGGTGACCGAGGCGATCGCCTCGAAGGGCATCAACATCACCGCATTCAGCGGGGCCACCTGTGGCGGCGGCGGCACCGTCGCGCTCGTCACGAACGACGAGGCCGGCACCCGAGCCGCGCTCGCGGCCGGCGGTTGGCGCTGCCGCGAGGTCGAGCTCGTCGCGGCGGCCCTGGAGCACCAGCCCGGCTCGCTCGCCGTCGCCGCGCGGCGACTGGCCGACGCCGGCGTGAACATCGAAGCGGCCCTCCCGACCGGGATGTCCGGCGATCGGGTGACCGTCGCCTTCGCCACGAGCGACGCGGCCAAGGCGCGCCAGGCGCTCGGCTCGATGGCCCCCGCCGCCGTCTGAGCGGCGCGTCCCTGGGCGGCCGTTCGAGCCCCCCCGAACGGTCGCCCACCCGCCGACGCGGTCGGTCGTCCCACCCCGGCTCGACCGGCCGCGGCCCTGCCCTCGGCTGGTCGGCCGGCGCTCGCCGGCACCGCCGCGCTCGTCACCTGACCCGATCTCGCCGGCGGCGCGCCTTTCAGCTCTGGATCGGGTCCGTCATCCAGCCGAGGCCGAGCAGCCGTCCCCCGTTCGTGCCGCGCCGCGCCGTGGCCACGATGTCGTCGATCACGAAGCGGTTCAGGAGATCCCCGCTCCGCGGCCCGATGCGATAGCGGACGCGGGTGCCTCCGACGGGCGTCGAGTCGACGAAGGCCGTCACCGCGACCCAGATCGCCGTCCCGTTCAGGTGCGGGTCGGGCAGCTCGAATGAGGCGCTGAATTCGCCGCCGATCGACGGCGGTCGGCCGTACAGCGGCCCGTAGTAGCGCGTCGTCTTCTCGAGGACGCGGCGGGCCCGGCCTTCCAGGGTGATCTCGAGCCTATTGACGGGTCCGGTCACGACGCCCGTTACGTCGAGCCGCGGGGTCGCCACTTCGAAGTCCGCAGCGGCGGGCCGCGTGATCGTCACGACCGTCCCAGGGTCACCGAGCTTGAGCAGGCGGATGTCGGGCGGCCACGGGTCGGCCGGCCTGACCGGCGACTCGGGCTCGGCCGGCGGCGCCCCCACGAACGCGGGGCCGTCGGCGGCGGGCGGACAGCACGGCGTCTCGGGTCCACCATCGTCGACCCGTCCGGCGAGGCCGACCCCGACGAGGGCGATCAGGCCGGCGGCCCACGCCGCCAGGATGATCGGCCCGCGCGATCGGCGTGGTCCGCCGATACGGACGGGAGCGAAGTCGGCGACCTCGTCTCGCGCCACGGGCGCGCCCTCCTCGTGAGTCGAGCCGTCAGCTCAGGTCGACGTAGACGTTCTTGACCTCGGTGTACAGCTCGATGGCATGCATCCCCAGCTCGCGGCCGATGCCGGACATCTTGTAGCCGCCGAACGGGGCCTCGGTGTGGACCGACGAGTTGCAGTTCACGCTGATGACACCGGCCTGGAGGGCGCGGGCCGTTCGCAGCGCGCGGCCGATGTCGCGGCTCCAGACCGAGCCGGACAGTCCGTACGGGGTCGCGTTCGCCATGGCCACCGCGTCGGCCTCCGTGTCGAAAGGGATGAACGCGACGACCGGGCCGAAGATCTCCTCGCGCGCGATGCGCATGTCGTTCGTCGCCCGATCGAAGACGGCCGGCATGACGTACGCGCCGTCCGCGAGTACGGGGTCGTCCGGCTTCGTCCCGCCGACGACGAGCTCGGCGCCCTCCTCGCGGCCGATGTCGACGTAGTCGAGGACGCGCTCCTGCTGCTTGCGGGACACGAGCGGCCCGACCTCGGTCGCGTCGTCCTCCGGGTCGCCGACCTTGACGTTCCGGGTTGCGGCCGCGAACAGTTCCACGACGCGCTCGTGGACCGAGCGCTCGACGAAGATGCGGCTCCGGGCGCAGCAGTCCTGGCCGCAGTTGTCGAACACGCTGTACGGCGACTCGCGGGCGAAGCGCTCGAGGTCGGCGTCCGCGAAGACGATGTTCGGGCTCTTGCCGCCGAGCTCGAGGCTGACCTTCTTCACGTTGCTCGAGGCGAGCCGCATGATCTCCTGGCCGGTCGCCGTCTCGCCGGTGAAGGCGACCTTGCCGACGCCGGAATGGCCGGCGAGCGCCGCGCCGGCCGAGCCGCCGGGTCCGGTGACGACGTTGAGGACGCCCGGCGGGATGCCCGCCTCGAGCGCCAGCTCGCCCAGCCGCAGGGCGGTCATCGGCGAGTAGCTCGCCGGCTTCAGGATGCAGGTGTTGCCCGCGGCGAGCGCCGGACCGAGCTTCCACGAGGCCATGAGGAGCGGGAAGTTCCACGGCACGATGAGCCCGACGACCCCGATCGGCTCGCGCAGCGTGAAGTCGAGGCCGCCCTTCGAGACCGGGATCGTCTCGCCGAAGATCTTGTTCGCCGCGCCGGCGTAGTAGTCGAACACGAGGCTGGCCCCGGTGACCTCGCCGCGCGACGAGCCGATCGGCTTGCCGACATTCCGCGTCTCCAGCCAGGACAGCTCCTCGGTGTGGTCCTTCAAGACTGCTGCGAGCTTCGCGAGCATCCGTCCGCGCTTGCCGGCCGCCCAGGTCCGCCAGCCCTTCGGGTCGTCGAACGCCTTCTGGGCCGCGATGACCGCGCGATCGACGTCCTCCCTGCCGCCGAGCGGCGCCGTCGCGATGACGCGCCCCGTCGCCGGGTTCGTGATCTCGAACGTCCGGCCGTCGGCCGCCTCGACGGACGCGCCGCCGATCGTCATCCGGAGGCTCACGGCTTCCGCCGCGCCCGAAGCGTCGGACGCCGGCGCGGTCTGCTGGGTGGTCATTCGTCGGGTCCTCGCGGCTCGGCTGGGTCGGGGTGGGGAGGAAGTCCGATATTACGCCGGTCGGCTCGACGCGCCCCCGTGCGGCCTCGCTACGATGACCTGCGATGGGGTCGATCGCCCGCGCGCGCAACGTGCGGATCTGGCTCGCGCTTGTCGTGGCGACGGTGCTGGCCAGCACCGTCGGCTACGTGGTGCTCGAGGACTGGTCGGTCGACGACGCGCTGTACATGACGATCATCACGCTGACGACCGTCGGCTTCCGGGAGGTGCGCGAACTCGACGGGATCGGCCGGGCGTGGACGATGCTCGTCGTGGTCGCCGGCGTCGTCATCATCTTCGGCGCGATCGGCCTCGTCGCCGAGTCGGTCCTGTCGGAGGCGGCGAGCGGGCGGAAGGAGCGCAGGCGCATGGAATCGGCCGTGGCCGGACTCTCGGGGCACTTCATCCTGTGCGGCTACGGCCGCGTCGGCGCCACGGTCGCCCGTGAGCTCGAGCATGCCGGCGTGCCGTTCGCGGTGATCGACGTGCGACCCGAGTCGCTCGCCGCCGCTGCGCACGACGGCTGCCTCGTGGTGGAGGGCGATGCGACCCACGACGACGTCCTCCGACTGGCCGGCGTCGAGCGGGCACGCGGGCTGATCACGACCGTGGACTCCGACGCCAACAACGTCTACGTCACGCTGTCCGCGCGGGCGCTGAACCGGAGTCTGCTCATCGTCGCCCGAGCCAACGAGCAGGGCGCCGAAACGAAGCTCATCCACGCAGGAGCGGACCGCGCCGTCTCGCCGTACACCCGCGCCGGGCGCCAGATCGCCGAGCTTGCGACGCGGCCGCGCGTGGCCGACTTCATCGATTACGCGCTGTCTCACGGCGACCTCGCATTCACGATCGAGGAGCTGGAGGTCGCCCCCGGGAGCCCGCTCGACGGTCGGACGGTCGGCGCCCTCGTCGCCGAGGGCATCCACCCGCTGGCGATCGTCCGCGGCCCGCGCGACTACGAACCGAATCCGCCCGCAGACCGCGCCCTCCGGCCGGGCGACGGTCTCATCGTGTCCGGCACCGCGGAGATCCTGCGGGCCCTCCGCGAGCGGGCGTAGGCCCGTCGGGCGCTCGAACGCCCGGTCGCCGTGCGATGCGCGCCGTCGTCCTTCAGCAGCCAGGACAGCCGACCCGGGTCGAGGAGCTCGAACTCGAGGGGCCTCGAGCGGGGGAGGCCCTCGTCCGTGTCACCGCGAGCGGCGTCTGCCACTCCGACCTCCACGTCCGCGACGCGGACTGGGAGCGGCCCGGGCCGATCGTCCTCGGACACGAGGGCGCGGGTGTCGTCGAGGCGCTCGGCGCCGGGACCGACCTGGCGGTCGGCCAGCCGGTCGTGCTCAGCTGGTACTACCCGTGCCTGACATGCGAGCGCTGCCGCGAGGGCCGCCAGTGGCTCTGCACGGACAGCGGCGCGCTGTCGCATCGGCTACCCGATGGCACGTCCAGGCTGAGCCGGCCGGACGGGCAGGAAGTCCTCTCCTACCTTGCGATCGGGACGATGGCCGAGCGGACGGTCGTCCCGTCGACCGCCGCGATCCCGATGCCGGACGGCGTACCGCCGCCGGTGGCGGCGCTCATCGGCTGCTGTGTCTCGACCGGCGTCGGGGCGGTGACGAAGACCGCCGAACTGCCGAGCGGGGCGAGCGTCGCGGTCTTCGGCCTCGGCGGGGTCGGCATGTCCGTCGTCATGGGCGCCGTCCTCGCCGGCGCCGGCCGGATCGTGGCGATCGATCGGACCGCCGAGAAGCTCGAGCTGGCCGGTTCGCTCGGTGCGACCGACGTCGTGCTGGCGTCCGAACACGCGGCGACGGTCGCCGCGGTCCGCCGGGCGGCCGGGGGCGGCCTGGACTTCGCGTTCGAGGCGATCGGCCTGCCGGCGACGATCGAGCAGTCGATCGAGGTGCTCCGACCGGGCGGGACGGCGGTCCTCGTCGGGCTCACCCGCTTCGGTGCCCGCGCCTCGTTCGAGGCCTTCCCGTTCGTCGACGGCAGCCTGCGGGTCCTCGGCTCGAACTACGGCTTCGCCGTGGCGGCGGTGGACTTCCCGCGCTACGCGGAGCTGTACCTCGCCGGCCGCCTGCCGATCGACCGCCTGGTCGAGCGAACGATCGGGCTCGACGACGTCGAGGCGGCATTCGACGTCATGCGTCGTGGCGAGGGTCTGCGGCGCGTCATCGTCAACTGACGGGCGTTCATCGCGGGCTCTCCCCCGGATGACCGCCCGGGTGTCATGAGGCGGATGCCGACGACCCACGCGGTCACGCCCGTGCCCGATTCGTGCTCACGTCGCCAGCACGCGACGCGGCGGTTCCGTCGGATGACCGCGCTGGGCGTCACCTGGCGACACGGTTCCTGCTGATGACATCGGGATGATCATTCGGTGAAGACCGGTCATCGCCGCGACCTGCCCGGCCGCGAACCGTCAGAAGTAGTTGACGGTGATCCCGCCGTCGACGACGAGCGACGCGCCGTTCGTCCAGCGCGACTCGTCCGAGGCGAGGTACATCGCCATGTGGACGATCTCCTCGGGCTTGCCGAAGCGGCCGGTCGGGTTGCGCGCCAGCCGGAGCTGCTTCGCCGCCTCGTCCTTGAGCAGCCAGTCCATGAGCAGCGGCGTCTCGACCGGGCCCGGGCAGATCGCGTTCGTGCGGACGCCGTGTGGCCCGAACTGGACGGCCAGCGAGCGAGTGAGCGACAGGACCGCCCCCTTGGACGCGGTGTACGCGTCCTGCGGCACGGAGCAGCCGATGAGGGCCACGAACGAGGCGATGTTGATGATCGAGCCGGAGCCCGCCTCGACCATCCGCGGGATCGCATGCTTGCAGCCGAGGAACACGCCGCGGACGTTGACCGCCATGACGCGGTCCCACGTCGCGACGTCCGTGTCGACGACCGAGTGGTCCGCCTCCGGCATGATGCCGGCGTTGTTGTAGAGGACGTCGACCCGGCCGAACGTCGCGACCGCGTGATCGACCATCCGCCGGGCGCCCTCCTCGGTCGACACGTCGGCTGCGACGGCCGTCGCACGGCCGCCGCCGGCGACCACCTCCGCGGCCGCGGCCTCCGCAGTGTCCGACGTCACGTCGGCGACGACGACCCGGGCGCCCTCCGCGGCGAACATGCGGGCAGCGACGCGACCCATGCCGCTCGCTCCGCCGGTGATGATGGTGACCTTGTCCTGGAGTCGCATGGCTTCGTCCCTCTCGTCGGTCGGACGCCTGTCCGGATGGCCGTCACTCGCCGCTGTCGCGGGCCTGGTGGTCGAGGAAGCGGCCGTCCCGCCCGAAGACGAGGCAGACGGCGCGCCGCTCGCCGGCGTCCCAGCCGGAACGGTTCGGGGCGACGGCGACCGTATCGTAGGCGGAGCCCTCCCGATCGCGCCCGACGAAGCTCCCGAAGGCGGCCTCGCACGTCGGCGCCAGCTGCGCGAGCAGTGCTTCCGCGCCCGGGAAGGGAGTGCCCGTGGGGTCCGCCAGATCGACGACCGCCGACACCTCGTGGCCGTGCGAGGAGCCGCAGGGAGCCGCCTCGGCGCCGCCGCCGGCCAGCGTCCGCCTGACCTCGTCGACTGATCCGATGGGGACCTCGGCCGGCACGACGGACAGCGCCGACGGCGTCCGGACGAACAGGCAGTCGCCGACCTCGAGGCCACCGAGGCCGAACGACGTCGGACGGCTCGCGGCCGAGGCGATGCCGATCGCCACGACGCCGATGAGCAAGAGCGCGCGGCGCGGGTGTGCCCGTAGCCACCCGACAGTGCCGCCGACCTGCTCGGCGACCGAGGCCCGCCGGTAACGGTCCCGCTCGCGGGTCACGCCGTCAGCCGCACCTCGGCCGGCTCAGCTGCGCTCGAGATAGCGCTCGCGCTCCCAGTCGTGGACGACCGCGTCGTACGCCGCCTGCTCGACCCGCGCCGCGTTCAGGTAGTGGTCGACGACATCCTGGCCGAAGATCTCGACCGCGGCGGACGAGCGCTCCAGCTCCCAGATCGCCTCGTACATCGCCCGCGGCATCCGCGGCACGCCGGTCGCGACATAGCCGTTGCCCTTGTACTCGGGGACGAGGTCCAGCTCGTGCTCGATGCCGTATAGCCCGGCGCCGACCATGGCTGCGTAGGTCAGGTAGGCGTTCATGTCGCCGCCCGGGAAGCGGTCCTCGACGTGGAGCGCCGGGCCGTGGCCGACGAGCCGGAAGCCGGTCGTCCGGTTGTCGCGGCCCCAGACGACGTTGACCGGCGCCCACGACAGCGCGGCATATCGCTTGTACGAGTTGATCGTCGGCGCGATGAACACCGCGAGCTCGCGCGACAGGGTCATCATGCCGGCCATGAATCGCTGGCCGACGGTCGACAGGCCGTACGGCCCGGCCGGCTCGCCGTCGCGGGCGGCCATCAGCGGTGTCGACCCGTCGGCCGACCAGACGCTCATGTGGAGATGGCCGGATGAGCCGGTCCAGCTGTGGTCCGGCTTGGCCATGAACGTCAGGCCCCAGCCGTTGAGGTAGGCGATCTCCTTCGCGCCGTGCTTGAACAGGACACTCCGGTCGGCCGATTCGAGGACGTGGTCGTAGCGGATGTTGACCTCGTGCTGACCGGGGGCGGCCTCACCCTTGCTGAACTCGATCGGGATCCGCGCCGCCGTCATCTGGTTGCGCAGCAGCCGATGGAGCGGCTCGGCTTTCGTCGCCTGGAGCAGGTGGTAGTCCTCGTTGTAGTAGCCGAAGCGCTTCGGGATGCCCCAGCCGGTCTCCGACAGGTGCTCCCACGAGTCCTTGAGGACGTAGTACTCGAACTCCGAGCCGGCCTTGACGGTGATCCCGAGCGCGGTCGCTCGAGCGACCTGGCGCTTCAGGATGGTCCGCGGCGAGACCGGGATCTCGGCGTGCGTCTCCTCGTCGATCGTGTCGGCCAGCACGAGGGCCGTCTTCTCGAGCCACGGCAGGACGCGCAGCGAATCCCAGATCGGCGACGCGATCCAGTCGCCGTAGCCGGTCTCCCAGTTCATGAGCGCGAACCCGTCCGGCGTGTTCATCTCCATGTCCGTGCCGAGCAGGTACGTGCAGAAGTGCGCGCCGTGGTCGATGACGCCATTCAGGAACGCCTCGCCCTGGACGCGCTTGCCCACGAGGCGGCCCTGCATGTCGGTCAGCGCGACGACGATCGTGTCGATCCGGCCGTCGCGGACCATCGCCTCGAGCTCGGCCAGCCGGGGGTGCTTGTCGTGTTGTCCGCCGCTGCTCATCGGTTTCCTCGCTGTCGACGCTGAATCGGGAGGGCCGGCCGGCGGTGCCGGCCGGCCCTCCCGGGTGCCGTTCGATCAGGCCGGCTGGGTCAGCCGCCCATCTGCTCTGCTGCCTGCTCGAACTCGCGCTCGATCTCGCTCAGGTCGGCGTCCGTGCCCTGGCGCTTCGGCCCGGCGAAGCGGTCCTTCGCCCAGACGAAGTAGTAAACGAGCAGCAGGACGAGGAAGCCGACCACGGTCGCCAGCGCGGCCGGGTTCAGGGGGAACGGATACAGGAACAGCGGGCTGATGAGGATGATCCAGATGACCGACAGCCAGGCCATCGGCCGGCTCCAGCTGCCAAGGCTCCACACCCGCACACTCCGCCAGCCCTGGTCACCCCACAGGCCGAGCGCGATGACCAGGCCGTAGGCCCAGTACAGCAGCACCGTGCTCACGCCGGTCACGCCGGCGATGAGGAAGAACGGATCGCCGCCGTATAGCTTCGTGAGGATGTAGATGAGCGCGATGAGCAGCCAGCTGGCGACGCTGATCGCGATGACCGAGTTCGCCGGCGTCCGGTAGCGGTGGCTGACCTTCTTCAGCCAGGCGCTGCCGGGGACGCCGTCGTCGCGGCTGAAGGCGAACAGCATCCGGCCGGCGGAGGCGATCGAGGAAAAGCCGCAGAACGTCATCGCGACGGCGACGCCGGCCGACAGCAATCCACCGAGCTGGCCGAGGCCGGCGCCCAGGTTGACGCCGAGGATGTAGGCCACGCCGTAGCCGCCCGGGCTGTTGGCGAGGACGTCCGCCGGGTCGGTCATCTTCAGCGTCAGCGCGACGAGCACGATGTAGCCGGCGACCGCCGAGACGGCGACCGAGAGGAAGACGCCCCAGGCAGAGGCGACGCGCGCCGACACGGTCTCCTCGGCGACATGGGCCGAGGCGTCGTAGCCGGTATACGTCCACTGCGACTGGAGCAGGCTCAGGGCGAACGCTCCGGCCACCCCGAACGGCAGGATGGTCGCGATGGCCGAGCCGTCGGGCGCGGATCCCGCCGGGGCGACCGAGAACAGGAAGTCGAGGCCGTGCGTCGGCTGCGAGCCGAACGCGAACAGCAGGACCGCGATCGCGATGACGAACGCGATGTGCCAGTACACCGACAGGTCGTTCATGAACGCGACGATCCGGGTGCCGGCGACGTTGAACGCGATCTCGATGAGGATGAGCGCGCCGGTGATCCAGATCGCGTTCAGCAGGCCCAACGACTCGGCGTTCGGGTCGATGCCGAACACCGGGTTCAGCAGCGTGACGCCGAGGTAGTAGGCCGCCGAGTAGTTGATGCCGGCGACGATCGAGATCTGGCCGCCGAGGTTGAGCCAGGCGGTCCACCAGCCCCAATCCTTATTCCGCATCCGGCTCGCCCAGTAGTACAGGCCACCGGCGGTCGGGTATGCCGAGGCGATCTCAGACATCGTCGCCGCGATCATCAGCGTGAATACCGTGACGAGCGGCCAGCCGATGCCGACCGAGGCCGGTCCGCCGAGGGCCAGGCCGTAGTTGAACAGGATGATCGCGCCGGTCAGGATCGAGATGATCGAGAAGCTGATCGCGAAGTTGCTGAAGCCGCCCATCGAGCGGTACAGCTCCTGCGCGTAACCGAGTCCGTGCAGGTCCTTGACGTCCTGCGCGATGACAGCGTCGCGGCTTCGATCCATCGAGACCTCCCTCTTGCGATTCCGGACCCGGTCGACCGTGGCGACCAGGAGCCGACTTCCCCCCGGGCCGGCGTGGCGGGCTTGCGGACCGGGCAGGGCCGCCCGTTCGCGATGGCGCGACTATACGCGCGCGCGGAGGCGTCGGAAAGCCGATTCTGGACCGTCGCTCCGGCGTCAGAAGATGCGCGTGGTCCCGGCCGGGAACTCGAACTCGAAGGCGCCCGGTGGGATCGTGGCGTCCGGCTCGAGGACGACCGCCTCGGCGTGCCGGGTCACTTCGCCGCCGACACTCTCCACGAGGCGGCTGATGATCCCTTCGACGCGATCGA
>Ga0247727_10015846_pt1 | contig 12281 bp, 6 predicted proteins | sample WisWelCaveWW1625_FD_202498 | JGI IMG/M metagenome (GOLD analysis project Ga0247727, IMG submission 202498) | Biofilm microbial communities from Wishing Well Cave, Virginia, United States - WW16-25 | ecosystem: Environmental > Aquatic > Deep subsurface > Groundwater > Cave microbial mat | place... | reverse complement strand
GCCGGAAAATGCACGGTCTTCCCAAGCTGACAACTCATCTCGACTCCTTGCGGACACCGCAGCATCTCCCGCTCCCAGTCCACCACGAAAGCCGTTTTGGGAAAGAAGGCGCCAGCGCGCACCGGCCAGGCCTTGCAGAAAATCTCCAACTCCGCACTGCGCTCGCTGACCAGCGTGCTCGACAAGTAAGCCCGGTCAATGTGCAATTCTTTGAGTCTGATCTGCTGCGCCGTCAGGTCGCCCTTGATCCCTTCTGCCACGCGCGCCTCCGGGGCGTTGGCGGGTGTGAGGCCGACCGCCACCACCAATTCCGAGTCGAGGTCGCGCAGCACGTGGCGTTTGTAGCCGTCCACTCGCACGCTGCGGCTCTTACGTCCGTGGCGCATCTCGGCGTCTTCAATGCTGATGCGACGGTCTTTGGCCACGCCTTCGATCAGCGCCAGCTCTCCGGCCTCGGTGGTCGTCACATCCTGTGTTCGCACCTGCTGCGCCGCTGCCAGGCAGTCCGGCACGACCGATTCTTCCGCGACCAGTTCCGGATGGGCCGCCAGCCATTGCTCGACTCGCTCCAACGTCCCGATTACTTGCCGCAGGGCTCGCTCGCGCGAGCTCGGGTCATCCCAATCGAGGTCGAGCGCCGCCTTGAGACTCGACCCGGCGACCAACTCCGCCTCCGCTTCCTGAGCGATTGCCGCGAGCTCCCGCCCCTGCTCGCGCGCGATCACGCTCAGAGCCTTACGCAGAGCGTGCCCCAACAAATTATAGGTGTCTTCCACCCGCCCCGCGCCCCAGAGCGGCGAAGAGTCGAGCGCCGCGCGCAAATTCCGCGGCCCGAAAGCCTGGCTCGCCGCTGCGATCTCAATGGTCCGCTCCAGCAACCGCCGATCCATCTGATGTTCGATCAGCCGCGTGCGAAAGGCGACAAACGTGCCTTTGCTGAACGGTGGCGCTTCCGCCTCCAGACAATCGAGCGCCAATTGCCAGCGCCGATCCATCAGCGTCGCCTCGATCACCTCGTCGTCCGAGACGCCAGTGTAGGCTTGCAGGATCAGCGCCAGGGCCAGCAGCGCCGGCGCTACCGGCGGTTGTCCTTGCGGAGAATCTTGGTAGATGCCGGCCAACTCGACCTGAAACTCCGGCGTGAAGATTTGGTGGCGATGACGCCGCAAAAAGGTAAAGAGTTTGGCGCGCTTGATGCGCTTGAGAATCTTGTCTTCCGCCGCCGAAGTCTCAACTGGCGGCTGCCACGTGGATGGTCTCATAATCGGATCGCCTCCTGATGCAGATGTCGTTGATCCTGATTATGTTACCACCCTTGACCGAATACTTGACCGGTGCTCTAGGCGCAGTCCAGGGAGCGGTAGCGACTTGGTTCATAGGGGTAGTCCAGGGAGCGGTAGCGACCTGGTTGGTTTCGACATAAACAAAATGGAATCGAGCGAGTATTTCATCGCCGCCCCCCGGCGAAGAGCAGGCAGAAACCGCACGGTTGAGACATTGGCCGGGCCCGGCCTGCGATGCAGCGCGTTTCTGCTCGATTACATTTTGACGCTGCTGATACCCGCGGTGACGCTGGTGCTGGGTGTTTACATCAAACGGCGCTGGATGGCGCCGGTGGCCGCCACCGCGATTGTGACGGTTGGTTATCTTGCAACTGCCGCGTTGATCTTCATAAACTACATTTACTTTTACGTCCGGCACGGGCAGAGTTTCGGCAAACGTTTCATCGGGCTTCGGGTCGTGAGGACCGATGGCCAGCCGATTGATTACAAAACGGCAGTTTTGCGGCACATCGCTGGTTATCCGCTCTCTCTGTTCTTTTTCGGTCTGGGAATACTGTGGATGCTTTGGGATGGCAAAAAGCAGGGATGGCACGATAAACTGGCGAAGACCATTGTGGTCAGAGATTGAATCAACTCAAATCGAATTCATGCCCCGGCGCGGCAATCGCAATCCTTGATTGGATTGCTGCTGATTGGAAGACGATCCGGTAAAGGTCAGGCAGAGGCTGTCAAATACCTGGTAGCCTGGCCAGCCTGGCGGATTTTCCAGAGGGTAGAACTATGACAATGAATTATTGTGGGAGATGCGGATCGGCCAACGGAACGACCGCGCGTTTTTGCCGTCAATGCGGAGCTGAGCTGAGCAGTCAGACTGCTTTCTCTTCTTCATCGGCTCCGCTCAACGTTGAATTTTCTACGAAGGTAGTAATGAAAGAGCCGAAAAAAGAAACCAAGCCGACGCCCCCGGAAGTCAAACCACCGCCGGCCGCTGTGCGCAGTCAGGAGCCGTCCGCTTCCGGCCAGGCCGAGGGAGAAGATCAGGACCCTAAAGCGATCAGCGAATCGCTGCGCCGCATCCGCACCTCCGGCCCGTTGATCATCGAAGCGATCAAACAGAAGCAGGAGCGGATCAGCGAGATCATCGCGCAATCAATTGAAAGTGTGAGCGGAGGCAAAGGAGAGAACCGGCGCGAAGAGCCGAAGCCGCCGAAGCCGCCGGTTCAACCGAACAAGCAGGTAACCAAACAGGCGAATCCGAAGACGAAAAACCAGCCGTCTCCTCAAACCACCCCCAAGCCGAACGGTCAATCGGGCATGCAGGCCACGGCGCAGTCCATTGCGCAGACCGCGGCGAACACAGTCGCCGCCGCCGTCGCGGCCACGCAATCAGCTGCGCGCAAGACCAGCGGCGCATTCTCCGGTTCGACTGCGACGCGCTCGAACACGGGCGGATTGGCGAACACCGGACACTTGCCGCTCAATGGCCCTTCGACGGTTCTGGCGCAGGCTTCCGGCTTGAAACCCCAATCGGGTTTCGGTTCCAGGATGCGCGTCGTCCTGATTGCGCTCGCCGTTCTGCTCGCCGCCGGGACTTATTTCATGTTCCGCGACCGGTTGCTCACTCGAGCCTACGTCGCCAGTGACGAACGCAATCTGGTCAGCCCCGAGGATCAGAGCACGCAGTTTATCAGGCTCGGCGAGATGGAGCGGGATCGGGGAAATCATGAGGCGGCGATAGAACAATTTCAGCGCGGGGTGCAACTGGCGCCGAACAACCAGAACATCAGATTCCTGCTGGCCCAGACTTATCTCGGCGCCGGCCAGCCGGATGAAGCGTTGAACGCTTATCTGGAGCTGTTGCGGATCGCGCCCGAGCACCTCGAAGCCAGATTCCAGATCGCCGGGATTCATGGCCTCCGGGGCGACTGGAATGCGGCTTACAAGGAATATCAAAATATCATCGAGTTCGATCAGAACAGCCCCCAGGCGGCGGTCGCGCTCGAAGCGATTGAAAAGCGCCAGGCCGAGCAGGATTTGCAATTGGCATCCGCCCTCTCCCGCCGTTCGCGCGCGGCGCGCTCGAAAGCGCCCGTGCTTCCTGCCGCAAATCCGGGGCGCGCTCAGGTGGCGTTGCTGTCACAGCGGGTGGCGACGGCCACGGGCATCAAACCGCCCGCCGCCGTCAACCGGCTGGAAGAAAAGCCTGATCCGCGCGCGGTGGCTGACACGCACAAAAAGCTGGGCGTGCGTTATCTGAACGTGCGCGAGTTTCGCGCGGCGATCAACGAATTTCTGCAGGCGCTGAGTCTGACGCCGGGCGACAAAGACCTCTATTATTTCATCGGCTCGTCCTATCACGGCCTGGGGCAGTATGCGGATGCCTACGATTACTACCGGCGAGTTGATAACGGCCCGTATCTGGGACCCGCGCAATCCGGCACGAGACAGACCGAAAAGGCGGCGCGTGAAGCTTACAAACGCCGCGAGGCTCAGAGATTCGACTCGATGAAGAACGACACGAGAAACGAATCCGACGCCGATAAATCGAACAGACCAATTGTGAACACCTTCAAGGAATGAAACCCGAGAGCGGGAGAGGGGGCGAGCAGGCGAGCGGGCGAGCGGGAGAAAAGATCATCGCATAGTTTTTTTCTCCCACTCTCCCACTCTCCCACTCTCCCACTCTCCCACTCTCCCTCTTCTACCTCCCCTATGCCACGTTTGATTGTCAGAGCAACTCCCGCGCACGGTGATTCCGTCGTTGAGCTGAACCGTCCACGAATAACGATTGGCCGCTCCGCCCGCAATGACCTTTGCGTCGAAGACCCTTTCGCTTCGCGGCTGCACGCCGAGGTGCGCAAACGCGGCGACGCTTTCTGGCTGAGCGATCTGGGCAGCGCCAACGGAACGATGATCAACGGAATGAGGCTGACCGCTCCGGTGCAACTGCGTGAGCGCGACCTGGTGCGCATCGGCGAGACCGAGATCGAATATACGGAACGCGCCGACACTGCGCCGGCGCGCGGGCGCACGAGCATCCTCTTCTCCGATTCCAGCTTTTCGCCGGCGCCCGAAGCGACGATTATCGCGGGAGCGCGCAACTCGGCCGCCAATCTGCTTTCGTCGTTGGAGATCTCGCAGAAAACCCAGATCAGTCCCATTCCCATCGTTACCGGACAGAATCAGCTCGCGCCCAAGTTACAGGAAGACGCTCTGGCCGTCATCAGCCGCGTCAGCTTAACGCTGCTCTCGCCGCTTTCGCTCGACGAGACTTTGCAACAAGTGCTCGAATGCGTCTTCGAGGTCGTCTCGGCGGATCGCGGTTACGTGATGTTGCTCGAGACGCCGGAAGATGATCCGGCGGGCGCCCCGGAGCTGGTCTGCAAGGCGATGAAGCTGCGCACGCCGGCCGCCGACGGCGCTTCGACGGAGGTCGAGATCAGCCGGTCAATTTCCGAGCAGGTGTTGAAACAGGGCGCGTCGGTGCTGACTTCCGATGCGCAACAAGACCCGCGTTTTCAGGAACGCCAATCAATCGTGCTGGGCGGGCTTCGTTCGGTGATGGCCGTGCCGCTGGCGGTCGAAGGCCGCATTTCGGGCATGATTCACGTTGACAATCCGTTCCAGATCAATCGCTTCACCGAGCGCGACCTGCAACTGCTGACCTTGATCGCCGGCGTCGCGGCCATCCGCATCGAAAACGTCCGCCTGCTGGAAGGGCAACAGGAGCAGAAACGGATGGAGAACGAGCTGGCCGTCGCCAGCGAAATTCAATTGCGATTGCATCCCGAAACGCCGCCCTCGATTCCCGGTTACGATCTGATGGGCTACAGCTTCCCTTGTTATGAAGTCGGCGGCGACTACTACGACTTCATCGAAAAAAGCGACGGGCGTCACGTGATTGCGCTCGGCGACGTTTCGGGGAAGGGAACTGGCGCGGCTCTGTTGATGTCGTCAATTCACGCCGCCGTGCGCGCGCACACCCGGACGCGGCTTTCGGCCAGCGAGATCGTCAGCGAGATCAACCAGTACATTTACGACAACACGCCGGCCAATCGTTACGTCACGCTCTTTTACAGCGAGCTTGATCCGCACTCGCATCAGTTGACTTACATCAACGGCGGGCACAATTCGCCGCTGCTCGTGCGGGCCACGGGCGAAGTCACGCGCCTCGACATCGGCGGTTTTCCCGTCGGCATCACGCCGTTCGGCGATTACCGCGAAGGCTGGGTGGAGATTGAGCCGGGCGATGCGCTGGTCATCTATTCCGACGGCGTGACCGAAAGCTTGAACGAAGCAGGCGAGGAATTCGACGAACCCCGTTTGATCGAGGTCGTCCAGAAGAATCGCGGGCGCACGGCGGCCGGCCTGCGCGACCGGATTGACGAAGCCCTGACGAAATTCGTCGGCAAGGCGGATTCGGTTGACGACCTCACGATTGTGATTTTGAAACGAAAGAGCGGGGAAGATTGACGGGGAGACAGGGAGACGGGGCGACGGGGCGAAAGAGAAGAGAGTCCCCCGTCCCCCCGTCCGCCCGTCACAACGATGATTGCACTCACCCAGATCATTTTGGTGCCGTTACTGTCGCTGCTGCCGTGTGTGCTGTGGCTCTGGTATTTTTCCAGCCGCAGCCGGTACAAGCGTCCGGCGTTGCGAGTGCTGGGGGTGACTTTTCTGTTCGGAGCGGTGGCGACTATTGCGGCCTTCATTCTGAACCTTTTCGGCCAAACGTTTTTCATCAGCCTTTTCGGAGACAATCAGTTTTCACATATCCTGGTGCTCTTCTTCGTCGTCGGGCCGGTTGAAGAGCTGCTCAAGCTGCTGGTCGTTTATCTTTACGCCTATCGCCAGCAGGAGTTTGACGAGCCGCTCGACGGAGTGGTTTACAGCGCAACCGCGGCGCTCGGGTTTGCGGCGATCGAGAACGTCGTCTATCTGGCGAAGAATGCCCCGATGCTCGTGCTGCTCAGAGGGCCGCTGTCGAATCCCGGGCACGCGTTGTTTTCGGCCCTGTGGGGATTGAGCCTGAGCAAGGCGAAAGCCGCGCCGAACCTGGCCGGCAAACGTTTCCCGATCATTGCGCGCGGATGGCTTTATGCTTCGTTGCTCCATTCGCTGTTCGACATCTTGCTGGTCGCCGCCGCCTGGACCAAGAACATCATCTTCTTCGTCGTGCTGCTGGCGGTGATGGCCTGGCTGTTTTTCTGGGTGCGCTCGCGCATCAAATATCACAGCGAGACATCGCCGCACCGCGAAGGCACGCTGTTGATGCCGTATCGCCGTTACTGCCAGCAATGCGGCGCCAAAGGGGCGGCCGGAATGCCCTGCCCGAAATGCGGCGCGTTCATTCCCGAACCCGATGAATTGGAGCTTTGCCCCGTCTGTTCGACTCTCCAACGCCCCGGCGCGAAGTTCTGCTCGCGCTGCGGCGCGAACATCAAACTGCCGGCCAAAGAGAACCTCGACACCCGCCCGCATTTCGTTTCGATCTCGCCGTCGGGAGAAGAGCGCATCGCCTACATCCTCAACGACTCTGAAATCTTTGTGGGACGCACGCTCAACAACGCCTTCGTCATCGAGCATCCTTCGGTCTCGAAGCGCCACGCCCGGTTGGTGGCTGAAGACGATGTCTATGCGCTCTACGACCTGGACAGCAGCAACGGCACCTTCGTCAACGGCAAACGCATCAGCGGGACCAAGCTGAGGGACGGTTGCGAAGTGCGATTTGGACGCGCGCATTTCGTCTACCGCGCGCAGATGAGCTTATCTACCGAAGATGCTGAAAATGGACGGGCTTTGCGCGATTCTTGAAATTGCCAGTACATCCTCTCCCGGGGCCAGCATCGCAGTCATCTGTCTTGGGTTCTTGATCTGCTGACTCGTCATCCAGGCGTCGGCCATCGCAATGAGCGCGCGTCCTTGATCGCCACCAATGAGTTCACCACGGCGGCGGCGGGACGCGGCCCCGTAAAGGGCCATGCCGGCAGCTTCAAAGCCCAGTTCCGCTGAAGATAGCTCCGCCACAGCCTTTTCGACATTCCCTTCGATGGCGGCAATTCCGGCGCGGATGAGCTTGGCCAGCGGGTCGCCCCAAGGCATGCTCTCGCCCTCAATCCGCTTGGCGTCACGCTGGGCCGATTTCAGGAGCCGGGTACGCTCCGTAACCTTCAGACCATCTTCCGCAGCCACCGCGAGCGCGCATTGAGCGCGGTGGTGCAAGGATTCGATCAAGATGTACTGAACACGGAGGAGGAGCGATCTGCTGATGGCGCGCCACCGCCTGGTGATCAGCTCCCAAGCTTCCCTGCCGCGCCCGGAATAGAGGCATATTTCCACTTCCGCTATCAATCCCCACCAGTGCTGGAGGTAGAACTTCGTGGGCGGCCATTGCGTGAGGGCTTGGCGGACTTCCTGCAGGGCCTGCTCAGGATCATCGGCTGCCAGCAGCCCGGCATGCGAGATGCGGATGCGAAGATCGGTCGCTTCATAACGGTCGCCGCGCTCGTCAGCGTTTTTAAGCAGGTTCGGCAGCCGGCGCCCAAGCTCATCCAATTCTCCCAGGAAGAACAACGAGACGCACCACATCAGCCGGGCGGTGGCCAGCTCCCAGGCGACGCCGGTGCACTTCTCCCGCAAAATCCCTTCAGCGCGCTCAAGCGATTCCCTGGAATCGCGCCAGCGGCCTTCCAGAAAAGCCGCCACCCCGGCGACCAATGTCGTGAGTCCGATGGCGTGCGGGTGGTTGACGTGTTGCGCGAGCGACTGGACCGTCCGGAGAACCTTCCGGGTGTATTCCCGGCTGTGTCCCCCGGCGAGGGCGTAATATCCCACCTCGATGGCCAGAGCGCGCGCGATCCGGTATCTCTCCCCGGATTGCAACGCTAAAAGCAGGTGGCGCGCCTGATACTCAGCCCCACGAATTGTGTCAACCATGCTCAGCCCGCGCGTGACCGACCAACAGGTGTCAATCCTGATGAGTTCTTCGGGGGGAATCTGCGTCTCCTCGCGCGTCCGAAAATTCAGCCCCCGGAGTCTGATCCGGGCGCGAAGAGAAAGGAGCGAGAGCAGGGCGCGCCGCGCCGTCGGGGTTAACTTCATGCCCACTGAGTTCAAAACGTCAGCGATGACAGACAAACCTTCCTCCATGTGACCGCTGATCAATAACTGCTCGGCGGCGCGCCGCTGCAACTCCACGGCTTCGGCGGCGGCGGCGCCGTCTGCGGCAGCCAGGTAAGCTTTACTCGCTTCGGCTCCGCGCCCGGCATTCGCCAAAGCACGCCCCAGATTTGCAAGGAGAGGGCGCGCCTCCGGCGGCGGCAAGGGGCGGAGTTCAAGGGCGAGCCGATAGAGCCGGGCTGCGCGGTCAAAGGCTAATGCTTCGGAAGCCTGGTTCGCAGCGATGACCGAATAAGCCGCGGCCTTTTCGTACTCTTCAGCGCCCCGGAAATGTATGGCCACAGCCTCCGGGTCGGATCGTTCCGCAGCCTCCAGGGCCACGGCCAGATGGTGATGATGTGTTTTCAGAGTTTCCGGGGGAATACCGGCGACAACCATCTCCCTGATCCGGTCGTGATATGCCTCGATCTCATCCTTTTCATCCGTTTCCCTGCTCCGGATCATATGGCCTGAGCGAAGGAATGTCATCGCGGCCTGTTCTCCGGCGACGAGGTCAGAGGCCCGCTTGGCGACCTCTATCCCGATTGGTTGACCGGCGACGGCGACCACTTCCAACAAGCGGCGCGCCCCTTCAGGCAAGCCTGAAATTCTGGCCCGGATCACACTATCCAGCCTGAGTTCGCCCGTGGGCGGATGACCCTCCTGCCGCTTGAGTGTCTGCTCTACCGGCTTCTGTCCGGCGCTCAATTTTGAATACCGCACCAACTCGTCAATGAAGAAAGGGTTGCCTCCTGACTCCTGGGCGATTGCTTCAGCGTGAGAAACCTTGGCCTGGCCATTACGGTTTAGCAGCGCGAAGGCCAGGTCTCGCGCTTCGGCAGGGTCGAGGCGATCAAGCACGAGGTCAGTAATCTGAAAGGGCGGCTCCGCCGCGGCCCTGACGGACAGGATTTTCTTCAGAAATGGACTGGTCTCGGCTTCTTCGCTGCGGTAGCAGGCAATCAGCAGCAAGGGAGGAGTCGGCGGATACAACAGCTCGGTCAGGAGAGCCGCGCTATCCGCGTCTCCCCATTGCAGGTCGTCAATGAAAAGGACGAGCGGCTTTCGTAAGGCCAAACGATCCAGCAGTTCCCTCAATGCCGCAAAGGCGCGCTTCCTGCGCTCGTGCGAGTTGGGAATATCAATCTCGTCGCGCCGCGCCGCCGCCATAACCTCTACCCAGCTCAGCACCGGGAACATTCGGGTCAATGCCAGGATACCTGCCGGGATCAACGCTTCCGCTTCACGGATGGGCAGGCTTTTTAGATATTGGCTCAAATCGTCCACGATACTGTCAAAGCCTTTGTAAGGAACCGACTCCTGTTCGTAGCATCGGCCCTGGAGCGCCACGACTTCTTCGCGCCGCCGTAATTCTTCGAGGAAACGGCGGGCCAGAGCGCTCTTTCCCATCCCTGAACCGCCCAGCAGGCAGACTACGGCCGCTCGCCCTTCTTTCACGGACTGGAATGCTTCTGCGAGCGCTTTCAGGTGGCGATCACGTCCCACAAATGGCGCTGCCTGCGCAGTAGACGCCCGCGCCGGAAGCGCGCCTGAATTGGATGCGCGATCGCATCCGAGCCGGCTGAGCACTTCGCGCCCCGAGGGCCGGTCACGCGGATTTCGGCGGAGAAGACTCAGGCACAGATCGTCGAGGTCTTGAGGAACGGCTGGCGCCAGGGCTGATGGCGCAGGGGGATCGGAGTTCTGCTTGTCCAGTGACATTTGATGGAACGGGCCGGAAAAAGGCGGGTGCTTGGTGAGCGCCTCATAGAGCATCATCCCCAGACTGTACCAGTCGCTGGCTTCCGACACCGGCGCCCCGGCCATCTGCTCCGGCGCCATATAGGCGGGTGTGCCAATGATTTGCCGCTCTCTGTCCGGCCTCAGCAACTGCGGGTCGAGATCGGTGACCAGTCCGAAGTCCAATAACACAACCCGCCCCTCGCTGGTCACTAACACGTTGGAAGGCTTCACGTCGCAGTGGAGTTTTCCCGCCTCGTGGAGCGCGTACAACCCTTCGGCCAGTTGTCTCAGCGCGCCCCGCAGCCGATCCGATTCTGGCTGAGTCGAGGCAGCAGCATCTCGATTATCTCTGCCAACGTCCCACACATACTCCAGGAAGTCTGTCCCGTTGACCAACTCCATCGTGAAGAACCATTGCTCGCCATCCGAAAGCAGTTCGTAAAGCGAGACCAGGTTCTGGTGCGTGATGCCTGCTAACTCACGAAACTCTCGCTTGAAGCGGTAGAGGGACGCCGAGTCAACCTGGCGCAAGGTTTTAAGCGCGACGACGGTTTTCCGCTCCCGGTCGTAAGCTTGATAGACAACTCCGAAGCCGCCTTTACCCAACCGGCGTTGAATCAGAAACTGTTCCGTCCCCTTGAAATCTTCCTCGGCGGGTGTGATGAGCCTGGCCGCCAGCTCCAGCGCGGGCGACTCGATGAAGCCGGCGGCGGAATCATCGTGTTTGAGCAGGGCGATGACTTGGCGGCGCATCCTCTCATCGCCCGCGCAGGCTTCGTCGAGAAACGCTGCGCGCCGGTCCGGCTCGTGTTCGAGCGCCGCGTGATAAAGTCCTTCAATTTGCGCCCAACGTTCAGGCTTCATCCAAACTCTCTCCGCTCAGCTTGAGCAGCAACCAGGATTTGGCCAGCCGCCAATCACGTCTGACCGTTCCCAGCGAAACCTTGAGCGCCTCGGCAGTCTCGTCTTCAGTCAGTCCGCCGAAGAAGCGCAACTCGACCACTCTGGCCTTGCGTTCGTCAACTTCAGCGAGCGCGCTGAGCGCCTCGTCGAGCGCGACCAAATCTTCATCGCGCGGCTGGCCGATGACCAGCGCCTCATCCAGTGAAACCTGCTGAGCGCCGCCGCCGCGTTTCTGATAGCCACGCGAGCGGGCGAAATCCACCAGGATCTGCCGCATCAGCCGCGACGCGACAGCGAAAAAGTGCGTGCGGTTTTCCAATCGCATTTGCCCGGCGTCAATCAGCCGCAGGTAGGCCTCGTTGATGAGCGCGGTGGTTTGCAGCGTGTGGCCATCGCGCTCGCGGCGCATGTGGCCCTGCGCCAGCCGGCGCAACTCGGCGTAAACTAATGGCACAAGGCGGTCGAGCGCCTCCTGGTCGCCCTCGCTCCAGGCCAGCAGTAGTCTCGTGACCTCGTGTGATTCCGGTGTCGACATAAAAGCTGTTGGGTTTGATCAGAAAGTTGGCAGCCGCCATTGTAGCCTTGCCACAAGCCGTCGGGCTAGCTGTAGCGGTAAGCCAAAAAAATCTTTCGTCGACGTTAATGGGTTTCATTGTGGTTCCCGCATGAGGGGGTGAGGGGCGAGATCGCTTCACCCCGATCAAAGTTTTTTTGCGCCTCGGCGCGCCGCAAAGCCGGCCTGCCGGAGAACGCAACGATCAACGTTCAAACGCCAATGGGAGATAAGTTATGAACTCAGCGAAACATTGTTTAGCAATCTTAGTTTGCTTGTTGTTGTGCCTGCCGCCAGTCGTCGCGCAAGACCCGCAAGCGGCGGCCAGGGCCGGGAAGGATGTAACGATCATCATCGAGCAGCAGCAGGTGCGCTTCACGGCGCAGCAGGCCGTCGAGCAGATGCGACTGCAAGTTTTCAATCAGTCGGGCGAATTGGTTTTCGACAGCAGCCTGGTCTCCGCAGCCGAAATCAACTGGCCGTTTCAGAACGCCAATGGCTCCGCAATCAAGAGCGGACTGTATGCCTACACGCTCTCGATCAAAGAAGCCGGCGTGGAAACAGCGCGAGTGCGACGCGGCCATTTCATCGTGGATCGCGCTCAAGACCGCGACGGCGCCACTGACAAACTCTGGGTGACG
>Ga0247727_10015845_pt1 | contig 12281 bp, 11 predicted proteins | sample WisWelCaveWW1625_FD_202498 | JGI IMG/M metagenome (GOLD analysis project Ga0247727, IMG submission 202498) | Biofilm microbial communities from Wishing Well Cave, Virginia, United States - WW16-25 | ecosystem: Environmental > Aquatic > Deep subsurface > Groundwater > Cave microbial mat | place... | reverse complement strand
ATTGCGCGGTTCATTCGCTCAAGGATTTGCCTGTTGAAAATCCGGCTGGTCTCACAGTTGGCTGTACTCCCGTTCGTGCTGAGATACGTGACGTTTTGATTTCCAAAAGCGGATTCACTCTGGCTACGCTACCGCAAAACGCAGTCGTTGGAACTTCCAGTTTACGACGTGCGGCGCAGTTGCTTGCAGTTCGTCCTGATTTGAGAACCGAATCCCTGCGCGGTAACGTAGATACGCGTTTGCGAAAAGCGCTGGATGGTCAATACGACGCCATCATCTTGGCAGGCGCTGGATTAATTCGTTTGGGTCTGGATGAACATGTGACGGAGTGGTTGTCGTTGGATGTGATGCTCCCCGCTCCTGGACAAGGCGCACTGGCAATTCAATGCCGCGCCGATGATCAGACTACCCTCAGCCTGCTCGCCGCGCTCGAAGATGAATCCACGCGGAAAGTGGTTACTGCCGAACGCGCCTTCCTGAGCGGACTCGGCGGCGGATGTTCAGTGCCCGTGGCGGCGTATGCGACATCAAAACAAACGATTACATTGACAGGTTTGGTCGCTTCACCTGATGGCAAACAAATGATCAAGGTCACTGGTGAAGGTAATGATTCAATTCAACTCGGCAGAGAACTTGCCCAGAATGCGATCGCACAAGGCGCAAGCGAAATGCTTGCATTGGGTCCAGTCAAATGAGACGCATTCTTGTCACTCGTCCGCGTGCGCAGGCAGATTCATTTGTTGAAGGATTAAGAGTTGCTGGGTTTGAGCCAATTTATTTTCCCGTTATAGAAATACGATCAATTGAAGATAATTCCGAACTCAATCAAGCGCTGGTACAAATCAATAAATATGATTGGGTCGTGTTTACGTCGGTTAATGGAGTAGAAGTTGTTTTCGACAGGTTAGAAAAATATTCATCACTACCGCCTGTCGCCGCCATCGGACCGAAAACTGCCGAAGCCTTGAAAGCGCGCGGCGTTACACCTGATTTTGTCCCTGAAGAATATGTCGCCGAAGCAATCCTGCCTGGTCTGGGGGACTTACATGGAAAGTGGGTCTTGCTTCCTCGCGCGGAGATTGCCCGCAAAGCATTACCTGAAGCGATAGTTAAAGCGGGCGGCATGGCACATGAAATTGCAGTTTATAAAACCTTGCCCACACAACCTGACGCTGAAGGTCTTGCCGCGTTAAAAGCAGGTGTGGATGTGGTTACGTTAACAAGCCCATCCACTGTGCAAAATTTTGTTGCCATTGCTAAACAAAACGGACTCGACCCATTGAACCTGCCGAACAATCCGCTGTTTGCCTGTATCGGTCCAATTACGGAACAAGCCGCAAGGGAAGAAGGATTGATCAATCTTGTGGTTGCAAAAGAATATACAAGTGACGGGCTGATTCAAATCATAGGTAATTTAGTAAGTTAGTTGGAGGTATTATGACTGTACTTGATCTTGAAACTAAAAATCGTCTATCGTCCATTGTCCAACGTCCAAGGCGATTGCGCGCCACACCTGCGTTACGGGCGATGGTGCGCGAGACCGAACTCAACGCGCGCGATTTTATTTATCCGCTGTTCGTGCGGCATGGCTCGGGTCGAAACGAAATCCGCTCGATGCCTGGCGTGTATCAATTATCAGTGGATGAAGCGGTTCGTGAAGCGGAATCAGCCGCAAACTCAGGGGTGAACGCTGTGATCCTGTTTGGAATCCCCAAAGAGAAGGATCCAATTGGGCTTGAAAACTTTGCGAAGGATGGAATTGTCCAGCAGGCGATTCGCGCGATCAAGAAAGAAATTCCTGAGATGGTTGTGGTGACGGATGTGTGTCTGTGTGAATACACGGATCATGGGCATTGCGGGGTTTTGAATACAGGTGAGCATTATCACTCATCGTTACCTGAAGGTTATGTACTCAATGACGAGACATTGGATGTGTTAGCGAAAGCCGCGATCTCACATGCCGAATGTGGTGCGGACATTGTCGCGCCAAGCGGTATGATGGATGGAATGGTCGCGGCAATTCGCGCGGCGCTGGATGTTTCGGGTTATGAAAATCTTCCCATCTTATCTTACGCGGTGAAATATGCTTCGTCATTTTATGGGCCATTCCGCGAAGCCGCAGAGGGCGCGCCGAAGTTTGGCGATAGAAAATCACATCAAATGGATCCTGCCAATGTGCACGAGGCTTTGCGTGAAGCCGCGCTGGATGTGGACGAAGGCACGGACATGTTGATGGTTAAGCCTTCGCTGGCATATCTCGATGTGATCCGCGTGGTGAAGGATGCGTTCCCCGAATTGCCGATGGCGGCGTACAACGTCAGCGGCGAGTATGCGATGATCAAAGCCGCCGTGGCAAACGGCTGGTTGGACGAGGTAAAAGTTACGCTTGAAACGTTGACTTCGATCAAGCGCGCAGGGGCAGACGTTATCATCACGTATCATGCCAAAGACGCCGCCAATTGGTTGAAATAATAATTGACTGGAGGAAAGATGACAGCAGAAGAAGTTTCACAGCGCACGCTCAATCACTATGCCCTGATCGCCTTCAAGGAGGCTTACTGGTCTTTGAGTGTGGGCGAGCGAGAAGACTTCCACAAGAACTGGTTGACCGCGTTACGCGCCTCCGCGCAAAAGGTGGACATATTTCAGGGGACAGAGAACGATGTGGACATGGTTGTCTGGTCTGCTCTTGCAGTAAACGATACAAAAGACCCTGCCGCGTTCTTCGAGAAGTTCACAAAAGCAATGACACCTTATCGTCATTTGGTCGAACAGCAGGATTCACTTTGGGGATTCACGCGTCCGTCGCAATATTCGAAGGCACGTTCCAGGCAAGAGATTGATCCATTCTCCGACGAGCGTAAGCCTTACCTGATTATTTATCCATTTTCAAAAACAACAGAATGGTATTTGATGAGCCGTGAAGCGCGTCAGGGAATCATGAACGAACATATTCGCATTGGCAAACAGTACGAGGATATTAGTCAACTGCTTCTTTATTCCTTTGGTTTGCAAAACCAGGAATTTGTCGTTGTTTATGAAACCGATGACTTGACCCGTTTCTCTGATCTGGTCAATGAACTGCGCGACACGGAAGCGCGCCGCTATACATTGCGCGACACGCCATTACACACAGCAATATATCACCCTGCAGAGGAGACTCTTGCCTTGTGGAAATGAACAGCCGTTTTTTACAAGCCTGCCAACGTCAGCCAGTGGACGCTACTCCCGTCTGGTTTATGCGTCAGGCGGGACGTTACATGCCCGAATACCGTGCCATCCGCGAGAAATACACGTTGATCGAAATTTGCCAGCATCCCGAACTTGCGGCAGAGGTCACAATGCAACCTATCCGTGCTTTGGGTGTGGACGCCGCCATCCTTTTTGCGGATATCCTCCTGCCAGTCATTCCGCTCGGCTTGGACTTGGAATTCGCCAAAGGTGAGGGACCCATTATTAGGTCACCAGTTCGGACGCTGGATGATGTTCGGGCGATGAAACCTTTCGACGCTGAATCAGATCTCGGCTACGTAATGGACGCGATCCGAATCTTGCACGGGACTTTGGGCGGCGTCCCTTTAATCGGCTTCTGTGGCGCACCGTTCACGGTCGCGTCCTACATCATCGAAGGCAGCTCGTCACGCGAGTTTCTAAAAACAAAGACGATGATGTATTCTGCACCTGAAGTGTTCCATGCGTTGATGGAAAAACTCTCCGCCGTTCTCAGCGATTATCTCGTGGCACAAATCCACGCGGGCGCGCAAGTTGTGCAGGTCTTTGACTCATGGGTCGGCGCGCTCAGTCCAGCAGATTATGAGACCTTTGTTTTGCCTTATTCGCAGAAGGTACTCAAATCTGCCGAAGCGACAAATATACCTGTCATCCATTTTGGTACGAATACTACAACGTTGTTGCAGCTGATGAAGCGCGCAGGCGGTTCGGTACTTGGTCTTGATTGGCGGCTCCCGCTTGATGATGGCTGGAAACTTATCGGTCATGATCGCGCAGTGCAAGGCAATCTCGATCCTGCTACATTGTTTGCTCCGCTCCCTGAAATCAAAGCGCGTGTCCACGATATTTTGCGCCGTGCGGATGGCCGCCCAGGTCACATCTTCAATCTTGGTCACGGCATTTTACAAAATACACCAGTCGATAACGTCAAAGCCGTTGTTGATATGGTGCATGAATACAGCGCGGTGGGAATAGAAAACCCATGATCGGTGTATTGGTAATGGCATACGGCGGTCCCAATAGCCTTGATGAGGTCGAACCATATCTGATGGATGTGCGCGGTCATCGCCCCACCGCGCCCGAGATCATTCACGAAGTGCGAGAACGCTATCGCGAGATCGGCGGGCGCTCACCTATTTTTGTGCAAACGCAAGCTCAAGCGACCGCTCTCGAAACGGCCTTGAATACTTCTGATAACAATTTCAAAGTCTTCGTGGGCATGCGCCACTGGCATCCGTACATCAAGGATGTGTTAGCACAAATGCACAGTCAGGACATTAAACGGGCTGTGGGGTTGGTCATGGCGCCGCAGTATTCGCGCATGAGCATTGAAGCCTATTTCAAGAAAATCGAGCAAGCCGAATCACCCATCGAAATAGCGCCCATCAATAGTTGGCATCTGCTTCCTGGTTATTTGGACGCACTCGTCAGCCGCGTGCGCGCAGCATTGGAACGCTTCCCCGCTGATGTTCGTTCGCAAGTCCCTGTGATTTTCAGCGCTCACAGTTTGCCTGAACGAATTCTGGAATGGAACGATCCTTATCCCGATCAACTGCGTGCCACTGTTGACGCGGTTATTCTACGCCTGGGCAACCAGCCGCATGAGTTTGCTTTCCAATCTGCAGCGATTTCAAATGAGCCTTGGCTTGGACCAGATGTCTCAGTGTTGATTAAACGCTTCGCTGAGCAAGGTCAGAAAAACATTATCAGTTGCCCAATTGGTTTCGTCTGTGAGCATGTCGAAGTACTGTACGACATCGACATTGTTTATCAGAAACTGGCGAAATCCCTTGGCGTGCGCTTGGAGCGAATCGAAATGGTTCATACTGCACCACAGATGATAGCAGGACTGGCTGACCTTATCCGCAAGACTGCAAAGGAAGCAAACTGGTTATGACTCATATCGTCATCGTCGGCGGCGGCATCGCGGGACTCTCCGCCGCGTATTATGCAAAAAAGAAAACCCCTTACGCAAATCTTACCGTCATCGAATCCGATTCGCGCTGGGGCGGAATGATCACCACAGACCGCGTCGCCTTCGACAATGGGCAGTTCATCATTGAAGGCGGTCCCGATACTTTCCTCGCCACAAAACCCTGGGGCGTGGCGCTTTGCAAAGAACTCGGTCTCGGCGAGCGATTGCATGGCACGAATCCTAATCAGAAAAATACATACATCCTTCATCGAAACAAACTCGAGCCTTTGCCCGATGGTCTCGCCATGATGATTCCCACCAACGTGCAGGCGATACTCAAATCCCATCTCGTCTCATGGTTTGGCAAAGCGCGCATGGGACTTGATTTCATTCAACCTTCAAAAAACATAAACGGTGATGAATCTCTCGGCATGTTTGTCAGTCGCCGTCTTGGGCGCGAAGCGTACGAAAATCTCATTGAGCCACTGATGTCTGGAATCTACGCGGGTGATGGTGATCAACTTTCACTTACATCCACCTTCCCCTATCTGCGAGATCTTGAAATCAAATATGGTTCCCTCGCGCGCGGCGCAATTCAAATGCGTAAACAATCAAATGGCAAATCTGTTCAAGGTTCGCGCTCCGCATTTCTTACACCAACAACAGGTCTTGCTGAAATTGTTGAAGCGATCATTTCTTTTCTTGAAACCAACAGTGCAACACTTCGTCTCAATACTCGCGCCTCTCGAATATCGAATATCAATTCTCGTTATTCTGTGGAATTGGAATCTGGTGAGGTGCTTCAAGCGGACTCCGTCATCTTAGCTGCTCCCGCGTTTATCAGTGGGACTCTGCTTGCTTCATTCGACCCGACGCTTGCTTATGACTTAAAAAGCATTCCCTACGCCTCAACTGCCACCGTATCCCTCGCCTACCGACAGAATGACCTGCCCCGCGAGTTGGATGGTTATGGCTACGTCATCCCGCGCCGCGAAGGACGTAAAGCCCTCGCCTGCACCTGGACCTCCACCAAATTCCCGCATCGCGCTCCCGATGGTTATGCTCTTATTCGCGTGTTCGTTGGCAGAGCGGGACAAGAAATCCCATGGAATGAAAATGATCTGCTTGCATTGGCAACGAAAGAGTTGAAACTAACCTTGGGTATCACTGCTGAACCTTTATTGCATCGGGTCTTTATGTGGGAAAACGCCATGCCGCAATACAACCTTGGTCACCCCGAAATACTCAATCGCATTGATGCCGCGCTCGAAAAACACCCTGGGCTTGCATTGGCAGGCAATGGCTATCGCGGTATCGGCATCCCTGATTGTATTCATTCAGGTGAACTTGCTGTAAATAAAATACTGGAGAATAGACAAGTAGAGGATAGTTCTGTTACTGCGCATACAACCCTCTAATCTCCATTCTCTATTCTCAAGGTCGTTATGAACATCAACAAATCAATCACCCTCTTTCAAGATGCACAAAAATTATTCCCTGGTGGTGTGAACTCGCCCGTGCGCGCCTTCCGCGCTGTGGGTGGACAGCCACTCTTCATAGATCACGGTGAAGGTGCCTATCTTTATGATGTGGATGGAAACCGTTATATTGATTACGTCCTTTCGTGGGGACCGCTTATCACTGGCCATGCTCATCCAAAAGTTGTGGAAGCGATTCAACGGGCGGCAGTGAATGGGACATCCTACGGCGCACCAAGTCCACTTGAACTTGAACTCGCAAAAAGCATTATGGATTTCATGCCCAATATCGAGATGATCCGTTTCGTCAACTCAGGGACAGAAGCGACGATGTCCGCTTTGAGATTGGCACGCGCCTACACCAGGCGCGATAAGATCATCAAGTTCGAAGGCTGTTATCACGGTCATGCGGATCTGTTATTGGTACAGGCAGGTTCTGGTGTGGCAACACTTGGCTTGCCAGATTCGCCTGGCGTGCCAGCGGACACAGTAAAAGATACACTGGTTGCTATTTATAACGACCTTGACTCAGTGGAAGCATTATTCAAGAAATTTCCTGATCAGATCGCCGCGATCATTGTTGAACCCGTAGCAGGGAATATGGGCGTCGTTCCTCCAATTTCAGGATTCCTTGAAGGCCTGCGAAAAATTACAACCGCACATGGCGCACTGCTCATTTTCGATGAAGTGATGACGGGGTTCCGTGTCCATCTCGGCGGCGCGCAGACACTCTACAACATGAAGCCCGATTTGACGACTCTTGGTAAAGTCATTGGCGGCGGACTACCTGTCGGTGCGTATGGCGGCAAACGCGAGATCATGCAGATGGTTGCACCAGCAGGTCCCATGTATCAAGCGGGAACATTGTCGGGCAACCCACTTGCCATGAGCGCGGGCATCGCTACACTGAGTCTACTAAAGGGAGAGAAATGCTGGGAGAAACTGGAGCAAGCCGCGGGTCGGTTGGAGGCAGGCATTTCATCTGTTGCGAAAAAAGCAGGCGTCCCAATCCGTCAGACGCGGGTCGGCGCAATGTTCACAACTTTCTTTTCTGAAACTGAACCGCGTGATTGGTCAACGGTCAAAGTTGCGGATAAAGAACGTTTTGCAAAATTTTTTCAAAAGGTATTGGAGAATGGTGTATATTTCGCGCCCTCGCAGTTCGAAGCGGGGTTCGTTTCCACCTTGCATAGTGATGAAATCATTGACGCCACAATCAATGCCGTTGACAAGGCCTTGAAGGCGTTATAGGTGTTTGATGTTTTATAGAGGGATGCTATCAGCCATCTCATGATTGCCGGTTTTCATATTACGGCACGCCCACAACCAGATGAGATTGCGCAACCTGTTCCCGTTGCCGAGGGCTAGAAATATAAACCAAAGCAACGCGGCGCGTTTTTTTTCAGGATGGATTCAATTGCCGAAATGATTTTCGGTTATTTGCCGGATTCCAATGTCTTGTACGTTTCAAGCAGACTAGTCAGGATACTATCCGTAAAGACGAGCATCTTATGAAGCGCGTCTTGTGAAGGGACGTTTGCTTTACGGTTTACATCTATTACAGACTCGATCAATGCATTTCGAAAGAACAGAAAGGCACGAGCCGCATCCACATAACTCAATCCGTAGCGGCGGGCGCGCGAGGCATATTCATACCCAATCGCGTAGGATTCCAAAGCCGCGTTTTCGCCATCGGAAATAAACGCCATCAAGCTATGGAATAATGAACGCGCGCGCTCGCGATATTGCATGCGGGCTTCTGCGTCCAGTTTTTGATACCAGGCTTCGGCTTCGAGTTTTCCTTCGGCGATCTGCACCCGCACGTTGCGAATGACCAACTGCATCATTTCCTCAGGTTCCACCTGCTGACGGTTTGCCCTCCACAACTCCACCTCATGTCGAAGATAGCGGCGATGACCACCCTGCGTCAAATGCACGGGTAGGAGTCCCTTGTTCGACCATAACCTGACTGTGCTTGGATGCACGCCGAGGAGTTTTGCCGCCTCACTCAGAGAGAGCCATTCATCGGTCATAGTTTGCCTATGGAGTCCGACGGCTTGCCGTCGGCGTGGAGCTTGCTCCACGACTCCAAATTTATTCCGTCGCCAAAACAACCTTTTCAACAAAAGACGGTTCTTCAACCCGCCGCTTGAAAGCATTGACGTCAATACGATACAGCATGAACGCGGCGATGAGCAGCATCAACGCTTCGATGCTGAAGACGACGAGATACCCGCTCAGCGCGACGCCTGTGGCCTGCGTCAGCACGTCGCGCACGATGCCGCCGAGAACGGATCCCGTTAAACGCGACAACGCATTCGAGAATCCCCACGCGCCGATGTAAAGCCCAACATGCTTAGGGACAGTTAGATCAAACATCAGGGAAAGATTTGCAACGGTGGAGAGTCCTGTGCCCAGGCCGAGCAAAGTCACACCAGTATAAAAGACATTTTTGTTGATAAGGATGCCGCTGATCACAATGACAACAAACCCAAGCAAAGCGCCTGTGTTCCCAAATTGTGCAACGCCGCGTTTGGAAACGCGTCCTTCGAGAAGACCCGCAATAAGGATCGCAATCAAAACAAACGTTCCCCAAATGGACGTAATGCGCGTGGTTTGGGTCACGGTCATACCGAAGGCTTCTGCGCCAAACGGTTCGAGCAATATGTCCTGCCCAAGAATGGCGGCGAGGAGCAAAAGCAGGTAAACGAAGAAGACACGCGCAACTGGATTCGATGTGATGGCTGAAGTCATTTGTTTAACGGTATAGGCCTCAGACACAGTTGGGGAGGAAACACTCGAGCGTGGTTCCAGTTTGACGAGGCCGAGCAGGCCAAGGATCAGGGCTGAAGCGGCTACATATCCGAACGCGCGAATTAATGCTTCCGGCGTGTATGGATCCACCATGCGGGCAAGCCCAATCGCCGTCACAATAATGGCAACGATCATCATGAACCACATCGTGGCGATGGTCTTGCCGCGTCCATTTTCGCCTGAAAGTTCGGAAGCAAGTGAAAGGTATGAAACTGCCGAAAGATTGTAGCCCATGCCCCACGCGCCAAACGCAAGGATACCTGCTAGCAAACCAAGGGAGAAGTTTGTGCTCATCAGGAACGCGACTTGCGGTGAGACGATCAACCCGATTACGCAGAGAATGAGGCCCGCGAAAATGTAGGGCGTACGCCGCAGACCGAAGATAGGATGACGATCTGAATAGGAACCGATGGCGACTTGAATTGGAGCAAACAAATAAGGAAGCGACGCGAGGATCGCTACGAGGGTCGCTGAGATGGCGAGTTCCTTGATCATCACACGGTTGAGCGTGCTGTTGATGGGAACGAGAGTCATCGCGACCGCGACGTGAATGAGTCCAAGTTGAAAGCGTTTGAGGAACATAGTTTCTCCCGTCATTGTGAGCGACACGCTTCGCGGGGAGCGAAGCAAAATCTCCTACTTGGGTTGGGGATTGCTTCGTCGGCATGCGGCCTCCTCCTCGCAATGACGTAACCTTTAATATTATGGGTGAATTGTACTTTTTCGGGGGGAAAAATCAATGTAGATTTATGTAGAATTTTACTAGAGGTTGTTGAGTAATTTTCCCAGTTTTATATTTCCTTACAAGATGGAGAGGAATATTATTTCGCACCCTTTATCATCTGCCTCGCGACTTGCAGCAACTCATGCGCGGAACTCAGAGTCCCCTCTCTCACTTCGCCGAGCATCTGTGAGAGTTCGAGCAGGCGCGGGTCGGCACAATGTTCACAACTTTCTTTAGCGAAACCGAACCGCGCGATTGGCCAACGGTCAAAGTTGCGGATAAAGAACGTTTTGCGAAATTTTTCCAAAGGATACTGGAGAATGGCGTGTATCTCGCGCCTTCACAATTTGAGGCGGGGTTTGTTTCAACTGCACATTCAGATAATGTGATTGATGCCACCATCGCGGCGGCGGCTTTTCGCACATGGTAACCGATGAGAAGATTATCAATACGGCTTTGACACGTGATCATCTGGGAACTGTCCGCATTTGTTTGGGTGTGATGACGTGGATACCATTTATCATCTTGCAGATTGCAGGAGAGAAGCCGTCACTTTTTTTTCCTGTCTTTTCATTTGATTGGCGTTGTTGACGGGTCGCGCCTGCATTCATTGGCTCGCAAAGAAATGGGCACACTTGCGCCAACAAAGAATATTTTGCGTGTTATCGGGCATGGGCCGATTTATGTTGGCATTCTAGATTGGGCGCCTTACTTTTATCTAAAGCTTGTCGCGCAGCAGGAGTTACTGGGAGCAAGCCTGGAAGCGCACCCACTGTAACTGGTAGCAACCTAACCACAACTGCAGAAGCTGTTGAAAGAGTGGGGGAGAGGGTAACGGTGGCTGGTGTCCGTCAGACTTCTCGCCGTAGTCGAACGGCCAAGGGAGAGTTGATGATGTTCCTGACTCTGGAGGATTTGACAGGCATGCTGGATGTGATCGTGTTCCCAGATGTGTATCGGCAGGCACGGTCTATTCTTGAATTATCGAGTCCCACGCTCGTGGTGGGAGTCATGGAGATGGATTCAAACCGCACAGAGCCCTTTCTACGAGCAGAGAAGATAATGCAAGTCATGTGAAAGTAAATTGAAGTAATTCGGATGTATCTATTAGAACTTGGCTAATAGGTAAGTGGGTTATCCATGAATGGTACTCGTGCAGACTAAAAAGTGTTCATGCAAGAGCGAGTACGGCCGCAATAAAACCATCCAAACGAGGCGGAATCCTTCGAAAAAGGGAGAGTTCACTGGATAGGAATAGTGGCGTGTTTCTATAGGACATAGTAGAGAAGGATACTTTCCAGCTAAAACACTGCAGCCAAGATTCGGAGCTGTTCGCTATTCTTACTTTATTTATGCAGTAGAAGATCGCTTGAATGCATGGGAAGTATCCGACTCAGTGCCTCAGAATTAAAAAGAAATAAATTGCTAGTGTGATTATGCCATTCAGGATGAGACCCCGAAGGAAGTCAGATAGGCAATCATTCAGTGAGTATATACCTCTAAGCGCGAACACCCCACGCCCCCACGTTGCTTCAATATCCGCTTCGATAGTGTTGTGTTCTTTTAGCAAATACCCCCACGCTTTATCCTTTCTCTGACAGGTTAATTTATAACCTGACTATTCTTAACTAATCTGGCAGTGCGATGGATACTGGTTATCTTTCGGGTTTATACTATGAATGTTGAGAATAAAAAAGTCAGGAACAAGAGCGATGCAAACAGTTGGAAATATAAGACAGCCTGGGCCAGTTAGACGCCCAGGCTGTCTTATTTTTTTCCTACATAAGCAGTAGTCAAGCAGTAGTACTTTAAAAATGCCCCCCATATTTGGCTCTTATATTTTGTAGGTGATTATTTTATCCATATATAGGCATAAAAATATTGCCCGCCTAAGATTCGAAGTCTGTTACTCTGTCCATTGAGCTACGGGGGCGGGCGGGCAAAATTATACTCGAAAACGATTCGTCATTGCGAGTAAAACCACAGCGCGAATAGGGCAATCGCATTTCAACTTTTGAGAATAGCGAGCAAGTAATCCGAGTTCCAAGCGGCTTGCAGACGCTTGGCATGAATGCCGCCTTTGGCAGTTTTATCGTTTTTGAGCAAATTAAGCGCCATA
>Ga0247727_10015844_pt1 | contig 12282 bp, 9 predicted proteins | sample WisWelCaveWW1625_FD_202498 | JGI IMG/M metagenome (GOLD analysis project Ga0247727, IMG submission 202498) | Biofilm microbial communities from Wishing Well Cave, Virginia, United States - WW16-25 | ecosystem: Environmental > Aquatic > Deep subsurface > Groundwater > Cave microbial mat | place... | reverse complement strand
GGAAGGCCGGCGTGTCCAAGGTCGAGTTCGCGGCCGGTGCGCAGGACAAGCAATAACGAACCATGGCGATCTGCGAGAGCTGCGGCGGGAAGTACACACCCACGGCCGAGAACCCGGCTTGTCCGCGCTGCGGGGCGAAGGAGAAGGCGGCGCGAGCAGCCTCCTCCGCCGGCTCCGGAACGGTGAGGACGCGCACCGCGAGCGGTCGCCCGCCCTCCAGCGCTTCCGTGCCGGCCGGCGCGTCCGCGCCGCGCGCGCGGCGCGTCGTAGCCACGCAGCCCGAACCCGAGCCGGAGCAGCGCCAGATCCATCACCGCGAACCCGAGGGCGTGCTCGACCAGAACGCCAAGCTCGGCCTGATGGCGGCCGGCGGCCTGGCGGTGATCGTGCTGGGCGTGGTGGTGGTGGTGGTGCGCAAGCACAAGGAGGAGCGACGCATCGAGGAGGCCTACCAGAGCGAGGTCCAGAACCTCTACACCGAGCTCACGACCCTGAACCTCGAGGACGAGGGCCAGGCCAATACCCTGCTGAAGAAGGCCAAGGACAAGGAGCGGCGCTGGCAGAACCACGAGCTCGCGCCCCAGATCCAGAACCTGGTCGCGCGCGCCGGCGCGAGCCTCGAGACCGGCAAGGAGCGGCGCGCGACGCTCAAGAGCTTCACCGAGATCGAGACCACGCTCGCGAATCCCGAGATCAGCCCCGAATCGCTCAACGACCTGCGTCGCAGCCTGACCGAGCTCGAGGCCAAGATCAGCCTGCTGGGCGAGGAGGAGTACCAGACGCGCTACGCCGAGGCGCGCACGACGGCCGACAAGGCCTTCGTCACGCGCAAGCTCGACGCCGCGCGCGAGAGCTCCGCCAGTCCGCGTGCGGCACTGGTCGAGAGCCAATCGGCCGAGGACGAGATCCGCAAGCTCCTCGACCAATCGGTCCTGGAGAAGAAGAAGGAGCTGCAGGACTTCTACGCGGACCTGTACAAGAAGGCGATCGCGCAGAGCGACCAGCTCGCGACCGGGCTGTTCACCGAGAAGGCCATCAACGAGCTCTCGTGGACCGACTGCCTGGCGGGCGAGCAGCTCAAGTACTGGAACGCGAGCTCGGCCAAGGGCTTCTCCCACGACCCCCAGCCGGCTTCCCTGCGCCTCGTCGGGCCGGACGCCGACGCCGGCAAGCAGGCCGTGATCAGCATCGGCGACCGCGAGCAGTGGCGCAACTTCGTGCTCGAGATGGAGTTCGTGATCGAGAAGGGCAACCTGGAGCTCTTCCTGCGCCTGGGCCGCGCTCCCAACGCCAACACGATCTCCTACCCGATGATGACCGAGAGCGACCAGCGCAACCTCAAGGCCGGCAAGCCGTACCACGTGATCATGAAGGTCCTCGGCAGCCAGCTCTCGATCCGCTACGAGAACGACGACGACCTGGACACGCCGCCGCCGCGCCAGGAGACGATCACCTGGGCCAAGACCCGCAAGGGCGCGATCGGCTTCCTGATCCCGCCGGGCGCGCGCTTCCGGGCGACGTCGTTCAAGGTGCGCGAGCTGCGGTGAAGGAAAGCGCACCGCGGAGACGCGGAGGGCGTGAAGATTCGCGGAGGGAGCAGAGAGAAGAGGGCTTTCTCCGTGTCTCCGCGGTGCGATCGGGGCGCGCTCGTTTTTTTCGGACGATGAGGCGCCGGACGCCCGACTTCGCTACCTTCATCCCCCCTGCATGAGCGACGCCAAGTCGACGCTGCTCCTCGTCCTCGCGGCGATCGCCGTCGGATTCGTGGTGTTCTGGGGGGCCGCCCTGCGCTCCAGCGCGAGGGGCACGAGCATTCGCCCGACGCCTTACGAGCTCTTCGTCGGCCTGGTCACGGATTTCTTCGACACGCTCGGCATCGGCTCGTTCGCCACGACGACCTCGCTCTACCGCGCGCGCAAGACGATCGACGACCGCCTCTTGCCCGGGACGCTCAACGTCGGGCACACGATCCCGACCTTCGTCCAGGCCTTCATCTACACGAAGAGCGTGGAAGTCGAATCGCGCACGCTGATCGCGATGATCGCGGCGTCGGTCGCCGGGGCGCTGCTCGGTGCGCCGATCGTCGCGCGCTGGCCCCGGCGTCACGTGCAGCTCGGCATGGGCTGCGCGCTCCTGGTCCTGACCGGGGTGCTCGTCTACCGCCAGCTCTGGACGCAGCCGACGACCGGTACGGTGGGCCTCTCTGGCGGGCTCTTCGCCATCGGCGTGGCGGGCAACTTCGTGCTCGGCGCGCTCATGACGATCGGCGTCGGTCTGTACGCGCCGTGCCTGGTGATGGTGTCCATGCTGGGCATGAACCCCGGCACCGGTTTCCCGATCATGATGAGCTCGTGCGCGTTCCTGATGCCGGTCGCGAGCGTGCCATTCGTGCGCCAGAAGAGCTACGCGCCGCGCGCCGCGCTCGGCCTGACGCTGGCCGGCGTGCCGGCGGTCCTGATCGCGCACTGGTGGTTCGAATCGCTCGACATCAACACCGTCAAGTGGCTGGTGGCGGTGGTCGTGATCTACACGGCGGCGACACTCCTGCGCGCCGCCGCTCGCGCGACGGTGCCCTGAATCCCTGGAGGAGAACCCGACGATGGCGAATCTCTGGATACGGAAGTCGCTCGACAAGCTGACCGCCGAGGCCGGTGAGAGCGAGAAGAGCCTGAAGCGCACGCTCGGCTCCATGAACCTGGTCGCGCTCGGCATCGGCGCGATCATCGGCGCGGGACTGTTCGTGCGCACGGCGGCGGCCATCGCCGAGCGCTCCGGTCCGTCGGTGACGCTGGCCTTCCTGGTGGCCGGCCTCGGCTGCGCCTTCGCGGGCCTGTGCTACGCCGAGTTCGCCTCGATGATCCCGATCGCGGGCAGCGCCTACACCTACTCGTACACCACCATGGGCGAGTTCGTGGCCTGGATCATCGGCTGGGACCTGGTGCTCGAGTACGCGGTCGGGGCGGCCACGGTCGCGATCGCCTGGAGCGAGTACCTGAACCGGATGCTCGCGTACCTCGGCATGAAGATCCCCTTCGAGTGGTGTCACTCGCCCTTCGACGCGCCGCTCAAGGACGCCGCGGGCCAGGTGCTCGCCACGGGCCTGGTCAACCTGCCGGCGGTGTTCATCCTGCTGGCACTCACGGCCATCCTCATCCGCGGGACCAAGGAGTCGGCCCTGCTCAACGCGCTGATCGTGATCACCAAGGTCGCCATCGTGGTGATGGTGATCGTGTTCGGCTGGGGATTCATCGACACGGCCAACCACACCCCGTACCTCCCTGCCGCGAGCAAGTACACGACCGCGCAGGGCGTGGTCCACGACTACGGCGGCATCATGGGCATCCTGGGCGCAGCCGGGGTGGTGTTCTTCGCCTTCATCGGCTTCGATGCCGTCTCGACCGCCGCGCAGGAGGCCAGGAACCCGAAGAAGGACATGCCCATCGGCATCCTCGGCTCGCTGGCCGTGTGCACCGTGCTCTACGTCCTCTTCGCCCACGTGCTCTCGGGCCTCGCGCCGGTCGAGTTCTTCCGCGATCCGAGCCGTGGCGGCGAGGCCTCGGTGGCGGCCGCGATCACGACCTACATGCCGGGCTTCGAGTGGCTGTCGAAGCTCGTCACCGTCGCGATCCTGGCCGGCTTCTCCTCGGTGATCCTGGTCATGCTGCTCGGCCAGTCGCGCGTCTTCTACTCCATGAGCTGCGACGGCCTGGTGCCGTCCGTGTTCAGCGACGTGCACCCCGAGTACCGCACGCCCTGGAAGTCGAACATGATCTTCTTCGTGGTCACGGGCCTGTTCGCGGCCTTCGTGCCCGGCAACATCGTGGGCGAGATGACCAGCATCGGGACGCTGTTCGCGTTCATGCTGGTGTGCGCCGGCGTGTGGATCCTGCGCGTGCGCGAGCCCAACCGGCACCGTGAGTTCAAGACACCGCTCGTGCCGCTGGTGCCGATCCTCGGCATCGTCGTGTGCGGCGCCATGATCTACGGCCTGGGCTGGACGAACTGGCTGCGCCTCCTCGGCTGGCTCGCCGTGGGCCTCGTGATCTACTTCGGCTACGGCGCCAAGCACAGCGTCGCAGCCCGCGAAGTGGGCCGTGCTCCCTGAACAGCATTCAACTCCCGTCTCCATCCCCGACACTCCGTTCGACATGAAGTTCTCGCGTATCCTCGGATTCCTGGGAGCAGTCCCGCTCTGCCTGTTCGCCACCGCCCTCCCGGTCTTCGCCCTCCAGGAAGAGGAGGGCCACGGCAACAAGAAGACCTGGCTCGAGCTGTTCGAGACGACGGGCCCGGTGGGCTACCTGATGGTGGGCTGCTCGGTGGCGGGCACGACGCTGGTGATCGAGCACCTGGTCAACCTGCGGCGCGACAAGCTGGCGCCGGCGGTGCTGGCGGGCGACCTCGAGGCGTTGATCAACGAGGAGGAGTACGAACAGGCGGTCGAGCTGTGCGACGAGAACCCGTGCTACCTCGCGAACGTGGTGGGCTCGGCGCTGCGCATGCGCGACGCGGGCTACCAGGAGATGATCGCGGGCCTGGAGGCGGCGGCGAACGAGGAGACCTTCAAGCTGAACACGAAGATCTCGTACCTGTCGCTGATCGGGAACGTGGCGCCGCTGCTCGGGCTGCTGGGCACGGTGACGGGCATGATCTCGTCGTTCCAGGTGATCGAAACGCTGAAGGCGCCGACGCCGGGCGACCTGGCCAAGGGCGTGTACGAGTCGCTGGTGAACACCACCTTGGGACTTTTCATCGCGATCCTGTTCCTGACCATCTACTTCCTGTTCAAGAACAAGGTCTCGCGGCTGTGCCTGTCGATCAACCTGCAATCGGTGGACATGCTCCGCCACCTGGCCGCGACGGAGAAGGCCGTGGCCTGAAGGGCGCTGCATTCCTCCTCTGTTTCCCAGGAACGCCAGGAAGCTGACCCATGTCCAAGCGCAAAGCCCAACAAGTCAAGGAGGACCTGATCGTCAACCTCGTCCCGATGGTCGACATCATGTTCCTGCTGCTGCTCTTCTTCATGCTCGGCGCCGACATGAGCCAGCGCGAGCAGGCGGAACTGGTCCTGCCGACTGCCAGCGAGATCAAGGAGAACGAGAAGGTCAAGAGCGACGAGCCGACCACGACCGTGAACATCCAGCACTCCGAGAGCGCGGGCGGCAAGTGCCCGATCAACGCCAGCGGAGGCTACTGCCGCGAGGAAGGCCACTGGGCGGTCGTCATCCGCGGCCGCGAGATCCCGCGCGAGACGCTCAGGGAGCAGATCAAGAACGAGGCCGACGCCTCGCTCGAGCCCGACGTCGACCCGCTGGCCGGCGTGCGCCTCTCGGCTCGCAAGCTCATCATCCGCGCCGACAAAGCCGCGCCCTACGGCGACGTCAACAAGATCATCGAGTACGCCGGCACCGCGGGTATCTACAAGATCGAGGTCGGGGCCGCCGTCCCGCCCAAGAGCTGAGCCATGGCCGGCGCAGCGATGGGCGACGACGGGGAGAACCCCGTCAACATCAACATCACGCCCCTGGTGGACATCATCTTCTGCCTGTGCGTGTTCTTCATGGTGTCCTTCAAGTTCAAGCAGCTCGAAGGCAAGTTCGATTCCTGGCTGCCCAAGGGCAAGGGCTCGGTCGGCTCGGTCCAGATCGAGGGCATCCTCGACGAAGTGCGCGTGGCCATGTACTGGGACGAGGTCAACCAGCGCACCATCCGGCAGCTCGGCACCCGGCGCATCCAGAGCGACGAAGAGCTGGCGGAGCTCATCCGGGAGGGCCACGACGCCTGGGTGAAGATGAACAAGCCGGACACTCCGGTCACCATCGACGCCGAGGCGCGCGTGCCCTGGAACGACGTGATCGCGGTCATGAACCTGTGCAAGAAGAACCGTATCGACAAGATCGAGTTCGCGCTCGGCGCGCCGCCGCCTACCGGTCAGTGATCCGGCGGCGTCCGTACGAGACCGTCCTGGCTGGCTGACCCCGATGCTCCTCCTCCTCGCGCCTGCCCTGATCCTGGTGGGAGCGACCGCCGTCCAGGAGGAACGGCAGGGGGAACCGGACCCGCTCGAGACCGTGCTCCTCGGCGAGGTCCAGGACCCCGCCGCGCAGCAGCGCCGCCTCGAATCTCTCTACGAGGGCGCGCTGATCGGGGCGGCCGACGCCCAGGACTTCGCCGAGACCCCGGGCTATCGCCGGTTGCTGGACATCCTGTCGAGCTACAGCGAGGAAGAGCTGCGCACGCGGGCCGAGCGCCGGCTCGACGTGGCGCTCGCACTGGCCGACCCGGACGGCTGGCGCGGCGAGATCGTGCGCGTCCGGGCCCTGATCGCGGGCCAGCGGGCGGTGCGCCTGGCTCGGCCGCTGGGCGAGCACGTCGACAGCTTCCGCGCCTTCCTGACCGAGGCCGACGGCAGCGAGGGCGTCGTGGTCGACTTCCTCGAGCCCCCGCCGCCGCTCGCGATCCAGGAGGACGTGGTCGAGGTCGAGGCCGTGTTCTTCCGCACCGTGCGCTACGAGAACAAGAAGGGCTCGTTCGTCGAGGCGCCCTACTTGATCGCGCGCGGCCTGCGGCGCCTGGACACCGAAGCGCTGCCGCGCAGCACGGCCTTCGACGACATGGCCAAGATCCTGATCGCGCTCGCGGTCGCGTTCCTCGTGATCCGCATCGTCTTCACCATGCGCAAGAACCCGGTGGGCAAGCGGCGCTCCGATGCGGCCGACGCCTTCGGCTCGCGCACGCCCCGGGAGCGGGCCCGTGCTCCACTCCAACCGAGTCCCCCGGCGCCCAAGCCCTGAGGGTCTGTGAGTTCGCTAACCCCATGCTGACCTGCGAGAACTGTGGCAAGTCCTTCGAGCCGCCCGCGAACCGAATGGTCGAGGTCGCCTCGCTGCGCGTCCTGTGCCCGTCCTGCAGCGCCGCGCGCGCCGCCGCCAAGGCGCGCCAGACATCGGCCGCGGGAGTCCGCCCGAGCGGCGAGGCGAGGGTCAAGGACGCGTCGACCAGCTCGATCCCGGCCAAGAAGGTCCACGCACGGCCGGAGCCGGTGTCGGCGCGGGCGGAGCAGCCACCGGCGCACTCGAAGCCTGCCACGCAGGCCCCGGCCGGTCCCGGTGCCGCCCCCGGCCCGCGCAAGCCCGCGACCAACCAGTTGCCGGACAAGAAGCACAAGCTCGACGTCGATTCCCTGGCCAGCAAGAACCTGCAGAAGAAGGGCTCGCGCGAGATATGGCTATCCTTCGGTGTGGCCGTGCTCGTCTTCGCCGTGGCCGGCGGGGTGCTGTGGAAGGTGCTCGGTCAGAAGGCCGCTGAAAAGGCCGAGAGCGACCGGATCCAGGCCGAGGTGGACGGCTTCCGGAACGAGTTCCGCTCGCTGGACATCACCACCGAGGACGGTGCCCGGCGCCTGATCGCCCACGGCGAGGAGAACAAGCGCATCTGGGAGGAGCGCGAGGAGCTCGGCGCGGAGGTGATCGGGCGCACGGCCAAGGCCAAGGACTTCCTGGAACGGCTCGAATCGCAACGCGAGCTGACGCAGCGCCTGGAGGCGATCGAGCAGGTGATGGCGCGCGCCGCCGAGCTGCCGCCCAGCGAGCTGGCCGAGCAGCTCCGCCGCATGGACGAGCTGAAGCTCAAGGCCGCGATCGTCGGACCCGAGTTCGATGCGCGTCTCGACAAGGACCGGGCCGAGGGCGAGCGCATCCACATGGAGCGCCTGCTCGCCACGGCCGAGGCAGCGGCCGCGACCGTCCCGCTCGACCGCCGCGCGCTCACCACGCTCGCGCAGGTCGAGGACGACGTCCACCGCATCTTCGAGGGCGTGTACAAGCTCTGGGACAAGAACAAGCAGGACCCGGGCCTGAGCGACAAGAAGCGCGACTACGAGGAGAAGTTCAAAGGCGTCATCAAGCTCTCGGACGACGCCGTCGAACGCTTTTTCTCGGCCGAGGTGGTCGAGAACACTCCCTGGCGCGATCTCCTGGCCGATCCGAGCGCCTGGAAGACGGGCGAGCTGAAGGGCTACGAGCACAATTTCGTCAACGGCGTGCTGCATCTGGTCGGCCCCGATCCCTCCGCTGGCGGCCAGGCGATCATGAGCATCGGCGACAAGGAGACCTGGCGCGACTTCGTGGTCGAGATGGAGTTCACGATCCTCAGCGGAGACTGCGAGCTCTTCTTCCGCCTGTCGCCGGTGTGGCAGAAGAACGTCGAGTCGCGCGAGCTCACGACGGAAGAGGGCGGGCTCGAGGCGGGACGCAGCTACACCTACGTCTTCAGCGTGATCGCCAGCACGCTGGTCGAGGAGATCAAGGGCGAGGAATCGGAGGAGCCGATCCGCAGATCCGTCTCCTGGACGCAGATCCGCAAGGGCTCGTTCGGGATCGCCGTCCCGAAGAGCACGGAAATCAAGTTCACCAAGCTGCGCGCCAAGGTGCTGCGGTGAGGGCGTGAGCAAGGATGTCGCGTCGTCTCGACGCGTCATCCCTGCTCACGCCCGAGCGATCGCCAACCACGGTTTCCCGGCCGCGGGCATCGACTAGGAGGAAGCAGCCGATTCACCCCCTTCGCATGCACGAACTCCTTCTCGCCGCTCTCGTTCCGCTCCTGCTCTCCTACCAGGCGCCAGGAACGAGCTCCGGCCCGCCGGGTCTGGTAAGCGTGCGCGGCGGCCGCACGCGGATCGGCAGTACCTTCGCCGAGGTCGAGAGCCTCGTGCGCCAGCGCCCCGAGCTCGCCCTGGCGGTGGCCGGTGAGGCACCGCAGTTCACGCTCGAGGTCGAGGACTTCTTGCTGATGCCCACGGAGGTCACGAACGAGCAGTACCTCGCCTTCGTGCGCGCGACCGGGGAGCGGCCGCCGCGCTCCTGGGCCGCGAACGCCGTACGCGAGGGCCAGCGCGTCTTCCTCGACGAGCAGGCCCGGGCCAAGCGGGAGGCCCAGCAGCACGGCGCGTCCGTCCAGGACGCCGCGTTCGACCCGGCCGCGTGGTGGGAAGAGCACTGGCGCGCGGTCACCTGGGAGGTCCCGCCCGCGGAGCTCGCGCATCCGGTCGTCTACGTCTCCTACGCCCAGGCCCAGCGCTGCGCGCGCTGGGCGGGCTTGCGCTTGATGACGGAGTTCGAGTTCCAGCGCGCCGGGCGTGGTGATTCCGCGCGCACCTATCCCTGGGGGGAGGACTGGGACGATCGGCGCTATTGCCAGTCGCTGCACGCGGGGCGGGATGCGACCGTCGCGGTCGGCTCGTTCCCCGAGGGCAACGCGGGCGGCGTGTACGACCTGGCGGGCAACGTCTGGGAATGGACCGCGAGCCCGTTCGACCCCTATCCGGGGTACAAGCCGCTGCGCGTGGAGCTGAAGGACCGCGTGGTCGAGACCTTCGGTCCCTTCTCGTCCGAGCAGCGCGTCGTGGTGGGCGGCTCGTTCCAGATGGACAAGACCGGCGTGCGCCTCCCGATCCGCAAGGCGACCGACCCGACGCAGGCCACGAGCGCGCTCGGATTCCGCTGCGCCGCGAGCGTGGCCCCGGGGCTCGACGCCGCGCAGTGGATCGTCGCCCAGGACGTGCTGGCGAGCGCCCTCGGTAAGGACACCCAGTGGAGCCCGCGCTCGGCCGTCGTCCGTCAGCGCTGGACCAGCAGCGCGGGCGAGTCCAAGGTCCCGAGCTACCGCGTCATCACCGGCTACGAGCACTTGCTCGCATGCCCGGTCGCCTCGCTCGCGGCCAGCAATCCGGTCGAGCTCGGCGCGCTCTGCGCGCGCGGCGGTCCGGTGCTCTTCGCCCTGCTCGACCTGCCCTTCGCCACCAGCGCGCCCGCGCTCGGCCCCGGTAAGCACCTCGTCGCCTGGCGCAGGGCGGACGCGGGGACCCAGGGGGAGAAGCATCCCAAGAACGCAGCCTTCGAGAGCGGGGGTCTGGACGGGCTCCCCGGCTTCCACGCCGATGCGGACTGCTTCCTCTTCCTCGACCTCGACGGAACCCCGCGCGCGGTACTGCCCGCCGCGCCCATCGCGTTCAGCCGCGAGAAACCCGGCCGGGTCGAGCTCGCCAGCGACCCCAGCGTGGGCGACTCGCTCACCTTCGTGCTGTGCGTGCCGAGCGCGCGCACGGCCTCGAAGGGCTTCTTCTTCGAGCTCACCCTGCGGGCCCCGGCCCAGACCCTCGGGTCGGGCTGGGAGTGAGCCGGCTCAGCCGGGAACGCCGGGCTCCAGCCCGGCTCTTTTTCTTCTCTTCTTCCTGCTCCTCCCTTTCGGAGAGAGAAACGAGCCAAGGAGAAAGAGCCGGGCTGGAGCCCGGCGCTCCCGGCTGAGCGAGCCCTCAACGCGCCGCCAGCCCGACCAGGTTCCGGCGCAGGAGGTCGAGCTCGCGCGCGCTCTCGTCGCGGCGCGTGCGTTCGGCCTCGACCACCTCGGGCTCGGCGCCGCGCAGGAAGCCGGGATTGGCGAGCTTCGCGTCGGCGGCCTGCAAGCTCTTCTCGAGCCTCTCGGCGCGGCGCGCGAGGGTCCCGGCGAGCTCCGTCAGGTTCACGTCGCCGTCGAGCGGCACGAAGACCTCCATCCCGGCGGCCACGCCCACCGCCGAGGAGGGCGGCCGGGGCGCGCTGGCGCGCACCTCGAGCACGCTCAGTCCGGCCAGGGCCTTGGCGCGGGCGGAGGAGCTCGCCAGGATGCGCCGCTCGCGCTCGCCGGGCGCGCTGACGTGGGCCTCGAGCGGCTTGCGGTCGGCGGTCATGGTGAGCGCGCGGATCGAGCGCACGGCGCCGACGAGCTCCTGCAGCACGCCCATCTCTTCTTCGGCCACCGGATCGAGCCTCGCCACCGCGCTCGTCGCCGGCCAGGGAGTCGTGACCAGCATCCCGTCGGGGCGCTCGCTCACCGCGTCGAACAGCGCCTTCCACAGCACCTCGGTCTGGAAGGGCGTGAACGGGTGCAGGAGACGCAGGGTTGTGTCGAGGGCCGTGAACAGCGTGCGCCGAGCAGCCGCGGCCGTCACGCCCCCCTGATCGAGGCGCGACTTCACCAGCTCGAGGTACCAGTCGCACAGGTCGTTCCACACGAAGCGGTAGAGCTCGGTGGCCGCATCGTTGAATCGGTACTGGTCGAGGGCGCGCTCGACCTCATCCGTGACGCGCACCAAGCGCGAGAGGATCCAACGGTCCTCGAGCTCGCGCGCCCACGCCTCGCCCTCGTGCAGGGGACGCGCCCCAGGCTTCCCGAGCACGAACTGGACCGCCTCCAGGAGCGCGCCCTCGTCCGCCTGGAGGTCGGCCCCGTGACCGCGCAGATGCCCGAAGGCGAAGCGCGCCGCGTTCCACAGCTTGTTCGTGAAGCGCTTGCCCATCTCGAAGCGGTCCTCCGAGAGCTTCACGTCCTGGCCCTCGCGCGTGAGCAGCACTAGCGAGAGGCGCACCGCGTCGGCCCCGTACTTCGCGATCATGTCGAGCGGGTCGATGCCGTTGCCGGCCGACTTCGACATGCGCCTGCCCCTGTCATCCAGCACGGTCGCATGCACGTAGCAGGTGGAGAACGGGCAGCGCCGCTCGACCGGCAGGTGATCGAGCAGCTCGTAACCGGCCATGACCATGCGCGCGATCCAAAGGTAGAGGATCTCGCGCGCCGTGGACATGAACTGCGTCGGGTAGAAGCGTGCGAGATCGGGCGTCTTGTCCGGCCAGCCCAGCGTGGCGAAGGGCCACAGCCAGGACGAGGCCCAGGTGTCGAGCACGTCCTCGTCCTGACGCACGACCGGTTTCCCCGTCTTCGGATGCCGCGAGCCGATCGCGAGGTCCTCGCGCGACGCGGCCGGCACGCCGTCCTCGTCGTAGAAGACCGGGATGCGGTGCCCCCACCAGAGCTGTCGGGAGATGCACCAGTCCTGCACGTTCTCGAGCCAGTCGAGGTAGACCTTGGTCCAGCGCTCGGGCCGGAAGCGCAGCGCGCCGTTCTTCACGGCCGCGATCGCCGGCCCGGCCAGCGGGCGCATCTTCACGAACCACTGCTCGCTCACCAGCGGCTCGATCGGGCTCTTCGAGCGGTCGCTGATGGGCACGTTGTGGGTGTAGGACTCGCTCTTCGCGAGCAGACCACGCTGCTCCAGCTCGGCCACGATGCGCTTGCGGGCCTCCTCGCGCGAGAGCCCCTGGAACGGGCCCGCGTTCTCGTTCATGCGTCCGTTCTTGGTGAGCACGTCGACGATCGGCAGCTTGAAGCGTGCGCCGCGCTCGTAGTCGGCCGGGTCGTGTCCGGGCGTGATCTTGACCGCGCCCGTGCCGAACCGGGGGTCGACCG
>Ga0247727_10015843_pt1 | contig 12282 bp, 15 predicted proteins | sample WisWelCaveWW1625_FD_202498 | JGI IMG/M metagenome (GOLD analysis project Ga0247727, IMG submission 202498) | Biofilm microbial communities from Wishing Well Cave, Virginia, United States - WW16-25 | ecosystem: Environmental > Aquatic > Deep subsurface > Groundwater > Cave microbial mat | place... | reverse complement strand
GTGCGGGGAGAGCCCGGAGGCCGCCGACGCCATGGGCGTGAACGTGACGGCGATGCGCTACGGCGCGGTGATCGCGGGCGGCGCGCTCGCGGGCCTGGCCGGCGGCTACCTCTCGCTCGCCTACACTCCGGCCTGGACCGAGAACATGACCGGCGGCCTGGGCTGGATCGCCATCGCGCTGGTGATCTTTGCTACCTGGAACCCGCTGCGCCTGCTGGCGGGCGCTTATCTGTTCGGCGCGGTGGACGCGCTGGGCTTCCGGGTGCAGCTGCTGGGGGTGGAAACGTCCTCGATCCTGTTACGGATGCTGCCCTACCTGTTTACGCTGGCGGTGCTGCTGCTGATCACCCTAGTCCGGCGCCAGGCGTACGTGCCCGCGGCGTTGGGCCGGACGTACTTCCGCGAAGAGTGACGAGCGAGGGAAGAGTAACGAGCGAGGTGAGCGCGATGGAGGCGTACTTCTTCGGGGAGCGCAAGCCGATTCCCAAGGGATTCGAAGAATGGCTCGATCCACGCGTGACGGCGGCCGTCTCGATCGACATGCACCGGGGCCATTTGGACGAGAGTCCGGACTGCCCGTGCCCCTCGCCGCGCGGCCGCGAGATCATCGAGCCGATCAATGCGTTCCACCGGGGCTGCCGGCGGCTGGGTGTACCGGTCATCCACGTCAAGACAGGCCTGCGGACGAGCGGGATCGACGACACGAGCGGATTCCTCTCGGCGTGGCGGTTGGCGTTTCCGGTGACCGTGGGGCCGATCGCAGGCATCAATCGCCACGGACTTGAGGGCACACGGTGGGTCGAGCCGGTGACCGAGGTGGCGGCCGATGACTTGATGGTAGACAACAAGAAGCGCCTGAGTCCCTTCTACGTGACCGACCTGGACTTTCTGCTGCGACAGATGCGGAGCCGGACCGTCGTCCTGACGGGGATCATGACCGACTGCTGCGTGCTCAACGCCGCGTTCGACGCCGCCAATCACGACTACCGGGTGGTGGTCCCGCGCGACCTGGTCCGCGGCTTCTCCGACGAAATGGAAGACGCCGCGCTGCGCATCGTCTCCCTGCATCTGGGCCTGGTCATGGATTCGGCGACGCTGTTGGCCACCTGGGAGCGCCAGGCCGTCCCGGCCCGGGCCGAGCCAGCCCGGGGCGACCGATGAAGGTCCAGGTCCTGCGGGTGCACCGCGACGACCTCCCCCTCCCGCTGGTGGACGGCCCGGCCGGAGAAGTCCGGGCGGTGGTCTGGCCCGGCATGGGGGCGCGGCACCGCTCGATGCACTACGTGGCGCTGCCGGCCGGCGCGCGAATACTCCCGCAGGGCCACGCTACCTCGGAGGCCGTGTATTACGTCGTGCGTGGACGGGGCGCCTTCGAGGATCTGGACCTCGGAGCGTCGCACGCGGTCGGCCCGGGGTCGTTCGTGCTGATCACGCCGCACAGCCGCTATCGCATCGCGGCGGCGGGGGACAGCGAACTCGTGTGCGTCGGCGGGCCCTGCCCGCCAGACCCACTGCTGTATGCCGGGCGATCGGGGGGATCGGGATGAGGGTCATCGATCTGACGCAGCCGTTCAGCATGCACACGCCGGGATGGGTCGGATACCCGTCACCGAAGATCTCGTACCTCCAGCGCCATCACACGCATGGGATCGTCAGCCAGTTTCTCGAGACGCCGCTGCACGTCAGCACGCACCTGGATGCCGAGATGCACATCAAGTCCGGAGGCGCGGACATCGCGAGCATCCCGCTCAGCGTCCTGGTCGGCGAGGGGGTGATCGTTGACCTCAGCGACGTCGTCAGCGACTGGAGCCTGATCCGGCCGGAGCACCTGACCCGGAAGGTGAAGATCCGCGAGGGCGACATCCTCATCTATCACACCGGCTGGCACCGGTTCTACAACGGCTGCGCCAAGGAGGACGAGGTGCGCTACTTCTGCATGCACCCCGGGGGCGGGCGCGAGCTGGCCGAGTGGCTCGTCAGCATGAAGATCAGGTGGTGGGCATTCGACACCGGGTCGGCCGACCACCCGATGAACACGAGCATCCGCTACAAGCGGCCGGACCTGGCACGCGAGTACCGGCGGCGCACCGGGCGTGATCCGGAAGAGGAGTTTCCCGAGCAGGACCTCTTCGTGATGCATCACGTGCCGTTTGGGGCGGGCATTGTGCACGTCGAGAACGCCGGCGGTGACATCGAGCGGGTCTTGAACCAGCGGTGCCTCATCGGTTGCTTCCCGTGGCGGTTCGTCGGCGGCGAGGCGAGCCTCTGCCGGCTGGTGGCCTTCCTCGATGTCTAGGGCCCTGGCCATGCACCTGACGTCGCTGGCGGCGCAGCCCTGGCAGGAGGTCTATCCGGGCGTGCGCCGGCGGACGGCCGGCGGCGAACGGATGACGCTGACCACCTACCGGTTCGATCCCGGGGGACGCTTCCCCAGGCACAGCCACGCGCAGGAGCAACTGGTGCTGGTTACCGAAGGGTCGATCACTTTCACGTCGCCGGCCCAAAGCGTCATGTTGCGAGCCGAGGATACGCTGCTGATCCCACCGGCCGTGCCGCACGAGGCCACGGCCGGTGAACAGGGCGCCGTGGTCGTCAGCGTCGTGTCGCCGGCCAGGCAGTCCGCGACGGATTACACCATCGAGGAGTAGCCGAGATGCCGGTGTTCGTCTTTGGCGTCGAGGAGCACGGCGTTCCCCTGCCCCTGATCTCCCGGCAGGCGCGCCTGGTCGTCTGGCCGGGGTCCGGCGCGCAGGTGGCCTCGATGAACCATGTCATCCTCGAGCCGGGCGAGGCCAACGTGCCTCATGCGCACGCTGAATCCGAGGATACGATCTTCGTCCTCGAGGGCCGCGGCACGGTGCGGGACTTCACGCACGACCTCGTCCTCCCGGTCGAGGCCGGCTGCGTGATCCACGTCCCCGAGGGGATCCGGCACGCGGTGACCGCAGAGGCGCGGATGGTCAGCGTGGGGGGGCCGTGTCCTCCTGACCTGGCCATGCTCAGAGCCACCGGCGTCCTGAAGTAGAACTCATTTGCGTCTGCGTTCCTCAGAAGCAACGCGCAGTATCGCGGCTATACTGCGCTCAATGTCGGCCTCGGTCGTGGCCCACGAAGAGACACTGACGCGCATGGCGGTGTGACCCTGCCAGACGCTGCCCCCACACCAGCAGGTGCCCTCGGCTTGAACGCCGGCAATCACGCGCCGGGTGGTTTGTTCATCGCCGAAGGAGACAAGTACTTGATTGAGAACCACGTCATTCAGGATCTCGTACCCGCCCGCTGCGAGCCCCTCGGCAAAACGAGAGGCATATCGGCAAGTCCGCTCGACTAGGTCGGCCAAGCCCGACCGGCTCAGGCAGCACAATGCGGCCCAAATCTCTATGCCACGCGCCCGGCGCGAAGCCTCCGGCACATAGTGCCACGGCTCCCGCTTGTCGCTCTGTCCCAGGTAGGCCGCGCCCAGGGCGGCTGCCGCTTGAAGAACTTCAGGACGGCGAACAAACACCAGTCCACTATCGTAGGGAACGTTGAGCCACTTATGGGCGTCGGTGGTCCAGGAATCCGCATCGCCAACGCCGGTCGTGAGGTATCTGCGCTCGGGAGCGGCCGCAGCCCAAAGCCCAAAGGCACCGTCCACATGCACCCAGGCGCCGGCATCGTGGGCCATCGCGCAAACCTCTCGGGCGGGATCGAAGGCCCCTGTATTCACGTTGCCGGCTTGTATGCAGACGATGCTGGGGCCAGAGATGGGGGGCAGCCCTTTCGGGCGCATGCGGCCCTGGCGGTCTACCGGCACCTTGCTCACACGATCACGGCCGAAGCCCAACAAGCCCAGCGCCTTGAGGAGTGACACATGGACCTCTTCCCCCACGATCACTGTCACCGGAGGGGCACCGAACAATCCCTGGGACTCAACATCCCAACCCGCCTTTTCTAACACCGCGTGGCGAGCCGCGGCGAGGCCCATGAAGTTGCCCATGGTGGTGCCGGTCACGAATCCACCGCCACAATCAGCCGGCAGTCCGAGGATCTCCCGAAGCCATCTTAGGCTGACCTCTTCCAGGGCCGCTGCAACGGGTGAGCTACTGATGAGACACGCATTCTGATCCCACGCGCCGGCGAGCCAGTTGGCCGCCACCGTCACCGGAAGTGATCCGCCGATGACAAAGCCAAAATACCGGCCCCCTGCAGACGCTACTGTAGCGGGTGATCCGACGTTATCCAGAAGCGCCAGGACCGCCTCTGGATCCGTGGGCTCATCGGGCAGAGGTGCGTCAAATATGGAAAGCCGCGCGATCGCCTGGGGTGAGGGTGCGACACTTCGCGTGCCTAGCCCTTCCAGGTAGTGTGTGGCTCGTTCCGCTGCGGCTTTCAGGAGACCCGTCATCGAGCCACCCCATTTGCGATCGTGGTCCTATTGCAGGAGTTCAACGCACTTCAAATCGACGCATGCCGCCATTGTCTTTTTTAGTTGAGGCCACCATACCCACTTGTACTCTTTGCGCTCTATTGTGTCCACGCACCACGCGGTAGCCACATATAGGCTTTGCATAGCACATAAACGATAGTCGCTCCAAAGCTGGTCAAATGGGTAATTACCAATGCCTAACTTCATAAGTTGTTGATGATAATACTTCACGAGAGGCTTTTCCAACTCGCGTCGTATTTCCGTATCCCACCAATGAACCATCATGTACGCCAAATCACTAACGCCTAGCCAAATGGTTAAGCTCGAATCAAAAGGCTGGCGGTCAATCAAATATGTTCTACCGCTCGACTCGATCGGCGACAAGATATTCCCGGGATTGAGGTCGCCGTGAATACAAGTCAAATCTTTGCCGTCGCCTGCACGCTCTATCATTTTTTCGCCATGCTTGTCGAAGATGTGGTGTATTAGGTCAAGCCACTCCTGCGGAAGGTCTGCCCCAACATCATCAAGCATTGGCGCAAGGCCTCCTTGTGCAAATGACACATACTTTTCAAGCTTGCTTCGATTTGGAAACTCGCCCACCAAGGACAGTTTGGGATGATTCCACCAACTAGCGTGGAGTTGTGCCATAGCCGCTGTAGTCTTCGTGGCGCGCTCTCGTGTTGGCTTGACATTCCGATTGGGGGCGTGCGTATCTGACAAATCTTCCAGTAGGAGATGATATTTCCCCTGCTCTTTGAGGTAGGCAGAATGATAACAGTGTGGAATTGGGGGATGACTTATCTCGGCGGCTATGGTGGTGTAGTAAACAATTTCCGAGTTCCCGAACGAGCTATTGCCAGGGTCGCATAACTTGAAAAAGAGTTTTGTTGGCTTCTCGCCCATCGCGTCAGCGGAGTAACTTAGCCTAATAACGGCGTTGCTGGCGTTAGGACTCTTGTGAGAACGGGTCTGGATGTCTGAAACTGTCCCATCAGTCAGGTATCCGCCATCTCGCAAAACGCGGGTGAGCCATTCCGGGGTTATTTCGTCAATACTGGCTAGAGGTATGTTCTGCACTGTGCGTGCCCCGTCGACTAATGAAACTTGGATTAGGAAGGAAGCGGCCCAACGGCTTGGAGTTCAGCCGCCGCCGTGATGGGCAAGCGACGCTCGCTCAGAGTGTACCATGCAGGCGAGACACCTCCGAACGCGGGCGCCGCGGGCGCGGCGGGCGGGCGGCTGCAACGACGGGGTAGCCGCGCCTCCGGAACGGTCGGCGACTCCAGCACAAACAGAACTCAAGTCTCGCGATTGCCGGAACTTGGCGCGAACTTGGCACCGCCAGCAGCGCCGGCTCCAGGAGAGCGGGAGAGTGCACAGTCTCCGGGGCGTCCAGGGCCGTCTGGAGGCCACGTTCCCACTCGAGGAGTGGCCGACGCCGTGCGCCCGTTCGATCCCGAGGTGGTGCATGGACCCCGAGGGCAGCATGGCTCGCCGACCTGCCCACTTTGCGGCGCACTGGTACAATGGCGCATTCCGTGCGGGAGCGAATCTGCCCGCGACCTGCGATACTCACGCCAGCTGGCCTCAGCCGTTCACGGGTCGATCGTTCCCCATGGCCTCCAAACTGCATTGGTTGAACCATTCTGGCTGGCCACACAACGGAGACCCATCTTCCCGCCCGCATCGGGTTCCTTGTAGAAGATAACGTCGCCCCTCGTTCCCAATATCGTTCCCGAGGCATCCACCGGAGCCACGTCCGCAACATCGACGCGTATTGAATCGCTGAGCCACGTCGGAGCTCCCGTTATGGCACCGCCGAAGTAAAATCCTCTCGGCATCCAGAAGTGACCCACACCCACGGACGCGTCCGAGTCCGACCAGGCGAACGGAACCGTGTATGGCACACCAGGGTACGTGTGTAAATACCACCCGGTCTCACCGTCACCGGATTCGCTCTTGCGGAAATCGTAATCGCTCACACTGCTCGCATGCCGGTAACGCTCGAAGTACAAGTTGGGGTCGAAGATGCGCCGATACGACGAAAACGCGCCGCCGTCGCCAACATTGTTCTGGCCGATCGTCATACGGTTGACATATTGGCCGACCCAAGAATAACCACCAACGTCATTAGGCCTCGTTCCACCGAACACGTTTGTTCCGAGGCCCAAGAAACACCAGGTTCCCCCTTCGACATACCCCCCGATGACGGTAGAGCGCTGACCCGCATTGGGCCCGGTGACCATGCCCAAACCTCCGGTGACGTGAGAGGCCAGGTACGTGTTGCCAAGGAGCGAGTGGTCTACGATGAGCCAACTTGTGCCACCACCTGCGTCGCCAACACAAGCGAGCTGGTCCGCGCAGCCGGCGTTGACGTCTTTCCCATAGAGCACCAAGCCGTGCCGGTTGTACGCGCAGATGACGTGCTCGATTCGCCACCCGTTGGCGTTCCCGTCGAGGCCGATTCGCTGGGCGGGTGGGCATACGCTTGGATCGCCAGGATCGGGCGTGCACGTCGTGGACGCGCCGATGAGCACGCCGGCGCCCTGTTTGAAGCCATTGTTGCCGCCGTCGCCGCCTCCGATCGTACAGTGACGCACGGTAGCTGCCGTGCGCAGATGAATGCCCGAATCCCCGTGCGAGATGGTTGTGCTGATCCCATTGACCTCGGACAGCAAGCCGGCGACGGGACCGTCAATGTCGATGAGGAGCTCGATCGTTCCTCCGCCGTCACGAATGACGGCGAAGTGGTCAGCCACCAAACGCAACGGCTGGCTTGATCCGACGTTCGCGGGTGGCGAAGCCATTGTGAGGATCACATCCGCTCCGCTTCGGTCCACGGCATCGACTCTGGTCGGCAGTGGGTAAGGAGCCATCGGATCGCCTCTCCTGCCGATTAGGACATACTGCCCCGCGTCAGCCGGACTCATATGGTCAGAAGGTACTCCGCTTAGCATTACCTCGTTAGCGGCGGAGCCCGGCGCGATGTCGGCGAGAATTCCGGGCAACTCAATGCTCGCGGGCCCGCCTCCCTGGATGCGGATGGTCTGTCCGTTGCGAAAATCCCCAGGCGCGTCCAGGAGCACGCGATCCCTCCCGGTCGCGTAGAAGCCGGACACACTAAACGTGGCCTGTGCGGCAGCTCGAATCGCAAGATGCTCGATGACTGTGCCGCGAGCTCCGTTGCCAGAGGTGACGAGCGCTGGAGGCAAATCGCTCAGCTTGACTTCCGAATGCACCCGGAAGCCGGTCACGCCTGCGTCGCAGTAGATCACCGTCGCGGGATAGTGGTATTCAGCACCATGTCCGCGGATAATTACCGGGCGATCGATCTCGACTTCTCTCGCAAGGCGGTAATTGCCGAATGGCACCTCGACGATGCCACCGCGAAAGGGGTCCAAGGCCCGGATGGCGCGGCGGAAGGCCCGTGAGGCGTCCGTGCCCCCACCCATGCCATCGGCGTCGGCGCGCGCGCCGAAGTGTAGAACATTGACCACGCGCGGAGCTCCGGTGCGCAGTTCGGAATACGGTTGCAGCGTCACGTCGCCGGCACTGTTGCAGAAGCCCACAATGATGTCGCCGCCGAGCGGGGTCGGAACCCGCTCGCAACGGCCTCCTATGTTCACCCTCACCGTAGCGCCTGGGCCTGGCCCAAGGCCGGTCACGCTGGCCAACACAACGCCGGAATCGACGACCTCGACAGTACCGGGATAATCGCCGTAGGAAGTGGCAATCCCGACGACAGCGGGAACGGCGCCGCCGAGGGGCGCTCTTGCACTCCTAACGAAAGCTTCTCCTGAGGCCGACGCACCACCGGCTGCATAGACAACATCGCTCTCAAAAACGGCTCCGCCGGACGAGGATACCGCATAAGTCGTCATAGTTCACTCCCTTATAGGTCGTTTGGAACGTTAGATTGGATGGTCCCGCACAGGTTTCTTTCCTATAGGTCCTATTGATCTGCCCTTCCGGAGCGTCGAGGCCGCCGACCGGTGCCGACGCTTTGGCCGCACTCGACCCGGAAGATGGTTGTCACTGCTCGACTCCGTTTGCTCGACGTGAACCTGCAATGTGCGTTCTCCTCACTTTGCCTGCCCCGACCTCTGAGTTGCGAGGCCGGCTGACCCACCATCCAGTCTTTGGTTTTTGTGGTGAGCCTAACGAATGGGCGCTGAGCGGCGCGCGCCCACTAGCGCTCGCCTTGATGACTCGTTCATGCGCGGGGGATTCAGGTAGGAGGCCGCCGCCGAACATCGCGAACAGCCTGTAGAGAACTGTGATGGACACCCGGACGATCCTCCACGTCGAACATGGACGCCTTCTACGCCGCGGTGGAACAGCTGCGGCGACCCGAGCTGCGCGGGAAGCCGGTGGTCATCGGCGGCGACGGCGACCCGAGACGATGACTTCAAACTGCGGCAGAGCGGTGCTGCGGAAGAACGAGGATCTGTACCGGCGCCTCGCTTGATGCGGTATCTCACGCTGGGCGAGGAGTCTGCCATCGCCCAGCCGAAGGCCACGTTTGCTGGCACCGAGCTGTACCCCACGCCCGTTGAGAAGGCTGCGGCTCTGTGCTTCTCATCCGACCCAGAGTACGGTGAAGCCAAGCAGGCCAGCCGCCTCGCGCTGACGCTCGTCTGCGGTGATGAAAGGAATGCGCATCCCCGTTGTGGCTTGGAATGTACGGGCTGAGGCGACATGAAGAGCATCGAGCGTCCGCAGAAGCGTCTTGACCATGAGCTCCTCCGCGCGGTCCACAACCGATGGACTGACGCTAACGAGATCCCACTGAAGACGGTCGTCTTGTATCTGCTTGACGATCGCCGCGAATGCGCGATCTGTCAGAACGCCTGATACCCTCCGCCCCGACAGGGCAGAGAAAGTCTCCACAAGCGCAATTGTCGACGAGACGATGCGGTAACGCTTGGCGAATGATCGCGCCTGGTCTGAGGCCGGCTCATGAAAGTAGCGCTTGAGAAGTACGCTGGTATCGAAATACGCCCGCGGCGTGGGCATCAGTCGGCATCCCGCTCCTCACGAAGCGTCTTCGTGATAGGCTCGCCTCTGATGCGGATGGGTCTCCAGGGCCCCATTGTGCCGGGTTTAGGTCCTATCCGCAGCAGGCCCGCAGCCGCCATGCGCCGAACGGCATCTTCCTCGTCTTCGGGCTGGCGAAGTGGCTGGATGACCGCGATTGGCTTGCCGCGTTCGGTGAGCACGACTTCTTCTCCGGCCTTGACGGCCTTGATCGCCTTCGAGAATTGTTGATTCGCCTCCCGAAGCCCTAGCCGCATAGGTTTTCACCTTTTCGCCCCGGATGTAGTGACGTCACTACAATAGATGGCCGCCTCTGCGCTGTCAAGGCCAAGGACCTGTGCGGCCATCCCCATAGCCCTGGGCGTGTTCTTCGCAAAGTCCGGACCGGGACTCTTCGACATCCCAGGTGCCGAATGGCTAGTCGTCGCCTTCGCGTCAGCGGGGGGCGTGGTCGGATCCATCACGGGGGTGGCATTAGCCTGGTTGTCGAAAGCGGAACGAAGTTGAGCCCTAGACGACGTGGGGGACGCCGCGACGGAGGCGCTGGCCTCGAAGTCGGGTCCGGTCCTGCTGGATCGGCCGCCCTCAGACAGCCGCCCGTCCGCCGTCCACCAGCAGCGCCACCCCGCTGATCCACGACGCCGCGTTGGAGGCCAGGAAGAGGATCGCGGCCGCGACGTCTTCGGCCGTACCCAGACGTCGGAGCGGGAACTGTTTGAGCATCTCCGCCCGCCGGTCGGCGGACCAGGCGCTCCAGACATCTTTGTTGAGCTCTGTGGGGATGAACCCGGGACAGACCGCGTTCGCCCGCACGCCGTCGGGACCATGGCGCGCGGCAATGGCGCGGGTCAGCGCCAGGACGCCCGCCTTTGCCGCATCATACGCCGGGGTCCGGCCCTCGGGGGTGCGAAAGGCGAGCACAGACGACACGTTGACGATCGCGCCTTTTGATGTGATGAGCGCGGGCAGGGCGCGCTTACAGCACAGGAACGCCCCGCGCAGATGGACCGCCATCATCTCTTCCCAATGGGCCAGGTCCTCATCCAATACGGGGGCGCGGTGGATGCTCCCGGCGCTGTTCACCAGCACATCCAGCCGGCCGAAGCGCTCATCCACGGCCGCCATCAGGCGGTCGACGTCGGCCTCCTGGGAGACGTCTGCGGGGACGAAGAGCACATCGCCCCCCAGCGTGTCTGCGGCCCGTCGGCCACCCTCGGGACGGCGCCCCACGATGGCCACCTGCGCTCCAAGATCGCGCGCGAGGGCGGCGGTGGCGAGGCCGATGCCGGCGGTCCCTCCGGTGACCAGGATGACTTTGCCGTCGAATCGGATCATCTGCTCACCCTCCCGACGAGCGCGCGCCCTCCTGATGAGGTAGGAGGCCCCAGCCGAACACCGCGAACAGCCTGAACGGAACCGCCATGGCCAGCCGGACGATCCTCCACGTCGACATGGACGCTTTCTACGCGGCGGTGGAGGTGCTGCGACGGCCCGAGCTGCGCGGCAAGCCGGTCGTGGTTGGCGGGGACGGCGACCCGAGCAAGCGCGGCGTCGTCTCCACGGCCTCGTACGAAGCCCGCACCTACGGCATCCACTCCGCGATGCCGCTCCGCACCGCGTACAGGCTGTGTCCCCAGGCCGTCTTCCTGCCGGTGGACTTCACCGCCTACCGGAAAGTTTCCGAGCGCATGCACGCGATCCTGCGCGAGACCGGTGCACGGGTGCAGTCCATGGGCTTCGATGAAGCGTTCCTCGATGTGAGCGATCTCGCCGAATCGGGCGAGGTCATCGCCCGGGGGATCAGGCGACGCATCGCCGACGAGCTGCACCTCACCGCCTCGGTCGGCGTCGGGCCGAACAGGCTCGTCGCCAAGATCGCCTCCGGCCTTGACAAGCCGGACGGCCTCACGGTGGTTCCGGAAGACCAGGTCGAAGCCCGCCTGGGGCCGCTGCCGGCCACGGTGCTCTGGGGCGTGGGACCCAAGACGGGCGCCTCGCTCCGCGAGCGCTTCAATGTGCGCACCGTGGGCGAGCTGGCGGCCATCCCGCTCGAGGCCCTGCAAGAGGCCTACGGCCCCCACCACGGGGCCCACCTTTACCACACCGCCCGCGGCTTGGACGACAGCCCGGTGGACACTGAGTGGGAGCCGAAGTCGCTCAGCCGGGAGCGCACGTTCCAGGTGGACCTGCGCCGCGTGGAGACGATCAAGGAGGTGATCGTTCGCCTGGCCGGCGAGGTGGCCGCCGATCTCAGGGAGGAAGGCTACCGCGCGGCCACCATCACGCTGAAGGTGCGGTTCGCGACGTTCCGCACCGTCACCCGCTCGCGCACGCTGCCGGCAGCGATCGACGACGACGAGACGCTGGTCAAGACCGCGGTGGAGCTGCTCGAACGGGTCACGCTCGACCGGCCGGTGCGGCTGCTCGGCGTGCGGGCGGCGAAGTTCTCACCGAACTCCGCGGGGTCTAGTTCCCCAGAGCCTTGACCGCGGCCTCCACCGCCGTGTAGTCAGGCTCGGTGCCCTGTTTGTCGGCCACCCACTTGTAGCGCACGACCCCCTGGCGGTCGAGCACGAAAACCGAACGCATGGCGACGCCCGGCAAGAGCCCGCCGGCGAAGTTGGGGTCCTGCACATCGAACGCCCGGACGGCCTCGCGGTTGTAGTCGGACATGAGCGGGAAGGTGAGCCTGTGCTGATCCGCGAACACCTTCTGCGAGTACGGCATGTCAACGCTCATGCCGATGACCTGCGCGTTCAGCTTCCCGTACTCCGCCATCCCATCGCGGAAGGTGCACATCTCCTTGGTGCAGGTCGTGGTGAAGGCGCCGGGAA
>Ga0247727_10015842_pt1 | contig 12282 bp, 12 predicted proteins | sample WisWelCaveWW1625_FD_202498 | JGI IMG/M metagenome (GOLD analysis project Ga0247727, IMG submission 202498) | Biofilm microbial communities from Wishing Well Cave, Virginia, United States - WW16-25 | ecosystem: Environmental > Aquatic > Deep subsurface > Groundwater > Cave microbial mat | place... | reverse complement strand
CGGCGACAGCGGCCACTTCAGCTTCGATTCTCTCTTCCACGTTCCACCTCCGTCGTTAAGGGGTGGGGAGATTTCAATTGTCCTAAGTGGGGAGTTTCGGATTGACCGTGACACGGCGGGCAGCGCGCTCGCGCGCACCGGCGCTTACCTCGCCAGCGACCGCCTGCGCAACCGGCCCGCGCACACCAAGGCGCCGGCGGAGACGGTGATCCTGATCGTCGAGGACGACCCGGACCAGCTCGCGCTCGCCGACCTGCGGGTCTCGATGGCCGGCTACAAGGAGGTGCGGGTGGCGAGCTCGGTGAATGCGTTCCTGCAGGCGATGCTGGACGAGGGCGCGCCCGACCTGCTGCTGCTCGACGTGATGCTGCCCGACGGCGACGGCTTCGAGGTGCTGGCGCGCATGCGCCGCCACCAGGCGCTCGGCTCGCTGCCGATCGTCATGCTCACCGCGAAGAACGAAGCCGACGACATCGGCAAGGGGCTGCTCCTCGGCGCCGACGGCTACGTCACCAAGCCCTACACCAAGCAGATCCTCGCCGAGGTGATCGGCCAGGTGCTGAAGAAATAGCAGCCGGCATTCGCTACTGCGCCGGGCGGCCGCTGCCGCTGTTCGCGGCGGTCTTGGGCACGACGTACAGGTAGGCGGTGCACCAGGCGCCGCAGTCGCCCCCGGCGACGCCGACCTCGACCGGCTCCCAGCCCTGGATCTGGTAGCCGTTGACCACGATGCGCGTGCCGGGGCGCAGGCGCTCGAACTTCGGCTTCAGGCGCAGCAGGTTGTCCGGCAGCAGGAACAGCGCGAGCACCGTCGCCTTGGAGATGTCGGCCTCGAACATGTCGCCTTCGACGAAGCGCGCCCGGTCGGCGACGTCCTCGGCGGCCGCGGCGCGCCGCGAGACCTCGACCAGCTCGGTGTCCCACTCGACGCTCAGGCCGCGCGCGCCGAGCTTCGCGGCGGCGATGATGTTGCGCCCGTCGCCCGAGCCGAGGTCGATGACGTAGTCCGTCGCCGTCACCTTCGCCATCTCGAGCATCTTGTCGACCAGCGTCGGCGGCGTCGGCACCCACACCACGTCCTTGCCCGCCTGGCCGATGACCGGCTGGGCCTGGCTCGCCGCCGCGAGCAGCAAGCCGGCCGCCAAACCGAGGATTTTGTGCATATTAGTAGGTTGCATTTTGCCGCAAACCTCTTAGCATTTCGTCCAGCGGTGGGGCACGAGAACGAAACGCTGCGCTGGCCGACCAACCTGAACCGGGCGGGGATCGAGGCGCGCCTGGTGCAGGTCAGGGAGGCGGCGCAGGCGGCCGGGCTGCCGTACCTCGCGCAGCTGTTCGCGAGCGTCGACAGCCTGAGCCCGGCGCAGATCGGCGCCAACGTCGTCGCGGCGCTCACCTGGCTTCAGGACAAGCCCGACCAGCGCGCGATCACCACGCAGCTGGAGATGGTGGCGATGAACCTGAAGAACCTGAAATAGGGGAGCGCGCCGTGCCGATGCTCAGCGTGCGCTGCGGGAAGTGCAACGCCGTGATCAACACCGGCATGATGATGAGCTACGAGGCGTTCCGCTCCGCGACCTTCCAGCAGCACACGGTCGAGTGCCCCGACTGCGAGAACGTCCAGACCTGGACCGCGGACGACGTCGACCGCTCGGTGTTCACCGAGGCGAAGAAGAAAGCCTAGCTCTACTGGGTTTGCCGGCGCACCCAGCTCTCGGTCTTGTCGGCGGCCCTCTCGACCGACTTGCCCGCCCGGGTCGCGGTCTTCTCGACAAACTTGCCCGCGCGCTTCGCCGTCTTCTCGACGAACTTGCCCGAGCGCTCGGCGGTCTTCTCGGCGAACTTGCCGGCGCGCTGGCCGGTGTCCTCGGCGCGCTGGCGCGCCCCGGGGGACTTGTCGTCCGCATGGGCCGGAGCAGCCAGCGCCGCCGCCAGCAGCACGGCTGTAGCGATTTGTCGGCACAGGATCATGGCGGCCTCTGAGCCAAGATTGTACGGCAACGAATTCGGGCTCTGACCCCGAATTCGGAATTCCGCTATCCTTTCCGCATGTTCGAAGGGAAGGAGAAATTCGTCGTCGCCGCGGTGGTGCTCGCCGTCGTCGGGGGCTCGGCCTACTGGTACTACGCCGTGAAGCAGAAGAAGGACCAGCAGCGCGCGGTCGCGGCGCTGCTCGGCGACACCACCGCGCAGCTGCGCAAGGCGCTCGCCGCGCCGCCCGCGCCCGACATGCTTCCGCGCATCGACGGCAACCTCAAGGCGGCCAGGGCGCCGCGCGACAAGCCGCTCGCCGACGCCGCCGGGCACTACATCCACGGCGCGCGCGAGATCGTGCGCCGGCGCGCCGACGCCGAGCGCCTGTCGCGCGAGGCCGCGATGAGCCGCCGCGCGCTCGCCATGCACATGGCCGCCGCCGCCGGGCGCGACAGCTACTGGATCCGCATCGCCTCCGACCTCAAGAAGCGCGTCGAGCGCGACCACCACGAGCTCGACGTGTCGCTCAAGGCGCTCTCCGAGCTGCTGTACATGCTGCCCGAGACGCAGAAGGAGCTCGCGCCGCACGTCGACGCGTCGCTGCTGCTCGAGGAGAGCGAGCGCCAGCGCGCGCGCGAGCGCGCGATGGAAGCCGCGAAGCGCGCCGCCGAGGAGCTGGAGAAAGTCCGCCGCCTCGCGCAGCCGCGCTGATGGCGCGCGTTTATCCCCTTTGGAAGAAGATGTGGCTCTTGTTCACGGCGATCTGGCTCGTCGTCGCCGCGCTCCAGGTCGTTACCATCCTGGCGTTCTCCGAGGAGCCTGAAAAAGCCGCCCAGCCCGTGGTGCTGGGCGTCGCGGTACCCGCTTTCCTCTATTTCCTGGGGTACCTGTGGGAAGCTATTTCGCGGTGGCGGCGCTTGCGGCCGCCAGGGAAATAAGCAGCTTCTCGAGCTTGCGCGCGTCGGCGTCGAAGCGCCGGATGCCCTCGGCGAGCTTGTCGGTCGCCATCGCGTCCTCGTTGTGCATCCAGCGGAAGGCGGCCTCGTTGAGGCTGACCTTTTCCGCGGCCTGCGCCTTTTCCGGGGACAGCTTTCTCGGCACGTCGCCTTCCGTCTTCGACAGTTTTTCCAGCAGATCCGGTGCAATCGTCAGCAGGTCGCAGCCGGCGAGCGCCAGGATCTGCCCGGTCTTGCGGAAGCTCGCGCCCATCACCCGGGTCTGGTAGCCGTGCTTCTTGTAGTAGCCGTAGATCCTGGCCACCGAGGCGACGCCGGGATCCTCGGAAATTTCAATGTCTTCGACTTTCCTCTGTTGTCGATGCCAATCATAGATGCGGCCGACGAAGGGCGAGATCAGCGTGACGCCGGCGTCGGCGCACGCCACCGCCTGCGCGAACGAGAACAGCAGCGTCATGTTGCAGTGGATGCCCTCGCGCTCGAGCTCGCGCGCGGCGCGGATGCCTTCCCAGGTGGCCGCGAGCTTGACCAGGATGCGGCCGCGCTTCACGCCGGCCTTCTCGTACAGCGAGATGAAGCGCCGCGCCTTGTCGATCGATCTTGCGGTGTCGAAAGAGAGCCGCGCGTCCACCTCGGTCGAAACCCGCCCCGGGATGTGCCTCAGGATCTCGCAGCCGAAGTTGACGAACACCCGGTCCACGTCGCGGTCGATCAGGTGCCGGAAGCGCGGGTCCGCGGCCGAGGCGAGCAGCAGCGAAGGATTGGTGGTGGCGTCCTGCGGCTTCCAGCGCGCCACCGCGTCGATGTCGCCGGTGTCGGAGACGACGAGGGAATGCCTGCGCAGGGATTCAAGCTGGCTTGGCATGACAAATTCTCACTTACGCGGGAACGACCGTGAATTAGTGTGCAGCCATGCAGGGCGCCGCGCAAGGCTTGGTGCAAACGGACTACCGGGTTCGCACGGCGGCGTTCGGCTATTGCTTCGCGGTGGTCGGGGTTTTCGTGTGGGAGCGCGGCGCCGGGCCGGTGACCTGGGGCCTGATGGCGCTGCAGTTCCTCGTCTATCCGCACCTTCTCTACTGGCGCGCGCGGCTCTCGCCGCGGCCGGCGCACGCCGAGCTCGACAACCTGTTCCTCGACGCGGCGCTGCTCGGCGCCTGGTGCGCGGGCCTGGGCTTCCCGACCTGGATCACCTACGCCTTCGTCGGCGCGACCACCCTGAACGCGGTGGTGAACCGCGGCCTGACCGGGCTGGGCTGGTCGCTCGCCTGCAGCGCGGCCGGGGCGGCGCTGTGGAGCGCGGTGCGCGGCTTCGACTACGCGCCCGCGACCAGCGAGCTGGTGACCGCGCTTTGCGTGGTCGGCGCCCTCGGCTACCTCGGCATGGTCGGCTACGTGGTGCACTCGCAGACCCGCCGGCTCGCCGCCGCGCGCGACGCGCTGCGCGCGAGCGAGGAGCGCTACCGCCTGATCGCGGAGCACGCGGGCGACCTGATCGCCCTCATCGACCACGAGGGGCGCTGGCTCAACACCAGCCCCTCGTACCAGCGCGTCCTCAACGCCGTCGACCTCGCGCGGGGCGCCGACGCATTCCGTCACGTGCACCCCGACGACGCCGAGAACGCCCGCGTGGTAGTGCTGCGCTCCTCCGTCACCGGCAAGCCGCGCGAGATCGCGCTGCGCCTGGTGGACCGCGACGGCCGCATCCGCCAGTACAAGACGCGGGTGCAGGCCCTTGGTGGCAACGGGGATGTGAAGACCCTCCTCCTCGTGTCGCAGGACGTCACCGACCTGCGCGACAGCGAGGAGCGGCTGCTCATCCAGGCGCACGCCTTCGAGGGCATGACCGAGGCGATCGTGATCACCGCCGCCGACGGCACCATCGTCACCGTGAACCGCGCGTTCTGCGAGCTCACCGGCTTCACGCGCGACGACGTCCTCAGCCAGCCCGAGCGCGCGATCCGCAACGCCCTGCAGCCGCCGCAGTTCTACGACGAGCTCTACGCCGCGGTGGTGCGCGAGGGCCACTGGTCGGGCACCACCTGGGCGCGGCGCAAGAACGGCTCGGTGTACCGCGAGTGGAAGAGCGTGCGCGTGGTGCGCGACCAGTCCGGCACGGCGACCCACTACGTCATGGTGTTCTACGAAGTGGGCGACAAGGGCGCGACAACGGAATCGCTGCGGGAGTCTCCCCCGCAGGGCCTTAAGGGTTGAAATCTAAGGAATTCTTCGCCTCTCCTGGTGTAAACTGTTAGCCATAAGAACTAGTCACCCGCTTTGCCAGGAGACGAGTTGCAGCCGACCGACATCAAGCACCCCGACTACTTCCACAAGGTTGTCGATTGCCAGTGGGCCTGCCCGGCCCACACCCCGGTTCCGGAGTACATCAGGTTGATCGCGGCAGGGCGTTACTCCGACGCCTTCATGGTCAACTGGAAATCCAACGTGTTCCCCGGGATCCTCGGGCGCACCTGCGACCGCCCCTGCGAGCCCGCGTGCCGCCGCACCCGCGTCGAGGAAGATAACCAGCCCAAGCCCGAGCCGGTCGCCATCTGCCGCCTGAAGCGGGTCGCCGCCGACTACAAGGACAACGAGGAGATTGCCAGGGAAATCTCCGTCCACAAGAAGACCAGGTCGAACGGCAGGAAAATCGCCTGCATCGGCGCCGGCCCGGCCTCGCTCACCGTGGCGCGCGACCTCGCGCCGCTCGGCTACGAGGTCACGGTATTCGACCAGGACCCGCGCGCCGGCGGCATGATCTGGTCGCAGATCCCGCGCTTCCGCCTGCCGCTGGAAGTGATCGACGAGGAGGTTGGATATATCTTGAATCTGGGGGTGGAATTTCGCGGCGGGGTCAAGATCGACTCCATGAAAAAGCTGATGAGCGAGGGCTACGACGCCATTTTCGTCGGCTGCGGAGCTCCCAGAGGAAGAGATCTGGATATTCCCGGGAGAAAACAGGGGGCCGGCAACATCCACATCGGCATCGACTGGCTCTCCTCGGTGTCCTTCGGCCACACCAGCAAGATCGGCAAGCGCGTCATCGTCCTCGGCGGCGGCAACACCGCCATGGACTGCTGCCGCACCTCGCGCCGCCTCGGCGGCGACGACGTCAAGGTGATCGTGCGCTCGGGCTTCGACGAGATGAAGGCGAGCCCGTGGGAGAAGGAAGACGCCCAGCACGAGGGCATTCCCATCCTCAACTTCCTGGTCCCCAAGACTTTCGTTTTTTCGAACAACAGGCTTTCCGGGATGACCTTCGAGAAAGTGAAGGCCATCTACGACGACAAGGGCCGCCGCAGCCTGGTCCCCACCGGCGAGCCGGCCCAGTTCTTCGAGTGCGACGACGTGCTGATCGCCGTGGGACAGGAGAACGCGTTCCCGTGGATCGAGCGCGACAGCGGCGTCGAGTTCGACCAGCATGGTTTACCGCAGTTGGATAAAACGACTTTCCAATCTACGGTCCCGAATGTGTTCTTCGGCGGCGACTCGGCCTTCGGGCCGAAGAACATCATCTGGGCGGTGGCGCACGGCCACGACGCCGCCGTTTCCATCGACAAGCTGTTGAACCAGGAAGACCTGGGCCAAAGGCCTCCTCCGGGCGTGGCGATGATGTCGCAGAAGATGGGCATCCACGAGTGGAGCTACGACAGTGAAATAGTGGAAGACCCGCGCTACAAGGTGCCCTGGGCCGACATCAAGGCCACGCTCAAGAACGTGAAGATGGAGGTCGAGCTCGGCTTCGACGTCGCCACCGCGTGGAAGGAGGCGCAGCGCTGCCTCAACTGCGACGTGCAGACGGTGTTTACCGACAAGCTGTGCATCGAGTGCGACGCCTGCGTCGACATCTGCCCGATGGACTGCATCAGCTTCACGGGGAACGGAGAAGAAGCCGATCTTCGTACCCGGCTGAATGCTCCGGCCAGGAACCTGACGCAGGACCTGTACGTCTCCGGACCGCTGAAGACCCAACGCGTCATGGTGAAGGACGAGGACGTCTGCCTGCACTGCGGCCTGTGCGCCGAGCGCTGCCCGACCGGCGCCTGGGACATGCAGAAGTTCTTCCTCGAGCCGACGTATGCGGGTCACGGTTGCAGAACCAGGAAATCTTTTCCGTTGAAGGCTGCGTGATGAAACGCATCGAAGCCGTCAACGATTTCGTCATCAAGTTCGCCAACGTCAACGGCTCGGGCTCGGCCTCCGCGAACGAGCTGTTCGCCAAGAGCTTCCTGCGCATGGGGATCCCGGTGTCGCCGCGCAACATCTTCCCGTCGAACATCCAGGGGCTGCCGACCTGGTACGAAGTGCGCGTCACCGAGAGCGGCCACCTCGGCCGCCGCGGCGGCGTGGACCTGATGGTGGCGATGAACCCGCAGACCTGGGCGCAGGACGTAGCCGAGATCGACCCGGGCGGCTATCTCTTCTACGACAACACCAAGCCGCTGCCGAAGTCGAAGTTCCGCGACGACATCCACGTCGTCGGCATGCCGCTCACCGAGATCTCGAACGCCACCTACACCGACCCGCGCGAGCGGCAACTCTTCAAGAACATCATCTACGTCGGCGCGCTCGCCGGCCTGCTCGGCATAGAGCCCGAGGTCATCGCCGAGCTGATCGGCGAGCAGTACAAGGGCAAGGAGAAGCTCCTCAAGCCCAACCTCAATGCGCTGCAGCTGGGCTTGAATTTCGCGAGAGAAAATCTGAAAGACGCGATGGGCCTGAAGACCAAGCGCGCCTACAACGTCGGCGACAAGGTGTTCATCGACGGCAACTCGGCCGCGGCGCTCGGCTGCGTCTACGGCGGCGCCACGGTGTGCGCCTGGTACCCGATCACGCCGTCCTCTTCGCTCGCCGAGGCTTTCCAGTTCTATTGCTCCAAGCTGAGAGTCGACAAGCAAACCGGCAAGAACAAGTTCGCCATCATCCAGGCCGAGGACGAGCTCGCCTCGATTGGAATAGTCACCGGAGCTGGCTGGAATGGAGCGCGCGCGTTTACTGCCACGGCCGGCCCGGGCATCTCGCTGATGAGCGAGTTCATCGGCCTCGCGTACTTCGCCGAGATCCCGGTGACCATCATCGACGTGCAGCGCGGCGGCCCCTCGACCGGCATGCCGACGCGCACGCAGCAGTCCGACGTGCTCGCCTGCGCCTACGCCTCGCACGGCGACACCAAGCACGTGCTGCTGTTCCCCGAGGACCCCTACGAGTGCTTCGAGTTCGCCGCGCTGAGCCTCGACCTCGCCGACCGGCTGCAGACGCCGATCTTCCTGATGACGGATCTCGACATCGGCATGAACCAGCGCCTCGCGAAGGCGATGGTCTGGGATGACGCCCGCAAGTACGACCGCGGCAAGGTCCTGTCGCACGAGGACCTCGAGGCCGGCAAGGAATTCGCGCGCTACAAGGACCTCGACGGCGACGGCATCCCGTACCGCACGCTCCCCGGCACCCACGAGACCAAGGGCGCCTACTTCACGCGCGGCACCTCGCGCAACCCGCAGGCCGGGTACTCCGAGGCGGGCCCCGACTACGTTTACAACATGCAGCGGCTGCAGAAGAAGTTCGAGCACGCGAAGACCTTGCTTCCCAAGCCGGTGCTGACGCCCGCCAAGGTCCCCGCGCGCTTCGGCTGCATCTACTACGGCTCCACCAGCCCCTCGATGCACGAGGCTTTGGAATCTTTGTCTCAACAAAATATTTTTATCAATGCCCTGCGAGTGCGCGGCTTCCCGTTCGGCGACGAGCTGTTCGACTTCGTCGCCTCGCACAGCAAGGTGTTCGTGGTCGAGCAGAACCGCGACGCGCAGCTGAAGACGCTGCTCGTCAACGACGCCGGCATCAACCCGGCGAACCTGATCTCGGTGCTGCACTACGACGGCACGCCGATCACCGCGCGCTTCATCGCCAAGGAAATCGCCGAGATCGTCGCCGCGCTCAACGTGCGCCCGATCAAGAAGGACAAGGCCGCATGACCTACGTCGCGAAGCCCAAGCTCCACCACCCGACCCTCGCCAAGAACAAGATCGGCTACACGCGGCGCGACTACGAGGGCAAGGTCAGCACTCTGTGCGCCGGCTGCGGCCACGACTCCATCAGCGCCGCCCTGATCCAGGCCTTCTGGGAGCTCGAGATCCAGCCCCACAAGGTGGCCAAGCTCTCCGGCATCGGCTGCAGCTCCAAGACCCCGGACTACTTCCTGGGCAACTCGCACGGCTTCAACACCGTCCATGGCCGCATGCCCTCGGTCCTCACCGGCGCGAACCTCGCCAACCGCGACCTCATATATCTAGGGGTCTCCGGCGACGGCGACTCTGCCTCCATCGGCCTCGGCCAGTTCGCCCACGTCATGCGCCGCGGCGTCAACATGACCTACATCCTGGAGAACAACGGCGTCTACGGCCTCACCAAGGGCCAGTTCTCCGCCACCGCCGACAAGGGCAGCAAGGCCAAGAAGGGCGCGACCAACACCGACGCCCCCGTCGACACCGTCAGCCTCGCCCTCCTGATGGGCGCCACCTACGTCGCGCGCAGCTTCAGCGGCGACAAGCAGCAGCTCACCCCCCTCATCAAGGCCGCCATCGCCCACCCCGGCGCCGCCTTCATCGACGTCATCAGCCCCTGCGTCGCCTTCAACAACCACCTCGGCTCCACCAAGAGCTACGACTACGTCCGCGAGCACAACGAGGCCGTCAACCGCCTCGACTTCTGGCCCAACCGCGAAACCATCACCGTGGACTATTCAGCGGGCGGCGTCATCGAAGTCCCCGGCGCCGACGGCAGCATCCTGAAACTTCGCAAGCTCCACGCCGATTACGACCCCAGCGACCGCATCAACGCCCAGGCCATGATCGCCAGCGCCGCTCACAAGGGCGAGGTCCTCACCGGCCTGCTTTACCTCTCACCCGATGCCGAAGACCTCCACGCTCACCTCAATACCTACGAGGCGGCGTTCAACAAGCTCGGGGAGAAGGACCTTTGCCCCGGGGCGGGCATGCTGGAGAAGATCAACGCCGGGCTGCGCTAAGCGTAGACTCTTCCTGGCACCACTCTTCGGAGCGGCAACCGCGGTTCGCGAATCCCAGTGGGGACGTTTCCGCGAGTGATTGGCGGAGGAGTTGCTTCGTCCAATAGCAGCACGCCCAATCGAGCCTCGCCCCGCAGCAAACCATTCCGTCGCTCGACAGCGCATTACGGGACGCTTAGATAAATGTGCCCAGGGGATGACAGAGGGCTGCGATATACTTTTGCGCCGTTGGCGAGGATGAGGAAGTTATGAGCCTGGATACTAGGCTTGCGCTTTATCGAAGAGTGGAGGCAAGGCGCAATCGTCCCCTCATTGTCTATGTCACCAGCAATAGACTGAACGCGAATGGTCAGATTGCGAGCGACAGCGTTCCTGAGCTACTCGACCAGTTGCAGCGCTTACCGGAAACCAAGGAGATTGATCTCTTACTAGTAAGTGATGGGGGGGATGCCACTGTTGCGTGGCGCATCGTTTCGCTGATTCGCGAAAGAGCGGAAAAGTTTTCTGTGCTCGTTCCGCAGGCCGCCTTTAGCGCCGCAACTCTTATTGCTCTTGGTGCTAACGAAGTGGTCATGCATCCCAACGGCAATCTTGGCCCTACCGATCCGCAAATCCGAGTTCCGCGCCGAAGTGGCAAGGATGGAACGACCGACGTGGTTGGTTTCGGCTCAGAAGATCTAATGGCCTTTCTCAAATTCTCGCGAGATCAGGTTGGACTAAAGGATCCCGAACATCTGCTCTCCGTCTACTCCAAGTTCTGCGACGAAGTCGGCACTCTCGGCGTCGGTGTGTCTGCCCGTAGCGCGCTATTAAGCGTCACGATGGGTGAGCAAATGCTTCTACTTCATATGAAGGAAGAGCAAGAGAAGAAATTAGCGCACACAATTTCCGAGAAACTGACGAAAGACTACTTTCATCATGGCTACCCGGTGAACAGAACTGAGGCCAAGGCAATCGGCCTAAAGGTGGCAGATAGGGACAAGGAACTCGAAGACTTGATGTGGAAAATATGGAGCGACCTCCGGGCAGAACTGAAGATACGCGAGCCACACAATCCGGTCACGGTATTGGCGGACAATCCCGCCTGTCAAGCGCTATTTGCGCCGCTACCCGCGGCACAGCTTCCTGCTAACTTGCCGCCGCAGCTACCGCCGCAGGCGCAACAGCAGCTACTCGCGCAGATTCAGGCACAGTTCGCACCAGTGCCACCCGCGCCCTTTGAGATTGTTCACGCTCTAATCGAAAGCAGTCGCCACGCGTCCAGATTTGTCACGAGCGGCATAGTGATTGGCACAAAAACCCCTGATCAACAAATTCGGGTTTCAACTCTAAATATTCGCCAAGGTTGGAAGACGGTTCGCCCGACCCCCGCAGTCCCGGGCCAAGGGGCGTTGCCGCCCAAGCCGCCGAAGGCGCCGAAGCCACCGAGAGCTCTAAGGCGGCCAAAACCGTTAAAAAAGACCAAGAAAGTCGCCAAATCCGCAACATGACCGTAACGGCCTATTGCTAAGCTAGCGCCAAGACCTTATATATTGATCTGTATGGATTTCTCAGCAAAACCGCGAGTACGTAGACTGCGCGTACTGCAGCGTCCGCACCGATTAAATGTGTCGGGTGTTGTTCCCGCAGGCGAAGACCTACCGATCGAGGATGTCTCGTCCACATATTTGGTCGGAGTTACAGAACTTGTTGGCGACGTTATCGAAGTGCCGTTAGAACTCGTTACGCGCGCTGAACAAGCGAAGCAAAAGTAACTCGCGATTCGCAGCGCCTCGATCTGCGAACCCCTGCCCAGGTCATAACGCGGATGCTGTGGCGGCGCCAAGCCGTTAGCAAGTTCGCGGCACTTCCCTTTACGATTCGGACTAGACAGGGACCTCACCGTCTCTGCGCTGCTGCCCGAAGATATGTTCGTCTAGACTAGGCCATGAGCTGCGACATCGTCCTGAAGGGCGGCACGGTAGTGGATGGCACTGGGACGCCGGCGAGGCGGGCGGATGTCGGGATTGCGGACGGCAAGTTCGTTCCTGTTTCAGGAACCGCGAAGAGAACTATCGATGCGGCGGGGCTTGCGATAGCGCCGGGCTTCATCGACCCCCACACCCACTACGACGCGCAGATCTGCTGGGATGGGGCGACTACTCCGTCGAGCTGGCACGGGGTGACGACGGTGGTGATGGGGAACTGCGGGGTGGGGATTGCGCCCTGCAGGCCGGGGTGTCACGGTCAATCCGAAACTCCCCACTTAGGACAATTGAAATCTCCCCACCCCTTAACGACGGAGGTGGAACGTGGAAGAGAGAATCGAAGCTGAAGTGGCCGCTGTCG
>Ga0247727_10015841_pt1 | contig 12282 bp, 10 predicted proteins | sample WisWelCaveWW1625_FD_202498 | JGI IMG/M metagenome (GOLD analysis project Ga0247727, IMG submission 202498) | Biofilm microbial communities from Wishing Well Cave, Virginia, United States - WW16-25 | ecosystem: Environmental > Aquatic > Deep subsurface > Groundwater > Cave microbial mat | place... | reverse complement strand
GGTGGCAACGATCTGCTGGGTCACGGCCTCGCCGCGCCGATCGAGCCGGATATCGCCGAAGCTGTAGGTCTGCATGCGCCCTCGCCGTCGAATCAACCAAACCAGGGCCTTGAATCATGAAACCGACGGCCAGGGAATCAGTCACACAGAGAATCACTTGTGTGAATGCCGTAGCCCGGAGGGTCTGACACCAACCCGGGAAGCCGCAGCTTGCAGCGGGACACAAATCGCCGAGCGCGGGTGCCGAAAGGCAACCCCCGGGCCGTGAGGCCCAGAGAGCCCCACAAGGGCTCTCGAGGAGGCCCGCGCGGGCCTCCTGGGGCGGTCATACGCCCCGCGGTTGCCGAGTAGGCACCCGCGTACCCGTCGCACCTTGCGGATTTCCCGCGAGGCGGACGGCGCGTGCGCCAGACGAGCCTCAATGAGCAAGACAATCGAACGACGAAGGAGCCCGACACCTATGACAGCGTGGGTAACAATTGCACGATCGGAACACCAGGCACGGCACGCTGTTGAGGCGGTACTTCGCGTCGAGTGGGGGCGTATTGCTCGATCAAGAGTGGTTCTGCAGCAACATCCCGGCCTATCTCTCCGCGACCCGATTTCGACTCAGATGCAGCTCAGCTATAAGATATCGGGCAGGCGATGGCGCGGGCTGTATTCCCATGGAATTGCTGGACAAGTCGATTTTGTGTATCGGCGATCTGATGCTGGACCGGTTGGTGCGCGGGGATGTGGATCGCATCTCGCCCGAGGCTCCGGTCCCAGTTCTGAAGCTCCGCGAGTCCCAGGCCGGGCTGGGCGGGGTCGGGAATGTGGCGCACAACGTCGTTGCGCTGGGCGGACGGGCCGTGTTGATTGGATTGGTCGGCGTCGATGCTCTTGCTCAAGAGTTGACCTCGCTCATTGCGGCCAAACCGGGCATCGTCGACGCCAAGATTGCGAGCCGGTCGCGGCCAACAACATGCAAGAGCCGCTTTTTCGCTGCCGGCCAGCAGGTGATACGGGTTGACGACGAGGTCGTTCGCCCCGCTGCGCCGGCCGAGGCCAACCAGCTCCTGCGGGAGATGGAGCGCTCGATTGGGAGCGCAGACGCCGTGATCCTGTCAGATTATGGAAAGGGGGCGCTGACCCCTGAGGTAATCGCCTTCGCTATCTCGAAAGCGCAGGCTCTTGGCATCCCGGTGTTCGTCGATCCGAAGGGCGCGGATTTCCGCCGGTATCGCGGGGCTACGTGCATAACCCCGAACGTCGGGGAGCTGGCGGCTGCGTCAGGTCGCAGTTGCCAGACGGATGAAGAGATCGTTGACACCGCGGTTCAACTCCTGAAGACCGCTGAAGCCGAGGCAATTCTTGTTACCCGATCAGAGCGCGGCATGACGCTCGTAGAGAAGAACGGTGCCGTGACCAGTGTCCAAGCGAGTGCCAAGGAGGTGTTCGATGTGTCAGGTGCCGGCGACACGGCAATTGCGACGTTGGCCCTCTGTCACGCGAGCGGCGCGTCGCTTGCAACTGCCATGCGCGTGGCAAATGCGGCCGCCGGCGTCGTGGTTTCGAAGGTTGGCACGGCAGCGGTAAGTCGCAGTGAGTTGGCCGACGCTCTCGAAAGGCAGGAAAGTTTTACCAAAGCGGTTCCCAGCAGCCTGCTCAGCGGCCGCGACGCCGTCGCAGTCGTTTCCAGATGGCGGCGGTTCGGACTAACCTGCGGGTTTACCAACGGTTGCTTCGATATCTTGCATACCGGCCATATTTCCCTACTCCAACAGGCCCGCGGTCAGTGCAACCGCCTGATCGTCGGGCTCAATAGTGACGAAAGCGTCCGCCGTCTAAAGGGCCCGGACCGCCCGGTCAATACATTGGAGAACCGCGCCGCAGCTTTGGCCGCGATTCGCTTTGTCGACGCTGTGGTTGCGTTCCGTGAGAACACTCCAGCCGCACTTATCGAACTCTTGCGTCCAGATGTACTTATAAAGGGAAGTGACTACACGGTGGACGAAGTGGTCGGTGCGGATTTCGTCCGGGCGAACGGCGGCCGAGTGTTCCTGGCCGAATTCGTAGCACAGCAATCGACGACGAAGTTGATCAACAAGCTCCGCCGAGGCGGTGGCGTTGTTGCCGACGCACTGTTGCCCGGATGAAGCCGTAGGCCTCGCTTCGACTTGTCATGGCCGGTAGTCCTCGACCAAGGCGCGCAGAGCCCTCTGCATGGCGTCCGGGTCATTGTGCGACAGTGCCATCTTGAGGTCGCCAAGGCCGGAAGGGAGGGCTCCTGCTCCATTGGCCTGCTCCCTTATCCTTAGAATCCGAGGATGGTCGGTAGCCTGGGCGCAGCCAGCCGAATACAGATCCTCTGTCAATTTTTCGCCCGGGCGAAGTCCCGTGAACACAATCTCGATGTCGCCGTTTGGGTTCGCCGCATCACAAGGTTGCAAGCCGCTCAGTTTGACCATCAGCTTGGCGAGATCGAGTATGCGGACGGGCTCGCCCATATCGAGCGCAAACACCTCGCCACCTCGAGCCATCGCGCCGGCCTGGATCACGAGCGCTGCCGCCTCCGCAACGCAAATAAAATACCGTGCTGCGTCTGGATGCGTCACGGTCACCGGACCACCTGCCTCGATCTGCCTCCGAAAAAGCCGCACCACCGACCCCGAGCTATCCAAGACATTGCCGAACCTCACAATCGAGAAAGTAGTACCGTCGACCCGTTCGGCTGCCTTGGCCTGGACGAGCATTTCTGCGACGCGTTTGCTTGCACCCATGATGCTGGATGGGCGAACGGCTTTGTCCGTTGAAATGAGGACGAAGTTCTTGACGCCGCAGTCCGCTGCCGCATTCAACATGACCTCGGAGCCAATGGTATTATTGCGCACACCAGCAAGGGCATTCCGCTCTACAATAGGAACGTGCTTGAAGGCTGCACCGTGATAGACGGTCTCGACCGCGTGCGCCTCGAGCAGTCGCCGCACCAAGCCGTCGTTCAGGACCGACCCTAGTGCGGTCACGATTTCTACCGGGCGCTTCACTCCCGCTCTGCGCTTCAAAATCGCGTTCACTTCGACTTCAATGTCGTAGAGATTGGTTTCGTTCGCATCGAGCAACAGCAGGCAACGGGGGCCGTAGTCCAGTACCTGTCGCACCAGCTCAGAGCCGATCGACCCGCCGGCGCCCGTCACCATGACGCAGCGCCCGTCAATGGTGCGTGCCATCAGTTCTGGGTGGGGCGGTATCTGGGACCGACCAAGTAGATCGGCAGCCTCAACCCGGCGCAGTTCGCTCACCGCTACACGTCCTGAAACGATCTCCTCCATGGCTGGCAACACCCGCACGTCGACAGTTGAGTCCTCGAACAAAGACAGGATGCGCATCCGGTCCTTTCGCGTTGCACCGTCCATTGCAAGCAGCACCTGGCTGGCCTTGTGAGATTGGACAATTCTTGCGAGTCGCTCCGGCGGATGAACGCGAACGCCGCCAACGTATTGACGCCAAAGCGTAGGATCAGGATCGACGAAGCTCACGACCTCCATGTCGCGAGTCCGGCGAACGGCAGCCAGCAATGCATGGCCAGTCTGCCCGGCGCCGTAAATGATCACATTGCGTATGGCGCCTGGTGGGGCTGACGGGGGCAAAGGGATGCCGGCTTGCGCAACGAGCTTGCGAATTACCCGTCTACTGGCCGAAACAATCAGAGCCCCCAGCAGCGGGTACAAGAAAAGCACCGAGCGCGGGATACCCTCCGCGCCCGTCATGAACGGGCCAAGTCCCAAAGCGAGCGCGGAAATACCGACGCACAGAAAGATGATCTGGTCACCGCTGGAGCCGAAATGGCGGGTCACATGCCGGTACAAGCCGGCAAAAAAGAAGGCCCCCACGGCAATGCAAGGTACCGTCGCAAGCAAGGCAAAGACATCCCATGTGGGCGCTACATAGAGGTACCCCCACCGAAGAGTCATCGCTAGGCATAAGGCAAACTGCAATAGAACAAGATCGGAAATTGCCAGCAAGCTGCGCCGCTGATAACGGCTCATTCTGGACAAGAGGCCAAACAGGGTGCTCATTCATCGTCTCACGTGTCCGGCTGGCCAGCGGCTCGAGCGCCACCATACCAATTCCGCGCCGCAAACTGATCCCTCCGCGTTTCGCTCGGGTGGATGCCGCAGCACGCCAGCGCCGCTTGTAGTACCGTCGATCTGGCCCCCGCGCGCATGCGACAGGATGCTGCCGTGCGGAGGGCCACCGAGGACGGGCGGCCCCCATTTGACCGCCAGGGGGCAATCGGCGATCGCACCAAATGTGGCCAAGCGGCCACTAGGCTAGCGCGCTGCGAAGCTCCTTCAGAGCTGCTGCTGCGGCGGCATTCAGGTGAGCCGGCTGCAAAAGCGGACGTTGAGCCCACGCAGTGGTTGTGCGCCGCTATTGCTGGCAGAGGAGGCGTGACTCAACTCGCGGGAGCGAACGCCGGACTCCGCAACTCACGGTGATGGGTGGCCTTTGGTTTCCCCTTTCAGTCGCCGCAGAACTGATTCAGCCACTCGCTTTGGCGGCTGCTCATCCATGCAGCGGGCTTTGCCGTAACCCTTGGGACACTGATCCATCCAGCTTTCGTTGCTCCACCAGCAATTCCCGCAGAAGGGTGGCGCAAGGTTCTCATTTCGGGGATACGCCAGGTATTCATGATCGGTAGGGCCGAACACGACGCAGCTCGCCACCCCCAAAGCCGCTGCCAGGTGCACAAGCCCACTATCGATGTCGATATGAAGTGATGCCCCGGCCAGCAATCCTGCGGCTTGTCCGAGGGAAGTCTTCCGGACCAACTGCACATCAACTCCTGGGATCGGCTCACTTGTTTCAGCTCCCAGCTGAACGACTACGAGGTCGGGCAGGTGCCGCCGGATCTCCTGCAAGACACCGGCGAAATGCGGGTAACACTTCGTTGCGCGGTGTGCCGAGATGACAAATTCTGGATCGAATCCGTTATGGAGGGTCACATAGGTTGTGCCCTCGAGCCCAAAGCGCCGGCGCGCAGAAATGTCTACACGAAGCGAAAGGCGATCGCCGCCGTAGCCGATACCGCAGATGTGATGGAGAAATGCGCGGCGGCCATTTCTTTGTCTCGTCGCCAGGCGCCCGAACGAACGGATGCTATAGGGAAGTTGGGCGATCGCCGTCGCCTCGCTGTTCGAGAAATCTCGAATTTTCTGGACGACTTGCGTAAGCCTGCTGTTCCGAGTGATCGCACGAAGATTCACGAGGTCGTCGTGAATCATCGGAACTTGACCAACACTGATTGCGAGCGGATACCTGTGCCTTGTCGCCGCAAAACGAAAGCTGCTGAGGACCCGGTCGACCCCCGGCACGCTTTCCATGATCCAGCGGCTCCGCTCGGGCCGGTAAGTCATAACGTCGAAGACGATATCGCCGCACGCGGTCCGCAGGTCGCGAAGGAAACGCGCCAAAACGATCTCGTCTCCGAGACCGGAACCGAACGCGAGAACGCAAACGCGGATCTGGCTCTCGGCGCTGTCTGCTGGTTTGTCGCGTTGCACGAGTGCCGCGAGTCGCTCGACCATTATTCTGGAAACAATGGGCGATTTGCGAGCCACGTATTTATAGTAGTAGCGAAATACGGCGGCGATACTACCCGAAGTTTTATATAGGTCGAAACCCTTGCGCAAAACTCGCCGGTATCTGGCAGGCAGCATTGCAAAATCCCAAACAGCCGTGCTCCCACCAGCTCTCTGGCGGCGCTCGCGGGCGACAGGCGGCCCTCCTACTATGATCGCCGCGTCCGTGCAACGGTGCGCCGATCAAGGGACTGCCTCACGCGCGACCCGTGCCCGGTCGAGGCACGACTTTCTGCGAAGGTTCGCGACGGGCAGGATCAAACGCACGACGATGGCTTTCCCGCGTCAAGGGTTGGTGGAAGGCTCCCTCGCCTGGCATGGTGGACAGGAGCTTCCAGGCATCGGAGCGAGCCCTAAGGCGACCGAGCAGGTCCTTGCGCACCAACCGGGTCGAGGTCACATGGCGGCTGGACCGCACCCTGATTTGATGGAAAGTGGCCTCGCCGCCCGTCGGTCTCTTGCCTGGCGCTGAAATTGGAACAACTATCGCAAAGGCGACCGGGGGGGCAGACCCCCAGCGATCGACGTTTCATCTTATCGCCCGACGTTGAGGCAGGACCCCTGCTGAAGGAGACAACCATGGCGGAGCTGACCGGCTCGGAAATCCTGGCGAAGGCACTGAAGAAGGAGGGCACGGAGAACCTGCTCTTCATCATGGGCGGGCCGATGCTACTGGCGGAGTCTTCTTGCATCAAGGAGGGCATCCGCCCGATCGACGTGCGCCACGAGCAGGCCGCCGCGCTGATGGGCCAGGCCTACAGCCGGCTGCTGCAGAGGCCTTCCGTTTGCATGGCGGCGAGCGGCCCCGGCGTCATCAACCTCACCACCGGCATGGCCAACGCACTGATCGACTGCTGCCCCGTCGTCGCCATCGGCGGCTCCAGCCCGATCCACCAGTTCGGCCGCCAGGTGTTCCAGGAGATCGACCAGGTCGCGATCATGAAGGGCTGCGTCAAGTGGGCCGACCGCGTCTATAACCTGAAGCGCATCCCGGAGCAGGTGAACAACGCCTTCCAGCACGCCATGAGCGGCAAGCCGGGGCCGACCTACCTCGATTTCCCCGGCGACATCCTCTACGCCAAGATTCCCGAGGAGCAGGTCGACTGGTCCATGAGCGGCCGGCCGATCCTCAACGCCCGGCCGCTGGGCGACCCCGAGCAGGTCGATGCGCTGATCCTGGCCCTGTCGCGCGCCAAAAAGCCGGTGATCATCTCCGGCAGCGGCGTGATCTGGTCGCGCGCCTGGAGCGAGATGCAGCAGCTGGTCGAGAAGGCCGGCATCCCGTTCTACACGACACCGCAAGGGCGCGGCGTGGTGCCCGACGACCATCCGCTGTCGTATCTCTCCATGCGCTCCACCGCCTTCAAGGACGCCGACCTCATCATCGTGCTCGGCACGCGCATGAACTACATCATCAGCCACGCGGCACCGCCGCGCTTCAATGCGGCCGCGAAGATCGCCCGCATCGACATCGATCCGGGCGAGATCGCCACCGCCGCGCGCAAGGTCGATATCGGCATCGTCGGCGACTGCAGAAGCGTGCTGAACCAGATTCTCACCGGCATGAAGGGCAAGGTCGATCCCGACCGCTTCAAGGAGTGGCGCAAGACGCTGGCCGACGGCGTCGCGTCGAAACTCTCCTCGCAAGGTGCCAACAAGCCGATCGAGGACGGCGACATCCATCCACTGCGACTGTGCGAGGAGATCGCCAACTTCATGCAGCGCGACGCGATCCTGGTAGTGGACGGCCAGGAGATCCTGAACTACGGCCGTCAGTCGATGCCGACCTTCGCACCGGGTCACCGACTGAACTCGGGGCCGTTCGGCACCATGGGCGTCGGCCTGCCGTTTGCGCTCGGCGCCAAGCTCGCCAAGCCCGACAAACAGGTGATTTGCGTGCACGGCGACGGCTCGTTCGGGCTCAATGCAATGGAGCTGGACACCGCCGTGCGCCACAAGCTGCCCGTTCTGGTGGTGATCAGCCTCAACGGCGGCTGGACCGCCGACCCGCAGCGCAACAAGCCCGGCCGCGATCTGGGCTACACGAGGTTCGAGAAGATGGCCGAGACGCTCGGCTGTTACGGCGAGTACGTCGACAAGGCCGAGGACATTCGCCCCGCTCTCGAGCGCGCGCAGAAAGAGGTGGACAAAGGCATGGTCGCGGTCGTCAACGTGCGCACCGACTACCGCGCGCGCGCCACCACCATGCAGTTCGCGCAGTACTCCACGTGAGCCGGGGCGCGGCGCCTGTTTACCAGCCAAGGGATAATGCAGCAGATTGCAACACGGGTGGTGGAAATCGGAGCATCTGTCGCTATGTTGATAGCATCGCATCTAGCCCCTGGAGAACGCCATGCCCCAACCACCGCCATTCGAGATCCCGCAGCAGTTGCGTGAGCTGACCGAACGGAACGTTGAACACGCGCGCGCGACCTACGGCCAATTCATGGACGCGGTTTCGCAAGCCATGGGCGCCTGGGCCGGCGCCGCCCCGGCCAATGCCATGACCGCAAGCTACAAGGTTGTTCAGGAGCGCGCGGTAAAGTTCGCCAAGCAGAATGCCGAGGCGTGCTTCAATCTGGCGAGCGAGCTTGCCAACGCCAAGGATGTTGCCGACGTGCTGGGGATCCAGAGCCGGCATGCACAGACGCAGATGCAGGCCTTTGCGCTGCAGGCCCAGGAGCTGACCCGGCTGATGATGGAGGCGGCGCAAAGCATGCAGAAGCCGACGTGATTGGTCGGACCCATACCGGACCCGTCATATCCGCCGGTACTTCGTCATCGCTTCGCGAAACGAGAGGCCGCTGGCGATTTCGGTGGCGGCCTGCCGATCGTCCTCGGCGTACCGGGCCGCCAGCCCCGCTACCCTTTCCGCCAGCTGAGCGGTGATGCACACAACGCCCGAGCCATCGGCAACGATCACGTCGCCGGGTCGTACCCGCACGCCACCACAGTTGATTGTCTCGTTGATACCGGTGACGGCGAGCCGGGTGCGCCCGGTGAGCGGCGTCACATGCCGCGCAAACACCGGGAACTGGTGCTGGACCATCTCCTCCCGGTCGCGCACACCAGCATCCACGACCAAACCGGCCACGCCCTTTGTCTTGGCCGCGAGAGTCGCCAGCCCGCCGAAGGTCGAAACGCAATGCCCGCCGTTGTCGATGACGAGAATTTCCCCGCGGCCCGCGGCATCGATGATCTGGCCGACCCTGAAATCATCGGATGTGAAGTCACCGCGCCGGCCGGTGATTTGCCGCACCGTGACCGCGCGGCCCGCGCACCGCGTGCCGGGCACAACCGCGCCAAGCCTGCCATCACGCCCTCGAAGGCGACATCGTCGAGGGCGTTGGCGATCGTCGGCGTTGCCAGGGCTGCGAGCGGCGCCAGAACATCGTCTGATACGATCATACGAGAGTTCCTCCCCGGCGACCCCAAGGCGGCGTGGGCGCACGGCGGGTCGTCCAAATCCGACCGATGCGGCAACGCGGTCGCCACCTCCCGGGTCGGTCAGAACAGGCCTTCGATCTGCCCCTTCTCGTTCAGTCGGATGGTATTGGCCGCAGGCGCCTTGGGCAGGCCCGGCATGGTCATGATCTCGCCGGTGATGGCGACGATGAACTCGGCGCCGGCCGAGAGCCTGAGCTCCCGGATCGGCACGGTGTGACCCGTCGGCGCGCCGCGCTTGCTGGCGTCGGTCGAGAACGAATACTGCGTCTTGGCCATGCAAACCGGCAGGTGGCCATACCCGGCATCCTGCAGCTCTTTGAAGCGGGCCTCGATCGAGGCGTCGCAGGAGATGTCGGCGGCGCGATAGATCTCGGTGGCGATGGTCTTGACCTTGTCGCGCAGCGGCATGGCGTCGGGGTAGAGCGGCTTGAACTTCGAACGGCCGCTGTCGGCGACGTCGACGACATGCCGGGCAAGCGCCTCGATGCCCTTGCCGCCCTCACCCCAGTGCGTGCAGAGGAACGCCTTGGTGCCGGCACCCTCGGCAGCCTTCATCACCTCGGCGATCTCTTTGTCGGTATCGGTGATGAAGCGGTTGATGGCGACCACCGGCGGCACGCCGAACTTGTGGAGGTTTTCCAGGTGCCGCTTGAGATTGTCGCAGCCCTTGGCGACAGCGGCCGGGTTCTCGTTCTTGAGGTCGTCCTTGGCGACGCCGCCGTGCATCTTGAGCGCGCGCACCGTGGCAACGATCACGGCCGCCGAGGGGTTGAGGCCGGCCTTGCGACATTTGATGTCGAAGAACTTTTCCGCCCCCAGGTCGGCGCCGAAGCCGGCCTCCGTGACCACATAGTCGGCGATCTTGAGCGCCGTCTTGGTAGCCAGCACCGAGTTGCAGCCGTGTGCGATGTTGGCGAACGGCCCACCGTGGATGAAGACGGGGTTGTTTTCCAAGGTCTGCACCAGGTTCGGCATCAGCGCGTCCTTCAGCAGCACGGTCATGGCGCCGTCGCCTTTGAGGTCGCGCGCCAGCACCGGCTTCCTGTCGCGCGTGTAGCCGACGACGATGTTGCCGAGCCGGCGCTCGAGGTCCTTGAGATCCATGGCAAGGCAGAGGATCGCCATCACCTCGGACGCCACCGTGATGTCGAAGCCGTCCTCGCGCGGAAAGCCGTTGGCGGTGCCACCCAGTGAGTTGACAATCGATCTGAGCGCCCGATCGTTCATGTCCAAGACACGGCGCCAGGCGATGCGGCGCGCGTCGAGCCCCAGGGCGTTGCCCCAGTAAATGTGGTTGTCCAGCAGCGCCGAAAGCAGGTTGTGCGCGCTCGTGATGGCGTGGAAGTCACCGGTGAAGTGGAGGTTGATGTCCTCCATCGGCACCACCTGGGCGTAACCGCCACCTGCTGCGCCGCCCTTGACGCCGAAGCAGGGGCCGAGCGACGGCTCGCGCAGGCAGCTCATCGCCTTCTTGCCGATGCGGTTGAGGCCGTCGCCGAGCCCGACCGTGGTCGTGGTCTTGCCTTCGCCGGCCGGCGTCGGGCTGATCGCCGTCACCAGGATCAGCTTGCCGTCCTTGTTCCTCTGCACGGAGTTGATGAAGTCGAACGATACCTTGGCCTTGTGGGGGCCGTAGTTGAGCAGTGCGTCTGCGGGAACTCCGATTTTTTTCCCGACCTCGCCGATCGGTTTCATCTTGGCTTCGCGCGCGATCTCGATGTCAGTCTTCACAGCCATGCTTTTCCCTCCTGCGAACTCGCGCAGACGTTTGAACATCATTCTCAAGATTGCGGGGCGGGCTTGCCGAAGGCGTCACCGGCTTTGATGCCCGCCGCCTTCGCCCACTCGGCTGCCGGAATTTTCTTGCCGTCCGCTCCGCGCACGCGCTTGGCGAGGACGGCGCCGCCGCTGGCGGCAATCGTCATGCCTTGATCGCTGATCGCCATGATTTCGCCGGGCCGGCCGGAGTCTGCTGTCTTGGCGGCATCGAAGATGTCGACCTTCTGCCCCTTGATCGTGGCCCAGGCGCCTGGTGCGGGGTTGGCGGCGCGGATCAGGTTGTAGACCTCGGCGACCGGCTTGGCCCAGTCGATCTCGGCGATCTCCTTCTTGAACCAGCTCTCGTACGTCTTCTTCGAATGGTCCTGACCGACCTTCGGCGCCTTGCCGGCCTTCACGAGATCGATCGACTCCATCATCGCGTCGACGCCGAGCGGGAACAGCTTCTTGAAATAGACGTCGCCCAGCGTCTCGTCGGGGCCGATCGCGACCTTCTTCTGCAGCAGAATGGGTCCCTCATCGAGTCCTTCGTCAGGCCAGAAGATGGAGAGCCCCGTCTCGGAACGGCCCATCGCGATCGGCCAGTTGATCGAAGAGGGCCCGCGATGCAGAGGGAGCAGCGATGGGTGGTACTGGATGGTGCCGAGCTTGGGGGCATCCAGCACCGGTTGCGGCACGAACAGCGTCACGTAGGCCATGACGCACAGGTCGGCGTTGCACGATTGCATGAGTTCCAGCGCTTCGGGCGTCTTCCAGCTTTTCGGCTGGTGAACTGGGAGGCCCTTCTCGCGGGCGAACACCTTGAGCGGATCCTCAGCCCGGCCCGCCTTGTCCGGCGCGCAGAAGACGGCGACCACGTTCTCCTTGCGCTCCAGCAGCTTCTCGAGCACGGCCTTGCCGAAGGCTTCCTGCCCATGCACGACGATACGCATTGACTCCTCCAATCCCTCGCGCCCAACGTCATGCCCGCGTAGGCGGGCATCCACGCCAGGTGCTATATCTCTCCACCTGCTCGCTCGGGATCTCTTGGCCGCCTGGACCAACCATCAAGATCTCGCCGGTCTCCGTCCAAAGATCGCGCCACTCCGGATTGAGCTGCTCGATGAGCCGCACCTTCCACGCGCGGTTCCATTTCTTCAGTTGCTTCTCTCTCCGGATCGCCTCCGGCATCGTGTGATGGACCTCGTAGTAAACAAGCAGGTGTGCACGCCGTAGCTCTTGGTGAAACCCTCAATCAGGTCTTGCTTGTGCAGACTGACACGGTTGGCGAGGTTGCTCGTCACGCCGATATAGAGAATGCCATCGCGCTTACCGGCGAGAATATACACGCAAGGCTGCTTGAGCGGACGCGGGATCGGCATTTTACCGGCTGGCTGCCCCTACTCGTGCTTGCGTGGATGCCCGCCTGCGCGGGCATGACGTTACTCTGCCG
>Ga0247727_10015840_pt1 | contig 12283 bp, 11 predicted proteins | sample WisWelCaveWW1625_FD_202498 | JGI IMG/M metagenome (GOLD analysis project Ga0247727, IMG submission 202498) | Biofilm microbial communities from Wishing Well Cave, Virginia, United States - WW16-25 | ecosystem: Environmental > Aquatic > Deep subsurface > Groundwater > Cave microbial mat | place... | reverse complement strand
TGAAACCGCAGTTGGAATCTGGCGGGCGCCCACCATCCCTGGCCGGTATGGCCGTGGCCTCAGCTACAGGCCGCCTGGGTCATTTTTGGAAAGCAGAGGCGGGTCAGTTCTGGCGCGCCCCGAAGTCGGAGGGCCGCTGGGCTTCGACTCCGGTGCCCACGTTGCGCAGGCGGACCGTGGCGCCGGCGATGACGGCGTCGGTGGCGTCGGAGACCAGACCTTGCACCCGGCCCCGGTATTCCTGAGCGGTGGCGGTGACGGCCAGAACGGCCGCCAACGAGAGAAATCGCGACGTACCCATTGGAAGGCGCCTCCTCGCGCGGCTGGCGTCTCTTGCCTGCCTGGAACAAGGTTACCCCCGGCGGCCCCGTGCCGTCAAGGGGTGGCGCCGGGCAATTGTCATCCCGAGCGTAATTGTCATCCCGAGCGTAGCGAGGGATCTGCTGTTGCCCCGGGGGTGCCCGGGTGCGGGCGGGGGAAAAGCCCCACGTGCTTGGAGCGGGCGCGGCCTGCACTTTTCACGGACGCCGGCCAGCCTGTCATCCCGAGCGCAGCGAGGGATCTGCTGTTGCCCCGGGGCGAAAGCAGATCCCTCGCTACGCTCGGGATGACACCGGCTTGACAGGCAGGAAAGCCTGTGCTGACGACCTTACGAACGATCATCAGGCGACAGAGAAGTGGAAGTCGATCTCCCGCAAGCAGCCGCTTGATCCGGGCCTGAAGCTGTCGGTTTGACGATTCCTGATGTCGCTTACCTCGAAATCACCCACCAATTCAACCCGTCGACCCGAAAAGACACCTGCGGCGAGAAGACGCTTAGCCACCCTTTCTGGGTCTTCCCCTTTGGCTCCGAGCCGAATAACCACCTGTGCTTTGGAGCCGAGTATCTGGCCGAGACTCCGCCAGAAGTCGCAGATCATTTGCCAGTATCGCGTTGGTGAGGAGTGCCGATCATCGCGGGAGAGCTTTCGGTAGGTCGGATGGGGCGCATTTCCCAAAAACCAAAGCCGAAGCCAGTGGTCTTCTTCGAAGTTGGTGATGTCGAAATATGGCGGGGAAGTGATGACATGGCGGATAGTATTTCCGCGAGCGTGCAATAGCCGCGGAAGCTCTCGCATATCCGCCTGCAGTACCTCCGCTCTGAGCACCGGGGGTTCGCTCACATAGCGGAAGTCGATCCGATCGGAGAGCAGCGAGAAAACATCCCTTTGGGGCGCCTCCAGGCGGCGCTTCCGCCAGAACCGGACGGCATAGGCAGGCTTCAGACTGATCGTTCGAGGCATTTGATTGCTGAAGTAGGCCGAGGACTTCAGCGATTCACCGTGTAGTGAGCCGAGCACCAAAGCCGCCAGCATGCAATCTGTAGCGCTCTTTCTCCATCTGAGCGTTCTGCGCAGGTACAGGATTTGGCCAAGTGTTTCCTGGTGGAATGCGTGATGGAAGAACTCAGGCAACTGTGTGCGCTGCTGTGCCACTCTTCGGCCATCGTATTTCCCAGCCAAAACCGAGAGGCGGCGCCGGAGATTGGAGACCCCGGGCGGGTTCGTCTTCGCTCGAGTCACACAGTAAGCCACGGGGTTGATGTCACAAGCGACCGCTTCCCGGCCCATCAGCAGAGCCTGAAATGGGGTCGTGCCACGGCCGCAAAACGGATCGAGCACAGTCGCGCCCTTCGGCACAACCCGATTGATCCATGCCTCCACGAAAGTCTCGGGGAACATGGCGAAGTACGGACAGAGAGAATGGAATCGGTGTCTCATTGAGTCTGCAACTGACGAAGCACCTTTGATGTCCAGTCTGAGTGTGCCGCCCTTAGTGCATTCGGTACATCGCAAGCCAAATGCGCAATCCGGCACCGGTCGAAGAGAATGCCGGCCAGAGCGGACGTCAGGAACCAATCCTGACGAGACACTCGATGGGGCACAAAGAACATTTTGATCGGCGGGACCGCGGGCGGCTCTTGAATCCAGATCTTCCACCAGTCCGCCGGGTTGCCGAGTTCCCCAGTCTTGGCGTTCCAGTTGATGCCTGCGGCACATTGGCCGAACGCAATGAGCTTGCCGCACCGGCCATCCAGGAAGCTCGTCCATGCGACGACGTCTAGTTTCGCGTCCTTCTGGTGGGTCAGCTTAGGACGCGTGCGCATTACCCCGCCACCCTCGCCCACGTCTTGGCAGAGTTGGTTCAACGCCTCCGAGAAACCTTTAGCGATTTCGGTTCGGGGAAATCCAAATACGACAGATCGAGTCCCAAGTGTGGAGGATCCACCGAGATAGTTCCTCGCCGCCTCTGCCGAGAGCTGCTCGAACACCTTCACTCCCTGTTTGAACTGGGTACTGTTTTCCTTCGACCAGTTCGTCAGCAGGACAAGAAACAAATAGGCAGACTTGCTTGCGTCGCCTCGGGCCTCAAGCAAATTCCCTGACAAGTCAAAGGGATAGCATCCGCTGTCCCCGCCTGTGGCTTTCTGGCGGTCGTCGAGTTCAGCGAAAACCGAGTCCGATACACCTTCGACAATTTCATCTCGGGAGGTCTGCTCCTCAGCATCGTCAAAATCATCTTGACAGTCAGCAGAGCCGGAGATCCCCAACGCTCCGATGAGTTCGGAACGAGAGAATCGCCTGTTGGGTGAAATCAAGGTTCTGACCTCCATCCAGTCGGCCAAGCGTTCGGGGGACGCGCCGACGGATGGCATGTCTTCAAACGAAATCATCGCCTCGCGCTCCGTCCGGCCGGGATCCTTTTTACCCCTCGTTGCTTGGCGGTTTCCATTTGCGCGCAGATGCTCTCGGCGATGGTGGCGATCGCGGTGGCAAGGCCTTCCAGGTCAGTTTGTTTCTTGAAGCCGTTGGGAATCAGTCCAGTCGCTTCTTTTAGGGCAACCTCGGCTTTTACAAGCGCTTCCCGAAGCAGGCGCTCGTCCCCTTGACTTGCCTTCAGCGCGATCTGAAGCGGCAGGTCCGCTCTGAGCGCAGCTACACCATCTTTTGTTCGCAGTGCTTCGTCGAGATTCCGGAGGTCAGGATTCTGGCTCTGCACGATTGGCCGGACATTTCGCTCTTTGCTGCCATACATCCACAGCAAGAGATCGCTGAGGTCCGGAAGATGCTTCTTCGGAACCGGATTCTGTCGAAATGCTGCTTCTGTGTTGATCCCGAGGAAGTCCTGGACGCCCGCATAGCCAAGCCCGGTCCACAGGTGAGAATAAGCGAATCGCTTCGCCCAACGGTCGTCGCGGTTGAAGACGCCGTCCCGTTCGGCTTGCTCCAGAACCATAAGGCCGCGATACATGCGCCGAACCGTCTCGTTGCGATCACCGATAGTTTTGGCGATTGTCTCAAGCGGCACGCTGTAGTCGTTGTGGACGCGGGCGATGTACTGTGCTTTCGCAATCGAGTCCCACTCCTGGGGACCGTTCACGTGCTTGAAGCCGACGTACTCCCAAATCTGCTCTCGTGAGCAGACGACGACGGGAAGCTCTTTGAGCTTCTCTCTAGCGGCCTTCGTAAGGGAAGGAATCGCTGTCGCACCCACGGCCCGACGGAGGGATTCATCGGTCAGCAGTTTGACCGCCACTACGCGACGGTTGCCTTCGATCACGACCAGCTTGCCTTCTTCCCCGGCTGCGAAGATCTCCTCGTGCTGCCAATAGCCCGCTGAGGCAATCGAGTCGATCAACTCATTCACTGACATCTCTCTCCACAGCACTTTGGCAATCTCGGTCTGATCGTTCAACGTCAGCGACTGGCCGAACAGGCGTGGGTTCTTCGGGTCGAGGTACAGTTCACCGACTTGCTTCGGTATGGCCGACGGCAGCGGTTTTCGGTTGGGGCTGGTACTCATTAGATCGCCATGGGCTCCTGTCTAGAGCTAACGCCTTGATCAGTGCTGCACGGGACTAACCCTTTACATTACCGTAGCTTGAGCTTCGTATCAACTAATTGTGGTGCTCGCAAGGGGCCCGCACACTTGCCAGTACACGCCAGTCCGAGAACTGCCGCCCCAACGGCTCGGACCCCTCGGACCATCATGAGGTACTTGTCCACCAAGCCGCTGGAGTTGGCGAGCCCTTCAGCGTCGGCAGGGGTGCCCGGGTGCGGGCGGGGGGTTAGCCACAGAGTCACAGAGGCACAGAGAAAGCCCCACTTGCTTGGAGCGGGCGCGGCCTGCACTCTTCACGGACGCCGGCCAGCTTGTCATCCCTCGCGGCGCTCGGGATGACACCGGAGCCGCCGCGCCGCCGCGCGGCGGAGAGGGCCCTGTCTCCCCCGCGAGTGTAGTAACATGACAGTTCGGCGCTCTATGCTCCCGTTGACAGGCAGGAAAGCCGGTGCTGCCACCGCTGGCTATGTACTGGTAGGCGGCCGGAGTTCGCGGCTTGGTATCGACAAGGCGCTGCTCGACTGGGGCGGCCGGCCGCTGGCGGCCCGCCTGGCGGAGCGCGTCGCGACGGCGGCCGGGTCCGCCACCCTGGTGGGGGATCCGGCCCGCTATGGCGGCTTGGGCTTTCCCGTCATCGGCGACCGTGTCGCCGGCTTCGGCCCCCTGGCCGGTCTGGAGTCCGCGCTGGCTCACTCCACGGCCGAGTGGAACCTGGTGATCGCCTGCGATTTGCCCAACCTGACCCCCGAATTCCTGGGCTACCTGCTGCGCCGGGCTCCCGGAGCTGACGTTCTGCTTCCGGTCGACGCCGCCGGTCGCGACGAGCCTCTCTGCGCCGTCTATTCCAACCGCTGCCACCAGGCGGTCGCGGAGGCCGTCGGCCGGGGAATGCACAAGATGACCGGCGCCTTCGACTCCCTTGCCGTTCGCCGCCTCGCTCCAGCCGAATACGCCGCCTTCGATCCCGGTGGACGCCTGTTCGCCAACCTCAACACCCCGGCCGACCTGGCGGCCCTGCGAGCCGATGCCTGACGCCAGCCTCCCCCACTACCTCGAATTTCGCGACGTCTGGAAGAGTTTCGAGCGCCCGGTGCTGGTGGACTGCAGCTTCCACCTGGATGCCGGGCTTACCCTGGGCATCATCGGCCGCAGCGGCGTTGGCAAGTCGGTGACCCTCGCCCACCTGATGGGCTTCCTCAAGCCCGACCAGGGCCGCATCATCGTGGCCCACCAGGACATCACCGACTATGAGGAGGCTCAGCTCAACCCCATCCGCCAGAAGGTCACCATGGTCTTCCAGAGCGGGGCGCTGTTCGACTCCCTCACGGTCGGTGAAAACGTGGCCTTTCCCCTGGAGACTCGGGCCGGCTACACGGCCTCCAATATCGAGGAGGTCGTCGACGGCCTGCTGGCGATGGTGGAACTGGGCCACCACAAGCATACCTATCCCTCGGAGCTTTCCACGGGGATGAAGCGGGCCGTGGCCATCGCGCGGGCGCTGGCGGCCCAGCCCGAGGCCATCCTCTACGACGAACCCACCACCATGGTTGACCCGCCGATGTCGGAGCACATGGGCGACCTCATCCGGCGCCTGAAGGACCAGTTCCGGCTCACCTCGGTGGTCGTCACCCACGACCTGAAGCTGCTGCGCAAGGTCGCGGATTCGGTGGTCTTCTTGCATGAGGGCCGTGTGATATTCTTTGGTTCTCCGGAGGAGATGGAGCGGTCCGGCGACCCACACCTGGGGGAGTTCCTGGCTATGGACCGCTTTCAACCCGTCGGGTAGCGATGCCGAGGCTGCTGATCAAGAAACCGCTGGGAACGGCCGTCGAGATGGCGCTGTCCGACGAGCTGTATTCGATGGGGCGCGCCGCCGACAACCAGATTGTGCTGGAAGGGTCGCTGATCTCGCGCCGTCACGGCCAGATCAAGCGCGACGGGGAGGCCTTTGAAATCAGCGACCTAGGCAGCCATAACGGCATCTTCGTCAACGGCGAGAAAGTGCAGCAGGCCCGCCTCAAGGACCGCGACGAGATCCGCATCGGCAACTACGTCATGATCTTTCACGAGGGGGAGGCCCCGATTACCGGCGTGGTGTCCCAGGCCGTCGAGACCGTGACGGTGGAAGAGGATTTTGACAACCTGGTGTCGCAGCTGACCACGGTGGCGCGGGCGCGCGCAGCCCCCGCGGTCCAGACCGTCGACGCCACCCTGCTCCGTCAGATGGAGAAGGAGCGCCGCACCCTGGGCCTGCTGTGCGAGCTGAGCCGGGCCCTGTCGACGGTCTACTCTCTCCACGATGTGTCCCGCAAGGCCATTCAGATTCTGCTGCAAACCACCCAGGCCGAGCGGGGGGCTGTTTTTCTGCTGGAAGACGGCGAGTTGTCCCCCCAGCCGGCCATGGTGTGCGAGCGCGAGGGCATCCCCAAGAGCTACGGGACCGTGGCCGTTTCCTCGACCGTGGCGCAGCGGATCCTGACCGAGCGCAAAGGGATCATCACGGCTGACGCCGCCGAGGATCCGCGCTTCGCCCACGGCCAGAGCGTGGTCCTGCGAGGACTGCGCTCCATCGCCTGCGCTCCCCTGGTCGGTCAGGGCGGCAACCTGGGCATTCTGTACCTGGAGAACAACCGTTCCATTGGGGCCTTCGCCCACGATGACCTGGAGCTGCTCTGTGCCGTCGCTTCCCAGGTCGGCCTTTCGGTGGAGAACGCCAAGATCTTTGACGCCCTCAAGGAGGCCAACGAGGATCTGGAGCAAAAAGTCGATCAGCGCACCACCGAGCTGCGCCAGAGCGAGATGAAGCGCTACCAGGCCGAGAAGATAGTCTCACTGAGCCGCCTGGTGGCCGGCGTGGCCCACGAAATCAACAACCCGCTGGGAGCCCTGAAGGGTAACCTGGAGATCATGATGGTGATGGCCGGCCGGCTGGCCACCGGTGAAGGGCGCACCGAAAAGGAGCTGCGGCTGTTCGAGCAGCTCGTCAAGATCGCCCAGGAGAGCGCCTCGGCCTCCGCCCGCATCATGAGCGTGGTGCGCTCGCTGCGCAGCTTCGCCCGCCTCGACGAGGCCGAGTTCAAGCTGGCCAACATCAACGATGGCTTGACCGCCGCCGTCCAGCTGCTGGACCCCTCCATCCGCCGCCGCGTGGAGGTGGTTCTGCAACTCGGCGAGGTCCCCCAGATCCCCTGCTACCCGGCCCTGCTCAACGAGGCCTTCATGAACCTGCTGAACAACGCCTGCCAGGCCATCAAGCAGCAGGGACAGATCCTGATTGAGACCCGGCGCGAGGACGCTGATGTGGTGGTTTCTATCCACGACAATGGCTGCGGCATCTCCCGCGAGCACCTGGAAAAGATCTTCGATCCCGGCTTCACGACCAAGGGCGTCGGGGTGGGCGTGGGGTTGGGTCTGCCGATCGCTCACAATATCATCCAGGAGCAACACCGCGGCTCCATTCGGATTGAGAGCGAGGTTGGCAAAGGATCGACGTTTACGATCCACCTGCCGATTGCCCTTGACCGGTCCGCACCGCCGCCGCCCAGCACCGCCCGCGCCTGAAGCGAGTCTCAGGAGCGAGCCGGCCGACTGATTTCAGCCTCTGACTCTCGAACACCGCCCTGGCCGCAGGGCCCGCTTCCTCGGGCAGATCCTCGGGACAGCCGCCCCAGAACCGGGCGGCGTGGAAACGTCCGGCCAGGGCTTCGAGCAGCGGCGGCTGCCCGGCGCCGGCGGCGCGAGCCAGGATCCCCGCCGCCAGGATCAACTCCGGCGCCGGACCGGCCGTCTCTGCCAGCAGGACTACGCCGGCCAGGGCGGCTTGCATACTATCTAGACAATCACCGGCCAGCTCTCCGAGGTTCCGGCCCTGAAACCATCCGCGATGGGAAAACGCCCCCTCGCAGACCACCCCATACAGCACCATCAGCTCGGGCGGCGCGGCGCCCGCCGCCCGATAGTCGGGCACGTTGCTGCCGTCGCTGGGCTGGTAGGCGGCAGCGCCTCCCAACGCCAGGAACTCGCCCAGGTGGCCGGCGCAGTCCTCGAACCGCCGCCCGAAGGCGCCTACGCCCAGGCCGAAGCTGGTGGCGGGGAAAATCATCCGCCCGCAGTCGGACTCCTGAAAGAAGCGGCCCCAGGCCGCCTCGGGGCGGCCCAGGGTTTGGCAGTTCAGCGCCACTCCCGGCGCGACCTCCTCGAGCCGGAAAGCCGGGCCCTCGGCGGCAGCCGCCGCAGCCCTGGTTTCCTGTTGCGGCCACGCCGCCTCGAGCAACAGCGTCCCCAGCCGGGCCATCTCCAGCACTTTCTTCACCAGCGGCGACGCTACCGTCACCACCAGGGACCCGCCGGCCGGCTCCAGTTGCTGCTGGTAGCGCACCAGTACGCCGATGCCGGCCGAGCTGAGAAACGTCACTTCCGACAGATCGAGGCTCAGGCGCCGGGCGCCTTGACGGATGGCCGCCTCAATGGCTGCCGCCAGGTCCGCCGCCCAGTAGCTGTCGACGCGCCCCTGGACCGCCAACTCCGCCTGCTCCCCGGCCGGCTCGCTCCGGATCTCCACGGGGTTACAGTAGCACAGCGCGGGCGTCTCTTCACCGCCGAGGCGCCGAGGACGCCGAGGCGCGCAGAGGGAAGCTCATTTGTCAGGACCTCGGCGATCCTCTGCGTCTCCGCGCCTCTGCGGTGAACCAGCTTCCGGAGTCGTTGTGTGATACCCTAGGAACCATGGCTGCGGTGACGACGGGGTTGACCGTCAAAGAGTTTCTGGATCTGCCTGTCCCGGAAGGGGAACGCTGGGAGCTGGTTCGGGGGGAGGTGATCCGGATGGCGCGGGCGCGAGCGATGCACGAGGTGGTGAAGGCCAACACCACTCGGGAACTGGTGGGGTATTTCCTTCGGAATCCCATCGGGGAGGTTTTTCCGGAAACTACCTACGAACTCTCTGACCAGGATGCGCCGCAGCCGGACGTTTCCGTCCTGCTGAACGAGCAGATCGCCTCGTGGCCAGAGCACGTCTTCTTCACGTGCACACCGGCGCTGGTGGTGGAAGTGGTTTCCTCCGAGACGGCGGCGACCCTGGAGACCAAAGTCGAGCTGTACCTGGAAAAGGGCGCCCGAACGGTGCTGGTGCTCTATCCCGAGCAGCGCGCCGTGCGCATCTTCGAGAAGGCCGGGCACTCCCGGTTGGTGCGGGGGGAAGAGCCGGTAGTCATCGACTGGTTGCCGGGCTTCGCGGTTCCGGCCGCGCGCTTCTTCCGGGGCTTATAGTCAACCCAGATTACTACTGTGGAGATGCTGGCGGCCGGTCTATTGGCGCGCGGCGCGTGCTACCCTTAGAACCATGGCTGCGGTGACGACGGGGCTGACCGTCAAAGAGTTTCTGGAGCTGCCTGTCCCGGAAGGGGAACGCTGGGAGCTGGTTCGGGGGGAGGTGGTTCGGATGGCGCGGGCGCGAGCGATGCACGAAGTGGTGAAGGCCAACGCCATCTGGGAACTCATGGCGTATCTTCTCCAGAATCCCATTGGGCGAGTGTTTCCGGAGACCACGTACCAACTCTCTGACCAGGATGCGCCACAGCCGGACGTTTCCGTCCTACTGAACGAGCAGATCGCCTCGTGGCCAGAGCACGTCTTCTTCACGTGCACACCGGCGCTGGTGGTGGAAGTGGTTTCCTCCGAGACAGCGGCGACCCTGGAGACCAAGGTCGAGCTCTACCTGGAAAAGGGCGCCCGAACGGTGCTGGTGCTCTATCCCGAGCAGCGCGCCGTGCGCATCTTCGAGAAGGCCGGGCACTCCCGGCTGGTGCGGGGGGAAGAGCCGGTAGTCATCGACTGGTTGCCGGGCTTCGCGGTTCCGGCCGCGCGCTTCTTCCGGGGCCTGTAGCCGTCCGGTCGGTGGTCTGTTGACGCAGGCGTTGCGCAGCTTCCGCGGCGCGTGCTACCCTTAGAACCATGGCTGCGGTGACGACGGAGCTAACCGTCAAAGAGTTTCTGGAACTGCCTGTCCCGGAAGGGGAACGCTGGGAGCTGGTTCGGGGGGAGGTGGTTCGGATGGCTCGGGCGCGGGCGATGCACGAGGTAGTGAAGTCCAACGCCATCTGGGAACTGATGGCGTATCTTCTCCAGAATCCTATCGGGCAAGTATTCCCGGAGACCACCTACGAACTCTCTGACCAGGATGCGCCGCAGCCGGACGTTTCCGTCCTGCTGAACGAGCAGATCGCCTCGTGGCCAGAGCACGTCTTCTTCACGTGCACACCGGCGCTGGTGGTGGAAGTGGTTTCCTCCGAGACAGCGGCCACCCTGGAGACCAAAGTCGAGCTGTACCTGGAGAAGGGCGCCAGAACGGTGCTGGTGCTTTATCCGGAGCAGCTCGCCGTTCGCATCTTCGAGAAGGCCGGGCACTCCCGGTTGGTACGGGGGGAGGAGCTGGTAGTCATCGACTGGTTACCGGGCTTCGCGGTTCCGGCCGCGCGCTTCTTCTGGGGCCTGTAGGCACCCTGAGCGGCCCGGCCAATTGTCGATACACGGCTGCCGGCGCCGCCGCGCTTCTTACAGAACCTCTGCGATCCTCGGCGCTCTCTGAGTCTCTGGCAGTGACCCAGCATCCGGTGTCGTACGTCCACAGTTCCGGCCGCCATATGTCCGCCGCCGTATTGCCGTACCGGAACCACCTTGCTACTAGTATCAGTACCATGCGGACGCTCACCCGGCGCCTCTGGCTCCAGACAGCCGGCCAGGATATGGCGGAGTTCGCCCTGCTGGCGGGCTTCATCGCCGTCGCAGGCACCGCCGCGCTACCCACCGCTAGCCTCCGGGTGGAGAGAATCTACCGGCGGGTGAGGCGCCGCCTCCGGCGCGCTGCTGGGTTGGACCCCTTGCCTACAGACAACCAGATTCCGCCATGACCCCCAAGAGACGCACGCTTCAGCGTGACAGTAGGACAGGCATTCTTGCCTGTCGGGTGTGGGCTTCGGCCTGGGGCTGTCAGGGCAGGAATGCCTGTTCTCGATCAGCTGCCAGGCTCCCGGCGAGAAGTTGGCGTTGGGTGCCCGGCCTCCAACAGATTCAGTGGCCGGAACCGGAATTGGGGATTCCGGCGTGCTACTGTCCTTGGCCAGTCTGGCGTGGCTCCAGCTACAGGCGGCCTGGGTCAGTTTTGGAAAGCAGAGGTGGGTCACGTCTCGTGAGCGCCGAAGTAAAGGCGCGTTTCATTGTGGACTCCGTTCCTCAGAATACGAATCGGACGGCCGCGACGACTCTGCGATTGCCGCCGTCGGTGCCCCACTGGTTGAGAAAATTGGCCGAGCTGAGCCGGCCTTCCGGTATGCCGAAGTTTCTGGTATTGGCCAGATTGTAGAAGTCGGCGCGGAACTGGAGGCGGGCGGACTCGCCGATCGGGGTGTTCTTCACAAGACCGAAATCGACGTTCTTGATGCCGTTGGAGCGGAGCACGTTCCTTCCAATGCTGCCCAACGGATCGGCAGCCGTTACGCGTCGGAAAAGCCCCGCGCCCCCGGCCTGGAGAATCTCCGAAACGCTCATGCAGGCGAGGTCGAGACTGGTATTGACGTTGGCGCGGACTGTGGCGGACAAGTTTGACACGGCCAAGGCGCTCAGGCGGAAACCTGGATCGGCGCCGTCCAAAGCGGTAAACGGCGCGCCGGATTGCAACGTGATGAACCCGCTCACCTGCCAGCCGCCCAGCAGGCTTCTCCCCAACCATCCGCCGGGAGACGGCAATTCCCACACCCCGTTGGCGACGAAACGATGCGGGCGGTCGAAAGACGACCGGCCGCGTTCCGCGCGCCGGTTGAATGCGTCCTGCGCGGCCCCGATGTCGCCCGCAATAGTGACCAAGCCGTCGGATGAGCTGTCGATAAAAGAGCTCCCGGTGTAGTGAGCAGCCATTTCGAAGCTCTTCGAGAGCCTTTTCTCAAGGCTGGTCTGTAGAGAATGAAAGACCGACGAAGAACAGTTGCATCGCTCGGTGATGACGCCGCGCGTGGGATCGACGCGCCGCAGGCCGCGCGATCCCGGCAATGCCGGATTTCCGTCGATGGTCTCGAACAACGCGGTACCCTTAGTTCCCACGTAGCCCACGGTCAGCGCCCAGTTGGCGCCGAGTTGCCGCTCGAATTGAAGCGCAAACTGTTCGGCGAACGGCGAACGGAAATCGGGAGACACCATGGTACGGTCGAGCAGGTTGGTGTCGCCGGTGATGGGCGTCGCGGCTGCGTTGCGCAACGCTTCCAGCGAGTTCGGCGTTCTCGGGCCTCGGTGGTCACCCCAAAACCGGCCATACGTGGTCACTTCAAAACCGGCCAACGGGCCGCGCCCAGGACATGACCTGTTTTACCCTTTCGTAGCCAGTTCGGGCAAGTGTTTTCCACAGGCCCGC
>Ga0247727_10015839_pt1 | contig 12283 bp, 9 predicted proteins | sample WisWelCaveWW1625_FD_202498 | JGI IMG/M metagenome (GOLD analysis project Ga0247727, IMG submission 202498) | Biofilm microbial communities from Wishing Well Cave, Virginia, United States - WW16-25 | ecosystem: Environmental > Aquatic > Deep subsurface > Groundwater > Cave microbial mat | place... | reverse complement strand
TCTCACCTGTGCGTCGGTAGCTGTCATCATCCACTCCCTTTTTGGAGCAGTTTACTGGCTACCTGGCTTGTTTTGGTGAGTATTTCTAATTGTCATCACTGAGTAATTCTAATTGTCGTTAAGCGCAGGGGAGCAAAAAGCCATATACCTTGGCGATGGACTTTGGCAGAATGTCATAGCCAATCACGGTTTGGATAGTACCATCCCGTTCAAAAACTTTCCCCAAACCGGAGTGCAGGAACACAAACCCGAGTACGAGCCTTGCCAATAAGATTGTGTAAGGATGATTCAGCCATTCGCTCATGAATCGCCTCAATGGATAAAGCTTTCGATTTTTATGAACTGGAAAGAATTTGACTGGTTGTTTTGGAGCAGGTACACATCCAGAATTTCCCGCCCAATAATCAGTTTAATTGGTGTCAACATACGTTTTTTTTTTACAGAAGTCAAATTAGAGTTTGAGCCTTGTGCATACTGGATTCAAGGTGAAGGCGAAGTCCAGCCAGAAGGCATGGGTGTAGTAGATGGTGGCGGGGGAGAGTTTGCGCATGGGGGTCACCACCCCTCGAAACCAGGTGCGAACACTCGGACGAAGCGTTTCAGCGCGCCCCTCAGCCTGCCGATGAGGCGGGCAATCCACAGCAGGATGAAAAGGTCCCAACGCCGGTTGCGGAGGGCGAGGCGGATCATGCCCGGCAGGTAGTAACCGCCGCTATGGGCGGAGAGCCGCGGCAGGATGCGCCCGCGGCGCAACGGTTTGGGGAAGACGGTGTAGGCGTCTAGTTTCCCGGCGGCTTCGAGCGTCGTCATCGTGCGGATGCATTTCGCGCACCTGCCGCAGTTCTGCACGCCGTCGGGGTCCCACCAGCAGACGCGCAAGGTGTCGTGCGTGGCGGGCCAGTCCGCCAGGGCAATGGTTTTGTCGGCGCGGTCTTCCACCAAGCTATCGTGGACGACTTCGAGCCATTCGGTGCTCAGGGATTGGTCGAGGGGCATCGAGGAGCCGGTAAAGCCCACGAACTCGAGGGTATGCGGGGAGGCGAGCAGGAGCCGGCCCAGCCCCCTGCCAAACGCCAGCCCGGCGCCCGCCAGCACAGCGCCAATGGCTTTATTTGCCCAGCGGCGGCGCTGGCTGTATGAGCCGCCGGGTTGGAATTCCCGGCTGTTGAAGTTGGCGGGGATCAGCGTGAGGCCGTGCTCCCGGAACAACTGCTGGTAAAGCTGGCTGGCTTTCCTGTAGCTGGCACGCTCGTAACCCTGCAGGTCAAAGTGGAAGAGGAAGATGCCGTGGGTCAGGCGGAATTCCGGGATGGGCTGGCGCTCCGGGAGGTGGCGGTACAGCGTGTAAAAAGAGTCCACCCCGCCGGAGAACATCACCCCGACGCCGGGGGCGCGTTCCAGCGGGGTGGCGCGCAGCCCCGAGGGAATGATCTGGACAGGTCGAAAAGTCCGGGGTTCGTAGAAGGAATATATTTGCTGGTAACGGACCAGGTGATAGAAAAGTTGGGGGGAAAACTCGCCTGCCACATGGATATCTTCGCCCAGGCGCATGGCGAATGGGACGAGCGGGACGACGAACGCTTCCATGTCCACCGCCGCCATCCCGCCGAACGCCTCCGGAAATTCGTACCAGAGTTCACCGGGGAGTCCGTTGATTTGAGTTTGGGTTTCCACCCGCGCGGCAAGGCGCGTGATCCCGTTGGCTGTGGTGATTTCCGGGGCGTGGATATTCATGGGGGTTACCACCCCTCGAAAGCCGGATTAAACACCCGAGCAAAACGTTTGAGCGCGGCACGGATATTCGCAATCCATCCGGCGATCCACAGGGGGATCACCAGGTCCCAGCGCCCGTTCTTCCGCGCAATGGCGCGCATATCCCTTAGGTAGGCGGAACCGGCAATCGTCGCCAGCCGCTGCAGGATCAGGCGCGGGCGGTAGGGCTTGGGGAAGACGGAATAATGCCCCAGTTTCCCGAGGGCTTCCAGTGTCGTCATCGTACGGACGCACTTGGGGCATTGGCCGCAGTTCTGCACGCCGTCGGGGTTCCACCAGCACACGCGCAGGGCATCGTAGGTGGCCGGCCAGTCCGCCAGCGCCACCGTTTTCCGGGTGCGGTCTTCCACCAGCCCATCGTGAATAATCTCCAGCCACTCGGTGCTCAGGCTTTGATCGAGGCGCATTTCCGATCCCATAAACTCGCCATGGTTAAACAACTGCGATGAGGCCATGTAGAGCTTGCCCAGCCCCCCGCCCAGCACGTGCCCCGCCCCCGCCAGTCCCGCCCCGAACGTTTTGGCCTGCCAGTGCCGGTTTTCCAGCTGCGTTCCCCCGCGCCAAAACTGGCGGGCATTGAACTCCAGCGGGATCAGCGTTAGGTGCAGGTCGGCAAACAGGCGTTGGTAGCGCGCCAGCGACTTCGCATAACTCGCCCGCTCGTGCTCCTGCAAATCGAACCCGAACAAGTAAATCCCATGCGTAATCTGATATTCCGGGACCGGCTGGTTCCCCGGCAGGTTGCGATGGAGTGTATGGAACGAATCCACACCGCCAGAAAACATCATCCCCACCGGCTTGGCCCGCGCCGGGTTCACCAAGGGGTCTGACCCCCGGGACCCCGCGTGGCGAATGGGGATGGGCGCAAAGCTGCGCGGTTCCCAATAATGATACATCTGCTGATAGCGTTCCAGGTGGAAGAGCAGCCGCGGCGAGATATCGCCCGGCACGTCAATTGCCTCAACGATGTTCATCGCGCACGGCACTAGCGGGATCAGGAACGGCTCCAGCCCGTGGAAGATCATCCCCTCGAATTCCTCCGGGAACTTGTACCAGAGCGTTTCGGGCAGGTGGGGCAGGCGCGCCTCTGTCTCGATGCGGGCGCTGACGCGGACATTACCGTTGGTGCGGGTGATTTCCGGGGCGTGGATTCTCATGGGTCATACTTTATCATGCCGGACGGTTTGCGGCAGGCTGAAGCTGGAATGTGAGCGCTCAAATAATGCAGCACGGGATTCAATTCCGTCCTACACCATGGGGGCATGTCAATGTATGCCTGTTCACATTTTTCCAAACGTCGCGTTCCCTGTGGGTTCAGGATTTGTTCTCCAACACGCCCGCGACGCCCACCGGGGGTAAGTCCGATGGCTGGAGCGGACGGACGTGTTCGACCGTCATCCCCAGCTTGCGCATCACGGCCTGCGAGGCGAGGTTGTCCGGTCCCGTGGTGGCGATGATGCGCCCCAGCCTTTCGTGGGTGAAGAGGTAATCAATGACGGCGCGGGCGGCTTCCGGGGCGTAGCCTTTCCGCTGGTGGGCGGGGTCTATCGCCCAATACAAGCCAACTTCGGCGGTGGCAGGCGCGTCCGGCGGGCGGTTGAACGCGGGGACGCGGTTGAACGTGTCCAGGTACGGCACGATGCCCACCGCGCCGATGAGTTCGCCGGTTTCCTTCAGCGTAATGCCGCGCTCGCCATAGTGGGGTTGCTCCAATACCTCAAACATCCGGTAGCCGAGGACGGTCCACTGGAGCCAGCGCCCGCGGCCTTCCAGCGGCTCATCGTGATTGAAAGCGGCGTTGAGGATGCGGTTAATGGGTTCCAGATCGTCCATCGTCAATTCGCGGATGATCAGGCGTTCGGTTTCGAGGGTGGGGATTCTTCTGTTCATTGAGATTTCTCCTGTTTTTGGGTGGGTAATTGGGTCGGCAGGTATACAGGTTGGCTTGACGTGTTTACCTGTGTACCTGTCTACTTCCTCCCATGTAGCACCATCACATCATGCTTCCCGGCAAACGGCTCCGGCTCATCCTGCCAGCCGTCGTAAACGCGCACATCGTGGAAGCCGGTCATTTCGAGCATCATTTGGATTTCGTATTTGCCATAGACGCGCTCGTAAGCGGGGAAGATTTCTTCGTGGATGACCTGCCCATTGCTCACGAGGCGGTAGCGGCGGCGGCCAAAGAATTGCTGCTCGGCGTGGTCCACTTTGTCGGTCAGCATGTATTGGAAGACTTGATCGCCATTGGGGAGATTGTCGTACCACATGCTGTGCCATTTCCCATCTATTTCGTTCCAGAACCAGCCGCCTTTGCCCATCTCCCAGAACAGGTTGAAGACAAGTTCGCCGCCGGGTGCGAGAGCTGCGTACATGCGGCGGAGGGCTTGGAGGGCGTCGTCCCGGTTGATCAGCAGGCAGAAGGTGCCGCAGGGGATGAAGATGGTTTTGTATTGGCGCGGGAGATCGAGTTCGTGCATGGATTGCTGGTAGAGCGTGGGATTCAAGCCTTTTGCCGCGCTTTTTTCCCGGCAGATGGCGAGCATATCGGCGGAGGAGTCTAGGCCGTCCACGTCGAGACCGGCGGCCAGATAGCGGAGGAGCAGGCGTCCGGTGCCACAACCGATGTCGAGGGCGGGGCCGTGATTGGCTTCGATGATGCGTTTGATGTAGTCAAGATCGTGCTGTTGTTCGTCGCCGCCGCCGGGGTCCCAGATTTGGGCGGCGATGCCGGTCCAGCTCATGTAGCGGGAGGCGGGGTCGGGGTCAGGCGGCGCTTCGGGCGGGGTGTGGCGGGCGATGATGCCAGGGAAGGTATCCCGTTCAAGTGCGGCGCGCCCCTCTGGGGTCAGGGAGGCGGGGTCAAGTTGATCGTAAACGTGTGCGATTTCCGGGGGGTAGATGGAGTCATCAAGGGCGGCCAGTTGGCCGGGGGTTGGGCGGATTTCCAGATTGGTGAGCGGGCCGGAGCAGCGCGCTTCGCTGAAATTTCCGCCGTCGAGATATTGGCCGCCGTATTTGAGAGTGCGGCCTGTATCTTCCACGGTTTGGATGATGGCAAGTTGGAGGGTCATGCAGGTTCCTTTTTAGATGCGGTCTTTGGCGGTTTGCCAGAGCGCGAGGTCTTGTTCGTCTTCGGGATCGAGAAAGGCTGGGTCAACCATCGGGAGGATGTGGTGGCCGCGGGCGCGCCAGAATTTGCGGGCCAGTTCCCGCCCATCGGCGCGCGCCCCCTGGCGGGTGAAGTATTCGCAGATGCGCACCACATCCCGCTCGAAGATGTCGAACCCGTTGGGGTTCTTCTCCGGGTCAATCGCCTGCGGGAAATCGATCAGCGTGATGCTGCCTTCCCAGTAGAGGATGTTGTAGGCGGAGAGGTCGCCGTGGACAATGCCGAGACGGAGCATGGATTCGACGTTGTGGAGGGCGCGCTGGAGCAGCGGGCGGGCTTCGGCGGGGTCAAGCTCCACGTCAATCAGGGCGGGCGCGGCGGCGTCTGCGTCCCCGATGTATTCCATGAGGAGGGCGTTGCTCCCGCTGGCGTAAAAGCAGGGTACGTCCAGCCCGGCTTCGTGGAGGGTCTTCATCGTGCGGACTTCATGCTCGATCCAGGAGGTGTGAAGCACGTCCTTGCCAAAGCCGGTGCCTTTGTGGACGGCTTTCAGTTTGCCCGCGTTTTTGACGACCAGCCCATCTTCGTCGAGCAGGGCGCGCCCCTGGCGGTAGAGGCTGTCATTGCGCAGGGAGCGGAAGATGCGCGGGCGGTACATCTTGGCGGCGATAAAGGCCGCGTCGGTGGTGGCGTTGCCCTTGCATTGGTAGACGGAGGCTTCCTTGCCCCCTTTGACGATTTGGAGCACATCGTCAAACCATTTCTCGTCGTAGAACCCGCCGAGGGCGTCGATCAGCCAGCCGCGTTCGACGCGGGAGGGCTGGTAGGTAAACTCGAGGAAGCGGAGATCATCCTTTTGGGCGAAGATCTCGTGGGCCACCTCGGGTTCGGTGATGATGTCGTACTTGTCTTTGAGCCGGGGGCGCAGGCGTCCTTTGTTGCCGGGTGCATTGCGGATGTGGGGCCGGCTCCCCTCGATTTCGGCAGCCTCTTCAAAGAGGTCGAATTCGTCCAGATTTTTACTGCGAGCCATTGTTTTGTCCTCAATCATGTAAGGAGTTACGCAGTTCGGGTCTCGATACGCCGGATGCGCTGGTTGAGTGCGGTATTTGTGTATCGAAACCAGCGCATCCGACTACTCGACCAGCATGCTGCTTCAACTGCATAACTCCTATAACGTTAAACAAAAAACCACAGGAACACGAACGCCTGTGGCTGGTGGATTAACCTTTTGTCCTCTGATTGGCAGGGGGTAAGCCCCTACGCTACAAGGATATTGATTAAACAAAAAGACCACAGGGTAGGAAAACGCGCCTGTGGTCCAAGGGTCGTCAGGTAAAACGACTCAGGACGCCGCCTCGAACGAAGGCGCGCTTTCTTCAGCAACTTTTTGGGCTTTATTCACTTGTGCCACGCTGCGTGCCTCCTTTTGGATGGAATGTTTGATTGTGGAACGGGCGTGAGTTTATCAGGGGAAATTCTACGGGTCAAGGAGCAGTTTCAGGTGCGACGCACTTCCCACGCGCCTCGCACCTTTCGGGGCTGAGGTGATAGATGAGATACGAATAGGCAATCGTCCCGTCCGGCTCGAAACCCTCCCGGAGCCACGCCCACCTTTCGGGGATACCCGTGACCCCGGTGAGGTGGTTCACCGAAACCACGAGCGTTCCAGGCGCAATCGTTTCGGGTTCATAGACCGCCTCGGGGTGGGCGTCCAGCCATTCTGCCAGATACCATTTTGCCTGACCCCAATCCGAATTGGAATCCGCCAGGAATTTATAGCCGTCCCGCCGGTCAAGGACGATCTCGTTGTAGTAGGGAATGTAATGGGGGAAGTAGGAAAGCACGGAAAGGGCCAGCCAGACCGCCAGCCCGGTGAGCGCCCGCCGGTTCATCCGTACCGCCCGCCCGCAAAAGACGTAGAGCAGGGGGAAGATGACGAGGTAATAGCGGAAGCCGATTTGGGCGTTGTAGAAAAAGTTGAAATAGACGGTGAAAAACAGGACGGGGATGAGCAGGAAAATTTCCGGCTTCACAAACTTGCGCCGCCAGAACGCGTACCCAATGATCACGAGCGTCGCCAGCGGGACTTTGACGAGCGCGGCGTACAGGTAGTAGCCCATGAACCCGGACTCCCGCAACTGCCCAAAGAGATAGATGCGCCCGAAAGTGACCGAATGCCGCTCATTCTCCACGACCCAATCCAGCCCCTCCAGATACGGAAAAGCCAGCGGGACCCGCCAAGCCGCCTGACCCTCAAGGGCGGTCTGCGCCCCCTGGAAAATCTCCGATCGGAACGGGTATTCCGCCAGCGGCACGCCCACCCGGTTCCAGAGAAAGCCGAGGTTGATGATGAGGATGCTGGCCGCCGCGAACCCCGCCATGACCAACCCTGCCTTGGCCGCGCCTTTCAGCGACTTCGGCGGCGAGTGCGCCAGCCAGACCAGCAGGCAGATCGGGTACAGGAAGATGCCGGTATATTTCGCCAGTTGCGCCAGCCCCAGCGCCAATGCCGCCAGCACACCCGTTTTCCACGACGGAGCATTTAGGAACTTCCAGAACGTGTACATGGCCGCCAGCGCCATCCCGGAAATATACATATCCGTGGTGACGAGGCTCCCGTAGGCGATCAGGTTCGGGTCGAAGGCGAAGAGGAACAGCGCCAGCAGCCCTCCGCGCGGCCCATAAAGTTCGGCGGCCAAACGGTACACCAGCCCTCCGGTCAGCACGGCAAACAGGATGGTCATCCAGCGCGCGGCATTGAGCGATTCCAGCGCCGTTTTCAGCGCACCATCACCCAGCCCCTCGGCGAGTTTTGCGGGTACGGCGTTGAGCGCCGAGAACGGCATTTTGCTGTCATCAAAGCGCGTGCTGTCCCCGGCGAGCACGTTGACGCCGTACTGATAATGCCAGCGCTCGTCGGCGGTCTCTGTGCTGTGCCGGATGGAGAGCGCGCTGATGGTGAAGAAGACGGCGAGGAGGAAGAGGGCGAGGCGGGCGGACATCGCCGCGGAGGATAGCCGGGGCGAGGGGAGGAGTCAAGGAAGGCGGGCGGCCCGCCGGGGGATGAATCCCCCGGCTATGGTTGGGAAACCGCCTGAAGGCGGTTCGCTGCCGCGATTTCTTTAGCCCCGTTCAGGGGCGTCCACCGTAGCCCGGACGTTTACGTCCGGGCGGCCCGCCCGCGCAGCCCGTAATTATTTTAGAGAGTACGCCATTGGTCAAACCTTCACCTTTGTCTACCCGTGTATAATATTTGCGCGTCCCCGTTGCAGCCCCCAACCCCGAAGGAGGGAAAATGGCGAGCGGTAAAGTCTTCATCTCCCATACATCCAAAGACGACGGTTTTGTCAAAAGCCTGCAGGCGAAGCTGGAGGCGCACGGCATCGCTACGTGGGTGGACTCACGGCAACTGGTTGGGGGCAACAAGCTCGAAGCCGAAATCGAAGAGGCCATTGAGGACGCGCGCTCGTTTATTGCCGTGCTCAGCCCCAATGTGATCAACTCCCCCTGGGTGAAGAAGGAAATCGGGAAAGCCCTTGAAGTCGAAAAGGCCCGCGAGGATGGCTACCGTGTCATCCCCCTCCTGCTCCCCGGCGTTGCCCCGGTTGCCCTGGGCTTTTGGTTTGACGATGAGCCGGTCGGCGTGCGGGTGGAACTGGACATTGATTCGCTGGACGAGGCCCTTCCGCAGATCCTCGCCGCCCTCGGTGAGCAACTCCCGGAAGACCGCGAGCCGGAACCGGAACTCCCCGCCCAGCCAGTGGACGAACTCGTCCTGCGCCTGCAAGACCCGAAGATCGAGACGCTTGACGGCAAGGTGCGCGCCACCGCAACCGCCACCCTCATCTACGAACCCGCGGCGGCAGGCGCGCGCCGCGTGGAAAGCGCCCGCTACAAGTTCGTCGCGCCGCTGGGGGCGATTGAGTACGAAGAGATCCGCTGGTACATCGAAGAGTTTTTCCGCTGGCCAGTGGGTGTGTTCCGCGACCGGGCGGGGCGTACCGAGGCGCAGTTCCCTGCATGGGGGCAGGCGCTCTTTGAAGCCGCCACCCGCGCAGGGGCCGCGCAAACTGCCTTAAACGCGTGGCAGAACGCCCGCGGCGAGGCCGAGCGCCGCTTCTCCATTTGGGTGGACGATGACCTGCCCGAAGGCGCGCCCGATGCTGACAAAGCCGCGGCTGCACAAGCCGCCAGCGGGCTGATGGCGCTCCCGTGGGAAATGCTTCACGATGGGGATGGGTTCCTCTTCCGGGGCAAGTCCCCCGTGCGGGTGCGCCGCCGTCTCCCGAACCGCGAGCCAATAGAGCGGGGTCTGGCTTCCCTGCCCATCCGCATCCTCCTTGCCAGTCCCCGCCCGGAGGACGATCACGCCGGGTACATTGACCATCGCGCCAGCGCCCGCCCGCTGGTGGAGGCGGTTGAAAATTTGGGGGTGCTTGCCGAATTGACCGTCCTCGACCCGCCCACCTTTGGCAAGCTGGAGGATGCCCTGCGGAAAGCCAGCGAAGCGGGCAAGCCCTACGCCGTCGTGCACTTTGACGGGCATGGCGTGTTTGACCACCGCTCTGTAAAGAACGGCCTGCACGGCTTGGGCGCGCTGGTCTTTGAAGACCCCAAAGACACGGGGAAACTGGAAGGGCGCGCCAGCGATCTGGTGGATGCCCAAAAAATTGCGGAGACCCTGCGGGATTACCGCGTCCCGCTCGTCTTTCTCGACGCCTGCCAGGGGGCGCGGTTCGACAAAGACCCCTCCGCCTCTGTGGCCGCGCACCTCCTCGAAGCCGGCGTGACCTCCGTGGTGGCGATGACGCACAGCGTGCTCGTCCCGACCGCCGGGATGTTCGTCCAGGCGTTTTACCGCGCCCTGGCGGAGGGGCGGCGCGTGGGGCAGGCCATGCTCCACGGCCAGCAGGCGCTGGCGAACGATACTTACCGGATGACCATCATGAGCGCGGGCGAACTGCGCCTCCAGGATTGGTTCGTCCCAGTCCTCTACCAGGAGGAGCAGGATCCGCAGTTGTTCACCCGCCTGCCGGGTGCACGCGTGCGCCAGTTGGCGGCGCAGGCGCAGAGGATCCGGCTGGGCAACCTCCCCGAACCACCTGCGCACTCTTTCGTCGGGCGCAGCCACAGCCTGCTGGTGCTCGAACGCCTGCTCCTGAAGGAGAAGCCGGGCTACGCCGTCCTGCTGGGCACGGGCGGCGCGGGCAAGACGACCTTTGCCGCCGAACTCGCCCGCTGGCTGGCGCGCACCGGGCGTTTTGGCCGCGTGGCCTTTGTGAGCCTGGAAACGCTCACCGACCCGCGCGCCGTGCTCGATTCCATTGGCCGCCAGTTGCTCCCGGAAGGCGACAAATACACCGTTGCCATCTACAAGGATTTGAAGGACGCCATGCAGCCCGTGGCGCGCGCCCTGCGCGACGCGCCCACCCTGATCGTGGTGGATAATGTGGAGACCGTCCTCGCTCCTTCGACTGCGTCCGACCTCCGGTCGTCCTCCGCTCAGGATGATAACGCGCCTTCTCCCCTCCGCTCCTCTTCCCCTTCTCTCCTCACCTCCTCCGCTCCCATCTTTGATTTGCTCCACTCCCTCCTCCCCGCCTCGCCGCGCACGCGCCTGCTCTTCACCTCCCGCGAACGCCTGCCCGCGCCGTTTGACGGCGCCGCGCAGCACATCCGGCTGGGCGGGTTGACCCCGCGTGAAGCCGTGGAACTGGTGAGCCGGGTGATGGCCGCTGAAGGCGTGGAACCGCCTGCCAGCGACCCCGGCGGGACCCCCGCCGAAGTGGAACGCCTCGTCGAGACGGTGGGCCGCCACCCGCGCGCCCTCGTCCTGCTGGCCCGTGAGACTGCCCGCCGCGGCGTACAAGCCACCGCCGAAAACGCCGCCGCCATCTTTGCCGAACTGGAACGGAAACACCCCGGCGAGCGGGAGAACTCGCTCTACGCCAGCCTGGAACTGTCGCTGAGACGGCTGACCGCGGACGAACGACAGCAGGTGCGCGTGTTGGGGGCGTTCCATGGGGGATTCACGTTGGGTGTATTGGCAATCGTGATGAATGGGAACCAGGAAATCGCTCTTGCCATCGCGCAGGCTTTGGTGGAAGTGGGGCTGGCGGAAGTGATGGAATACAACTACCTCCGCCTCGACCCCGCCCTGCCCGCCTACCTGTGGGGAAAACTGGATGAAGCGGAGCAGGCGGACGCCCGCGCCCGCTGGGGGCAGGCGATGAGCGCGCTGATAGGCTTTTTGTACCAGCAGCGTTTTCAGGATGCGAAGCTTGCCCAAACATTGGGCTTGCTCGAACTCCCCAACCTGATCGCCGCGCTGGATTGGATCGAAGCGGCACAGACTCCGGAACGCATCGTGGACCTCGCCGGAGGCGTGGAGGAACTGCTCGCCGCCCTTGACCGCCCCCGCGCGCTGGCGCTGGCTGTGGCCGCACGCGAGCGCGCCGCGGGGAAGCTGGGGGCGTGGAGCCATGCCAGTTTTCAAGCCCAAGACGCAAATTTTGACAGGTTGTTGCAAGCCGGGAATTTGCAAGGCGCTTTGGACACCGCACAGAAACTACTTGCCCGCGCGCTTGCCGCCGGGGAAATGGCTTATCCCGGCGCGGCATACCACCTTGCGATGGCAAATTTCAACGTGGGCCGCGTCCTGCAAATGGGCGGCGCGGCTGGGGCGGCTCTGGAACCGCTGGCGGAGGCGCAGCGCCGTTTCCAGGCATTGGCGGATGCGCGGAACGCCGACGCGGCGAGGATGGTTGCGGCGGCGATTCAGGAAGCGGGAGATTGTTTACAAAATATTGGACAACTGGATGCTGCCGCAGCAAATTATGAAGAGGTGATTGAACGGGTATCCAAAATCGAAGATCGAAGATCGGTCGCTGTGGCGAAGGGCAACCTCGGCACGGTGCGGATGAGCCAGCGCCGCTACGGGGAGGCCCTGGCGGCGTGGGAGGAAGCGCGGGGCATCTTCGAGGGGCTGAACGAATCGGAAGGGGTCGCCACCGCCTGGCACCAGATCGGGATGGTGCACCGCCAGGCTGGGAACGCCGAAGCCGCCGAGCGCGCCTACCGGCAGTCGCTGGCGCTCAAGGTCGCGCGCGGGGACAAAAAGGGGCAGGCGAGCAGCCTCGATGAGTTAGGCCTTCTTGATCAACTACAGAATCGATTGGAAGAAGCTGTTGTTTTCCACCAGCAAGCCGCCAGTTTGCGGTTTGAAATCAAGGATTTGGCTGCTGAAGGCAGAAGTCGAAATAATATGGCAGGTGCCTGATTCACTGACATATCTCAGCCTGTGGCAGTCTTGGCCGGACAGGTGCGAGCACAAGGTTGGTCAAGCGCAGTTTGAAGCGAGGCAAACGGTGGAGCGCGATCGCCAGGCAGCGCTGGAGA
>Ga0247727_10015838_pt1 | contig 12284 bp, 6 predicted proteins | sample WisWelCaveWW1625_FD_202498 | JGI IMG/M metagenome (GOLD analysis project Ga0247727, IMG submission 202498) | Biofilm microbial communities from Wishing Well Cave, Virginia, United States - WW16-25 | ecosystem: Environmental > Aquatic > Deep subsurface > Groundwater > Cave microbial mat | place... | reverse complement strand
ACCGTGTGCGCTAATGAGCGCCCGCACGGGTCTGTGCGGGGGGTGTCGGGTAACCGGCATCCCTACCGCGATCAGCGGCGAGCTTCAGCTCGCCGAAGGGCGCGGGTGAAACCACCCAGAATGGGCTGAAGCCCACGCCAGCACGCTGAAAGCGTGCGCCACGACCGCTTCCCCAAAACGGTTAAGCACCCCACGATCCGGGCTTGTTTGACATCCGACCGCGCTTGGGTATCATAATCCTCAAGATGCTTTCCAGGAGGGGTTCATGTTGCTTCGGGCCTTGACGCTGTGGGTAGTTCTTTCTGCGCTGGTTGCGGCCCAGGAATACCGCGCTCTGATCTCCGGCCAGGTGGTGGATCCTTCGGCCTCGGCGGTGCCCAACGCCACAGTGACGGCGACCAACGTCGACACCAATGTCAACATCACCACCTCCACCGGCGCCGACGGACACTACGTGCTGGCGCAGGTGCCCTTGGGCCGCTACACGGTGACCGGTGAGGCGGCCGGCTTCCGCAAGTTCACTCGCGCGGGTCTTAGCGTAAACGTCGGCGACAAGGTCACCGTCAACATCCGGCTGGAGGTGGGCGACGTTACCGAGAGTGTCACGGTGACGGCCGAGCTGCTGGCGACCGAGACGAATCGCTCGGTGCTCGGCCAGTTGATGGACAACAAGGGAGTCTCCGAGCTGCCCCTGAACGGGCGCCAGGTGTTCATGCTGATGCAGCTTTTGGCCGGGGTCATTTTCACCCAGCAGGTGTTTGGCGCCACGGGCTTCTCTGGCACGCGGGCCTGGGATGTGAATGGCCAGTGGACGATTCACGGCGGGCTGACCAACTCCAACGCCTTCCTGGTGGACGGCGCCTCGATTAATGCGGGCAGCGGGGCCTGGCGATTTGCGCCCCTGGTGGACGGGGTGGAGGAGTTCAAGGTGACGGCGCCTTCGGCTGATGCCTCTCTGGGGCTGAGCGGAGGCGGCGTGATCAACATGACCATGAAAAGCGGCGGGAACACGTTTCACGGCACGATTTCCGAATACCTGCGCAACCACATCTTTGACGCCGTGGCGACCCAGACCAACCGCGCCGCCGCCCAGCGCCCGGACTTGAGAAACCAGCAGCACCAATGGAATGACTTCTCCGGTCTAGTTACCGGCCCGATACAGAAAGACAAGTTCTTTTTCTCCGCCTGGTACGAGGGCTTCCGCGAGCGCGTCCCATTTCCCGTCACCCGAACGTTTCCCACGCTGCTGGAGCGAGTAGGGGATTTCTCGCAGAGCCAGAACGCCTCCGGCCAGCTCTATGTCATCTACGACCCGCTGACCACCCAGCAGGCGGGAAACCGGTTTGTGCGCCAGGCATTTCAAAACAACAGGCTGCCCGCCGGCCGCATTCATCCCATTTCGACCAACATCCTGAAGCACATCCCCTCGCCCAATATCGTCACCGATCCGGTGACCCAGAGGAACAACTTCGCTGCCTCTCCCAACGTCGGCATCTACGGATACGACGCCTGGTACTCCAAGTTTGACTATGTCTGGTCGTCCAACCACCGCACCACGGCCAGCGTGACCGAGAACTGGGGGAATGAATACCGCCGCACCAATGGCGTGCCGTCCGGCCCGGCGGTGCAAGGCAACGCCGCCGACCGCCGCAATCACTACGCCTCCACGCTGGATCACGTCTGGACGGTCAACGCCACCACAGTGGTCAACCTCCGCGCGGCCTGGGAACGCTTCGTGCAGGACAACCGCAGGGTTGACAACGAGCGCTTCGACGGCTCCTCGCTGGGCTGGAAGGCGCCGATCGGCTCGGCCCCGACCATCCACTTCCCGGTGTTGAGCTTTAGCGATTACACCGGCGTGGGCGCCAGCGGGCGCACCTTCAACCCGGACAACGTCTACGCCCTGACCGCGGACGTCTCCAAGATCTTGGGCAAGCACTTTCTCAAGTTCGGGACGCGGGTGGCGGAACGCCGGTCCAACCGTCTGGGCACCGGGGACGAATACGGCAATTTTTCTTTCACGCGGGGTTTTACGCAGCGGGATCCGCAGTTCGGGGACGCCGACTCCGGACACGCGATCGCCTCTTTCATGGCCGGTTATCCTTCCGGCGGCAGCACGGTGGTCAATCCCCACTCGAGCTGGAACACCCGCTCCTACGCGCTCTACATTCAGGATGACTTCAAGCTCTCGCCCCGGCTGACGCTGAACCTCGGGCTGCGGTGGGATTTGCAAACGCCGGTCGTCGAGTGGCACAACCGCATGGTCGCCGGCTTCGATCCGGATGTAACTTACAGGCTGGCTAACGGCCAGGCCAAGGGCGGTTTTGTTTTTGCCAGGCCCGAGCGGCGCCAGGCCTGGAGCGCCAACTACCGGGACTTCCAGCCGCGCTTGGGGGTGTCCTACCAGATCCGCCCGAAGCTGGTGATGCGGGCTTCCTACGGCATGAGCGTACTGCCTTTGGGCGGCAGCGGCGGAAACACGGCGGTGCGCCAAAACGGCTACTCCCGCACCACCCCTTACGTGGCCACCATCGGCGGCGGCATCAATTCCTATATTCCCAATCGCCCCGCGGCCAGCACCTGGGACCTGCCTTACCCCAACGGCATCTTGCAGCCCTTCGGCAGCTCGCTGGGGCCGAAAACCCAGGTCGGACAGGGTATTACCTATGACGAACCGACCTACATTGTTCCGCGCGTGCACCAGTTCAACATCGGTTTCGAATACGAGCTGCCGTGGCGGGTGACCCTGGAAGGCTCCTACGTGGGCAGCCGCACGCGCCGGCTGCCTCACAGCCAGGATATCGACTCGATTTCGCTCGAAGAACGACTCAAGGGATTTGCCGACCCGAACTACCTGAACGCCTCGGCGCCGAATCCTTTTGCGGGGGCCGAGGAGCTGGTGGGAACGGGGCTGGGAGCCGCCACCGTCACCCGCAACCAGTTCCTCCGTCCGCTCAACCAGTTCACGGGCGTCACCCGGGCCAATCTTTCCATCGGGAGCCAGTCCGGGGACCTGCTCGAGACCCGCGCCAACAAGCGCTTTTCCGGCGGGCTGATGTTCATCGGCGCCTACACGTTCGCCAAGCTCTACCACACGCGCGGCTTCCGCGAGCCCCAATACAATTACATCTATCGCACCATCATCGATTACGACCGGCCCCATCACTTGGCCTTCACGTTTCAGTACGATCTGCCGTTCGGCACAGGAAAGCGGTTCGCCTCGGGAGCGAGCACGGCGCTCGACAAGATCATCGGCGGCTGGCAGTTCAACACGTCCCTGGAATACATGATGGGGACGCCGACGGGAAAGCCGGACGCTCACAATCTGCGCAACCCGGAATTGCCCCAAGGCCAGCAGACCTTTGACAAGTGGTTTGACACCTGCACGCTGCTCACCAACGGCCGGCGGCAGAACTGCTCTTCCCCCGAGGCGCCCGTCACCTGGGTGCAGTTGAGGCCCAACGAGCTGCGAACCTTTGACGATCGGTTCCCCAACATCCGCAACCACTGGGCCACGCAAGTAAACCTGTCGCTGTTCAAGAACATCCGATTCCGGGAGCGGTACAATCTGCAACTGCGCGCCGAAGCTTTCAACGCCTTCAACACCCCCATCTACGGCGGCCCCAGCACCGGGTTAACCTCGCCGACCTTCGGGCTGGTGGTGTTGGACCAGAACAACTTCCCGCGCAGCATGCAGTTTGCGTTTCGGTTGAGCTTTTAGATCGAATCGCAAAAAAGTTGTCCCTCCTCCGCCTTGCCCCGCGAGCGTGATTGAGATCTTGATCCCGCCAGGGGAATACTTAACCGCCCGGCTGCCACCCGGTTCGCTTTCAGCAGGCGGGCCGGGGGCTGGTATACTCGGACCGATTCATGCTGACGAAGCTGGTGGTACGAAATTTCAAGCGCTTTGAACAGGTCGAGATTGAACTCGGCGATCCGGTGATCTTCATCGGGCCGAACAACTCGGGGAAGACGGCGGCGCTTCAAGCGCTGGCCTTGTGGGATATCGGACTAAGACGCTGGAGTGAGAAGCGCGCTGGGAAAGAGGCGCCTGGGAAGAGGCCGGGTGTCACCATTAACCGCCGCGACCTGGTGGCCCTTCCGGCGCCGGACGCAAACCTGCTCTGGCGGGACTTGCGTGTGCGCAATGTTCAGAACGCGGGGGGGAAGCCGCTCACTCAGAATATACGCGTGGACGTCACGGTGGAAGGGGTCACCGCAGGAAAACAGTGGGCTTGCGGCCTGGAGTTCGACTATGCCAACCGGGAGTCCTTCTACTGCAGACCCCTGCGAATTTCAGAGGGCAAGAACCCGGAACGGATGCCAGTTCCTGCAGAAGCATCCCGAATCGCCATGGCCTTTCTGCAGCCTATGTCGGGGCTGGCGGCGAACGAATACAGGCTCGATCCGGGCGCGATCCATGTTTTCCTCGGCCAGGGGCGCACGGCGGAGGTGCTTCGAAATCTCTGCTATCAAATTTTGAACCGGGAAGGGGGCGCCTCCCTCTGGACCAGCGTGAGGGAGCGGATCAAAGAGTTGTTCGGGGTCGTGCTGGAGGAACCGGAGTACATTGCCGAGCGCGGCGAAATTGTGATGAGCTATCGCGAACGGTCTGGAATCCGCCTCGATCTCTCTTCGGCGGGACGCGGCCTTCAGCAGACGTTGCTGTTGCTGGCGCATTTAACCGTAAATCCAGGAGCGATTTTGCTTCTCGATGAGCCGGACGCGCACCTCGAGGTCCTCAGGCAGCGCCAGATTTATCAGATCCTGACCGCTGCCGCGAAAGAACAGGGTAGTCAGATCATCGCCGCCAGCCACTCCGAGGTGATTCTCAGCGAGGCCGCCCATCGCGACGTGGTTGTGGCTTTTGTCGGCAAACCCCACCGGATCGACGATCGGGGAAGCCAGGTTTACAAATCGCTCAGGGAAATCGGCTTCGACCAATATCATCAGGCCGAGCTGACCGGCTGGGTTTTGTACCTGGAAGGATCAACGGACCTGGCGATATTGCGCGCCTTCGCGGATACTCTCGAGCACAAAGCGCGGCCGTTTCTCAACCGACCGTTCGTCCACTACGTTGGCAACCAACCGGCCAAGGCGCGCGATCACTTTTACGGCCTCCGGGAGGCAAAAAACGATCTGGTCGGCTTTGCGCTTTTTGATCGGATTGAGGCGCCCCTTCAGGACCGGGCCGAACTTTGCGAGCAGATGTGGAAGCGCCGCGAGACCGAGAATTATCTTTGCACGATCGACGCGCTGCTGGCTTACGCCGAGGCGACCGCGCGGGAGGAAGGAGGGGGCCCCTTGTTCGAGGCCCCGGAATCGCAAAGGCGCCGGCAGGCCATGAAGGAGTGCATTGACGAACTGGTTCCCCGCGTGGCTCAACGCGACCCCAACGACCCCTGGTGGATCGACATGAAGGCCAGTGATTTTCTGGATCGGCTATTTGAATCCTTCTTCGGGAAGCTCAACTCTCCCAACCTGATGCGCAAGACGGGCTACCATGTCATCGCCCGGCATGTGCCGCGGGCTCAGCTTGAGGGGGAAGTTTCAGTTGTTTTGGACTCTCTGGTCGGAGTCGCCGGGAGAGCCAGGCCTTCCGGCGAATAAGAAAGCAGCGGGTCTGAAGGGTCAGACCCGGAATCATCCACTCGACGAGCAGCCTGATGCGAGTCTTGATTGCCACGGTGACGGCGGGGGCCGGGCATCTGCAAGCGGCCGCGGCGCTGGAAGAAGCCTGGCGCGCTCTGCGGCCCGAAGATTTCGTCGAGCGCGTCGATGTGTTGGATTTCACCCCGCGGGTGTTCAAAAAAGCCTATTCCCAGGGGTACGTGAATCTGGTGGAACACGCTCCGGAGTTGTGGGGCTTTTTCTTCAAGAAGACCGACAACGCGGCGCTGGCGCGAAAGCTGACGAAGCTGCGCCGGTCGCTGTCGCACTTACCGGCGAGGAAATTCGCCGGGTTCGTGAAGCGCTTCCATCCCGATGCGGTGGTGTGCACTCACTTCTTGCCGCTGGAGATTCTCGGGCGGCTCGAAGAGAAGTCCCGAGAACCCGCTCAGCCTTGCTGTGTCTGCGTGGTGACGGATTTCGAGGCCCACGCGCTGTGGATGGAGCCTGTGGTAGATTTTTACTGCGTGGCGGCGGAAGAAACGATGGCGCGGCTGACGGCTCGCGGCGTGCCCGAGGCGGATGTGGCCGTCACCGGAATTCCTATAGCAGCCAAGTTCGCCGCCCGGCCGGCAGCTAGCGCAGCGCGCAAGCTTCTCGGACTGCGCGATGATCTGCCCACGGTGCTCGTGTTAAGCGGCGGGTTCGGCATGGGACCGGTGGCAAAAATCCTGGCCGCGCTCGACCAGATGAGCCAGGCGTTTCAGATGGCGGTTGTCTGCGGAAGGAACCGCGAGCTGCGGCGCGAGTTGGCCGGCCAGGACTGGCGGCATCCCACCCATGTTTTGGGGTTTGTCACCAACATGCACGATTGGATGACAGCGGCGGTCCTCATCGTGACCAAACCCGGCGGCCTCACGGCCTCGGAAGCCCTCGCCATTGGCCGGCCGCTCGTGATCATCGACCCGATTCCCGGCCAGGAGACCGCCAACGCGGATTTCCTGCTGGAAAGAGGCGCGGCCATCAAGTTGAATAGCGTGGATGATTTGCCGCACCGCGTCGGCGGCCTGCTGGGGTCCAGAAAGCTGGCTGCGATGGCGCGCGCGGCCCGAGCGCTGGGGCGGCCTCAGGCAGCCATGGAAATCTGCCGGGAAGTGGCGCGGCGATGGGAGCAGCGTAAGGGATGAGGCGACTCTGGCTGCTATTGTTGTTTCTGGCGTGGCTCGATGCAGCTCCGACCAAGCTGCCGCAGTTGAGCGGCGCCGAGCAGGCCGCTCGAATTCAGGGCGATCTGGCGGCGGTGCGTGTGTATCGGGAAGGGCTGCGGTCGGTGGTGACATTTGCCGCGTCGCGCCCGGACCTGTTCCCTGGCGGGAAGCTGGAGAAGGCCAGGGTTTTGCGCCAGGGAGAAAAGGAGGCCGTTCGGGCGGCCTGGAAAAGTTTTCTGGATTACCTGCTGGCGCTCGATGCCGTCAGCGCCTACCACCGCGATTTTTACCGCCTCCGAGGCGAGGGGAAAGAGAAATCGTTTCTGGCCGGGTACGCCGCCTTCCTGGCCAAGTATCGCTGCGCGCTGGAGTTCATCGAGCGGGCGGAAAACGACCCCGGGATGGACACGCTGCTCAACGAGCCGGGGCCGGAGACCGGTCTCTCCGCCGGGATGTATGCCCGGCTGAAATTCCGATTCCTCAACGTGGGCCGCGCCACGGCGTTTGCCGCCTACGAGGTCTCTTACAAAATCATCGGAGGCAGCCAGGCCGCCGAAACCAGGAAAGGCATTGAAGAAGATCGAAAGCGGATCTGGGAAGCGGGCAAGGGGCGGGGCGAAATCCTGACCGCCCGGAATGCGCTTCGCATCGTCGAGAGAAGCAGTTTCACTGCCTTTTTTCCCGTGCAGGCGGGCGTCTCGGAGTGGATGGGAGACACCAAGGTCTGGCGCCGCCAGCGCTCGCTGATCAGCGCGGAGCAGATCGGGCAGTTAGCCAAAAGGCTGGAGCCCGGCGATATTCTGCTGGAGAGACGCGAGTGGTATCTCTCCAATATCGGACTTCCGGGCTTTTGGCCTCATACGGCCTTGTTTCTCGGAACACCCGGGGAGCGGAGACAGTTCTTCGCCGATGAGGAGACGAAGGCTTGGGTGCGGCTGCAAGGAGAAGTCAGCGGCGATTTGGAGGGATTGCTCCGGTCCCGGCATCCCCGGGCTTATGCGCACAGCGTCGAGGCGCAGGAGCACGGCCACCTCCCCCGCGTTCTCGAAGCCATGAGCGAAGGGGTCTCCTTTACGACATTGGAGCACTCGGCAGACGCCGATTCACTGGCTGCGGTTCGTCCGCGACTGTCTAAGGTCGAAAAGGCCGCCGCGCTGCTGCGCGCGTTTCAATATGCCGGCCGTCCCTACGACTTCAACTTTGATTTCTTGACCGACGCAGCCATTGTTTGCAGCGAGCTGATTTATAAGGCCTACGAGCCGGCCCCTGGGTTGCGGGGCCTGCGATTTCCGCTGGTGGAAATGCTCGGCCGCCAGGTAACGCCTCCCAACGAGATGGTCCGCCAGTTTGACGCGCAGTTCGGCGCGGGCGAGCAGCAGACCGACCTGGTGATATTCCTGGACGGTCACGAGCGCAAAAAAGCAGCGATCGAGGCGCCGGTGGGCGTGTTCCGGCAAAGCTGGAAACGGCCGAAGTGGCACATCTTCGTTGCCGAGTAGGTAGCGCAGACACTGCTGCCTGCCGCTTTTCTTCAGACCAATCCCGGAATCAATCGGCCGCCGTTGACGGCTTTCACCGGGCGGCCCATGGGGGTGTGGTATTCGCGGGCGGGATCTACGCCCAGGATGCGGTAGATGGTAAAGATCAGGTCCTCCGGCTCGATGGGCTGATCGGTGACTTCCGTGGCGGTCTTATCGGTCGCTCCGATGACGCGCCCGCCCTGGATCCCAGCCCCGGCGATGGTGATGGACCAGGCTTTGTTATGGTGGTCGCGCCCGGCGTCGGAGTTGATCTTGGGGGTGCGTCCGAATTCGCCCATCGAAATGACGAGGGTGGTGGCGAGCAGGCCGCGGGCGGCCAGGTCTTCGAGCAGCGCGGCGTGCGCGCGGTCGTACTCGGGCAGCAAAACCTTCTGCATCGTGTTGAAGTTGTTTCCGTGCGTGTCAAAGTTGAGCCAGCCTTTGGCCACGGTTACGAAGCGGACGCCGCTTTCCACCAGCCGGCGCGCCAGCAATGCCCCCTGGCCGACCGGGCTGCGCCCGTATTTTTCGCGGAGCGAGGCCGGCTCCTGCTGGATGTCGAAGGCTTTCTTGGCCACCGGTGAGCTGATCAGGCTGTAGGCGCGCTCGCGAAACTTGTCGATGGAGGCCAGCTCGCCGGTCGAGTCCATCTTGCGGAACCGCGCGTCCATCTGTTTCAGCAGCCAGTTGCGGTCGCCCACGCGTTCCCAATCGACGTCGACCGGCAGGGTCAGGTCGCGGACCTTGTAATCAGTGACGTTGGGATCCCCGGCGATGAACGGGTTGTATTCTCCACCCAGGTAGCCGGCCCCGTAGGAGGGAAAGGTGTTGGGCACCGCCACGTAGGGCGGAAGGCCGTTGCGCGGCCCCAGCTCCTTGCTGATCACCGAGCCCATGCTGGGGAACTCGATGGTGCGCAGAGGCAGGTAAGAAGTGAGCAGGTAGTTGATGGCCCGCTCGTGGTTATTCTCCTTGGAACGCATCGAGCGAATGATCGTGTATTTGTCGGCCTGACGGGCGAGCAGAGGCAGGTGCTCGCAGATCTGGATGCCGGGAACGTTGGTCGAAATGGGCTGGAAACTTCCCCGAATGTCGGCCGGCGCGTCGGGCTTCATGTCGAAGGTGTCCAAATGTCCGCAGCCGCCGCTTTGCCAGAGCAGGATGCAAGAGATTTCTTTGCCGGGCGCGGCGCGAAGCACGCCGTCCAGAGTCACCCCCAGCGCACCCAGCGACCCGATGCGGATGAAGTCCCGGCGTCCGAACAAGTTCGTGTGATTCGTGCAGGGGATGGTTGGCATAGGCGACTCCGGCGCGAAGCGTCCCTTCCTCAATGGTTATATAAGAACTCGCTGGAGTTCAGCAAGGCCCAAAAAACATCCTCCAGCCCTATTTCCGCGCGGGCAGCGTTGGCCACTGCGCGGCGGGCGTCGGCCATCTCTTCGGGCCCGGGGAAGCGCGAGAGGGTGCGCAGGTAGAGTTCCTCGATGATCTCGGTTTCCGGCAGCGCCCGCGCCAGCAGACGCCGCAGCCCTCCCTCGGACGCCGTGATCTTCTCCTGAATGGTGCTGCCGGCAATCAAGTGCAGGGCCTGGGTGAGGGTGGGCGCTTGTCTGCGCTCGCAGACGACCTCTCGCAGGGGCCGGTCGAATGCTTCCAGGAAATAGGACGGGATCTCGGGCTCATCCAGTTGCATGGCGCGGGTGCCGGGATAGTGGCCGTCGAACTTCTCGGGAATTTCGGTGGCCTGCGCGATGGCGTCCAGCAGTTGCTCCGCGGTCATCCGGCGAAGGTAGCGGCGCGGGTAGGCCGAGCGGTCGTCCCGGTTGGAGCTGTTGGGTTCCGCCGAGAGCTGATAAGCGCGCGAACTTGTGATGGCGCGAATCAACTGGTGCTGATCGAAGTTGTGGGCGCGGAGGTATTGACCCAGCTCGTCGAGCAGGGGCTCATTGGTGGCTGGATTGGTGGCCCGAAAATCGTCGATCGGCTCGACCAGCCCCCGGCCCATGAAATGCTTCCAGAGGCGATTGACCATGGCGCGCGCAAAATAGGCGTTCTCGGGCGCGGTGAGCCAGGCGGCCAGCATCTCCCGCCGGTCGTCCCGCTCTCCCGGATACAGCGTCGGGCCGCCCAATGGGCGGGGCGCCACGCTCTGCTTGGTCTCCGGGTGCAGGAGCTGGCGCTGGAAATCGACATAGAGGATGCGTTCATTATTCCGCGGCCCGGCGTTTTTGTAGCGCACCTGGGAGAACAACGCCGCCATCCCCAGGAAGTCGTCGCGGGTCCACTTCTCCAGCGGATGGTTGTGGCAGCGGGCGCAATCGATGCTCACTCCCAGGAACAGCTGGCTGGTGACGGCGGCCAGGTCCTCCGGCTTTTTCATCAGCGGATAGTAACTGGTTTCCGGGACGTCGAACATGTTGCCGGAAGAAGTAATCAGCCGGCGCGCGAACTCATCCAAGCGGAGGTTGGAAGCGAAGGCGTCGTGCAGCCAGCGGGTGAACTGGAAAGGGCCCTTACCGTAGAGCAACTGTTTGGTATTGGTCAGCAGGTCTCCCCAGAAGATGGTCCACTGGTCAGCATACTCAGGGCGCGCCAGCAGGCTCTCGACCAGCTTCTCTCGCTTCTGCGGGTCCCGGTCGGCCAGGAAACGGCGAGCTTCATCCGAGGTCGGCAACAGCCCGATGATGTCCAAAAAGGCGCGGCGCAAGAAGGCCGCGTCGGTAGCCGGACCGGAGGGCGTCACTCCCAGCTCGCGCAGCTTGGCGAAAACATGCCGGTCGATGAAATTGACCGGCTGGGGCATGGACGCGCTCGCCGAAAGGCCCGGCGCGGCCGCCGCCACCCGGGCCAGGGTGAGCCTGCCCGGCGCTCGGATCACAATCGCCGTCTCGCCGTAGCGCAACGGCTTCACCAGCCCATCGGCGCTGACCTCGACCACCGAATCGTCGTTGGCCCTGTAATGCACCAGGCCGGTTACGTCGCTGGAGCTGCCGTCGGAATAGCGCGCCGTGACGAGCAGTTGCTGCGCATCATCGCGTCCCCACAGAATGCGCTCGGCCGGAAAGACAGCCAGATCCACCAGGCGGCGCTCGGTGGCTGGGGAATACCTCGCCCCAGCCTGGATCCAGGCGAGCAGGGTCCGGTATTCCCGAGAATCCTTGTTGAGCACGGCGCCCCCGCCATGGGCCAACTGAAAGGTCGGCTTCAACAGCAGCAGGCTTTTTTCGGGCTCCGGCCAGCACAGCCGCCGCCCGTCGTGCGCCTCGACGATCATTTTGTGATCGGCTTCCGGCTCGTAGCCGAACAAGGAAAGCTTGAACCCGTTTTGTCCGTTCAGCGCCCCGTGGCAGTTTCCACCGTTGCAGCCGATGCGGGTGAGAACGGGCATCACATCAGCAGTGAAGCTGGGCGAGGGAGGGTCGGCGGCGCGCTGAACCAGTGCGGTCGTTGTCGCGCTCCGTCCGGCGAATCGGGCGACGATGGACGCCCCTCCGTCGGCCACCGCCGTCACAATCCCGGACCGATCCACTTCGGCGACTGCGGGCTGGACCGATGAGAATTCGGCTTGACGGGTCACGTCGCGCTGTGCGCCATTCCCATAGTGCGCCGTCACCACCAGCCTCTGGCGGGCGCCCTTCCCGAACAGGAACGGATTCCTCGGTCCAACGGAGAGGCGTTCCGGGGTATCAGCGTGCAGGGTCACAGGACCCAGCAGGAGCAACAGGACCACCGGCCAAGGGATGGTGTCACGGGGGCGCATGGAGACTTCAATCCACCTACACTGTATCACGGAATCAACGCATTTCGGGTCTGCTATGTGTGCTTAACCGTTTTGGGGAGTTTGCCTGGCTGCGAGGCGAGGTGGCGCACGCTTTAGCGTGCTGGCGTGGGCTTCAGCCCATGCTGGGTGGTTTCACCCGCGCCCTTCGGCGAGCTGAAGCTCGCC
>Ga0247727_10015837_pt1 | contig 12284 bp, 7 predicted proteins | sample WisWelCaveWW1625_FD_202498 | JGI IMG/M metagenome (GOLD analysis project Ga0247727, IMG submission 202498) | Biofilm microbial communities from Wishing Well Cave, Virginia, United States - WW16-25 | ecosystem: Environmental > Aquatic > Deep subsurface > Groundwater > Cave microbial mat | place... | reverse complement strand
CCACGGCGAGTTGACCCGATACAGCCGCGCCCGCAGAAAGGTTGACGGCGCCGAAAACCGGCGCGCCTCCACCCGCGGGGACGCGAAAGATCTCGTTCGCCGCTCCGGCGGCCGTCGCTGCCGCCGCCTGCGCGCCTTGCCCCAGCACAACGCCATTGCTCGTTAGCGCCGCAGCAGACGTGACACACGCCGGGCAGCTGAGGGCCAGATCCGCCGCTAGAGTGCCTCCGCCAGAAAGCGGCGCGCTCGTATTGACCGCCCGCGATTGCAAGACTGCCGTGCCCGAAATGCGGTTGGGGGACAGCGCGGAGGTGGCGATATTGTCGTCATCGAGTCCGCTCAATTGCGCGGCGGTCGGGGCGGCAACGGCCAGCTTCGCGGCGCCGATGGAAGAATCTTTGACGGCAGCCTGGACGTTCCCGGCCGAAGGATTGCTGAACGCAAGCGTGGAGGAGTCCTGGAAATTCACGGGATCATTGGCGGCCAGGTTGGTCGCATTCAACTGATGCTGCGAACCGCCTCCGGAACCTGTGACGCAGGCCACCTGCGGCGGAGTGGCGGAACCGTTCGATTGCAGGTATCTGCCGGAGGGACAAGGAGAGGGCAGCTCGACTTTTTTTGCCAGGTCGGCAACCAGGTTGGTCACCTGGCTTTCGCTGAACATCACCGTGGGAATGGGCACCGAGGCGCTACGGACCGCAGCCAGAGCTACGGGAGTGGCGCTGGCGGGGACAACCCAGTATTCCGTCGTCACTCTTCCGGACTTCAGGTAATAGATCGCGCGGTAGCTCGTCCCGGCAGGGACAGCGGCATTATTGGGGTAGAGCTGCACGCTGAATACCCCGGCGGTGACCGTCACACTCGCCTGTCCGGCAACCACCTGGCACGCGCCAATCTGAAGCGTGGGCCAGGAGATGACCACACGGCCGTCCGCCAGTGTGCCGTCGGCGTTGTAGAGCGTGTCGTTGATGGTGGTGCGCGCCGGGCATTGCCCCGCCGCCGGGCGGGGAGACAGTCCGAGCGACAACGCCAGAAACACCCCCGGCACGAGACCTGACCGGAGAGAAAACATTTTTGCCTCCTGGGCAGAGAGTTGCGGTAGAGGGAGGGGAAAGCGGGGACAGCAGCTCAATCAGGATGCATTATTCTTCGCCAAACGCTGCGTCAATGGCGTCGCGCAGCTTGCGCATCACAGACCTGAGTCGTGCTTTCTTCTGCGGGTTCTTGACCACTTCGCGGATCACGGCCAGAGCCAGCGCCAGGATTGCCGATTCCATGGGACACCTCCTTTCTGCCGGATTGGGTGCTTGGATTTGCAACCCAGCTTTACCGCCCAATCATCCGGCTGAGCAAGCCCACCGCCGCGGAGACAATCAGACTGATGCCGGCCAGGATACCCCGCTGGCGGTGGAACTCGGAGCGCATCTGACCCAGTTCCCCCTCGATACGAGGGATGCGCCCGGGCTGCCCGTTGCCCACCAGGTCCTGCCGCAGCAGACGAAGGCCCTCTTCAACGCGGGTGAGACGCTCGATGGAGTCGCTCTCAAATGCCTTGAGCCGATCCAGCGTGGCCGCAGCCACATTCTGGCCGGCAAAACTCCTTCGGATTCGCCGCCTCACTGGATGACACGCCCCGCGTAGGTCTGGCTGGCTGGGTCTACGGCTGAAGTAGTGACATTGCACAGCCGGACGGTGATGGTATTCGCAGACGAGACCCGCATGATCCCTGCCAGTCCGGCTTCCAGCGCCGGAGGCCAGGAAGGGACGATGGGGTTGTTGGCCGCCGCCCCTGTCGCGGTGATAGTCAACTCCGCGCAGGTCTGAGCCGAAATGCTTCCGAAGTCCAGCGTGGCACTGAAATCTATGGCCTGATAGCCGTGCCACCTCTGTGCATTGAGATTTGCTACTTCGGAGGTGCTGGCCACCACAAACGGGGGTGTGCCTGTGGCCAGACTGCTGTCGAGCTGATTGTTGAGAAACAGCGAGCCCCATCGCGTGCCGGAACTGCCCAAAGGCGTGCTGGCCGTTCGCGGGAGCACTGCATTGCCTGTGCCTTCGCCGAGTAGGACATTGTTTGCGGCGTCCAATTCCAACACGCGGATGGGTGACGTGCCCGCCGCGTTCGCCCACGAAATCGGCATCGCATTGCGGATGTTGACCCGCCCGTTGCCCACACCTGCTGCTGGCGGCCCACCAATTTCGATGCGGTCGCCAAAGGCGTTCCCTAATGCCCGCAGGACTTGTGTTACGCCGTCCTCAGCGAAGGTAATGAAGTCGGTGGATGTTCCCGGCGTGGAGGCCCAGCGCATAAACAAGCTATTGCCTGCTAGGGCGTTCCCGCCATACCAATCTGCAACTTGGTTTCCCGCCCCGCCAGACAGCAGCACATTGAAACCCTGGTCGGGGCGTGTCGTGATGCCGAAGTAGGTGCCTCCAGCCAAGTAGTTGTTCACATTCCGGCCATTGGTAGTCGAAACGTCGCCTACGCCGATTCCTGACCGCTGGTTCCCGTCTAATCCAGTCGTCGTGGGGTTGATGATGCGCGGCGCATTGACGCTGGCCGGGTTGTTGGCGTCGAGTCCAGGCGCAGAGCCGGTCGTCGAGCCATAGACCCGAATCGCCATCGCTTTGTTGTTCTGGTCAAGCCAGATGCCCGACCCGCCCCCGGAGCCTTGAATGGTCGCCCCATCGCTGACGACAATGGCCGCCATCCCAATCGGCCCGCTGGCAGCGTTCTTGACCGTTACCGTGGCATCCGCGCTCCCGGTCAACTGCGCGCCCATTCCGGTCACGATGAACCCATAGTTCCCGCTTCCTGGGTTCGTCCAGAAGTCGTTCGCATAGCCGTACAGAAACGGCGTGCCCGCTACGGTGAGCGGGTCAGCCGACAGGAACCAGTCCTCGAATTGGATGCCTCCACCTATGACATCCACCACGGCGCGTTCCGCAGTCTCTACAGCCACGTTCCTGACTGTCAGCGCCACACCGGGGACGTTGAGCGCCCCAGGGACGCGCTGAATCTGGTCAATCGAACCTGCGCGGGTCTTGAACACTACCGCATCAGAAGCCGTCGAAGAGCCGCTATTCCACCGTCCCCCATCCCAGTTCCAGTCCGCAATCACCGAGCGGGTAAAGCAGAGGGCGTTCTTCATCAGCCCGCCAAGCGTTGAGACCTGCTCCCAGTACCAGTCGAAGGCGATAACGATGTGGTCGCCCTTGATGGCGCACAGACTGGCGTTGGTCGTATTCCGCTGATAGAAGCTCACGTTCCGCAGCATCAGGAAGCCGCCGTCATTCCCGCCGTAGCCGATAACGATGGGGTTCGTGTTCCCCGAAACGCTGGCGTGTACTTCCAAGTCTTCCATCCGAGTAAGCGGGCCGAGTGTCATCACCACGCCCAGGTGCGCGGCGTTTGCCCACCCATTGTCGGTTATGACTGTGCCACTGGCAGGCCCGCCGTTGCTTCCAGCCGTGTCAGCCCCAAAAATCTTCGCGTAAGCTGCAATCAGCGGCGTGGTCAGGGTGTAGGTAGTGCGCGACAGCCGAACCTCGCCCTTGCCGTAGTCCAGACTTGTCCCGTTCAGGGTGCGAAGCTGGTTCACGGCTACTTGCAGGGAGCCAATCGTGGCTGTGTTCGTAGAGGGCGGGTTGCTGCCAGAAAGCGCAACCGTCGAGATTGCCAGCCCCTCCTCAGCCAGCTTGAGGACGAACCGCCAGTCGGTCTCAATCGCGCTTGACCAGTTGACGTTCCCGCCCGTCGTCGAGCCGTCTCCGTGGGTGAAGGCATAGGTGATGGTCGAGTTGCCGGAGGTAGGCTCCGACACAGAAGTAATCACCAGCCCTGTGCCGTTGAAGCTGGCGTCCGTGGCCCCGGTGATGCTGAACACATCCCCGTCCACCAGCCCGTGCCGCGTGGTGCTGGTATCCAACGTTGCCACGTTTGAGGTAACGGTAATCGTCCCGATGGCTGTGGAGACCGTCAGCGGCGTTTGCAGGAAGTACGGCCCGCCGCTCACCGTGCCGCAGTACATCCGCATCTTGTACGCGCCGGTGACGTAGTTGAAGTCCCCAGGGATGCCGTAGATGCGGTTGGTCGAGCCGGAGACGACGATGCTGGCTTGCGGACTGGCTGTGGTCTCTCCGTTGCGGTTCCCGTAGGTGATGACGCAGTAGTACGTCCCCGCTGCGATGCTCCCGCCCGTGGTGATGGCTACCAGCGCAGGCACCTGACTCGGCGCCGTCACCGTCCCACCCGCCGTCCCGGGCCGAAAAGTGTCGTTCGTGCGCTGCGCATGGATTTCGCGCCAGGGTGTCGTTGCGCTGCCCAGGTCGTAAGCATTGGCCGAGCCCGGGTTCAGGTTGCCGTTCAGCGTGAGGCTAAACGCAGTGACGCCGGAATTGAACGTGACCGGCCCCTGGACAGACTGCGTGGTCGTCACATTCTTGATGAGCGGATCAGGCAGGACCACTCCGGTGGTCGTAGGTGTGAGCGTCCCAAGGTCGAGATTTGTCCCCGTGATGGACCACTTCTGTTCGAAGAGCAGGTTGTTGTTGGAGTCCACCAGCCGGGCCAGATAGTAGGTGCCGGCGGGGACCAGGACATCATTGCCATAGACAAAGGCCCCGACTTCGAGCACGCCGTTGGTGACAGAAAATATTTTCACCATCGGCACAACCTGTGCGGAGCTGTCGCTGAGCCGTGCGGGCTGGCTGAGCAGCAGGATGAGCTTCCCGTTCACGGCCGAGCCGTCAGGGTTTTTGAACGTACCGGTCAGGTTTGTCGCCCGGGCGTGAGGAACCGGCACAAGCAGAAGGATCAGCAGGGCCACCAGCAGCGACCAGGTTTTTTTTCGTCCCCCAAGCATTCTTACAGTCCTCCGCGCTGGCGGCAGTACCGTCGAACTCCCTCGAGTGTTCGGAGCTTGTCAGGCGGTCTGCCGCAAATACCGGCTGGTAAAATTCGGGTCCAGGTCTACGGTGCCCGTGCCGGCCAGGAGGCCGGCGCTGCCCGGGTCGGTGCTGCGCTGTATGCCTGCCACGGCTGTGGCCGGCAGATCGTAGCCGCCGGCTCCGGCGTTCCAGGCCAGCGCCAGGACATCCCACAGCGCCAGGTTGAATGCGGCCGGGCGGTGCCCGCGGTTGAGCACCACCTTGTCGCAAAAAAGATTGGAAGCCAGGGACTGGCCGGCCGGCACCACCGGGGCGATTTCGACGGCCAGGTCTGCGGGCACGGCCTGGCTGGCAGGAAGCGTAAACGTCACGGAAAACCACTTGTAGCTGCTGCCCACGGCGAGTGCGGCAATGTCACTGGACCGGTCGTAGGCCGGCGTGGAAGCGGAACGCAGTGTGAGGCGCATCGCACGGGCAAATCCGGTCGCGCCATCGTCGCGGAGCGCTGCGGAAAAAGTTACCGGCTCCCCCGGATTCAGCAGGCGCCCCAGGTTGGTCAGCGCCGAACGCACCGCCGGATTTGACGAGGCGAAGTTCACGCCGGATTTCCACTGCACTTCGTTGCTGCCCGCCAGATAATCCACTTCGCTGCCGTCCGAAGCGGCGTTTACCAGCTTGAAGTACCGCGCCGCATGAGTGCCTTCCTGGCCGGCAATTCCCCCCAGGAAGAATTCCCCGTTGGGCAGCAGGTTCTGGGAATTCGCTGCGGCCCCCACGGAAGGGTCCAGCTCGCGCGCCTGGAAGAATTGCACCAGAAACACGACCAACGAAGGTCCGATTTGCCCCTGGGTCTCGTCGGACCAGGGTGACCACCCCAGGGAATCCCGGTAGCGTGCGCGAAACGTCCAGCCGCCAGTCTGGGTGGCCACAAAGTTGAACTTCGACGGGTGGCCGGGCAACAGGACGTCCTGTGCGGGAGCAGAAAAGGATCCCCCCGGAGCAGTCACCTGAACCTGGGTCTCCGCAATTGAAGCAGAGGCCTGGGCCAGGAGTATCTCCAGCACCTGACCCACGGAGTTTCCGGCCAGCACCAGGGGTTTCAGCGGCTGGAGCTGCGTGACCGTGGTGCTGCGGGGGGCGGAGTACTCGCCCAGGGCGTTGCGGGTGTAGGCGAACATGGTCTTCGTGCGCAGCAGCGCGAAAGAATTGTCGAAGATGTGCTCGCCGCGATAGACAGTTCCCTGCCGGACGAGCTGGCCGAAACTCCAGCGCGCCAGCACGGTGGCGTTGTCGGCGTCGCGCAGCTCCGCTTCGTGTACTCCTGCCAGCTGCGTCTCATTCAATTCCAGAGTGGCCGTGATGATCGGCTTCTGCGCCTCGTCCACGCCGTGCGCCAGCAGCAGCGCCTGCGGCATCGCCGGAAACGCGGGATAGTGGATGGCCAGCAGACAGGAGTGGCGGCTGCTCTTGCCCGATGCATCCACGGGACGAATAAAGAAAAGATGGTGCGGCGCAGTGCGATTCAAAACGAAGGACTGCGCTGTGGAGCTGGTAATCAGGTTCTGCGGCGAACCCGGTGTGGTCCCGGTGCTCCAGCCCTGGTCGCTGCGGCGCACTACGTACCTGCCACCGGAGGGCGGCGGCGCGCCGAGGTCGGCGCCAAAGAAGGAGGCACTGAAACTGGTGAGCGATGCGCCCGGCACATCGGCCAGAAATGCGCTGGCCACCTGTGTGGAATCCACCGGCGGCAGGGGCTGGGTGTCTCCTGGTTCGGGTGCCGCATCCGCTCCGTTGAATTGCCTCAGCAATTCCTCGAAGCGCAAGGCCTGGCCGAATTCCAGCTTGTGAAGAATGCGTTCGGTTCCCAGCTCGCGAAACTCGCTGGTTACGCCGCGAACCAGGGCCCCGAACGCGGGGTGGCGCGACTCGCAGCGCACGTCCAGAAAGCGGCCGGAACGCGGGTAGCCGTCCGCCAGCTCATCCCAGGTGGCGTAACTCCCTTCGTGCGGGGTTTGGGTGTGGTCCGCGAGATAGGCCAGGGCCGCCAGCTCCGCTTCCGCCGAAGAGCGCGGGGCGGGAAAAGGTTGCTGGAGCACCGCAGCGCGCACGCCATCGTCGCCGGCCAGGGCAGCTTCTGCCGCCACGCTGGCAACATCGCGAAGATGCGCCTGCGCCCGACCGGCAGCTCGATACCGCAGCGTGATTTTTTCGCCCGCACTGGGAATCGTATCGTCGTAGAATTCCAGCGCCCATTGATTGCGGTTGCGGTCCACGGTTATCGTGGCATCGTGCTCCGCGAGCCCGAACCCCAGCGCGCGCTTCCGCGAGACCTCCCCGGGCCTTTGCGTTTCCAGCGACGCCTGGATGGGCCGCGTGACTTGCAGGAAATTCATCACCACGTGCAGGTCTGAAGAATTCACGGGCGCATAGAAGGCGTATGCGGGCAGCAAGGCGAGGGTGGCTTCGTAGAGTGTGGTGATGACCGGCACAGCGGGGCTCGCCAGGCTGATGTCGCGGACTTCCAGCGTGAGTTTCACTGCGGCCGCCAGAATGGAGCCGCCGAACGAGCCGTGCAGGCCGGGATAGAACTGCTGCACACGGGAAGACTGATCGGCGCTGAGCCGTGTCACCAGCACGTAGTGATGATTGGCCTGCGTCAACACCTCGGCAGCCTGCACAACGCCGCTGACAAGCGCGCGCAGTCTGGAGCCCGTGCCAATTTTGGAGATCTCGAAGCCCGCAAGGCATTCGGCCTGCGCCAGCGTAGCCGCAGCGTACAGGCCGCCCGCAATCCCCGAAGAGGCGGAAACAAACTCGAACTCTCCGTGGATCATCTCCAGTTCGCCCGCCAGCTCGATGGCCGCACGCGCTTGCAAAAATGTTTGTCCCAGTCCGTTCCCGCCCGTGACGTTTAAGCGGCCGTCGAAGAGCTGGATATGACTTCCCGGATCCGTTTCCCGCCAGCGGGCAGTGTCCAGGTTGATTCCGTGAAAGTCGTCGGCCAGCAATCGCGCGGAATCCGCCCCATACATCGCCGCCGAGAGGGGAAACCGCGAGGTGAATCCGTCTCCCACAAAGTATTCGGTTACGTACGCCTGCGGTTCTTCGAGGCCAAAGACGGTGACGTCGTTCTGGATGGGGTTTCCGAGAGGCATCACCTCGAGCGCCTCAGGACGGAACCTCGGGTCTCTCTCATCCACGGCGACGCCGGAGGCCTGATCGCCCAGAGGCTGGAAGTAAATTTTACCGTCCAGCACCCAGTAGTGATAACCCGAGCGCTCGGCCAGCTCCCGCGCAATTTCGCTCCACGTGCGCGAGGGGTCGGCCGAGAACTGTGGCAGAACTGCGCCGTCGGCGACGTTGCTGGTGTCGAACCGCCCCGGCAGCAGGTGCTCGGTCAAAAACCGCAGCACCTGGCCGGCGGTCTGGTTCAGAAACGGCGGCAGGAGTCCGGGCCGCTTGATGTTCAGCAGATATTCCTCGCTCGTCGCGCGGCAGCGGAAGGCATACACTGGCGTTCCATTTTGCGTGCCGAGGTATTCCAGCTCCGGCTCCTGGGTGATAAACCCGGTGAACAACGGGCCGCGCACCCGCGGCCCACCGGGCGGCAGCGCGCCGGCCAGACCGGTGACCCGCACATAGGCCGAGCGCGGAGGATGCAGGAAATCCGTGTCCGCGGGCGCCAGCGCAAAATCGAACAGCGCAGGGACATTCAGCCGATCACGCAGGACATGCGGTTCGCGCTCCGGCAACACCAGGTATCGCGTGTAGTCCAGCAAACCGCCGGGCTCGCCGATGTCAATTTCCAGGACGATGGCCATCAGTTTGCCAGCCCGAACCGCGCCCGTTCCCGCGCCAGCGCGCGGAGCATCCCTTCGATCACTTCTTCCCCTGCGGCGCGCGCCTGCTCGGGCGCGACGCTTTCCCCGATGTACACCTGCACGCTTCCGAGGTTGAGTTCCTGCCGCAGCACCGGGGTCAGGCCAAACAGGCCGGCGGCATCCGGCGCAATCCCCGCGACGATGTCGCGCAGGGCGGCCAGTTGCGCCGCTTCGCGGTCGAATTCCTGCGCCTTCAATTCCAGCAGGCGTGTTTCCAGGGCGATGCGGTCGCGCGCCAGGTCGAAGACGCGTGCTTCGCTGTCCACGCGCAGTTCGAGGATGCGGATATCCTGGTCCAGCGCCGCAAGCCGTTCGTCCCGCCGGCGGCGCAGCCCCTCGAGTTCCGCAGATTTCTCCTGCGCCACCGTGCGCTGGCGTTCGAGCACTCCGCGCGAAAGGATTTCCCGTTCCTGCGCGGCGAACTCCGCCAGCAGGTCTTCCCGCTCGCGCAGCAGTCCATTCAACTGCAACGCGGCTTCGATGGCTTGTTCTTCGCCGGCGGCCAGCTCCACGGCCGCGTCTTCGCGCAGCTCCTCCAGGGAGCGCGACAAAAACTCGTTGGCGCGCGCCAGGTCTCCGCCCGCGTCTACATACTGCCGGTATTGCTGCAGCAGCTCGCGCACGTCTGCCGCCACGCCGCGGAACGCGGCTCCGGTGCGCAGCAGTTCGAGCCGCGATTCGAATTGCTCGAATATGGCCTGTTGCCGCGCCCGCAGTTCGGCGATCGTCTGGTCAAACTGCGGCAGCAGGCGATCCAGCTCGCGCCGGCCGCCTTTGCGCCCGCTCAACCGCCGGATGGCTTCAGCCCGCTGTTGCTCGGCTTGCTGAATGGCCTGCCCCAGGTTGATGGAGCCCGCGCCGTATTCGCTGATGACCTCCGCGAAGGCCTCGCGGATTTCGCGCGCAATCCTCCGTGCCGTGCTGCGGAAGAGCCCCGTGAAAAGCGATGCGAAGGAACTGAGCAGACCCCCGCCGCGGCTGCCTCCACCCCCGGCGCCGGTCAGGCTGGCCAGCGAGCGCACGGCGCCGTCCGCGAGCCCTGCGAACCCGCCGCTGCCGGAAAGGGTGCGCGCCACGTCGGCCGCAAACCGCGCCGTTTGGCTGCGCGCGTCGCGGAAGCCCGCGCGGAGTCCGGCCGTGTCCACGCCGAGGCGGACCAGCACGTCTGCGACTGTTTCTGGCATGGTATTGGGGTGTCGTTCAGGCGTCTGACCGAATTAGTTTTCCAGCATCTGCAAATGCCGGGTCAGCTCATCGCCGGTGAGTTGTCGCAGATCCATGTCGCGGCCCTCCTCGCCTGCCAGCCGCTGCGCCGCGCTCTCCTCGAATTGCCACGCAATTACGGCCAGTTGTCCGTGGGTGAATCGGCGGGCGATGGTTCCCGGGGAATCGTGCAGGAATTCAACCCAGCTGGCGGCCGCAGCGAGGCGGGGGTAGCGGCTTGCGCCGCCGGCGCCGGCCTCCCCGCCCCGCGCTCTGCGCCCGCCACCGGCGGACGCATCCCGGTTTCCGGGCCGTCGCTTGCCGGCCCGGGGAAGAGTCGCGATAAAAAATCCCGTCCCCCGTTGATGAGCCCCTGGGCCTTCAGGATGCGCAACTGCCGCGCGGTGGATGCGGACTGCTGCACAAACTCGCGCGTCAATTCGTGTTCCCCAGCCGGGTCGAGCACCAGCACGCAGGCGTCGGTCACCAGGTCCATCGCCGCTCCTGCGCGCCCCAGCAGCCTCGCCAGCACCGCTTCCGTGTCGCCTGCGGCGTCGCCCAGGTGCTGGTCAAAAGCCAGGATTTCGGACATCAGCGCAGGCAGCTTCTGCTCCACCAGGCGGAGAAATTTCTTTTCCGCCAGGGCCGGCAGCTCGCGCACGGCAAACCGCCGCCCGCCGAGTTCCATGGCGAACTCCGCCAGTTCCGGATAGAGCAGCCGTTCGATCTGCTCATCGTTGGGTGGCGCGAAGCTGCTTTTGAATTCCTCGACAGCACGCTGCGCGTCTTCGCGGACCCGCCGGACTTCGGCCTCTAGCTTCGCTTGATAGCGGGTTACGAGCTCGCGGTCTGCCGCCGCCTGCGGTTGTGTTTGCGCAGCCATTAGTACGCCAGGGCGCCGGTGGCCGGGAAGAACCCGCGGTAGCAGACTACGGTCTCGCCGTCCACGGCGTCTTCATAGGCCAGTGCATTGAACTCCGCGCGCAGGGCGCGCCCGCGGATGTCCGCGCTGCCGGCGTTTTCCACGTCAAACGTGGACTCTTCGCGGTCGTTGGAGATGGAAAGCTGCGGGTAGAAGTAATAGAGCTGCGCCCCGTCCGCGGTGTCCACCACGAAGACCGCCGACCACGCAGGCACGAATGAGCTGCCCTCGCGGCTGGCAAAGCCGGTGACCGCCTGCACTTTGGCGCTGGTCACGGGAGCGCCGCCCAGAAGCGGCTGCCCGAGTGTCAGCGTGTCCGCGGTGATTTGCGTGATCACCCCCACGTTGAAGGTGGCCCGGCGAATGAAATTCACATCGCTTACGCTGCCAGCGGCCACGTAGGAAGCCTGAATGCCAGTCCCCACGTAGCCGGTCTGGCCGATGTAATCCACGTCTACGGCGATGGTCTGGCCCACCGCGAAGCTCGCGCCTCCGCCGGCTGTCAGTACGATGCTGGTCGCCGTGGATCCGGAGCCCAGCGCGACCGCCACAGTGGGCGAGCCGCCCAGCGGCTGCTCTGCCGCTCCGCTCGCGGCTTTCAAGATGTTGAAATGCGTCGAGCCAGTGGCCAGGGCCATCTGCAGCTTGCCCCACTCGCGGAACTCAAACTCCACACTGCTGCCAATTTCCCCGCGGTACTGCGCGCGCACTGCGCCACGGTAGCCGCTGCGGATTTGCCCGATGCGTCCGGCCGGCGAGCGCTTGAATTGGTCGATCCACCCGAGGTCAAACCATCCGGCGGGCGGCGCATTGGTGTCGAAGCGGCCCTGGCGCGCCGGGTCAAACAGCGTGGGCGCGGGAGTTGCGCCCTGCACAAAGGGCGCGAAGAATCCGCGAAGCCCGGAGCCCACCAGCAGCATGGGCTTGCGGAAGGGTTGTACCAGCGATTTCGATACGGGCATTGCGCTCTCCTTAGTCGTGCCTGCCGTCCCCGGGCTCCGGGTGCGGTGCTACGGGTTCGGAATGGTTTCCTCGAAGAACGAGACGTTCACCGTGGCCAGCCGCCGCAGCACGGAGCCTTCGGCGTCGGCAACGGTGCGGAAGTCCGGCGCCCACGTCCAGTGCAAGGTGCTGCCCAGCGAAACCGCCGGGGACACGCTGTGGTCCTTTTTCTCCGTGTAGCCGGGGAAGAGGATGAGGAGCAGCTCGCGGTCCATCTGCGCCATCACGCGCCCGCGGTCTGCAAACGGCCGTTTCAGCGTGGCTGTCCCTTGCGCAAAGTACTCGACCTGCGCCGTCAGCTCATAACGTGGGGCCAGCGTGCGGCGGAATCCACGCACCGCCGGCGCTGCCAGCCAGTGGATATAAAACGTTTGGAAGAAAAGCTT
>Ga0247727_10015836_pt1 | contig 12285 bp, 10 predicted proteins | sample WisWelCaveWW1625_FD_202498 | JGI IMG/M metagenome (GOLD analysis project Ga0247727, IMG submission 202498) | Biofilm microbial communities from Wishing Well Cave, Virginia, United States - WW16-25 | ecosystem: Environmental > Aquatic > Deep subsurface > Groundwater > Cave microbial mat | place... | reverse complement strand
TAATGAAAGAAAAAGGCGCAATCATCAATATAAACTTTCTCACGTGAGAAACACTATTGGCTTTGGCGATTGCGTAGAGCTTATTGAAAATATGCCATCGGAAGGCGTCGATTTGATTTTCACCTCACCGCCCTATTTCAATGCACGCCCCGAGTATTCGGAATACGAAGAATACGAGCATTACCTTTTCAAGATGCGGCAGGTGATAAAAAGATGCCATCGTGTTCTCAGTGAAGGAAGATTTTTTGTCATCAATATTGCACACTTGAAGAATCCAAAGTGTCTAATGACTATGAAAGAACTAATGTTTGGAAAATCAATCCCGCTACCAACTCAAAACACCCCGCTGCTTTTCCGAAAGAATTAGCCGAAAAAGTAATCCAGTACTATTCATTTAAAGATGACGTTGTTATGGACCCCTTCGCTGGCTCAGGAACAGTTGGCGCGGCGGCATCAAGACTTGGTAGACGATTTGTATTGTTCGACAACAATCCCGAGTATGTCGAATTGATGAGACAAGCCATTAACACATGGGAAAATGTTAGTCTGAATTGCCGTCATGTGGATAAATTGCAAACCAGCCTTTGACGCGGCGCCGAGTCGCAATTGCAACAGGAGCAATGGTTGCCCTGTTTATACGCGGTTGGCGAGATGTAGATGATTTCACTAACAAATTATCGCAAATAGCGCTCGATCAAATGAACACCACCAACCAGTCAAAGAAGGCGATAATCTGGCCTGCGCAGTGGCTTATCGGATTGACAGGAAAAGGATTTCAAAATGTATAGTTCTCGGTTCAGTACTGACCATTTTAGGTTTCGAGCATACAGAAAACTCTTCAAGCCAAAAGATAGAAAAAGTCTTTTGGCTTTCTGATAGTTCTGACGTAAGAGAATGTGACGCAACTGCAAGGCTACGCGCGGGCAAGTTGGCGCGGTTCGACATTGGCTTTATTGGCAAGGGTAACCCCGAAATCATGAAAGACAAACTTACCCGATACGCTAATGAAGTTAGATTATATGGCATGAAAAACAGATCAAAAAACTTCATAATCGTTGACCGGATGCCGGAAACAAAAAAGACCGCTGAAGCCGCAAAGAAAAGTGGAAGCGAGATCATACAAATGAGTATGCAGTTAAACAATGTCAACAAACTTCCAGTGATACGCGCTCTCCAATTTTACAAAGAAATCCGCCTCGGCTCCTCCCTGCCATTGCTCGTCGGCGGCGATGATGGCAACATGTATGTCGTCAAATTAAATGGCACGGGCGACGGAGTAATTTCCAATATCGTCGAATGGGTGGCGAGCAAGATGGGCGAGCTGCTGCAAATTCCCATTCTGCAGCCCGTTTTCATCAGTATTGACGCGGGTTTTGCAGCGCAGGCGTTCGATCAGGAAACGCGGGAATTATTGGAGAAGAGTATTGGCATCAATTTAGAAACGCCCTATTTGCCGGACGCCGTAATCTACAGCGAGCGAAATGCGGCGGGTATCGATGAATTCTTGAAGCAGCAAATTTTTCTTTTCGACTTGTTTCTCCTCAACGTTGATCGAACCGACATGAATCCCAACATGATCGTTCATCACGGCAAACTTTGGTGTTTGGATTATTCATCGGCCGTAGAGATTAGAACCTCCATCAACGGCGCACCGTATCGCGAGCATGTGTTGTTGAAATGTCTCAAACGCCATCCATTTTACCGCGCCAATCTGGCGGCTTATCATTTTGTCAATCGCCTGAAAGAAATTTCAGATTATGCCATTCACGAAATCGTCGACGGCATTCCGGCGGAATGGATCGGCAAGTTGAAGATGGCGAAACATGAGACCGAAGCGCGACGAGCGCTAATGGAGAAACTGATTGATAAAAAGAAGTTCGGCGTGATTCTTGGAAAAAGGCTGGACTTATTGAAGGTGCTGAAAGTGGAAACGGCGGAAGAAACAAGATTGCGAACACTCGAGAACAAAAAAGCTTTTGAGCAAAAATACGGCTGGCATCAGTGATTGGTTTCAATGTACTGATCATTGCTCTTTGGAGAGAGAGCTTTGTGAAAAGTTCGTGGTTCCCTCTGAAGTAAATTTAGGAGAATCAGGGCAGGACCACGGGGAGATTTTTCTCCCTTTTCCCAACGCTGTAACGTGCTGAGGCTTATCCCAAACGCTGTGGCAAACGCGTTTTGGCTGACGCCAATTTTGATGCGTAGTTTTTTTACATCGACAGTCGGAACCCGATGAATTTTCACATCAGTCTTCTTGCCTTGTGCGAAGGCAATGGCTTCTTCGAGGCCCTTTTTTATGCTTTCGTAAACGTCATTCATAATTTTTTCTCTAATATGTTTCCACCAAAACTTTGACCAGTTTAGCAAGCTTATTGCGTTCCGATTTAGTTAAATTTTCCTTCTGGCCTTTCCTATATATCGTCAGTAGAAATAACGGAATGTTCTCGTTATGAAAATAGTAAATAACTCTTGTTCCACCGCTCTTGCCTTTGCCTTCTCGCGCCCATCGCAACTTCCGAACCCCGCCCGTGCCTTGCATAATAGCGCCGGCTTGTGGATGAATCGCGAGAAATTCAATTAGCTCATCGACTTCTTCCTCTGTGAGCAGTTGTTGAGCTTGACGCGAGAATTCGGACGATTCTGCAATCGTCATATACATGTGGAAAAGATACGAGAACAAGTATTTAAAGTCAAGAGATTCGATCATTTCTTTTGCAATCAACATCGTCAGCAGACTCAAATTCATGTTGAAAAAAAAAGCCAGCCACTTTCTCGTTTTGCTGCTCGTCCTGAGCAATTGGCATTGTTCCCGCCACGCAAAAACGAATTCAAGCCAATTCAATGCACTGCAACCCACCGTTATTTTGATTTCAGTCGACGGCTTTCGCTGGGATTATTTGGAAAAAGTTGCAGCGCCCAACCTCCGTCAATTGGCCGCAACCGGCGTCCGCGCCAAAGCGTTGATTCCGGTTTTTCCGACCAAAACTTTTCCCAATCATTATACCATTGTGACCGGGCTTTATCCGGAACATCACGGCATCGTCGCCAACACGATGTACGATCCGGAGTTTGACGCGAAATTCAGCATGAGCAACCGCGCCGCCGTTCAAGATGGCCGCTGGTGGGGTGGCGAGCCATTATGGGTGACGGCCGAAAAACAACATCAAATCAGCGGCATTCTTTTTTGGCCGGGCTCGGAAGCGGAAATTTCAGGCGTGCGTCCAACTTACTGGAAAATTTATGATGATGATTTTCCCAACACAGCGCGTGTCGACACCGTCCTCGCGTGGCTGGATTTGCCCGCCGAACGCCGCCCCACTTTTCTCACGCTCTATTTTAGTGATGTTGATCATGCCGGCCATCGTCACAGTCCCGATTCTCAACAAGTAAAAACGGCCATATTAGAAATCGACCATATTCTTGGCAGACTCGTGCAAAGTTTGGAAGCACGCGACATTTTTGATCAAGTAAATATCATCATCGTTTCCGATCACGGCATGACGGCAGTGACTTTCGACCGCGTGATTTACTTGGACGATTATCTGGATTTGGAAAAAGTCGAAGTCGTGGATTGGAATCCCATTGTAGCGCTGCGTCCGCGCCTGATGATTGAAGATGAAATTTACCAAGCGCTGGTGAAAGCGCATCCGTATCTGCGCGTTTATCGCAAAGCCGAAATACCGGCGCGGCTGCATTACAATCAGCATCGCCGCATCATGCCGATTATCGGCATCGCCAGCGACGGGTGGAAAATTTCTCGCCACGGCACGCGCAATACCGTCGAAGGATTTTATACGAGCGGCGAGCATGGTTACGATAATGCGCTGCCCGCGATGCGAGCGATTTTTATTGCGCGCGGCCCGGCATTTAAATCCGGCTTCGTCGTCGCGCCATTTCAAAATATCCACATTTATAATTTGATTTGCGCCATTCTGAAATTGCGACCCGCCCGCAACGACGGCGATCTTGATTCGGTGCGGGTGATGTTAAAATAAAAAGTAAGAATTAAAGCGCAATATTTTTCATCTTGCGTCTCTCCTTTGAATTTCTTAATATGGCGAGGAGTCCAAAAGAGCGACCCACAAGGGGTCGGGACTACTTTCTGTAATGAACATCCGGCTCCTGAAGGAGCTACTGCAAAATTTTTCTTTGAGAAATTTTATGCGCCTCGAATTACATTACGGCAGAGGTTTGCTGCCGCTAGAAATTCCCGAAAAAAATATTCTCGCTTATCGCCAACCGAATTCGGCGTCTTCGTCAACTGCCGATAATCAAAAAATTCTGCTCGACGCTATTAACGAGTTCGGCATTCTGCGGCTTTCGCCGATTTTTGCCGGACGGCAAGTGGGCGTGATTATCGAAGATGCGACGCGCTCGACGCCGTTCGCCGAGCTCCTCGCGGTGATGCTGCCATTTCTGCGCGGCGCGCGGTTCGTGCAATTTTTAATTGCAACCGGCAGCCACGAGCCGAAGACGTCGGGAAATCAAAAAATCGTTGACACGGTTCAAGCCATGATCGCCGATTTTGATTTTCCGGAATACGAGATTCACGCCAACGACAGCGAGCGCGACGAGTTTATCGACGTTGGCCGTACAACGCGCGGCACGCCGGTGCGGGTGAATGAACGCTCGGCGCGATGCGAGATTTTTCTGGCGATCTCGGACATGAAGAATCATTATTTCGCCGGTTATTCCAACCCGCTCAAAAATTTTTTGCCGGGCATTTGCAGTTTTGAAACCATCGAACACAATCATTCATTGACGCTCGACGAGCATTCGACGTTCGGCTTGCATCCGTTGCATCCCGATCCCCAACGCCGTAACGCGCCGCTGGCGGAAGATTTGTGGGAAGGCGTGCAGATGATTTTGCGCCGCCGGCCAGTTCTCGTTCTCGCGGTGATTTCTTATCAAGATCAATTGCAATGGGCAAAAATTGGAACATTGGTTGAAGTGACGCGCGCCGGCATCCAAAAGGTTGATGAGTTGACGAGTTTTACTTTGCCGAAAGCGGATTACATGATCGTCTCGCCGGGCGGCTATCCCGACGATGAAAGCCTGTACACGGCGCAGCGCGCGCTGGAGTTGACGAAAAATGTTATCAATGACGGCGGTGAAGTTCTCTTTCTCTCACAATGCGAAAATGGCGTCGGCCCGCAAAAAACGATGGCGCATTTTTATGATTTGCTCGCGAAGCCGATTCCCGAAGTTTTAAAAAGTATCGAAACCGAATACGAGCTGTATTCGCACAAAGCTTATAAATTCGCGCAAATGATTCAGCAGTTGCGCGCGATTCATGTGCATTCGAGTTTGTCGAATGAAGCCGTCGAGCGCATTCATTTGCAGCCGTGCGCTGATCCGCAGGCGTTGGTCAATCAGTGGCTCACGCAAAATCCGCCAGCGCAGATCAACATTTTTGACGGCGCGAATAAATTGGCGATTTATGCTAGGTAACCGCGCTAAATTTTCGCCGGCAATTTCGGAGTAAAACCTTCCCCCCGGCTGCCTTCCCAAAATTAATTTCGCCTCATCGGTTTGTCGTCCCCCCCATCAATATGGAGCTTTTCCTACATATTCATGGAGTTGATGTCTTCAATAGATCAGCTTATATTTTTGTCATCAGCGCAACCACTTTTAATCAGGCAAACAGACAAATCAAGGAGATCAAGATGAAGCAAAGTGCATGGTGGCTTGTTGCCGCATTGTTGTGGTGCGGCTCTGCCGGCGCGCAGTTTAAAACCAATCTCGAGCGCTACATCGGCGATAATGCGGCGGGTTATCTGCAACCGCTGGTTACGGCATTGGGAATCGATTTTAATCGCGGCTGGTATCATTCGGCGCGCATTCCGCGCAGTGACTTTTATATTTATCTCGGCGCCAACGCGATGATGACTTTCATTGCCGATGATGACCGCGTTTATCAAGCAACAACTGAGGGCGCTTTTTCTCCGGCGCAGACGATGGCAGCGCCAACCATCGTTGGCGACGGCAAAGCGGTGCGGGCAACCGGAACCGGCGGAACGACTTACATTTTTCCCGGCGGCTTTGATATCGAATCCGTGCTTTTCGCTACGCCGCAAATCACCATCGGATCAGTCGCCGGCACGGAAGTCACATTCCGCTACATCGCTCTCGAGATCGGCGATTCGGAAATCGGGAATATCAATCTTTTTGGCGCCGGTGTTCGTCACAGCATCAGCCAATATTTTGACAATTTTCCGATCGAGCTTGCCGCCGGCCTTTTCTATCAAAAATTTAAATTAGACGAAGACTTCATCGACGCCACCGCCTGGCATTATGGCGCGCAAGTCAGCAAATCATTCTCGCTGCTCACGCTATACGGCGGCCTCGGCTTTGACGCGGCTAACATCAAAGTCGAATATGAACCGGAGGCGACGCCCGGTGAACGCATTGCTTTGGATATTGACGCTGAAAACGGCCTTCGAGTAACGGCAGGCGTTAATCTCAAGCTCGCCATTTTTAATTTAAATGCCGATTATAGCTTTGGCGCGCAAAACGCCGTCGGCCTCGGTTTTGGATTCGTCTTTTAATTGAAGGAAACATCTCATGAAGAAAATTTTCAACAACGCGCTGTTGGCCATGTCGCTGTGCTTTCCGCTGCTGGGTGAAGATTGTTCGGTAAAAGAGGTAGAGATCGCCATACCGATTGCGACCGACATTCCTTTTCAAATCAATTCGACGAATGCCGTTTACTCCGATGTAGAAACGGTAAGCTTTAAAGGCAAAGTCGAGCAGGCGATCATCGACGCGGGATACAATTTGTCGCAAGTGATCGAGGTTAAAATTGAAAGCGTGGTTTATACGATCACGCAAAATTCCAGCGCGCCGAATACGAACTTGAATGGAGCGCTTCGCGTCGGTCCGGAAAATTTGAATAATCCGCAATCGGCCAGTTCGCTGGCGCAGCTTGCCAATGTCAATTTGAACGCCATCGCCAACCAGGAGCAGCGACCGGCATTGAATTCGGCCGGCGTAACTTTCCTGAATACGAAGCTCATGAACGCAATCGTGCTTAATAATGATTCCGGCATTTTCAAGGCATTTCTCGACGGCCAGGTCAGTCCGGCGCCGCCGCCCAATCTGGCTTTTCAATTGGCGGCAAAAGTGTCGTTCACGATTCTGGTGGTGGAAGAGGTGGAACTGCCGAATGGTTGTTCCAATCCTCTAGACGGACTTTAAAATTTCTCCGGAGTGCAATGCTCCAGCATGGAGAACTCGAAGCTTGCACTCCGGATTCGTTAACCTCGCATTTATTTCACACGCCAATAATTTGGCCCAGCCGTTTTTTTCATCTTGCTTCTCTCCGATAAATTTATTAATAATCGAAGGACTGTTTTGCCGGATTTTAGTTTGATTTTTTCTGAATCGTTCCGCTAAAATCTTTTTAGTCATGAATATTTCCGCAAAGATGCGCAGTTTCATTATCGCTGGCGGTTTGAGCCTGGCCATTGCTTCGCATGCGCAATTTCAGGAGAGCAAATTCCAACGCCTCTCCATCGAAGACGGGCTTTCGCAAAGCAGCATTCAAGCCATTCTGCAGGATAGCCAGGGTTTTATGTGGTTTGGCACCGAGGATGGATTGAATAAATACGACGGCTATAATTTTACCGTGTATCGACATCTCTCCACCGATTCAACTTCGCTATCCAGCAATTTTATTCAAGCACTTTACGAAGATCAAACCAAAACGCTGTGGATTGGCACGAACGACGGCTTGAATCGTTTTAACCGAAACACGGCGACTTTTACACGCTATCTGCACGATCCGAAAAATCCACACAGTCTCAGCCATGATCAAATCCGGGCGATTGGCGAGGATCAAACGGGCGCGCTGTGGATTGGCACGCATGGCGGCGGGCTGAATCGATTCGATCGTCAAAGCGGCCGGTTTACACATTATAAAAATAAACCCGACGATCCCAACAGTCTCAGCGGCAATGTGGTCAATACGATTTGTCAAGATGATTCCCAAACACTTTGGATCGGCACGCTCGGCGGCGGCTTAAATCGCTTTCATATTCAATCAGAGAATTTTAGGCGCTATCGCGCCGCGGCCAACGATTCAAGCCGCCTCAGCTCTGATCAAATCATTTCGCTTTATCAAGATCGCGGCGGCACGCTGTGGATTGGCACGTACGGCGGCGGATTGTGCCGGCTGAATCGAGATGATCGCCGAACTCCACGATTCACCGCTTACAAACATCGAGCGGAAAATCCCAACACCATTTCCCATAACAGCGTCAACGCGATTATCGAAGATCGTTTTGGAACGCTTTGGCTTGGAACGTATGCCGGCGGTTTGGGCCGATTGCGGCGCGATGATCGCCCGACGATGCAATTTACCACGCATAAAAATGATCCGGCCTATTCCGCCAGTCTCAGCCATAATCGTATCATATCGTTGTGCGCCGATCGCTCCGGAAATATCTGGATCGGAACCAGCGTCGGCCTGAACAAATTGCAGATTATGCCAAAAGGATTCCAACACTTCAGCCACGATCCGGTTAATCCCAACAGTCTTTCGCATCAAGACGTCAACGCGATCTGGCAGGATCGCGCCGGCAATCTCTGGATCGGCGCCGATGAGGGCTTGAATCTTTTTGACGCAACAACACAAAAATTTATTTCTTTCAAAAAAGATTCTACGAATGCCAACAGCTTGAGCCATAATTTCATTGAAGCGGTTTGCGAAGATCGGCAGGGAATAATTTGGATCGGAACGTTTGGCGGCGGACTCAATCAATGGAATCGACAAACTAAAAAATTCAAACACTATCAGCGCGATCCGAATGACCCTGCAAGCTTGAGCTCGAATCTGGTGACGGCAATTGTTGAAGATCGCGACGGCAATCTTTGGGTTGGAACCGTTAACGGCTTGAACCGGTTCGACCGTCGTTCGGAAAGTTTTACGCGTTTCCGTCATGATCGAAAAGACGTGACGAGCTTGAGCTCGAGCAGCATTTTCAACATTTTCGAGGATCGTGCGGGAAATTTGTGGATTGCAACGCACAAGGGCGGGCTGTCGCGAATGAATCGCGATAACCGCGAAGCCGGCAAATTTACGCGTTACCAAAATGATCCGAGCCATCCGAATAGTCTCAGCGACAATAACGTCCTCTCCATTTATGAAGATCGAAACGGCGCGATTTGGGTGGGAACCGTGGACGGCTTAAATAAGCTTGATCCGGCCACCGGCCAATTCATTCGCTACTTTGAAAGTGACGGCCTTCCCAATACGTTCATTTACGGCATCCTCGGCGATGATGAAGGAAACTTGTGGCTCAGCACGAATAACGGCTTGTCGAAATTCAACGAACGGCTGCCGCGCGGAAAGCAGTTCAGAAATTTCGACGTGAAAGACGGCTTGCAGAGCAATGAATTCAACATCGGCGCTTATCATCGCGGCCACAACGGCGAGCTATTCTTCGGCGGCATCAACGGTTTTAATCGATTTTATCCGCAGCAGGTGCGGGACAACCCGAATATTCCTCCGGTTTTGCTGATGGCGTTTAAAAAGTTTGATAAAGCCGCCGATCTTGACACCGCCATTTCGGAAATCAAAATCATCACGCTTTCTCATCGGGAGAATTTTTTCTCGTTTGAATTTGCGGCGCTGGATTACACCAATCCGGAAAAAAATCAATATGCTTATAAAATGGAGGGTTTCGATAACGATTGGATTTATTCCGGCACGCGGCGTTACGCCGGTTATACCAATCTCGATCCCGGCGAATATGTTTTTAAAATCAAAGGATCGAACAACGACGGCATTTGGAATGAAACCGGCGCGGCGGTAAAAATCATCATTACGCCGCCGTTCTGGAAAACCTGGTGGTTTCGAATCTTCGTTGCGAGCGCCCTCGCCGGTTTGCTCGTGTTGATTTATCGCTATCGAGTTTCACGGCTGTTGGAAGTCGAGCGCCTGCGCGTGCGGATTGCGAGTGATTTGCACGATGACATCGGCGCGACGCTGACAAAAATCTCGTTGCATTCCGAGCTTATTCAAAGCGGCTCCGAGCCGAATGAGATCAAAGACTCGCTGCAGAAAATCGGCGCGATGAGCCGCGAGCTGATCACGACGATGAGCGACATTGTGTGGTCCATCGACGCGCGCAATGACACCATCGGCAACTTGATCGACCGCATGCGCGATTTTGCCGCGAGCGTTTTTTCGATGCAAGCCGTCGAAGTTGATTTCGATTTCGCCGGCTTGGAGACGCAAAAGAAATTGCCGGTCGATTTGCGCCAGAACATTTATCTCATTTTCAAAGAAGCGCTCAACAACATTGCGAAACACGCGGAAGCTTCGCGCGTCGAGGTGCAAATCGAAAATCTCAATGAGAAATTCAGCATGACGATTCGCGACGACGGCAAAGGCTGGCGCGAGAATGAATATGAAAAGCTGAGCGGCCACGGCTTGCGCAACATGAAGATGCGCGCGGCCCGCCTCGGCGGCCATTTAAATATTTCGCGCAACGGCGGCTGCACCATAAATCTGACCGCGCCAGCGCTGCGGTAACGAGAAAACAGACAGTTCAGTCGAGAAGATTGGCTGCGGCTCTTGCGCGAGGTTGGTTTCCAGCCGTGGATTGTATGTGATGATTACAGCCGCGAAGTGTTTGTGGCGATTAAATAAATGTCAGGCGTGACATGCTTACCGATAAAACTACATGATCATGGGGTTTACAAATGAACGATAGAAAAGTAGATTATGTCATGATTAACGTGGCGATTATCGAAGACGACGAAGATATTCGCGAGGGCATTCGGAAATATTTGAACAAGCAGCCGGGTTTTTTGTGCCATCTCGCGGAAGAGTCGGTGGAAGATTTTTTGTCGCAGTTGCGCGACGATGATGTTCCCGAGGTGATTCTGATGGATATTGGCCTGCCGGGCATGTCGGGCATTGACGGCAGCAAATTGATCAAGAAATCCTATCCCGACCTTGACATCATCATGCTGACGGTTTATCACGACTCGCATAAAATTTTTGAGGCGCTGCGCGCCGGCGCTTCCGGTTATTTGCTGAAAAATACGCCGCTCGCTGAGATTAAAGAAGCCATCGAGCAGTCACATGCCGGCGGCGCGCCGATGTCCCCGCAAATCGCCCGCAAAGTCATCGAGCATTTCAATCCTCCCAACAAACCCGAACCCGACTCGTTGCTCACCGCCAAAGAAAAAGAAATCGTTGTCGGCCTGGTCGACGGCTTGAGCTACAAGATGATCGCCGACCGCATGAACATTTCTGTCGAGACGGTGCGCTTTCATATCAAAAATATTTATCAAAAACTCCACGTGCATTCCAAGGCCGAGGTGATTACCAAGTCACTGCGCGGAGAGATTTGACTCAAGCCCTTAAAAATCAGTGCAAAGATTTTCCTTTTAAATAAGGAAAGATTGTTGCTATATTTTCCTTTTAAAAAGGAAAAGTTATAAAGAGCTGAAAAGTCAGGGCCTGCAGACAAGCAAAAATGCCATCTACGAATATCTGGATCACGCTGCCGATTGTTTTTTGTTGTTTCTTCTCGATGCTTATGAGCCATCGCTGGCCAAACAACAAATGAAAGGCAATAAGGCTTATGCGGTGGATACCGGTTTGTGAATGCCATTACGTTTCGCTATTCCGAAGACAAAGGTAGATTGCTGGAGAATGTCGTTTATTTGCATCTCGTGCATGAAGAACGCGCCGTTTGCTATTTAAAAAACAAATACGAATGTGATTCGGCAAAAAAATTCTAATTCGCCCCGCGTGGAAATGGATGTTGGCAAAATAATTTGTGTGAAATTCAAGCTACAATTGAAATGCGTTGACTATGCGCACCAATCCGTTAAATTTTGTGTTCTTCTCGCTCACACTCCTTGCCGCATCCCCCGTATCTTTCTGCCAAATTCTGCCGCTGCAATATTACACCTCTCAAGACGGCCTGCCGGCTAATGGCATTAACGCGTTCTTCCAGGATTCACGCGGATATCTTTGGATTGGAACGGCTGAGGGCGTGAGTGTTTACGATGGCGCTACCTTCACCAACTATAGAACCCGCGACGGGCTCACAAGAAATTTCATCACCTGCATCACCGAAAGCAGCGTTTCGCCCAGCACGATCTGGATTGGAACCGCCGGCGGCATTAACATTTTTTCAGACGGGCATTTTAAAAGCCTTCATCTCGATTCAACCGCTGCGTCAAAAGAAATTCAGGTTCTTTTGGAAGAGCATTTCTTATTTTGCGCAAGCCCTTCGCAATGAAACCGACAGCCGTTACCTCAAC
>Ga0247727_10015835_pt1 | contig 12285 bp, 10 predicted proteins | sample WisWelCaveWW1625_FD_202498 | JGI IMG/M metagenome (GOLD analysis project Ga0247727, IMG submission 202498) | Biofilm microbial communities from Wishing Well Cave, Virginia, United States - WW16-25 | ecosystem: Environmental > Aquatic > Deep subsurface > Groundwater > Cave microbial mat | place... | reverse complement strand
GCGGCGACAACGAAAAAAAGGAACCATCCGACCTGGCGGCCATAAGGCAACCCCGCAGCCGCAAACGCGCCGGCAGGACCTTGTCGCGTGGAGCGCCCCAACGCCCACTCCGCCATGAGCGCCGGAATGCAGATGAACACCACGATGAGAACATAGACGATCACAAACGGCGCGCCGCCGAATTTCCCAACCATATAGGGAAACCGCCAAAGACTTCCCAGGCCCACGGCCACGCCGATCATGGTCATGAGCAGGCCGAATCTCGAGGTAAAGGTTTCGCGTGCAGGGTTGCTCGATTCAAGTGGCGACATTTAAAAAAGCTCCGAATTTTATTAGCGTCCACACAGATCAAAAACACACGTGGACAAAGCTTTTTAGAGTGCGTTTTTGATCCGTGTGATGCCCGCAAGGGCTTCGGTTTTAAGCTTGACTGAAAATCCCTTGTTGGCTCTTAATCTCTCAACGAGATTTTTTTGATTTGCTCACGTTCGAGGGCTTGCTCCATTCCGATCATACGGGATAATGTTGTCCCACTCGTCGGCGCTGGAGCGTGCGACAAAAGCCACCACGGGCTCGGTGGCGCTCAGGTTGAAGACTTCGTGCGGAACGCCGGGCTCGATGAAGATAAAATCTCCGGCCTCGTTTTCAACGGACTTGGTCAAGCCCGGCCCGAACTCGTGCCGCACGCGACCCTCCACGATATAGAGCATGAGCTCAAAGCCGAGGTGAATGTGCGCATAAGCGACCCCCCCCGGCGGAATGGTGGCAACGTTGACCGACAACGCTTTCGCGCCGACGTTTTTCGCGGACATGCCCTGCTTGTAATGAATCCCGTTCCATTCCCGCTTCTGCCCGCCGCCGCGAATGACGGCGAGGCCTTCATGTTGCTCAACCTGTGATTGCGCTTCGGATTTTAGATTCGACATGAGTTCTCCTTCGTTTTTTGATGAACCAAAAGATCGTGAAAACTTTTCACACGAGACCCGCTCACTTCACCTCCTTCGCATAATCATCTCCATAATACTTGCTGGTGATTTTCGTGTGAAATTTAATCGCGGAAATCGGCTCATACTTGGGCGCGCCGAGGCCGGGAAGCACTTCGAGAATTTCGTCTTCCCAAACATAAACGGCCAGGGGAAAAGTGATGCGCGGCTGGTTATAAAGCTGGGCCTTCGCCGGTTTGCTCACGCGATGCGTCGTCGAAGGCAGCCGGTCGTTGGTGAGGCGCTGCACGTAATCGCCGGTGTTGAGAATGATCGCGCCGAACGGCGGGTGCAGGCGAATCCATTTCATGTTCTCGCGGTTCAAGACCTGCAAGCCTCCCATTTCTTCCGCGGGCAGCAGCGTAAACAAATCGACGTCTTCGTGGCCCAACATGCGGCCCGCGCCGGAGGCCGTGTCCTCCGCGTCGAGCGGCGGATAGTAATTCAAACGAAAGCCGAAATTCGTGCGCGTCAATTTGCGATCATAGAGATGCGGATCGCAGCCGAGGTAGCGCAAAATACTTTGCATGATCGGCAGAATCAACTTTTCGTGCTGCAAACAGATTTGCCGAAAGAACGGCTCGAAGCCCGGGGCCGGCCAAAACTCCTCTTCGCGGTAATTCGGATTCTCGCCGAAATCAAACGCCCGGCGGCAGAACACCCAGCCTTCCACCAAGTCGGGGTGAATGTTGCTCGTCTCCTTGATGGGAAAATAGCCTTGATTCACCGAGCCAAACCGTTGCGCGCGATATTTCATTCTCTGCTCGCGGCTGGTCTTTTCGAAGAACTCGCGGGTTTTATTTTTGGCCTCGAGGTAAAGCCGAGGATCGACCCCGTGGCCCGTGAGAATGGCGAAGCCGATTCCTTCCAACGCCACGCCCAGCTCTTGCGCGAAGTTCTCCTTTCCGGCTTCGCCGCCTTCCAGGAACTGGCGCAGATCGCAGGTTTTAATCTCATAGTCGTCATCAAACTGGTCCTGTTCGTGTTCGGCCAAATGATAGACTTGCTCTTTGTTGACCTGATCGTAACGGCTGAACTCTTGATTCACGGCGGTGACACCTTGCTCTTGTAACGTGCTCATGGCGATCTCTCCTTGGTTTTATTTTCCAACAATGCGCAATACGCGCCTGCGGTGAAGTTCATGGACTCGATGCCGAACGCATGATCGAAACGCGCGCGATAATTTTCCCACGCGATGATCGCGGTCAATTCCACCATTTGCTTCTCATTGAAATGCGCGCGCAGTGCGTTGAAAAGTTCGTCCGGCACTTCGACCGGAGTTTCAGTCATGGCCACGGCATAACGCAGCACGAGCTTTTCCACCTCCTTGAACGCCGCGCGCGCTTCGAAATCAATCAACCCGCGCAGTTGCTCTTCATTCACGCCCAGCTTTCTGCTCACGGCAGAGCCGATGTCGATTCAATAAGGGCAGCCGATCATCGTCGCGGCTTTGAGTGAAGCGAGGCTCTTGAGCTTGGCCGAAACGGTTGACATGGCATTCATGCCCAACTCCATTTGCCCGAGGCCAAAGAGCAAACGCGGCTGGTGCGCCGTCACTTTCAGCGGCTCCACCAAACGCGCCGAGCCGGTGAGCTTGCCGACCGTGCGCTTGGCTAGGCCATAGATGATTTTGACCAATGGATTCGCATGTTTCGGTTCAACCACGGAAATGCGGGTCATCGTTACATTCCTCCGTTTCCATTTCAAAGTCTAGTCTCAAATCACTCGCCCCAAGCTCTCTGCTTCACGCCCTCCGCCTTCATACACTCAAAAAAGTAGCGCTAAATAAAATGACGCGATACGCAATCAGCGTGAGCACGAAACTGCCGGTGAGCACAGCGAAAAGTTTTTTGCTCCCGACGAGATATGCGTTGGTGAGCGCGCCGGGTTTGAAGAAGAGAAGCTTGAGGGTTTGAAGAAATTTATTATCGAGATGAGTGACGGTGTGCAGCACTTCTTCGGCAAAGTGCCGGAGGGAATGGTTGTGCGGATCAAAAGCTTTCTCGCCGCACGCATGGCAGAATTTGCCGGTTAATTGCGCGCCGCACGAAACGCAACTTCGCGCGAGTTCTTTTTCCGTGGAGGTGAGTTCGGCCATCGTTTACCAAGAAAATGCGCTCGTAGTGACGCCTTCAGGCGTTTGGCGTTTATTAAATGAAATGCCTGAAGGCATCACTACGAACGTTCATGCTTGCCTCTTGCTACTCGCTCAAGTGCTTTTGCTGCCCGACTTCATAGGACATGAGCTGCCATTGTTTAAACTCGTCATCAAAATCCGTTTCAGAGCCGAGACGAAACTCATGGCCATACCCGCGCGGCGCGTATTGTGTGATCTTATGAAAGCGTGGGCTGCTGAGTCTATGACTCAGGCCAAACGAGCGTAGCAAATAAAATTTGCGCGGCGTGCAAGCAGGGCATTGCCAGAGGGGTTGGTGGGGCGATTTCATTCGGAGAGAATGCGGCAGAATGATGATGGCACTCGTCGTAATCGCGCCGTGAGCGCAGTTACGTGGTTGAGGTAAACATCACTGATCTTGAGGAATCACACGACCACTTCACTACCAGCGCTTTTGCCAATGTTTTTTTGCCGCGCGGTAGAGTTCATCGACGTTTTGCCCATTAAAAAGCCGTTGTTGGAGTTTAATATAATCGTCCTGGCTTTGGCTAATTTGGGCGAGAAAACGGTGCGTATTCAATGCCCCCAGTTTTTCATGCAACACAAGAATGGCCTCGCGGCGTAATTCTTCAGCGTTCATTTTTTTTTCAGTGACCATTTTGCTCATAGCACAAACGTACAAAGCACTTCAATTTTTTCAAAGCATTTCTTATGAGTTTTGACGCGCACGTTCGGTAATGTTCAGCCCCGGCTTGGCCGTGGCTTGCTCTGATGCGCTGATGAACAGCTAATGCCACGGCCAAGCCGTGGCAGATCAAATAGATTCCCGAATTTAAAAGTCAAAACTCATCAGAAGCCGCACAATAGCCGACTTGTGCTTGAGATTTTCTAAGACCAGCAAAACGCTTCGTACACAATCCGCCTTCATCTCTTTGATTATTTCATGAGCACGAGCTTCCGCGCTGTGATAAATTTTTCCCCACTTATTTTGCCCACGGCAAACATGCGATAAAGATACACACCGGAATGCAACACATGCCCCTGCGCATCCAGACCATCCCACTGCAAGTGATGCACGCCGGCAGTATGCGCGCCTTGCACCAATTCGCGCACGAAGCGACCACTGACGTCGAACACGGTGAGCGTGACTTCGGCTTGCTCCGGCAAAGTAAAGCGAATCGTCGTTGTGGGGTTATCGTAGGTTCCGTTCGCGGGAAAGGGATTGGGCGTGTTTTGCAAGAGCGCAAATTCTTTCGGCAGTTCAACTGCGTTTGCCGCAACCGCGCTCGTGCCGAGAGCCGTTGCCTGAAACATAAACGGCGAGCCTTTTAAACCGGAAGCCTCTGTCGTGACTTGATTCAACCCGGGATTGGGGCCGAGCGTCCATGTGGTCATCGCCGCACCTGTGCTATCCGTCGCCACATTTTGCATTGCACTGCCATTGCCCAACCAACCGCCGCCGTTCGTTACTTTAAACCTCACCGAAAAATTTTTCACGGGCGCGCCCAACACGTCGAGCACGCGCACAATTAGCGGCTCGTCGAGTTGGGTTCCCACGGTATCAGTTTGTTGATCGCCGCCGAGCGCGAGCAATGAATCCGCAGCCGCGGTGAAGATGAGAAAGCTCGTTTGTAACTGCGTGTTGGAAAGACTGTCGCGCAACGTCACTGCGACGTTTGTGGTATCGCCCGCGACCGCGCTCGCGAAGAGTTCCGCGCTCGCGACGCCGTTCGTCGCGGTGCCGGTTGAATACGAAGCCTCGCCATTTACAAAACGGCCGCCGCCGTTTGTGATTGCAAAGCGTGCGGCAAAACCCGCGGCGGAGTTGCCAAACTGATCCGTGGCGCGCACCACGAGCGCCGCGGCTTTCTTGCCCGCGGAAAGAAATTGAAAATTGCCGCTGACTTGAAATAAATCCGCGGGTGCGCCGGAGGTGGCGGTCAAGCTGCAGAGCAGCGGCGAATTGCTCAAGCTTGCGGCGCTGATTTCAATCTCAATCGCGCCGGTGATGGCGCCCAACCGGATTTCGGTCGTTGCCAGGCCGTTGCTATCTGTGTTGAGAGTCAGCTCACTGGCGCCAGTGATGAAATTCGCTTCGCCATTTTTCACCGTAAAGCGCACGGCATAGCCGGCGAAGGGCGCGTCGAATTGATCTTTCACCAGAACCGCCAAAGGCCGCGGCAACGTCGCGCCCACTCTGCCGGTTTGCTCACAACCTTCGACGAGCTGCAACGTTCTCGCCACGCGCACGCCGAGCGTCACGCCCTCCGCGTTATTTGAAAGCCCGCGTGTCTGCTGCAATTCATCATACACGCGCAATGCGAAATAATAGCGCGTGCTGCTCTGCAAGCCGTTGATCGTGAATTGCCGCGGCGTTCCACTCGCGCCGGGATTGGGAAGATTCGTTGCCGGTGTGGCGGAAGAAAAGTTAGCGGAAGAAATCGGAAACGTCGCGTAGCGCAGATCGAATGCGCTGGCTTGACCATCCCAATTATTATCGCCGGTCGCGGTCCACGCCAGCGTGAGGCTCGTGAGACTGCTGTCCACCGCGCGCAAATCGTTGATCGCCGCGGGCGGCACGGTGTCGGGCGCGAGCCAGGTCAGCGTGAAATCATCGATCATGTTGTTCAAATTTTGGCCGTGCATGAACAAACCAAAATACGAGGTATCTTTTTGCGCGAATTCTTTCGAGGTGTCTTGCACCGTCGCGTCCAAACGGCCGTTGATGTAGTAATCAAAAAACATCGAATGCACTTCATTGCGCATCACCGCGGTAATCACGTCGCCGGCTTTTGGAATCGGCAAACGCGCATCGCGCCGATCATATTCTTTGCTCGTGCCCGGCGCATATTCCCACGCACCGTTCTTGATCGCATAGAGCCAGACCGAGGTTTGATTCGTGCGGCGCCAGAGCCAGTAAGCATCCCCTTTGTAAGAATGTTTGTTGATCAACATCGCAAACGAGCCTTCGCCGATGCCCACGGAATCGGCTTGCTGGCCCCAGCGATACGTGACGGAGTGCATCTTCCGGTTGCTGGTGTTGAAGATCGGCCGGAACAGCGCAAGATAGCGCCACTCCGAAGGCGAGCTATCATTGAGCACCAATTCGAAGTTTTCAATCGCCCAAAAGCGATCGTCGAGCAGCCAATCCGAGCCGGTGCCGGCGCGGTTGAAATCATCGATCACGTGCAGCGTGTCGGGCCCGGTCGTGCTCGGCTGCCACTCCAATTTTAAATTCGTCGAAAGACGGAGTTGTTGGCGTAGGGCGTCGAGGTGCGGTCGTGGGGATTGTGCGGCGGCTTGCGTGAAGAGAATCAATAAAAAAAATAAGCTGGCGCGTTGAAAGCGTTTCTGCTCCATAGATCATCCCTGAAAGCCGTTTGGTTTCGTGTTGGTTTATATGAAAATATACGGCGGCCAGCGAGGGGTGTCAAGGCATTTGTTTGAAGCGCGGCTTGGTCTGATTCGCGCGAATTAGACTGTTCAGCCACGGCTTGGCCGTGGCTTTAGTTTCATGCAAAGATCAATTCGACGGCGATCTCAATTGCAACAAGCCACGGCCAAGCCGTGGCTGAACGTTGCGGTGGAAAAATAAAAAAAGGCCGGCAAGAAACATCCTTGCCGACCTCGGAGGGAGGAAGAAAGAAAATTTATCTTCGTTCAGCCACGGCTGGGCCGTGGCTTTCGCTTCATGCAAAAGATCAATTCGGTTGCGAGCTTTATTACAACAAGCCACGGTCAAACCGTGACTGAACCATGATGAGAGTTTTATTTCGCAAGCACAAGCTTGCGCGTGGCCTCGAAGCGTTTGCCCGAGTGTTTCGCGATTGCAGACATGCGGCAGAAATAAACACCGGAGTCGAGCGCGCGGCCGTTCGCGGCGCGCCCCTCCCAGCGCACGTGATGCGCGCCCGCTTGCAGCGCGGCATTCATCAAGCTGCGCACGTGGCGGCCATTGGCATCAAACAACACGAGCGTCACTTCCGCGGCTTCGGGCAAGGCAAAGTGAATCGTGGTCTCCGGATTGAACGGATTCGGCGAGTTGGGCAACAGCGCAAACTCCGTGGGCAGCGCAACGGCGTTTTCATTCACACGCGAAGAGCCTTCGCCGGTTGCGTTAAAAATTATCGGCGCGCCGCTTAAACCCGCGCTCGTCACCGTCGTTTGATTCAAGCCCGGCGTTGCGCCCAACTTCCACTTGGTTGCGGCTTCGCCTGCGTTGTTCGTAAAAATCGTCGCAGCCGAACTGTCATTCGCCAGCACGCCTTCGCCCGCAGTCACTTTAAACTGCACGGGGAAATTTTTAACCGGCGCGCCGAGCGCATCGAGCACACGCACGACAATCGGCTCGGCAAGCGGCGTTTTCACCGGCGCCGTTTGGTCCTTGCCGCTCACGGCCTGCATTGAATCTGGCGCAGCAGTGAAGATGGCAAAGCGCGTTTGCAAATTCTCGCTCACCGTCGCGGCAACCGTGGTCGTGTCGCCGGCAGCTTCGCTTGCCAATAACTCCGCGCTCGCAAGACCGTTCGGTTCGGTTGTGGTGTGATAAGAAGCCTCGCCATTGATAAAGCCGCCGCCGCCGTTGGCAATCGAAAAAACCAGAGCATGAGCGCCAATCGAATTGCCATATTGATCGGTCACGCGCACGACGAGCGGCGCGGTTTTCATGCCCGCAGAAAGCAGTTGAAAGTCGCCGCTCACTTGCACCAACTCCGCCGCATCGCCCGCGAGAGCCGTGGCCTGACACGTTACGGGCGAATGGCTCAAACCCACCGCGCTGATTTCAATTTCAACCTCGCCTGAGGTCGTTCCCAATTCGAGTTCTGCTGCGGCCCGGCCATCGCTATCCGTGTTCACGCTGAAATCCGCCGCATTGTTGGCGAAACGGGCTTCGCCGCCTTTGATGAGAAACTTCACCGGATAGCCCGCAAACGGCGCTTGCGCTTGATCATTCACACGAACCACAATCGGCAACGGCAACGTAGCGCCGGCAACTCCGCTTTGATCGCAGCCGCTCACCAGCTCCAGCGAAGTGGCGACTATGCTCTCTTTGGTGAGCGCTTGCGCAAGGTTCGAAAGCGCGCTCGCATTATTGACTTCATCATAAGCGCGCAAAGCGAAGTAATACTTTTTGTCTTTCTGCAAGCCGGTGACGGAGAATTGCTGCGTTTCGCCGCCGGCCGCGGGCGCGGGAATATTGGAAGCAAGCTTCGCCGAGGAAAAGTTGTCTTCTGTGATCGCTTCGGGGTCATAACGAATTGCAAGATGATCAGCTTGACCGTCGAAATGATTATCGCCCGGCGAAGTCCACGCGAGCGTCACGCTCGTGGCGCTGCTGTCAATCGCGCGCAAGTCTGTGACTGCAGCGGGCGCGACTGTGTCTTCTCCATCGAGCCACGTCACGGTGAAATCATCGACTTGGTTGTTCAAATCTTGCCCGTGAATGAACACGCCGGTGTACCACTCATTCTCTTGCGCGAACTCTTTTGAGCCGTCATACACCGTGGCATCCGAACGGTCGTTGATGTAATAATCGAAAAACACCGCGTGCGGCTCGTTGCGAATCACCGCGGTGATGACGTCGCCTGCTTGCGGGATGGGCCGGTGCGAGTCCGCGCGATGAAATTCCTTGCTCTCGCCCGGCGTATATTCCCACGCGCCGTTTTTGATCGCATAGAGCCAAACCGAGTTTTGATTCGTGCGCCGCCAGAGCCAATAGCCGCTGCCTTGATAAGAAGGAGAATCAATCATCAATGCGTGCGCGCCTTCGCCGATGCCCACGGCGTCGGCCTTCTTGCCCCACGTATAAGTGACCGAATAAATCTCGCGCTCGATATTATTGAAGACCGGCAAGAACGCGGCGAGATAACGCCATTCATAAATCGCGGCGTTGGTGAGCACCAGCTCGCCGTCTTTGATCGCCCAATAACGCGAGTCCAAAGCCCAATCCGGACCAATATCCGTGCGATTAAAATGATCGGTCAAGCTCAACGTGTCTGCGCCGGTTTGGCTCGTCCGCCATTGCAGTTCTAAATGAGGCGAGAGGCGGAGTTGTTGGCGCAGTGCCTCAATATGCGGACGCGATGTTGTAATTTCCCCCTTGAGGGGAGTGTGCTTTGAGGCGGTGTCTTCATTTTTCTGTGTGCCCAAAGCTGCGAACAACACCCCCCTCAAGCGGGGAAGATTTGATGCATGTTCCGTTTGCGCGGCGGCATGCGCATACAACGCGAGCACACCGAGGCAGGCGCGGAGGTGAGAGACGTTGCGTTTCATCGGCACTCCTTGGCAGTTGTGATCCTTCGAGAAACACGCATGCGAAGCTCGAAAAACTTTCCAATCATATTGAGCATGGTACTCACATCGCGAAAGAATTGCGGAAGCGCGCGCTTCGGCAAAAAGGCCGCAAAAGCGCCGGTGATAACGCCTAAACGCGGAAAATCCTGCTTGACTTTTTTGGCAAAGATCGTATATTGCACGCGCTTTGACAATCACTTGACGCTTCTTGCTTTGCCTTCATCGAGCAAAAGCGCTCTTCCGAATCAACCTGGCTGTGGGAGTTTGAGCCGCTCAATGTGTCGACCAGCATGTTTGAGAATTGCCCGCGAGTTTTTCGTTTTCACCTCCTTTTCGGCAACGCGCACGCACATTGAAAACTCTTGCGCGCGTGCTCTCTCCTCGCGTTCGTTCCAGCGCACACTTCAATTTCATCACCCGTCATCCACTTCTCTGCAAACTTGCGCCGGCAAGCTCAGGGCAGATTAATTCAAGAGCCGAGACCTCGTGCAAGAAATTCTCTTCTATCTTTTCGCCGTGATCGCCGTGGCTTCCGGCGTGGCGATGGTGCTGCACCGCAATCCGGTTTACAGCGCCATCTTTCTCATCGTCACATTGTTCGCATTCGCCGGTTTCTTCGTGCTGCTCAATGCGCCGTTCGTCGCGACCGTTCATGTTATCGTCTATGCCGGTGCGATCATGGTGCTCTTTCTCTTCGTCATCATGTTGCTCAATCTCAAGCGCGATCCCGCGCGCGAACAACGCAAAGTGACGCGGCGCACGCTCGGCGTGATCTTGGTGCTCGCGTTCATCGTGGAGATCGGCGCTTTATTGTTCGCGGTAACGGCGAACGACGGCCTCAGCGTTATTGTGCCCGCGCCGCAGTCTGAAACCACTCTCGTCGGCAGCACCACCGTCATCGGAAGGAGCCTATTCACGACTTACCTCTTTCCCTTCGAAGTGGCTTCCGTGCTGTTGCTCGTGGGCATCGTCGGCGCGATCGTCTTGGCGAAAAAGAAATTGGAATAAGCGCTTCAGAGTTCGCTTTTGCAATTTGTCTTTTTTTTCTTTTTGGAATATCTATGCCTCTCTCTCATTACTTAATCCTCAGCGCGATCATGTTCGCCATCGGCGTGGCCGGTGTACTCTTGCGACGCAACGCCATCGTCATCTTCATGAGCGTGGAGCTGATGCTCAACGCCGTGAACTTGACCTTCGTCGCGTTTGCGGCGCACTTGAATAATATCGAAGGCCAAATCTTCGTCTTCTTTGTCATGGTCGTTGCGGCCGCGGAAGTCGCCATCGGCCTGGCGTTGATCGTCGCCATCTTCCGCGTGCGCCAAACCGTGTTTGTTGATGAGTTGAATTTGATGAAGTGGTGAAAAGCTCGTAGTCGCGCCTTCAGGCGCGAGCTTTGATAGGAATGCACGTGCCTAATGAGCTTTGACTTTCAAGTTCGGTAATCGTCCCTCAAACTGTCATTTAGAAGGAAACCTTTTGCGCTCTGGGTGACAATTCCAGTGCTTAAAAAGGTTCCTACTGAATGACATATCTTGGGAACGCGCTGGGTTACCGATTTGATCGTCAAATTTCATAAGGCACAACTACGAACGTCATTTGAATCATATCAAACATGCAAAACTATCTCTGGCTCATTCCCTTTTTCCCCTTGCTCGGCTTTCTCATCAACGGACTCTTTGGCCGTAAATTCAGCGAGAAAACCGTAGGCACGATTGGCGCAGGCGCAGTGCTTGCCAGCTTCATCACCGGCTGCCTGGCTTTCTTTGAACTACTCAACCTCGCGCCCGAATCTCGCGTCTTCATTCAAACGCTCTATCGCTGGATGGCCACCGGCAATTTCGCGCTGGACATCAGCTTCCGCCTCGATGCGCTTTCAATGTTGATGGTGCTCGTCGTCACCGGCGTGGGCTTTTTGATTCACGTCTATTCCATCGGCTACATGCACGGCGAGCGCGGCTTCTTTCGCTTCTTCGCGTTTCTCAATCTCTTCACCTTCGCGATGTTGCTGCTCGTCATGGGCAACAACTTCCTGCTCATGTTCGTGGGTTGGGAAGGCGTGGGTCTGTGCTCGTATTTGTTGATCGGTTTTTATTATGATCGCATCTTCGACGAAAGCACGGGCATGAGCTGCGCGCAAGCCGGCAGCAAAGCCTTCATCGTCAACCGCATCGGTGATTTCGGATTTCTGCTCGGCGTGTTTTTCATCTTCGCCAATTTCAGCTCGCTTGATTTCGATACCGTGTTCGCGGGCGCGGCTGCGGGTCTCGATCCCGTCATCGCCACTGCGATTTGCCTTCTGCTCTTCGTCGGCGCAACCGGCAAGTCCGCGCAGATTCCACTCTACGTTTGGTTGCCCGATGCCATGGCGGGCCCGACTCCCGTTTCCGCTTTGATTCACGCGGCCACGATGGTCACTGCCGGCGTGTATATGGTCGCGCGTTGCAGCGTGTTCTTTTTGCAAGCGCCCATCGCGCTCGCAGTGGTTGCAACCATTGGCGTGCTCACCGCGCTCTTCGCAGGCACGATGGCGCTCACTGCAACGGACATTAAAAAAGTGCTCGCCTATTCGACCGTGAGCCAGCTCGGCTACATGTTTCTCGCGTGCGGCGTCGGCGCGTTCGCGGCGGGTATTTTTCATTTGATGACGCATGCGTTCTTCAAAGCCCTGCTCTTCCTCGGCGCGGGCAGCGTGATGCACGCGCTCAGCGGCGAAACCAACATCATGAAGATGGGCGACCTCAAAAAGCATTTGCCAATCACGCACGCGACCGTCCTCATCGCCAGTCTCGCCATTGCCGGTGTGCCGCTGCTCTCCGGCTTCTTTTCGAAAGATGAAATTCTGTTGCAAGCATATGTCAGTCCGCACGGCTCGCTCGCTTTTTATGTGATCGC